>Ga0182012_10000068_pt1 | contig 106061 bp, 103 predicted proteins | sample 612S2SmetaG_FD_120486 | JGI IMG/M metagenome (GOLD analysis project Ga0182012, IMG submission 120486) | Permafrost microbial communities from Stordalen Mire, Sweden - 612S2S metaG | ecosystem: Environmental > Terrestrial > Soil > Wetlands > Permafrost | place: Sweden: Stordalen | collected... | reverse complement strand
GGGCGACGAGACGACGAACGATAGTCTTCCTAACAAGTGCGTTTGTAGCGGTAGCAGCGACTGCGGCTGCGGCGGCTGCAACGGCAACGGGTGTGTGGACCGTTCAGGAAACTCCGAACCCGCGAGGCGGCCACGCCTTGCTTTTGGGAGTCTCGTGCTGGTCAGCGAGCGGATGCATTGCCGTGGGGGACAGCAACAACTTCAACGGGACGACACTTGCGGAGAGCTGGAACGGAAGCACGTGGACTCTGCTGAAGGCTGCGAGCCCGCGCAGGAGCGAACTCAGGGGAGTGTCGTGCTGGTCAGCGAACGGATGTGAGGCCGTTGGCCACGACAGTGGCGGCGGAGTAACAGTCGCGGAGCGTTGGAACGGAAGCTCGTGGACGCTGCAGAAGCTTCCAAACGCCCTAACCGTCGATGCGGTGTCGTGCTGGTCAGCGAACGGATGCATTGCCGTTGGCGGCCTCTACGGCGAGGGCCCTCCGCATGCCGACCGTTGGAACGGACGCTCGTGGATTGCCCAGAAGGTCGCAGGCCCGCCAGGCGGCGGGGTGTTTGGCGGAGTGTCGTGCTCGTCTGCGAGCGAGTGCATCGCCGTCGGCAGCAACAACAGCAACAAGACGCTTGCGGAGCGCTGGAACGGACACTCGTGGACGCTCCATAAGACCCCCACTCCTCTCAGCGGGGGCAGTCTCTATGGGGTGTCGTGCTGGTCAGCAAACGGATGTGAGGCCGTTGGCACCAGCAGCGGCTATGGCGGAGAAACGATCGGGGAGCGTTGGAACGGAAGCTCGTGGACGCTACAGAAGACGCCCAGCCCGCAGGACAGTATTCTCGGCGCGGTGTCGTGCTGGGCTGGGAACGGATGCATCGCCGTCGGCGAGATTCCGAGAGATGGAAGCGGCCTCGCGGAGCTTTGGGATGGAAGCACGTGGACGCTTCAGGACGGCGCGACGGTCGGCTACAGCGTGGACGTGTCATGCTGGTCTGAAAGCGGATGCGCCGCCGTCGGCTACACCTTGTCCGACGACGGTCACAAGACCAACACGCTTGCGGAGGGTTGGAGCCCTCAGTAACAACGGGATCGGCGACCCCCGGCCGATGCTCAACACCGAGTCGCTTCTGAGGTTGTCTCGCGTGACGTAAGAGCAGAGGCGGCGGTCCTCCAACCCTTGTCCGCCCCGCCGTTGATCACGCCCCAGCCGCCGACCCTCAGCTCGGTGAGGCTGACGAGCAAGCGCCTCCGTGTCGCAAAGCAGGCGGCCGCGATCTCCGCCAAGAAGAAGACGAAGGCCCCGGCGGGGAGCGGCTTCCGCTTCACGCTGTCGGCCGCGGCGATCGTGAAGATCAAGGCCGAGCGGGTACTACATCACGTCAGTCCCAAAGAAAACGGGAGACGATTTCACGATGCTCGTGGTATCTCCCGCTCAAGGCGGCGCCCCGGCGCGGGTGGACTGGGTCGAGGTCGGTCGTTGGAACAGCGGAGGGAAGTACGCCTGCGACTTTTCGATCTGCTCCTAACCTAACTAAGCGGCTCGGTGAAGGCGCCAACCTCAAGCGTTCTATCTGAGGCAATCAAGAGCGGCTCCCCATCGATGTCGCGAAGGATCAAGTTGCCCTCCGGGAACGCGGTGGTTACCTCGCCTATCTCGTCAAGGCGGCCGAGTGACGCGAGCACTTGCGCCTCTGCCATGTTGGCCCCCCCAGCGGCCAGCGACGAAGTCCCAGCGGTGTGCCGCACGTTGATCTCAGTGACCCGCGGTGTGCCATCAGCCGCCTCGCGGACGTCAACGGTAAAGAGGCCGTGGGCGGGCTGGTCGTGTTGGTGCGAGATCAGTCGCACCGCTTGCTCGCCTACGCGTTCGAGATCGCGATCGTTGACGAGTCTGCCGCGCGAAATGTTGCCGGTTACGCCCGATACCGTGAGGCGCCCCATAAAGTACTCGAGCCGCTCGTAGCAGCCAACCTTCAACAGGGTGTCGCGATAGAAGAGCATGGTGCAAGCCAGGTTCCGGCCCGGAAGAAACTCGGCGACCATGTAGTCGGCGATCGCCGGGTTGAGAAACGCCCACGCGTAGGCCTGCTCTGCATCACTGACATGAATAGCGCCGAGTCCACTTGACGAGGCGTCAGAGAAGTCGCGCAACCACACCGAACCGTCTTGGAGGTCCAACTCGCGGCGCGCCAACAGGTCTGTCCGGGTGACCAGAGCGTACTTAGGGACTAGCTCGGTGTCGCGTAGCGCTTCATAAAGACTCTTCTTGCTAATGGCAGCTCGGACAGTCTGAGGCGGCGGCAGCAAGGTGGGGACTGGGAACTCGCGTCCACTCCAGAACAGCACCTCGATCTCAGGCGACACAACCGCAACATCGATCGCCTCCGTGCGACAAATGAGCTGGAGAGCTTCAACGTAGCTTGCGTCATCGGCTTGCGGGACGCGGTAGACGCGGTCGTATGTCGCGTCGTAGAAGCCGTACGAGGTCTCGCCGCAGTCGGTTCCGACGATCGTCACGTCGCCTAGTTGTTCGCTCGCGCGCAGCGAGCGGGCGATGGCGCGGGGCGTTACACCGCAGGCCCCTGTAAGCAGGATGCGCATCGGTTAGCGTGCCGTGCGGGCCAAGGCTTCGCGCCCCGCCCCGGAGATCGCATCGCGAGCAGAGCGTGGCATGTCCCGCGCGAGAACGGGAAGAGGTAGGTCTTTTTTGGGTTCCATGTCGTCCAGGGCGGTGGGGCCGCACAGTCGGCTCGTTGCCACCGCCGAGATTCTTATCATGGCTGCGGTCTATCGGACGGGCACGCAACCTACATCGTAAGTGGGAGGTCTCAGCCGCCGTTTCAGCCTTGCTCGTCGAGCCTGCCAGCCGGTCGTCGGATCGATCTGGCAGCCTATTCCCCGTGACCACTGTCGCAGTTCTTGGCCCCGGCGGCGTTGGAGGTTTCCTCTCCGCTGTGCTCGATCGCTCAGGAGTAGACGTGACCGTTGTTGGCCAAGAGCATGAGGTAGCGGTCATTGCGGAGAACGGCGTATCGGTCGAGAGCGTCGGGTTCGGTTCGTTCACGGCGCGTCCGGCGGCAGTGGCGGAGTTGACGGCCTCCGTGGACTGGCTGCTGGTCACGACCAAGGCGCCCGCGCTTTCCGCAGCGCTCGGCCGTGTCAGGGCGGCGCCCGCGATGATCGTGCCGCTCCTGAACGGCCTTGAGCACGTCGCAGTGTTGCGCTCGCTCTTCCCCAACTCGCAGGTTGTGGCAGGGACAATCCGCATGGAGGCCGACTGTCCGGCCGCTGGGCACGTCGTTCATTCGAGCCCATCGGTGCGTGTTGAGCTCGCCTCCGATGACCCGATCGCTCAAGGTCGCCTGGGCGATCTCGCTCAACTCTTGCGGCAAGCCGGCGTCCCCACAGAGATTGGCGTCAGCGAGGCTCAGGTCCTGTGGTCCAAGCTCGCTCGCTTGAACGCGCTCGCGAGCACGACGAGCGCAGCTGACGCTTCGATTGGCCAGATTCGCGACGACCCAGAGTGGCGCGCGACCCTCATTGCGTGCGTTGAGGAGACGGTGGCCGCGGCCACGGCCGACGGCGCGGCGATCGATTCTCGCGTGTCGATAGCCGAGCTTGATGCTGCACACCCAGCCCAAGGATCGTCGATGCGACGCGACCTCGCCGCCGGTCGCGAGCCGGAGCTCGATGCGATTCTGGGGGCGGTGCTTAGAGCGGCAGCTCGGCACGGGCTCGAGGCGCCGACAGTTGCCCGGCTGGCTGCTGCGATCGCTGAGCGTGCCGACGTCCCCGCTCCCCATGTCTAGCGTGGCGCGGTTGCTTTGAGTTGGTGTTCGGGGAGACCGTTCGCGCGCTAGTCCGAGCGAGTGATGCCGACGTGACGGTGCGCTGCTGGCGTTGGTCGTCACGCCGCAATTCTTGCCCGGTGTCCGTGCGACTATCGTTCGAGCGATGAGCTACTGCGTGAGCCGCTCGGGCCAGACATCGACCCCGGTCACTGGCGAGCGCGGGCGAACGGCGTGACCGACTCGAATCGGATCTCAGCCGAGGTGCTCAACTCCGCGATTGAGGCGCTCGGGCTCGGCGACCTGCGGTTCGAGTCAGTGGAAGGGAAGCCGGTGTTGCGCCGCGCGTACGACGATATAAGCCTGGAGCACTTCATTGGACTCGTGCTCACGGCGGTCGGCGCCGCTCATCTTCAGCGCCTACGAGCCATCGACGTGCTCGCTGAGATCGAAGCCCACGTCGCCCGCCTGGGTGGCGAGCAGACCGACGCTGAGGGCCGCGAAACCGCCATCAGCGCGCTCGTGCTGTTGTTGGCAGACGTGCGCGAGATCCTCACGTCGCCGGCGCTGGACAGCGATAGGACCCCGACGTTGGAGCCACGGTTGACGGTTGGGCCCATCGTCCCCGGTGACGATCTGGCGTGAGGGTAGACGGCGCAGGCGCCGGCCACGGTCAGCATTTAGCAGCTCACGCCGATCGGATAGTGGCGCCGCGCAGCGGCCGTCGCATCCCCCAACGCTACTCATCGGCGCTCGCGAGCTGGTGGTTGTAAGCGCTTGCGGCCTCTCGGATTCCGCTTCCGCGGCTCGGTCGGAGCGCAGCCGACGCGTGCCGGAAGTAACGGCGAGCGGAACGCCCGGGGACGAACAAGGCGAGCAGCCCTCGGACCGTGTAGGAGGCCGCCGTGATCCACCGAAACGCGAATCGATGCGCCAGCATGTGATGCTTCGACATGTAGAGGTCGCGGTTGCGCGCGAACTCCACGATCCTCGCGGGCGCCGTATCGGCTGTGAGCTGCTCGTGGTGAATCGCCCGCGACTGCCCGACGTAGACGCTCGCCCAACGTGCGTTCCGGAGTCTCTTCGCGAAGTCCACCTCGTCCGAGTAGACGAAGAAGTCGTCGTCGAGATAGCCGACTTGCTCAGCCGCCGAGCACCTAACCATCAACGCAGAGGACTGGCACCAGTCGACCTCCCGCGTCTCCGCTCCGCCGCTCTGCACCACCAGCACGCGGTGTAGAAACAGCGCTGCGGCTAGCGCCGTCCACGCGGTTGGAAACCGCCAGGCGCACGGCCGCGGCCGACCCTCGGGATCGAGCAACGCTGCGCCTGCTAGCGCGGCTCCCGGCCGCACCTTCATCTCGTCATATAGCGCCAGCGTGGCTCCCGGCATGAGCTGAGAATCCTCGTTGAGGAGCAGGGCGAAGTCGCCTTGCGCAGCCATCAGCAGCCTCGAGTCGTTGCGGGCCTTGCCGCTGCGGCGTGAGAGCGCGATCACTCTGTCGACGGCGTGGTGTTCGGCGGCTGCCTGTGCCGAGCCGTCGTCTGACGCGTTGTCGAGAACGATCGTCTCGGTGCGCAGCGGGATGTGGGCGCGCTCGTCACCAATGGCGTCCAGGCACCTCAGCAGCAGGTCACGCTTTTCCGTGTTCACGACGCAGAAGCTCAGCTCGATCGACTGCTCGGCGGGCATCATCCGACTGTATCGACCGTGCCTCGTCGCGCGAGGTGAGCCTCGGGGTCCGTCGAGGCTCTTGTCGGTCCTCCGGATCGGGCGGGGCGGTTGGAGCAGCCGACGCTCTCGTGCGCAGCGGGCGGACGCATCGCGTGGCGGCCCGGGCGCAGGCTTCCGGCTCTGGCGTGGCGAAGTATGCTCGCGCGATGTCCGATCGGAGCGCGCCCGAGAGGACTCGAACCTCCGCGAAGTGGCCTGCACGCAAATGAACCGAGATCGATGAGCATAGGCTCAACGCCACCGACACGCCTGCTCACGGAGCGATGCGAGCGTCTCGCGATCTCCGCACAGCGCTTGCGCTCAGGACGAGTGACGACAGCCCTTCCCGTCTCGCAGGTCGCCTTGCATTCGACGCGAAGCAGGCACCCGACGGCGCGATGCCGAGGACTCAGGTTGGCGGCAGAGCGTCAGCCGTGTGCCGCGAGCAGCCGGGCGTAGGCGGCGAAGCGGGGGTCCTCGAACCAGCCGGGGGCGCGCACGATCGCGGGCGGCAGGTCGCGGTAGACGAGCACCGCGCGCCCGCGCGCGATCTGCCTCAGCCACGGCGACGGCCCGGCCTTCTGATGACCAACACTCAACGTGTGCCGCGCCAGCCCGGTTGAACTGGACGCGTTGGCGACCGGCTCCTCGCCGAGCAGCTCCGTGAGATAGCCCGCGCTCGTCGGCTCAGCCAACGGCGGAATGAACACCTGCGCGGTCGACGCCGCGCAGATCGCGTCGCGGGCCGCGCGGCCGTAGCGCTGATCGATCTGCGCGATCGACTGCCAGATCGTTGCGATCACGATGCCGTGATCGCCGCATTGCGACAGCCACGGTGCGAGGTTGCGCACCGGCGCGATGTTCGCCGCCTCGTCCATCAGGATGAACAGCCGCGGGTCAAGCACGCCGTTTCCGCGCGCCTTGACGATCGCCGCCTCGTACATCGCCGCGACGAGCGCGAGGATCACGGGCCGGAGCGCGTCCTGGTCGTGTCCGGCCGCGACGACGTAGATCGTGTTGGCGTTGCCGTCGAGGAACCTCTCGGGTGTGAGATCCCCGACGGCGCGCGCGGCCACCTGGGGGTAGCGGTAGGCGCGCAGCAGATTCAGGGCGCTCATCACGGTTGTCTCGCGGTTGCGCTCGTCGCGGCGGCTGACGCCCTCAAGCTGGTCGGCGGCGGCCGACGCGCCCGCGCCCTTCAGGTGGGAGATCGCATCGGTAAAGTCACGCGCGTCCAGCCAGCGCACCAGCTCGCTCATGCTCTCGCCGGCTATCGCAGCCGCGTGCAGCAGCGGCGCCAACATGCTCGCCGCCTCCTTGTCCCAAAACTCGTTGGCGGCGTTGCTGCTGTCCGGGTGCGCGGCTGAGGCCAGCGCTTCGCCGGCGCGGATCGCGCCCGGCCAGCTCCGCGCCGGCACAAGCGGCGTGAAGCCCGCGCTCGAACGATCCCCGAACGGGTCATACACCCACACGCGGCCGAGACCACGCCGGTAGGGGGCGGTCGCGTCGTAGATGTCGCGCTTCGTCGACAGCACCAGCGCCGGCCCGTGGTGATCCAACAGCCACGGCACCACAAAGCCACTTGACTTGCCCGCCCGCGGCGGCGCCACGACCATCGGCTGCACCTCAAGCTCGGCAGCGAGCGTCCGTGCCGGCACTCTGCCGATCACACCCAAGTACGGGCGGCCCGACACCGGCCCTTGGACCCACAGGCGCCGCAGGTCTGCGGGCACCGCCCAGGTCCGCTGGCGCACCCATCCACGATCCACCGCGCGACGCGCGAGCGTGCGCTGCTCCTTGCCAAGCGGCGAGCCAGCCTGCCACGAGCGCATCCGCCGGTAGACGCTCCAGACCCCCCAGCCGAGCAACGCCAGCAGACACGCCGCGACGAGCACGTATGCAGGCGCTGCCGGTGCAGCCGCGCGCTCAGCCGCCGTCGGAAATGCACGGTATGGCGTGCTCCAGCCGCCGCGCACGAGCAGCCGCCACATCGCTCGCGCGGCGTCGCCGGCCGGCAGGCGCATCGGCGCGTGCAACGAGATCAGGCACGCGGCCTGCGTCCAGCACCAAAGCGCCACGCCGCTGACGAAACCCGCCAGCGCAAGCACGCCCAAGGTGCAGACGAGAAGCCTCATCGCAGGACGACGCCCAACCGCATGAACCCTCATGCCGCTCCCGTCGATCGAAGGGCTCGCCCCTGCCTCAGCGGGCGGGCGCGCGGTGGGTCTGTGTCTGTCATCGGGGGTACTGACCCCCAGCGGCTCAAACCGGCCAACGACTTTCAGGACCTCGACCCTCGGCTATCCGCACGAGCCCTTCACACGCGCGCGCGCACCAAGGCGTCTCTGGCGCCACGGCGCCCATGCGGCCGCCTGCGCAAATTCGTTGGCCGGTCGGGGCTGGTTGTGGTCAGTAACCCACGAAGGCCGCCGACAGGACGCGGCCCCGATACGCAAGGAGACACAGGCGATGCCGCCCAAACAGCGGCCGAGAACGGGTCACGGTCACTTCAGAAAGCATGAGGCAACTGGCTGTTCGAGCAGTCCCCGTTGGTTGTCGGCACGTCGTGTCTTGCCCCATTTTGGACACCGCCGGACTAGCGCTTCGGCCCCCTGTCGGGGGCTTCCCTGCGCCCTGACGGGCTCCGGCTCCGCGCGCCGGTCGGCGTCTTTTTTGGGCGGCGTCACTAGCACCACCAACCACCAAACAGGAGGAACAGCAATGAACAACATCAATCGCGTCGTCATCACCGGCAACCTCACCACCGATCCCGAGCTACGCTCGACCCCGAGCGGGACCTCGGTGTGCAACCTGCGGATCGCCTGCAACACGCGCCGCAAGGACGGCGAGGAGTGGGTCGACAAGCCCAACTTCTTCAACGTCACCGTGTGGGGCGCCCAGGGCGAGAACGTCGCCCGCTACCTCTCCAAGGGCCGCCCGGTCGCGATCGACGGGCGCCTGGAGTGGCGCGAGTGGGAGGCCCAGGACGCCAGCAAGCGTCAGGCCGTCGACATCATCGCCGACTCCGTTCAGTTCCTGAACAACGGCAACGGCAACGGCTCCAGCGACGGAGCCGAGCCGGTGGCGGCAGGCGTGGGTGCCGAGGAGGACATCCAGTTCTAGGCCCAGGTGGCCCGCGCTCCGACCGGGGCGCGGGCCACAAGCCAACGGCCAACGACACGACCATGAGCCAACACCTTCTCATCGACCACACTCTCGAAAGCCTCAGAGCCCGCGACAGACGGCTGCGCGCCCTGTGGCAGATGACAGTCGCGCAGCGGGTCGCGGCGATGCGCCGCGGCGAGCTGACGCTCGAGCAGTGCTCCGCATGGGCGGCACGCTACCCCGAGCAGGTGCCGCTACTCAACGACGAGTTCGAGTACCTCGCCCGGCTCAGCCCGGAGGTCTGCGAGTGAGCGCACACCCCGAGCCGCCCGCCAGCGAGCTCCTCACCTATCTACGAATGCTGGCGGGCGACTCGCAGCCCAGCCAGTTCTTTGACCTGCGCTACGCCCCACCCGACGGAGTGATGCGCCAGCGGTTCATCTCCGTCCTGCGCATCCGCCAACTCGCCCGCCGAATCACCGCTTTGGCCGGCCGTGCCGACGTGTATGTCGGCGTCGCGCTGCGCGACCGCGCGCACGGCGACAAGAGCACGATCAGCGGCTCGCACATGCTCTACATCGAGTGCGATGACCCCGGCGCCCGCGAGCGCGTGGAGAACTTCGCCTACTCGCCGTCAATGATCGTCGCCTCCGGCTCACCGGGGCACCTGCACGTCTACTGGCGCTTGCGTGAGCACGCGAGCAGCGCCCAGGTCGAGAGCACCAACCGCCGCCTCGCGGTGCTCCTCAAGGGAGAGCCCGGCTGCGCGGACATCGTGCGCCTGCTCAGGCCGCCGACCAGCCTGAACCACAAGCACACGCCGCCAGTTGCGGTGAGGCTCCTACAGCACCACCCCAACGCGCGTCACGCCCTACCCGAGCTGACCGCCAGCCTTCCAAAAGACCCACAGCCGAGACAGTCGTCCGCCCCACGGGCGTCACACAGCCGCACCGACCGCGACACGCTCGCCCGCGAGCTACTCGCGATCCCGGCCACCGAGTACGTCCGCGTCCTGGCGAGCCTCACCCCCAACCGCGCAGGCAAGGTGCTCTGCCCATTCCATCAAGAGAGCAGGCCCAGCCTCCAGCTCTACCCCGACGGCACCTTCTACTGCTTCGGCCGCCACAGCAAAGACCGCGCCTGCCACAAGGGCGGCACGATCTTCGACTTCGCCGCCGGCATGTGGTTCTCCGGCCAATCTCCGGACATACCGCTGCGAGGGCGGCAGTTCATTGAGGTTCGCGAGCGTCTGGCAACGACATTCGGCATCACACAGCGACCCAACGGAGGTTCTTGATGTCAACGACACAGACCGATAACCACGGACGGCCGGCAGAGATGCAGGCCCCTACACGATGAGTGGATCACGCTTGGCGCCCCTCGCTGTGACGGTAAGCGTGCTGGCCGGCTGCGGCTCGCCACAGCTCCAGAGCGAACCATCGAGTACCCGCCCGATGGCTGGCCAGGGCCGCTGCGTCGAGCGTGACGGTCTGCCCGATCCCCGCTGCACGCCCGGCGCGATCCGCTCCGGCGTCTCGCTCGCCACGATCTGCGCCTCCGGGTACAGCCGCTCCGTCCGCCCGCCTGAGAGCTTCACCGAGCCGCTGAAGCTCCGCCAGATGCGGGCCTACGACCTGCCGGGGTCTCCGAGCGACTATGAGGAGGACCATCTCGTCCCGCTGTCGATCGGCGGGGCGCCGCGCGATCCCCGCAACCTTTGGCCCGAGCCGCGTGGCGGCCCCAACGACGCCGAGCAGAAGGATCAGCTTGAGACCTGGGCCGCGCGGATGGCCTGCGACCGGCGCATACCCCTTGCCCGCCTGCAGCGCGGGATGGCGAGCGACTGGCCGGCGCTCTACCGCGCGGCCGGCGGCGAGCGCGTGCTGCGCGACTACCCGCCCGGCGGCTGAAGCCTCCCCGCTGTCAGATCGTCCCTCCGATGCGGGAGACAGGACTCGAACCTGTGGCCAAGGGATTATGAGTCCCCTGCTCTAACCAACTGAGCTACTCCCGCCCGATGCGGTAGCGAAGTGTAGCCCCGGGCCCCATCACCGACCAAGAGCTCCACGCGACAGGCAAGCGATCAGGGCTCACGCAGGTGGCGCCTCGATGATAGGTGCTGCTCGTCCCGTGGCGATACCGTGAGAGGCTGTGAGTGAGCGGCGCACAATCGCACTTGCAGTCACGCTCGACGGCCGCCAGGTCAGCAGCGAGACGACCTGCACTTGGGCAGGACCCTGCGTGCTCGTGATCGCTACCGCGCTGCCCGACCACGGGCTCGCGGTCGAGGTCCATTCCACCTTCGTCGGGCACGAGGGGGTGCCGACGTGCGTGACGCACCTTACGCTCGGGCCTGTCGGGCATGACCCCGTGATCTTCCCCGTCGAACATGACCGCGCGAACCTTGACCCGATGCTGAAGGCGCGCGAGTGCGCCTACGAGCATGTCGAGATCGTGCTGGAGATCCTCACTCGCCTGGGTTACGAGGTCGGGATCGACGTTCCCGACGACGCTTTCGAGGAGCTGGAGCGAGTCGAGCGCTGAGGCCGAGCTGGGTCGCCCGCCCACGCTGGTTTCCCTAGCGGTCCGCCCGGTCGGTCGCGGGCTTCGTCCCCTCCGAGTGTCGCACGCTGCGCGTGCGGGTTGGTCGGGGATCGGCTCCGCACCGGGCGGGGTCGCCTATCGAAAGGAAGCGTGATGGCGCTCGACACCACCAGCTCGCCCTCTCAGGCGCGGCCAGCCTACGCGGGTATCGGCTCGCGCGAGACGCCGGCCGCCGTGCTCGACCTGATGACTCGCTTTGCGTCGTGGCTTGCGGGCGAGGGCTGGGTGCTGCGCACGGGCATGGCCGCCGGCGCCGACCAGGCGTTCTATCGCGGCGCCCACGCGCACGGGGCGTTCGAGCTCTACCTTCCGTGGCCAGCCTTCGAGGCGGGTGCCCGCAGGCCCGCCCGCGACGCGCAGCAGCTCGTGCTCGGCCAGCCGACCCCCGCGGCTTACGAGCTGGCGGCGCAGTTTCACCCGGCTTGGTCGCGGCTGACCCGAGGTGTTCGTGCTCTGCACGCGCGCAACTGTCATCAGGTGCTCGGCGCCGATCTGGCGAGCCCGGCGCGCTTTGTGTTGTGCTGGACGCCTGACGGCAGCCTCGACGGCCGTGGTCGACGTGTCGGCGGGACCGGCCAGGCGCTACGCATCGCCCACCACCACGGCATCGCCATCTTCAACCTCGCCCGGCCCGAGCACGTCGAGCGCGTCTCACGGCACTGCGTCTCCCCAACGCGCTGACAGCGGCGCGGCGCCGCTACCGCGGAGTCACACATTCACCACTGAGGAACCATGGACGGTCGGGCGCCGGCAGCCCCATTATCGCACCCCTGCGGGGTGCGTTGGGCTGCCACCGGCACCCGCACTGGAGCGGGAGCAAGACAACAAGAAAGGCCGCTCGCTATGAACGAGTCCTACAACGCCACTCTCACTCTATGGCCAGCCACGCCGCTTCCGGCGAACGTGGCACACGAGCTGCACGCGCTGGGGGTCAACCTCTCGACGTTCACGGTGAACGACGGATGGCTCACCGCATCGTGCACGGACGAGGACACGCTCGTTCTCGACGTCTCATTCGGGCGCCGTCGCTGCGGGCTCACCGATCTCGAAGCGGTTCTCGCCACGCTGCGGCTCGCCGGGATCTCCTATGTTGCCTGGGACATCAAGCAGGGCGAGGCCGCCGGCACGGGTCACTCCTTCGACCCCGCCACGCGCATCGAGCGTCAGTTCACGGTGATGGCCGACGGCGAGCCGGTGCTGACGGCCAGCGACCTCGAGGAGTTCGAGGGTCGCTACGGCACCGCCGAGGCGCTGATGGACGGCATCCGGGGCTCGCTGCGCCTGCCGATACCCGACAGCCTCACGGAACTGACCGTCGAGGAGCTTGCGATCGTGATCCTGCCCGACGACGAGGAGGACGAGGACGAGTCGGTCGAGATCGTCGGCGATGTGGACGGGCCGCCCGGCGCCTACATGCGAGTAGGGCACGAGGGGAGCCGTTAGACATGGCCTCACACGACGCGATCCCACACGAGATCCTCCCTCCAGGCACGACCCTCTATCGGTGTGACGCCGACCCCGGCGAGGTGGTCGTCATTCACGCGATGGGCCGCTTTCGAGCCGCGCGAGTCATCCGCGTCGGACCCAAGCGCGCATACCTGATCCACCCCGCCGCGAACCCCGACCAGCTTCCCCACCGGCCCACGAGATCCCGAACAGAGGTCTATGCGCTCGTGGGGACCGACCCGGCCGGAGTGGTGAAGGCCGGAGTGCGAGGACGAGACGGACACTCGCTCGCGCCGATCGCCACCCAGGCAGCACCCGCGGAAGCTGGTGATGCGGCGTGACGATACCCCTCCACATCGACGACCACGGCGAAGACCAAGCCCGAGAGCTGCTCGCACTCGGCGAGGCCGTGCAGCACGAACGCAGCCGACGCGGCCTCAGTGTCGAGGCGCTTGCCAGCGCGGCCCGCGTGCAGGCGAGCCGACTCCAGGCTCTTGAGGCCGGCCAGATCGACCCTGACTATGACCTGTTGCTCGCGCTCGCTCAGGCGCTCGACATCCGAGCGTCGGCGTTCGTCATACGCGCGGAAGCACGGAGGAACCCCGGCGCTTAGCGGTGGGCGGCCGATCCCTCCCAGGATGGCACGCCCTACAGGCGTGCTCAGGGGTCGGGAGCGCCCGCCCACCGGGGCGGGCCAGCGACCAAACAGGAGGCATCATGGGCTGGACCGGCGGAGAGCTACAAGGACCATTCACCTGTCGTGCCGCAATCAAGTTCGACCTCGGCACCGAGTTCGCCGCGCGCGTGATCGACACCGTGCGCTACGGCACCGTCATCTACGCCGCCGTCCGCTCGCGCGACGAAAAAGAGGTGTTCGGCCTGGTGCTCCTCGCCGAGCGCCGCGACGGCATCCTCTACACCAAGCCGATCAGCGAGGACATGGGACCAGCAGAGGACCGCTGTCCAGCCCGCATCCTCGACCTGTTGACCGAGCCCAGCAACGATTGGGCACGCCAATGGCGCGAGCGCTGCCGCGCTCGACTGGCCAAGCCGCGTCCGCACAAGGGCCAGACGGTCGCCTTCGCCAAGCCGCTCACGTTCACCAACGGAGCGACGCACAGCTCATTCACCTACCAAGGCGGGTCGCGCTTCCGCGCCGAGAACGGTTGCGAGTGTCACATTCGCTGCTGGCAGGAGCTTGACTTCACCGTCGCGTAGTGCCCGCAGACCGCTGGCTCGCCGGGGCCTATGAGCCGCTTGCTCCGGGTTGGGGTCGAGCCCACCCCTGTAGGCCAGCAGACCGGCTCTCGCGGCGCGTAAAGCCCTGCGCTTCGCGTCGCCTGGCGGCGATCCCTCCGGGACAGGGCTTGACACCCCTAGCCGGCCCGCTCAGGCCGGGGCGTGCTCAACCCCAACCTCAAGGAGACAGCGATGAACAAGCAGGCCCGACGAGCAAGCGGTCTACTCGTCCCGGCGCATGTGCAGCTCGGCGAGCCGCGTGCGGTTCACTGCAAGCGCGAGCGCCACCACGTTTACGTAGGGCGCAACCCGAAATGGTTGCCCCCCTCGAAGTGGGGCAACCCGTTCGTGGTCGGCACGCACGGCGCGCGGGGCGAGTGCATTGGGCTGTACGAAGGTTGGCTGCGCGAGAACGCGGCACTGTTCGCTGCTCTGGACGAGCTGCGCGGGCTGGTGCTCGGATGCTGGTGCGCGCCGCGCGCTTGCCACGGCGATCTGCTGGTGCGGTTGGCGAACGCGAGCATGGTCGAGCGCGAGCGCTGGCTCACACTCGCTACATGAGCGCGGGACGGAAGTGGTGCGTGTCGGTCGGCCGCTTCGTGGTGCCTGCCGGTGGCGCCCACGCCTAACACGAGGGTCCTATCACACCCCTCCCTGAGAGATCGGCTTACGCCTTCAAGCAATTGAGAATCGCCCCCTGGCGGGGGCGCACTGATTTCACATTGTCAATTGCTTGACTCTCCTTCCGCGGCGTGATGAGCAGAGGGCAAGTTCGCAAGCTCACAACCACAGAAAGGCATATCGTTCCATGAGCCCTCACGCATCAGCACCCAGCGCAGCAAGCCCTAAGCAGCTTTCATATCTCAAGGCGCTCGCTCAGCAGACCGGAACAACGTTCACATTCCCCAGGACTCGACGGCAGGCGAGTTGTGAAATCGCGCGGCTGAATGGACTCAAGGCGACGCGCGGGCGCTATCTCGAAACTCCGCGGCTCGACCTGGACCCGGCCGAGCAGCCCTACGCCACCGAGCAGAAGCCCGGAGAGATCAGCGGCTACGGGTCAAGCGCAAGGCGCGGAGACCCAGCCCCGCGGTGCGCCGCGCCAGCGCCACGGCGAGCGGAGGCCGAGCCGTTCGAGCTGGGGCGCTACGAAACGAAGTCGGGGGAACAGCGGGCGCTGTACGGCATCCGCGTGAACGGCAAGCCGCGGATCATCGACGCGGCGGCCGATCAGGCGGGGCGCATCTACACAGTCGAGGAGGAACTGTGCGAGAAGGGCGGCGCGGGCGAAGTCAGGGCGCTCGTCGCGGATTACATCTCCCAGGCCGAGCAGCTCGGGCGTATCCCGATGGCGAGGAGCCGTCGCCGGCCCGAGCAGGTGGCCGCGGGTGTCTAGCGTGTCCGCGGCGCTGGCCGTGCCCCCGTGGGTGACTCGATCCGCGGGGGCCAGGTCGGAGGCCGTCGCCCTCCGCATCGTGGCACGCCCGCAGGGCGTGCCTGGGGTCGGGCTCGGCGGCTCCGCACCCGGCGGGGCCAGAGTCCAGATTGGAGGACCGGCAATGAGCAACAGTCCCGAGGTGATCCTCGTCATCGGCGAGGGTCCTGTGAACGATTCACTTACACAGGAGCTTGCGCTTGACGGCTACCGGATGCTTCGCACCGCCCAGCCGCAGCGACTTCGAGCGTCGTCGCCTGCGGGCGAGATCGACCTCATCATCCTCGGTCCGACAGCCGAGCACGCCAAGCGACTTCACACAGTACGCGCGCTGCGCGCGGGCGAGCTTGATCCTGAGATCAACCCAGGGGCGCGCGTCCTGTGGGTCAGCTCGACTGACGAGGTAGCCGAGCTGCTGCGCGCGTTCCAGGCGGGCGCCGACGACGTGATCCGCTCGCCGTTCGTCCACGCAGAGATGCTTGCACGCGTGCGAGCGTTGCTGCGCCGCAGCATCCTCAGCGCGGCCGGCGTGATCCAGTTCGCAGCGCTGCGGATCGACACGAGGACGCATGAGGCGACGTTCGGATCGGCCCCGCTCCATCTGCGCCGTCTCGAGTACGCGCTGCTCGTTCATCTCTCGCGCGACCCCGGCCGTGTCTACACCAAGCAGGAGCTGCTGCGCGAGCTGTGGGGCTACCGCACCGAGGGCTCCACGCGCACGGTAGACACGCACGCTTGCCGCCTGCGGCGCTCGCTCGCTGACGCCGGTGCCGGCGGCTGGCTTACCTCCGTGCGCGGCGTCGGCTACCGCCTGGCGCCCGACGGTCACGGCGAGCTGCGCGTGCTGGCCGGTGGACGTAGCGCTTGAGCGCGGCCGGCGGGCCTCGCCCCTCCCGATGATCGCACGCTGCGCGTGCGCGGGAGCGGGGCAACGGCCCGCGCCCGGCGGGCTCATACCCCTGCGAAGGAGAACCATGAGCACCACCACCACAGCACTGCCTCCCCACGCCGGAGAGGCAACTCCTCTACAACCCGGCGCGGGCACCCGTCGCACCCGAAGCCTCGGCAGCTACATCGCGCTTGACACTCAGCAGACGCGCGAGGTCGTCAGCCTCCAGCGGCCTGACGGGAGCACTCTCGTCGTCGACTACCAGCTCGGCACCCTCAGCGATGGGCGCCTGGTCGCGCATCTCGCAGCGGATGAGCCTCCCGAGAACGCGCAGATCGTCTGCGAGCTGTACCTCGCAGACGACACCAGGGGCCGTTGCCGCGCCGTGACGCGGGAGGACTTCGACGTCACTCGCCACGCCACTCGGCCGCCATCGGGCGCCAATGCCCCAACGGCCGTCGATGCCGTGAAAGACGGCGAGGGCCACGTCTACCGCATCCGCGAGCTTCCGACGCTCGAGACGATGGGCGAGCTGCGCTGGACGCGCTCCCGCGAGCCCGGCCGCGAGCTCGACTTCGACGCCGTGCCGTTCCGCGATGTCGTCGCCGCCGTCGAAGCCTACGAGCCGGCGCGATCCCTCACCGCCCAGGCGCTCACCCGCTGCACCAGGAACCTCTCCACCCGGCGGCTGCGGGAGGAGTACGAGCGCCTGATCGGCAGCCCGATCGTGCTCAACCGCGGCCTCCGCGAAGCGGTCCAACGCGAGCTGCGTGTTGGCGTGCTGAGCATGAGCGAGATCGCGCACCGCTGCGGACGGATCAAGCGCGACCGCCGCGGCAACGAGGCCGGCGAGACGAGCTGGCTGGCGCGTCGCATCGGCCTGATGCCCGAGGGTGGCGAGCAGAAGCCCGGACCTTGGATTCACAGCGACGTGCTTGCGCTGATCGCCCGCGACGGGCTCGGGGTCTGTCCTCGGGAGGTCGAGCTTTGACCACCCACGCTGAACGCTCGAACGCCGCCCGCAAGGCAGCCAGCCGGCTCATGCGCTCGGGCCTGGACTGCGGCCGGGACCTCAAATCGCCGGAGGCGATCGATTGGCTCGCCGACGTGGCACTCCACACCGGCAGCCTCGACCCGATCGAGATAGGTGCCGGCGCGATCCTTGAGAGCAGCGGCCACGCCCGCGGCCATGAGCAGTTGACGCTGGGGGTGTGTTGATGCTGTTGCTCGCCACGCAGGCCGAGCCGCAGATGGTCGAGCACGCTCACCCGAATCTCGGGCGGCTCATCCAGCCGCGGCACTACAACGCGCTGCCGGCGACGATCGCGCGCGGCGTGCCGTGGGCCGCCGACAACGACTGCTTTCAGCGCCTCGACGCGCGCGCCTACTACGCGATGCTCGACCGCCTGCACCACATCGGCGGGCGGTGCCTGTTCGTTGCCGTGCCCGACGTCGTGCCCGACGCCTACGCGACCGCACGACAGTTCGAGCGCTGGTGGACCGGCCCCGCACGCCGCGGACTGCCCGTCGCGCTGGTCGCGCAGGACGGCCTTGAGCACATGGGCCGGTGGATGAGCATGGTGTGGCCGCGCATCGACGCACTGTTCATCGGCGGCTCGACCGAGTGGAAGCTCGGGCCGGCGGCACGCGCCTTCGTCCGCGAAGCCAAGCGCCGCGGCCTGTGGGTTCACATGGGTCGCGTCAACAGCGTCAAGCGCATCGCCTACGCCGCCGAGATCGGCTGCGACAGCATCGACGGCACCGGCTGGATGCGCTGGCGCAACATCCGACTACCGACAGGTCTACAGGCCGCGAGCGCACCGCCACGGGTTGCGCTGCCCGGCCTCGATTACGACTCGACCATCTTCTCCGGCTCGGGTCTCGGCGGGGGCGAGGACTCATGTGGATTCGAGACGACGGCGGCCGACAGGCCGCCGGCTTCAAGGGCGCCACCGGCGACTGCGTGGTGCGCGCCATCGCCATCGCCGGCGAGCTGCCCTACGCCGAGGTCTACGACGCGCTGCACCTGGCCACGCTGGCCGACCCCTGGCTGCGACGCAAGCGCGAACGCCGGTACGGCGCTCGCGCGCCCGTTCACGCCAGCCCACGCGCCGGTGTCCACCGCCGCGTGTACGACCGCTACCTGGTCGACCACGGCTGGACGTGGACGCCGACCATGAAGGTCGGCCAGGGCTGCACCGTCCACCTACGCGCCGACGAGCTGCCGGGCGGCCGGCTCATCGTCCGCGTGTCCAGGCACATGTGCGCGCTGATCGACGGCGTGGTCCACGACACCCACGACCCCAGCCGCGAAGGGACGCGCTGCGTGTACGGGTACTGGAGCCACCCGACGGCGCTCTGATCCGTAGCCCGAGCCCGCGGGCTGGCGGGCTTACCCGTCCTTCCTCGGCACAGCCCGCACTCCGCCCACCTGACGCGAGCGGCGGGTGCGGATCGCGGCGAGGCGTCGATCGCTGCGCCTAAGCCGCGCGAGCCGCGGGGTTGCCTCATACTCGGCCAGCGCTGCCCGGTGAGCTTCGATCACGTTCTCGCGCACCGCTCGCGCCCCGCGCGTCGGGGCACGCGGTTCGCTCTGCATCTCCGCCAGTCGCGCCCGCACCTTCCTGACCTCCCAAGGCCGCAGCGGCAACAAGTCGATCGGCTCTTGTGTCGGGTCGAGTGTCACGTTCACGGTCGCGCTGCTCCCTCAACGGAACATCCTTTCAGCCGTGACGGCTGGCCGACCTGCGGGCTTGCGCCCGCCCCGCCAGCCTCCGGCTGCACCCCGACCACACCGCGCCGGCGACCGCCGACGGCGCGGCCGACCCGCAAACGGCCAGATAGCGCACGCCGGCTTCGCCGGCTGTAACCGAACCTCCCTGCGGTCGGCTCTCCACCGCCCCCGGCGTCGTGCAAGCCGGCCGGCAGCCCTTCGGGCTGCCCGCTCGCCCGTTCGCTGCGCTCACGAAGCTCCCGCGGCCGGCGCACACCGCCAAGCCCGGACAGACTAGATGCACCGCTGTGCGCGCGCTGTGTCCGTGCTGTGCAAATTCGTTGGCCGGTCTGGAGCAGTTGGGGTCTGTACCCCTTGTGATGACCGCAGCCAGCATCGGCGCCGCCAAGGGCGGCGGCTACGCCCGCTACCTGGAGTCAAAGACCGTGGAGCCAGAGCGCGGCGACTACTACCTCTCCCCCGACGGCGAGCCCACCCAGGCACCCGGCCAGTGGCTCGCCTCGCCGGACACGCTCGCGCGCCTCGGCATCGAGGGCTCCACCGTCGAAGGCCGCGACTTCATCTCGCTCATGGAAGGCAAACACCCCCGATCAGGACGGTGGCTGCGCGATGCCGGCTCCAACGGCGCTCGGGGCGGCGGGATCGACCTGACCTTCAGCGCCCCCAAGTCGGTCTCCGCCCTGTGGGCGCTCGCCGACGAATCCCAGCGACGCGAGATCGAAGCCGCCCACGCCGCCGCGGTCAGCGAGACGATCGCGCACCTGACCGACACCGTGCCGACCGTGCGCCGGCGCTCCCACGGGCAGGTGTTCGAGGAGCCCGCCCGGGACGTCGTGGCCGCCGAGTACCGGCACACCACCGCCCGCGGCGTCCTCGAGACAGACGCGCCCGACCCGCAGCTCCACAGCCACGTGGTCATCACCAGCGCGATCCGCGACGACGGGAAGATCGTCGCCGTCGCCTCCCGGCCGATCTTCCGCTCGGCCCGCGAGCTTGGCGCCTACTACCGCTCCTCGCTCGCGCACCAACTCCAGCAGCGGGGTTATGCGATCGAGCGGGGCACCGGCAAACACGGCCGCTACTTCGAGATAGCAGGCGTACCGCGCGGCCTGCTGGACGCCTTCTCCTCCCGCAGCCGCGAGGTCGCCAGAGCCGCCGAGCGCTTCCGCGCGAAGTGGGGCCGCGCACCCGAACGCGGCGAGCTGCGCCAGCTCAAGCTGGAGAACCGCAAAGCCAAGGTGCTCATCACCCGCGCCGACCTACAGCAAGCCTGGAACGACACCGCAGCGCGCTTTGACTTCGCCGGCGAGCAGCCCGGCCGCCTGCCCGGCGCCACCGTCGAGCCCCCGCCAGAGCGTCCGCTTGAGGATCGTGTCGAGCAGCGCCTGACCGAGCGCGCCGCGACCTTCGAGCCAGGCGAGTTCCGGGCGGTCCTGCTGGAGCAGTCCGTCGGCGAGCTCTCACCCCGCGCCGCGCTCGACCTCTCACGGGCGATGATCGCCGAACGCCGTGTCCTCCCCCTGGAGGGCGGCCTGATGACAACGCTCGCCGTGCGTGCCCGCGAGCAGGCAATCGAGCGCAGGTTCACCGCGCTCGCCGCCAGCGCCGGGCGAGACGTCGGGGACCAGGCCCGGACGCTCGCCGGCGACCAGATCGCCGAGCGGATCAGCGGACGCCTCAGCGCCGAGCAGGCACACGCCCTGGAGGTCATCACCGGCCCCGAGCGCGCCGCGATTCTCGTCGGACCCGCCGGCACCGGCAAGGGCGTCGTCATCGACGCCGCCGCCCGAGCCGAGCAGCACCTCGGCAACCAGACGCTCGGGATCGCGGTATCCGGGTCAACCGCCCAGCGCCTCGGCCAAGACAGCCCCGCCCTCGCCGGGCGCACCCTGACCCTCGACGCGCTCGTCTCCCGCGTCGAGCGCGGCCAGCTCGCCGTCGACACGCACACCACGATCTACTTCGACGAGGCGGGCATGGCCGACACCGACCGCCTCAGCCGGCTCACCGAAGTCGTGGAGCAAACCGGGTCAAAGCTCGTGGCGATCGGCGACGCCGCGCAGCTGCCCTCGATCGGCGCCGGAGGCATGTTCGCCGGGCTCTCAGACATCGCCCCGAGCGCCGAACTCTCGAACATCCGCCGCACGCTTGACCGCGACGAACAACGCGCGTGGGGAGACCTCCGCGCGGGCCGTTCAGACCGCGCGATGGCGCACTACCACTCGCGCGGGCAACTGCACATGGCAGACACCCGCGACGAGGCCGTCGAGCACGCCGCACAGAACTGGGCGACGCTCACCGAAACCCTCGACCCGAGCGAGGTCGCGCTGATCTCCGACGCCTCAAACCAGGAGATCGGCCGGCTCAACGCCCGCGCCCAACACTTCCGTGCACAGCGCGGCGAACTCGGCGAACTCGAAGTCCCGGTGCCCGGCGTCCACTACGGCATCCGCCAAGGCGACCGGATCGCGCTGATCGACCAGCACCACGAGCCCGGCGTCGAGCGAATCGAGAACGGCAGCCGCGGCGAAGTCCTCCACATCACCCCGGCCGGCGAGGTACTGATCGAGTTCGACGTGACCGGCCGCCGGCGAACCATCACCGGCGATGACCTCGCCCGCGTCAGGCTCGGCTACGCCCAGCACATCCACCGCGCCCAAGGCGCGACCGTCACCCGCACCCTCGTCGTCACCGGCGGCTGGCAGACCAGCAAGGAGCCCGCCTACGTCGAGGCGTCCCGCGCCCGCCAGGGAACCGCCTGGTTCGTCTCCCGCGAGGATCTCGGCGTCGAAGGGCACGACACCGACCGCATCCAGCGGCTCGCCGAGAACATGCGCCGCAGCCACGCCCAAACCCCGTCGCTCGCGCACCCCGAACTCGCCGACCGCGACTACGGCACGAACTTCCACCGCCAGCTCGCGCCCAGCCGCACCAGCCGCATACCGGGGATCGTCCGCGCGATCCACCGGATCGTCAACCCACCAGCACAGGAGCGAACACGATGAGCCAACGAGTCCAAGTCGTCCTATCCGACCCCGCAGCCCTCCAGCTCCGCGAGCTCGCCGCGGGCGCCGACACACCACACTCAACACTCGCCGCACAGTTCGTCGGAAACGAAATCGCCCGCGCCATCAAGAACGGCCACGTGCGCCCGCTGCGTACAGCCCCCGTGCTCGCCGACGGCAACAGCGGCGACCGACCGCCCTGGCTTGAGCCCTACGGCGGCGACGCCGAGTGGCGCCAGCAGATGTGGGGCGCCATCGTCGCCCTGCGCGGCCGCTACCCCGAACAGCTCGAAGCGCTCAAAGAGAAATGGTGGACCGACGAATCAACGGTCGAGACACTCGGGGCGCTCGCCGTCTGGCGAGCAGAGCTCGACGAAACACGCCAGGACCCCCGCGACGAGCTGGCGTTCCAAACCCAGCTCAACGACTACTCCCAACTCCTACGCCAAAAGGGCGGCGGCGTCACCAAGGCATGGAAGCCCGGCGCGACCCCGCCAGAGTGGGCGGAGAAGTAGGCGCCGGCCAAGCCAACTGTTACATCTTTGACTCGTCCTGTGTCAGCTTCGTGTCACACGCTCACAAGCCAGTGCGGAGTGTGTACGGTCGGCTGACACCTGCACATTTTGGCCCCGGCGACAGCGCTAACTGCCCCGGGGCCGTGACACAAGGAGCCTCAACTCCCCATGCACAAACACCGTACCCCAGAAGGGTTGGCTGAGCACGCCACGATCGACCGGGCTGTGCTCGAGCTCATGCTCGATCTCGACAGGCAGCGGCCGTGGGCCGAAGACGAGATCGCCCGCACCATCAGCACCCCCGGCGATGTCCGCGAAAGCCTCCGGCGGCTGCGTGCCTGCAAGCTCATCCACCGCTGGAACGATCTCGCCGTCGCGGCCCACGCCGCGGTGCGCTTCCACGAGATCACCCAGCCCGCCGACGGCCTCAGCCCCGGCGACGCCAGCGAGCGCCATTGGGACAAGGCCGTCCTTGAAGGTCTGCTCGCGTGCTTCGCCGTCGGCGAAGGGCCGCGCACTGCGCAGCAGACCTACGAGGCGTTCGGCGCGACGAAGCAGAAGAAGCGCCTGCAGGTCGACGACGCGCTTGATCGCCTGGAGGGCGCCGGGCTGATCGAACGCCGCGGCGGGCGCTCGATCGCGTCCGAGGTCGCGCGGCGCCTCGACGAACTGATGACCCTCTGACGCGCCGGATCGGCCATGCGCGTCAACCAACTGGCCTTGAGCCAGGCTGTCCTCCCCAGCCTGGCCAAGGTCGGCATCCACCAGGTCGAGCAGCTCGCCGAGCACCGCATCGGCGAGCTGCTCCGCCGCCCCGAGTTCAGCAGCGGCGTCGAGCTGCACGAGCTGATCTGCGAGCTTCACCGCCACGGCCTGACACCGTTCTCTCGCCACGGCGGCCACATCCAGACCGAGCGCGAGCGTGAGATGTTCCGCCTGCGCGCCGTCGAGGGCCTGACGCTGGCGCAGATCGGCGGACGGGTCGACGTCACGGGCGCGCGGGTGCGCCAGCTCCTGAAGCTGCACTTCGGTCTCGATGGAGTGCCGCCCGCAGCAAGAAGGCGAAGGTCCACCAAGCCGCGCCCATCCACCGTCGCCGAACACCGCCGCCTGTACGTCCTCGCGCGAGCCGCGGTGCAGCGCTACTACCACAAGCCACTGACACTGGAGAGGATCGCCAGGGCGATCGCCAGCTCCCCTCGCCAGATGCAGCGTGCCTACGCGCGGTTCGGCGAGGACACCTTCCGCAATGACCTCTCTCGCCGACGCATGGAAGTCGGTGCCGAGCTTCTGCGGTCGACCTCGCTGCCGGTGCGCGACGTGGCGCGCCGCGTCGGCTACACCAACCCGTCCCACTTCGCCCGCGCGTTTAGACGAAGCTACGGACGCTCGCCCTCGGCCCATCGCGCCCATTCGCGCCAGGCAGCGCGCGCAGAGACATCCGGGGCGCTCGCCGCATGAGCACGCAAGCAATCGCCACCAGCGCCACCGGCATCAGCCGCCGTCAGGCAACACCAGCAACGAGCACCGGCCGCGAGCCAATCCTCGTCGTCGAGGCTGACGCAGACTTCGGACGGGCGCTCGTCGAGCAGCTCGCCGCCGACGGCCATCCGGCGGAGCTTTCCCGCACCGCCGACCATGCCGCGATGACAGCAGGCGCCCACCCGCCGCGACTGCTCGTGCTCGGCGACCTCGACTCGCCACGAGGCACCCTCGACCTGCTGGAAACCATCCGCGGACACGACCCGGAAGCCTCCCGGCGAAAGACAGCCCCTCCGTGGCCACGGAACCTCCCGGTGATCGTTCTCAGCTCACGCAGGACCGAGCCCGACATGCTGCGCGCGTTCGAGGCAGGCGCGGATGACTTCATAGCCCGTCCCGCCCGCTATCTGGAGCTGCGAGCGCGCGTCCGCGCGCTACTACGCCGCGCAGACGGCGCCAACCAGCAAGCGGCGCCGATGCAGATCGGCCCGTTGACGATCGACCCAGCCGCCCACTCGGTAAGGCTCGCAGGCAACCGCCTGGAGCTGCGCCGCCAGGAGTACGAGCTGCTGCTGCACCTAGCCGGCGACCCGCGACGAGTATTCCGAAAGCACGAGCTACTGGAAGCGGTGTGGGGATACCGCTCCCCCAGCACCACACGAACCCTCGACAGCCACGCCAGCCGCCTGCGCCGCAAGCTCAGCGCCGCAGGCGAACACTGGATCGTCAACGTGCGCGGCGTCGGCTACCGCTTGGTCTGAGACACGGCACGGATCGGCAGCTTCGGTGGCTGGCCTCTTACAAGCGCAAGGAGACCGTCCTTGCGCTGCTTGAGCGCTTGACGCTGCTCACCTAGAGGGCGACGTCCATCACAACTGAACGCAGCGCCGGCGACATTTGGGGAGCAGCCGCGCGCGCTACCATCCTTTGCGACGTGGCCGATCAATGCTTCCTCTATCTACTTGAGAAGCAAGAGGTTCCCGGCTGCGCGCCCTGGCCTCGTATCAACACCTTCTCGGACGAGGAACTAAGAACGGACCTTCGCATGGCAACCGAGCTACGCGAAGCATGCCCCACGAATACGTCAGAGAGCGCGGTCGGGGGTGGAGTTATCGGAGGATGGATAGCGCAGGCGCTCCGGATGCGCCCGGCCATGCTCCAGTACCCTGCTGGGTTGACCTAGAAGCGCGCGCTCTAACGCCCAGCCCTGCGCCGTGGCGAGTCCTACAGATCGGGCGTGCACTTCTTTCCCTATTACCCCCACTACGTACACCACGCGGGCTTTGACTGGACCGCGCTCGCTGCGCTCGCTGCGATCGCCCTGGCGATCGTCACCGGCTGGCTGGCATTCTCGACCCGCAAGCTCGCCAGAGCTAGCACCGCCGATCAGCGCGCACAGTGGCGGCCCATCCTGACCGTCGACCCCGAGGGCCACGTGGACTACGACGACGCCACAGGCGAGCTGTCCTTCGAGCTGCGCAACGTCGGCCGCGGCCCGGCATTTGGCGTCCGTGCTGACCTACGGAGCGGAACTGAGCCTTTCGGGGCGTCGACACCGGGGCTCGGTGCAACTGCGCTCGCACCGGGCGAGTCCTTTCGACTACACGCACGCGTCACCGACCCCAGCAAGAACATTCGCGGGCGCGCGGTGAACATCGAAGTCACCTACTACGACGTGACCGAGTTCTGGCACAAGTCACATCTCACAATGATCGGCCGCCGGCCACCCGACAGGCTTGGCGACACGTCGGTTCCACTCGAGCTTGAAATCGCGAAGGTGTTCTTTGCGCAGACGAACAAGCGACTGCTTCCCGTCACCGGCTCGCCACGCGCCCACGAGGAGGCGCGTCTCGCGACCGAGCCGCCAGCCAAGCGCCTACTTCGGCGGATTCGATCACACGGCGATAGCTGACCTCGCCTCACTGTGCTGGTAGTCCCACATTGGCACCTCGACATCCTGCCCGCGCTTACGCACCGTCACCGTGCCTGTCTGCACCTCGATCCCGACATCACGCAGCGGCGGGCGTAGCACGCGGTCATAGACATTCGCGTATGAGCGTCCCCGTGCCGGACGGATAGCGGCGCTAAGGTCGTGGGCGTGAGCAGCGAATACCGATCCGCCGCCGTGTGCCGGCGGGGACACGTCGCGTCCGCCGACCTAACCGCGAGCGAGTACGGGCCGAAGTGCACGCAGTGCGGCGCAGACGTCCTGATCCAGTGCTCCGCGTGTGGACGGCGCATCCGCGGCGAGACGGTGGTCGCCGGCGTCTATCACGTCGGCGGCGCGACGCCGCCCGACTTCTGCGACAACTGCGGCGCAGCCTACCCGTGGATCGGCCGACAAGCGCTCATCTACGAGCTGCAGAACCGCCTCGAAGGTCAGCAGCTCGACCCTGCGGACGCGCTCACCGTGCGCGAACAGCTCGACGCGCTGCTCAGCCCAGAGCTCGACGTGGCCGAGCAGCGCGAGCGCTGGGGACGCGTCAAGAAGCTCGCGCCGGCTCTTTGGCAGACATCGCAGCCGCTCATCGAAACGCTTGCGACGGCCGCGGTCAGAGCAGCGATCTAGGTAGCCGACTAGCCAGATGCCCACCTACACCTTCAGCATCGGCGACGCTTTCCCTGAGACCGATCCTGTCGCCCGATTTGTGACAGTGTTGGCGATGGTCGTTAACGACTCGCACCGCGCGATGGCCGCGATGGCAGCTATCGCCGAAGAGGACCCGGAAGGGGCGAACCCGGAGGCTAGGGGCATCAAACTGATGCTCGCGCGGCAGGTGGCGGCCACGTGCTTCGAGGCAATGAAGTTCATCGAGGAGTCCCGAACCCGTTTCCATGAGATCGAGACGTTCGTGAAAGGTCTAGGTCCGGAGGCGCAACAGTACGTCGCGGCTGTTGAGGCTGGGGTTGACAAGCGGTCGCCCGAGTATCTGGCCTGGCTGGAGGGCCATCGCAACGTGACGTCGCACTATCCCGAGCTGCACCGTGAGAAGTACGCCGCGGGGCAAGAGGAGATCGCCAACGCGATGAAGCGGACCGCTGCCGATGGTGTCCACGGGATGGTCACCATGATGGGGGACACGGACAACACGCTCAGGTTCTACTTCGCCGACGAGGTCGCTGTTCAGCTCTTGCCACCCGTAGCGGACAATCCGAGCCTTCTCGCGAAGCTCGCGGAGGCACGTCGCGCCATCGGAAGGTTTGCCGGTCTGGCGTTCGCCGCGTATCGCGCCGACCACGCAGATGCGTTCACATACGAGCCCTGAACAGCCTCGGTGTCGTCATGCGCAGCGCGCTGCCGCTGCGTGAAAGGCTCGCCAGCCCGCCTCTCAGGCCACGCGCGATCTACTTGAGCGCCGAGTAGACGATGAAAGCCGTGTTGAGGATCGTGGCCACGGCGATCACGTACGTCAGCCGCCGGAGCGTCTGTGCGCCCTTCTGCGCCGACACGACGATCCGTGCCGCCTCGCTGCCAATTTTCGCGGCTTCCTTCACAACCACGGCTTGGTTGCGGCGTCGCTCGCGGAGCGCCCACAGGATGACCGCCGGGTACACGTACCGAACAAAGACGATCGTCATCTTGGAGACACGCAAGTCAGCGATGCGCTTGGAGTCATTCACGACGGGGCGGCGGTTCGTTCGTCGTGCAGAATGTCGACCGCGCCCACGAACTGCTCAGCGTAGGCGTCGGCGGTCATCCGTACCCAGCAAGGACGGACCACACCCAACCAGAACCCGAACATCACGAGCCCCACGCCGATGCTCGGCCCGTAGCGCGCGGCGCGCTCGGCCACGCTTCCGTCGGCCAGCCAGAGCAGGAAGCCGCCCACCAGGACCGTCAACAAGGCAACTGCCGCTCCGACGCGACGTAGCCCGAAAAGGTTCCGACGCATTCCGTAGTTGACGTTCTCAGCGAACAGCAGCGGAAACCGCTTCCGGTCGCGGGTGAGCGCGCGGATGCGCGCCGACGCCTCGTCGTACCGCTCGTCAGCCGCGACGAGATCGGCGACCTCCTCCGCCGCAGTCGGCAGCGCCTCCCCGAGCACGGCTTCGATCCGGCCGTGGAGCCGTTCGACCCGGCCCGCACTGCCGCCGTCGCGGAACCGAAGCCGCTGCAGCGTTGGGCTGCCACCCCAACTCGCCCAAAGCTTCGGCTGCAGTTCCCTTCCCCGGTCGCGGCCGAGCTGCCCGGCGATGGCGGCCACCGCCGCCAAGACCGCACCGCTGGCCGCCCCGAGCCCCGTGGTGGTCACGATCCCGGCGCCCAGCAGGACGATCGGCGGCACCGCCACGGCGGCGACGGGCACACGTCGCGCCTGGAACGTGTAGGAGTCGGGCATCAGTCGTCGTGGTCGGCCTCTTCGAGCGGGCCCAAGGGCGTCACGGTTCCGTTCCATCCGGGACGGGCAGGCGCCTCCCAGGCGATTCGGAAACCAGACCCGGCTGTGGGATAGACCTTGTACCCGCGACGACCGACCGCGTTCGCGACCCGTGGGGACGGGTTCTCCGACTCCTCGCTGACGCTCGCGACCGCCTGCCCAAACGTGCCGTCGGTGTGCGCACCGAGAATCCGGTGGATCGTGCTCAGGTCGAGGTTATGGCGGCTGCCGTGGTGAGGAAGCACGATGAGCTTGGGCCACTCCTTGGTGCGTTCCTGACCATCCAGGAAGTCCATAGCCTCGGCTACCGCCGGAACGCCGGCATCGCCAAAGAAGAGCAGATAACGCCCATCGATCATCAAGCTCAGGATCGCCGAGCTGTTGTTACGCGGGTTGTCGCCGCCCGCATCATCGAACTCGCGCTCTATCGGAAAGCTCGAGAGCACTCGTCGTACCGCCTTGACGACCGATGTGCCGACGAACCGCTGCGCCAGCGACAGCCGCTGCCCGGCCGCCTCCTTGCTCGTCGTCGTCTGCTCCGCCAGCTTCGCCTCGTAGAAGTCTTTGGTTGGTCCGGCGATCACGAAGCTATCGCCGTAACCACTGACGCCCGCGAACGGCTCCACAACCGAGGCTCCTTTCGCTTTGGCGAGCTTGACCAATTCCTCGGCGGGCTTCGAGCCGGAATTGGAGCTATAGCCGTGCTGACCAGGGCGGTGAATCAGCAGGCACCGAACGTCGAGTTCGCGCACCACCTCGCCCATCCCGTTGATGTGATCTCCGTCCGGGTGTGTTGACAGGACGAAGTCGACTTGGCTCGTGCCGTAGACGTCTTTCACGTGCTCGACCAAGGCTTCGCCGTTTGCCAGGAAGCCCGCATCGACGATGCCCACGATAGGCTCGCTGATGCCGGGGACCGTGTAACGCAACGCAAACGCATCACCGCTGCGCTCGCCATCGCCCACCGCAAAAAAGTCAAGTTCGTACATTATTGTCGCTCCGTGACGATCGCCACTTGAGAAGAAAGGGCAAATAGTGTGGCAGCGCCATCGGACGTCATCGCACCGGGGAGTCCCGATCACGCTTCGCGCCGGGAAGTCGGTCAAGCGACGCGGACATTGACGTTCGTCGACCGGGCCGCCGAGATCGCCTCACCGCAGCTCGCACAGACCGCATCGCCGGGCCGCTACCGCTGCGGCTGTTCAGCGAGCCACTCGTCGAGCATGGAGCGCGTGAACCGGATGTGCCGCCCGACCCGATGGCAGGGCAAGCGGCCGGTCCTCACGGCCTCGTAGACCCAGCTCGTCCTCACGTTGAGATACCACGCGGCCTGATCCGGGCGAAGCAGCCGGTCCTGCTGCAGCGGAGCCTCTGATGTTGTTGTTGCTTCCATGCGGATATAGACCCCAAGGCGGCCGAACCGGCCAACGGATTCTCCGTCAGACGCTCGGCTGCCTCACGCCGCGGCGTGAGGCACGGCCGAAGGAGACGGCGCAAAGCATGCCCCAGCGACCGCCAAATGACCGCTAGGGAAATCTGTGGGGGAATCCGCCCGGCCGTCCGGAAGCCGTGCTGAGGCAAACTCGCCGAGGGCTCGTCTGCTCAAGGGGAGTCGACACGAGCTTGCGCCGTCTTGGGCTTGTAGGTGCTGGAGTCATCAGTCGGCTATCCCGAAGATCGGATGATCGTCGTCGGCAACCAGAACATAGGCGGCCGTGTTCTTGTCGAGCGCGATGTACAGCACGTCGACGCGACCCGCCTCGTCGGTGGTCGCGCTCGCCCGCGCTTCGGATGGGACATTGACCCCTCCGCTGCCGATCTTGTAGACGCCGCTGTGGTCGCCGTCCTCGCGTTCAACTTCGGGCCACACCTCGACAGGGATAGCCCCGGTCCAGTGCTCCAGACGGCCCGTCACGAACGCCACCGTCGTCGCCACGCTCGCGGGGAACGCCGAGTTCGGGCCAACCATGACGCTCAGCTGTGCCATGCGGCCGAGTCGATCGTTCAGCCACAGCAGCGCCTCCTCGCGCGTTTTCGAGCGATCAGGTGGCACGCGGCTCCGCCTGTATGCGCCGCCCCTTACTGCGCACGGGCAGTGCCTACGCCACCCAGCGGGCGTCGGCCAGCTCGTCCCTGTAGGTCCCTGTCGCGAGGTAGGCGTGCAGCCGCCGTCCGCCGGCCAGGGGCCGGATCTTCGCCACGGCCTGATTGGGGGTCCTGGCCTCGGTGGCGTAGACCTCGCGGTAGCCCGGATCATCCGGAGACACCGCAGGATCGGTCGCGAATACAAGGTATCCGCGACGCCGCGCCCGCTCCTCGTTGGCCTTGGCGATGCGCTTGTTCTCCCGCTCAAGGTCGCGGGCCCACGTGAAGAGATCGATCTGGGTGTCGGTTGCTGGCGTCATCGGCGGCTGGTCGCTCGGGGGCAGGGTCTATCCTCCCACCAGGCTACGACGGTACGCACGATCGGCCTCATCCTCGGCTCGTAGCGCCGGCAGCGATGAAGCGCCGCAGGCCATCGAGATCCTGCCCGGTATAGGCGTCGAACACCTTCTGGCTGACCTTCTCGTAGGCCCACGCTCTGCCCGCCAGGCGGGTTGCGTCCTCGCACCAGCGCCGCGCGCGGCGGTCCTTCAGGGCAACGTCGAGGTCTTCCTGGCCCTTCGTCTCGACAATCAGGCAGCTGTCATCGGTCAGGCGCACGACGAAGTCCGGGTAGTAGTAGCGCAGCGCGCCGGCCTTCGAGATGTACTCCAGCGCAAAGCGGCTGTTCATCGTGAGCTTCGCCCATGCCGCTACATCGCTCGCGCGGTCGAGGAACAGGGCGAAGCGCGCCTCCAGCGAACTGTCGACGGGCGTCAGGTTGAAGACCGTGTGCTCGCCCTCGACCGTCTGGCGCGACCAAGGGAACGGCGGGGTCTCCGACACCCGAAAGGCGTTCTCGGTGATCGTCGGCTCGCGCTCGGTGATCGCCAGCGCGCGGATTGCCTCACCAAACGCACCGGCCACCAGCGCCTGGGCATCGTTCTCGGCCAAGCGGCGCAGGATCACCTTGTCGTCCAGCTCGACGGGTTGCTCAAACACGCGGTCCTTGAGGTAGTCGCGCACCATCGGCGCGAGCGTGGCAAAGGCGCCAGAGAGCCGCTCGACTCCGCCCGCCTTTGCCGCGGCGCGCGTGTAATAGGTGATCACGCCGGAAGGGTCTTCGGCATAGGGAACCCGGAACTCGTACTCCTCGATGACGCCCTTCTCGATCAGGTGCCTGCCGCGATACTGGACATACTCGTCTGGCTGGACATCGGGTACCGCGAGCCGGCCCTTCGGATCGGGCACATCGCCTGGATCGAGCTGGTTCAACGCACTATCGGAGCGTGCCAACGCGCGTGTGAGCTGTGGAATGACGATGTCGAAGCGCCGCTTGGCCTCGTCGGCGAAAATCGTGAGCGCACCTGACTCGATCTTGTCGGCCTCCTCCTTCTCGACGATCAGGCCCCCGTCAAGCTCGGCGCTCCAGAGGTTGCGGAAAGCCTCGTGCTCGATCACGACGACGCGCTCGTCGAATCCTGAGCCGGGCGGCGTCATCCGGCGCAAGCCACGCCCCAGAGCCTGCTCGGGGAGGATCTTGTTGGCGGCACTGAGCGGCCGCAGCGTGACGATCACGCACACGTTGCGCACATCCCAGCCCTCGCGCAGCATCAGGACGCTGACTATGCAGCGAATACGGCTGTGGGGCTCATCGACGTCGCGTGCGGCGTTGCGGGCGACATCGAGGTCGGCCTTGGTGATCTCGCCCGAGCGGTTCGTATGGATGATGAGCAACTGATCGCCGGCGAAGTCGGGCAGCTGCTGCAGGTAGTCACCGGCCTCATCTGCGGCGAGCGTGTTCTCGCACATCACGAACAGCACCGGCCGCTTACCCGCAGGAGAGAGCGACTCGTTGAACACCCGCCACCGTCCCACGGCAACGTCGAGCCACTGGCGGTTACGCTGGAAGGACGTATCGCCCAGCTCGACCTCGGCACCGGACACCTCCCCGATGACCGGCGTCTTGACGATCCCGTCGGCGACGGCCTGCGCCAACGGGTAGTCGACCACCACGTGGCGAAAGACGCCCCCCTTTTCATACTTCGGCGTCGCGGAGAAATCGAGTTGAGAAATCACGCCCGCGCCGTGGTCATCGGTCGTGCTCGCGCGCAGCACGTCGTGCAGCCGCTCGATCGTCTGGTTCCACTTGAGTTTCTCGTCGTGGACGTGATGGGCCTCGTCGTTGACGACCATGACGCGCCGACGCTCGGCGATCCCGTCGAAGAGCCGCTCGGCGGAGGATGCGTCGACATCGCGGTTGACCCGTGGGCCGACCATCGCCTCGACCGGATTGGGGGATGTCTTGCCCTCGCCGCGTGCCGTCGAAGGCTCGTATAGCCGCTGGATGTTCGTGAGATAGAGGACGCCCCGTGCGGTGACCGGGGATGGATCGTCCTGCAAGAGCACGGCGAGGTCGAAGTCGTGCGCCCACTCAGGCGGAACCAAGGGATCACGTCGGAACGTCGCGCCGTCGCCGAAGTCGGCCTTCAGGCGCTCGAATACGATCAAGTTCGGTGCGATCACGAGGAACGAGGTCGTCATCGGCGAGTCGGCCTCGTACAGCGCGTGAAAATAGGACCACACGATGCAGAGGCTCATGGCCATCGTCTTGCCCGAGCCGGTCGCCATCTTCATCGCCAATCGTTGGCGCTTGGTTTCGCCGGGCTGGATCGTCATCCCGTGCTCGGCATACTCGAGCAGATCCTTCAGTCCATGAACCGGCTCGATCTCGGTGAGGAAGATGAACGTCTCAACGGCCTCGCGCTGGCAGAAGTAGAAGCGGAACGGCTGACCGCCCTCGGAGCGGTGCTCGTCGGCAAACCAGAAGCTGAGCAGCCTCCGCGCGGTCGCCGAGGCCCCCGAATAGTCCTGCGCACGCCAAGCATCCACTCGCGCCCGCACTCCGTTGACGGCATACGTGCCTTCGCTGGCCTTGCGCCGCCCAGGGACGGCGTACGGATCGCTCGTCGGAGCCGTGGGCTCCTCCGGGCTCATTTGATGCGAACCTCCGCCAGCTTGGTCGTGTCGTTGCCGAAGATGTCGATGATCTTCACCACGATCGCGTAGCTGCCGGGCTTTGGATACTCGTGCCAGTCGCTCTGAAGAGCGAGCGCAGGGTTCTCGCGCGTGCGATACGCCTGCCATTGGTTGTGGAAGACGTCATCGCTGAAGTCGAAGTCCACAGACCAGTAGTCGATGAGATCCGACCACGTGGCGATGCTCTCGCGGACCTTCTGCGGAATCAGGTCCTCACTCGGGATCGCGAAATCCTTGAGCACCACGCACGCTTCCTGGCCCTGGCGACGCACGTCGAGGTCGACAAAGGCGAGCTCGAAGAACCGCACCGCGTCAGCCTCTGACACCTGACGCTCCATGACCTCCCGCGGGATCTGGCGCGGTCTCAGATCCAGGCCACGACGACGCGCACGCTCGGAGATCGTGTCGTGTAGACCCATCTCCCACTCCCAGCCGAGAAGGTCGCACGCCTCGATCCCGTTGTCGGCCATCTCGTCCATCACGTCCTCGGTCTCGTCGATCGTTACCGGTGCATCGGTGGCGCCGACATGCACCATCCGGTCGGCCTTGCGTCCGTGGAGATGGATGAACCCCTCGACTGGCTCGGCGTTGTAGAAGGCAAGGATCGTTTCCAGATATGCGTGCAACGCGCCGTTGCCCGACTCAGCCTGCCACCGCTGGCGCTCATAGGCGCCGAGGTTCTTGATGTCGAAGGGCCGGCAGTCTGCGATGTTCAGCAGACGCTTACGTGTGGTGTGAATTGCGAAGCGACCAAGGTCGCATGCAATCCAGCGCCGACCGAGCTTCTCCGCCACAGCTGCCGTAGTGCCAGACCCTACGAAAAAGTCTGCGATGAGGTCGTCCTCATCGGTTGATGTGCGCATAATCCGTTCGATGAGCGTCTCCGGCTTCTGCGTCGGGTAGCCCAGACGCTCCGTGGCCTTAGCGTTGATCGGGTCGAGATCCGTCCACACATCTTGTAGCGTCATCCCTGGCATCTCATCCAGATAGCGCTTGTATTCGGGAACACCGTCCGGCTTATCAGGAAAATAGATACGACCCTCCGCCAGCATCTCATCCATCTTTTCCCGTGAATATGCCCAGTATCGACCGCGATATGGCCGACGACCATGCCACTCGTAGCTCGTGTCACCCCCAGGCTTGGCTGCAGTGAGGTCCCCCAGACGGTACCTCCGTCCCGTTGCCTCATCGACGAAGCGATATTTCGACTCAACGTACGCATCGTCGTAGTCGACATAGAGCGTGTTCCATTTCCAACGCTCCGTCTTCGTGTAGAAGAGGAGGACGTCATGGATTCCGCCGTAGAGGGTCCGGCCTTGCTTCGCGTCACTATGCGCCGTGGTCCGCTTCCAGGTGATCTCATTGCGAAAGTTGCTCGAACCGAAAACCTCATCGCACACGATCTTAAGATAGTGGCTGACGTTCGGCGCACAGTGGAGATACAGTGAGCCATCGTCACTCAACAGCTCATAGATCAACGCCAGTCGCTCGTACATCATCGTGAGATACGAGCTGCGACCACGTCCCCACGTATCGCGGTACGCATGCTCCTCTAGGATGGAAGGGCGCTTGTCGACCGTTGCGTCACCAATATGGAGCTTCTGAGAGAAGTCGCTGCCGGTGTCAAACGGTGGATCGATGTAGACGAGGCTGACCTTGCCAGCGTAGTCATCGAGCAGGCTGTTCATCACCAGCTTGTTGTCGCCCCAGATGAGCAAGTTCCGGTCAGCGACCTGTGGGTCGCCGCCACCGAAGAGTGCGCCCGTGTAACGCTCACGGGTCGCCCGGGACTCGTTGATCGTCTCAACGGTCTGGAACGGCAGATGCAGGCGCTCGACAACCTCGGGCTTGCCGTCCCATTCGAGGCGTACCGTCATGATCGTCTCCAGGGAGAACCAGGGCTGGTGGCTGCTTGTTCGGCTGATGTCATAGGAAGATCACGAATCCCGGATGAGCTGGTTCTGGCGCTCGCCGCCTACCTGAGCTCGGTCCGACATCGCGATCGTATAGGTGCTGGATGTCTGACCTTTGCGCTACTCGGCCGAGAGTTCGTGGTGTTCGGCCGGACTGGGCGGGACGAGAAGCCCGAACCAGCCTTACCGTCCGAGGGTCGCCCGGCAGCCGCACAATTCACGTCGACTGCCAGGCGCAGCTGGGAATCCGTGGGACATCTGCGCAGCCCGTCCTAGAGCCCAGCGGGAGAGCGCTGGGAGCAGGGCGAATTCGCACCCAGGCCAAGGCGTATACGGCCACTGAAGTCGCTCCGAGACCGCACAGCCCGAGCTGTTCGGAGCGTTGCCTGCGCGTTGACGGCAAAGGCCCGCGCCTCACGCGCGCGGCGACGTCCGGTCGGCGCTGTACCGTATTCGCCCTTGCCCTCAAACGCCGTCCAGTCCGACGTTCTCAGCGTCACTGCATACTCGACGCTGCTTGGCCGCGCGCTCCGCGCCGTTGGCAGCGCGATCATCGAGGGAGAGGTCCAAAAGCCTAAAACCTCGGGAAGCGGAACCCTCTGGTTCTCGCTGACCGACGGCGAGTCGGTGTTGCCGGCCAAGGTGTTCCGTAGCCAGGTCCGTGCGCTGGAGCACACTCCGCGAGAGGGCGATCTCGTACAAGTCGAGGTCGACCGCCCCGACCTGTGGGCGCAGGCCGGCAAGCTCGACTTGATCGTCAGCCAGGTCCGACTCGCTGGCGAGGGTGAGCTGCTCCGCAGACGCCAAGAGCTGATCGGCCGCCTCACCAACGAGGGCCTCTGCGACCCCGGCCGTCGACACCGGCTGCCGAAGTTCCCCCGCGCCGTCGGCGTCATCGCCGGCGTCGGCTCAGACGCAATGAGCGACGTCAAGCGCTCGCTCATCGACCGCTGGCCAGGGGTCCATATCGTGACCTGCTCGTCGCTGGTGCAGGGCAAGGGCGCACCGCGAGACGTCATAGACGCGCTCGCGCGGATGACGGAACACCCACTCGTCGACGTAGTGATCGTGGCCCGCGGCGGCGGCTCAGTGCAAGACCTCGCCTGCTTCGATGATGAGAGCCTGTGTCGTGCGGTGTTCGCCTGCGAGCTGCCCGTCGTGTGCGCGATCGGCCACACCGACAACAATCCGGTCTGCAACCACGTCGCGTGGCCCGCCTACACACCCTCTCGCGCGGCCGAGCTCGTCGTCCCCTCGGCCACCGAACTGCGCCGAGACATCGAGACCGCCGGCAGCCAGCTCGACGACATAGCCGGCCATCTGGCGATCGTCGCTGAGCGCGTGGAACGTGCCGGCGAGCGCTTGGATTGCGGCACGATGCTCGAAGCCCGCGCCAGCCTGATACGTGAATACGCCAGCAGCGTGCAGAGCGGCCTGGAGGGTTTCCTGGCCAACGGGGAACACGGCCTCCAGCGTGCGCAGGGGATACTGGAGGCGGTCCCCCACCGTGCAGCGCGCCAGCTCGCCGCCGGCCGCGAGCGGCTTCCCGAGCTGGCGTCCACGCTCGCCTCGGCCGGAGAGTCCGTCGAACGCCTCAGACGCGACGTGCGAACTCTCGCCCAGACCGTGCGCACCGGAACACGCCGCCAAGCCGACGACCACGCCCGCGACTACAGTCGGGCGTTCGAGCGGCTCCTGCGGGAGGTACGCGCCGGCCTGCAGCGTCGCGCCACCCGTGCAACCGAGCTAATCGGACGGGATGCCGACGACCTCGCCGAGCGTGCGCGACGCCGCCTCGCCGATGCCGAACGCGAGGCCAAGCACGCATGCGCTCTCATCGCCGCCCACGATTTCCGGCCCCGCGGCTGGCTGCTGGCCGCAGACGCCGAAGGCACGCCAGTGCGCTCGTCCGCCACGCTGCGCACCGGCCAGCACATCGACCTTCACCTCCACGACGGCCGCGCGAACGTCCTCGTACACACCATCAATCCCACGACGAGGAGCGAAACGCCATGAGCGAAAGCAAGGAGCTGACCTTCGAGAGCGGCTACGAGCGTCTTCGGACGATCGCAGGACGGCTCAACGAGGACGAGGTGCCGGTATCGGAGATGTGCGACCTGTTCGCCGAGGGCAAGGGTCTCGAGCAGGCACTTACCGCCTACCTGAACGAGCAGCGTGAGCGCGTCGAGGCGATCGAGCGTGGCGAGGGAATCCGCGCCTTCAAGATCACCGCGGCACCACCGGTCGACGGCGCGAGCGCTGTCGACGAGACCGACTTCGTGCCGGTCCCGGCGCCCGCTGCCCCGGCCGGCGCCGACGACGACATCCCCTTCTAGCAACAAGACTCTAAGCACCGAGCCGGATCAGTGGACCGCCTCGTCCCACGACCCAGCCCGTACTGTCCGTCTACATGCCACCTCGACAGCGAGTTTCGGCCAACGCGATAAACGCCCTCAAGGACGCCTTGACCGAGGCGTTCTGGTTCAAGAAAGACCTCTACAACTACGCCAAGGCCGCAGTCGGCGGAGAGCCGCTGTTCTTGTCAGGGATCGGCTGGACCGACCCCGACGTATATAAGCGCGACTCGGTCTCAACCTTCGTTGATCGCCTCGTCCGCGAGCAAGACCGCCACCAGGACCTCCTCCTTGCACTGCTCGTCGACGTCGCGTCGATGACCGACTTCCCGCAGCTCGCCAGGGCAGAGGACCCCGACACCAAGATCGCCGCCGCACGCCAAGCCGTCGCCCGGCTAAAGGGGGTCGTCCAGCCGTACGAGCAGGCACTGACCGAGCAGCAGGCCGCGCGCGAGCATATCGCCGCCGCACAGGCGGAGCGCTTCGACCGGCGCGCGACCGCCCAACGTCTTGGCGAACTGAAGGACCGCTACACCGAGCTGCTCCAGATGGAGCCGCAGCCTCGCGGGTTCGCCCTCGAGCCCTTCTTGCGCAACCTATTCAACACCTTCGATCTCGATCCGAAGGCATCCTTCCGCATCACCGCAGAGCAGATCGACGGCGGGTTCACGCTTGACGCCGAGCACTTCCTACTCGAGGCCAAGTGGGAAAACGCTCCTTCCGACCGCGCCGCACTCGATGTCTTCGCCGGCAAGGTGGACCGTAAGGCCGAGAACACGCTCGGCTTGTTCGTCGCTATCGCCGGCTTCCAACCGACGGCCATCCAGAGCCACTCTGGCCATCGCTCTCCGCTAATCCTCATGGACGGCGCCGATCTCTACGCGGTCCTAGACGACCGGATCGACCTACGCGAGCTACTGCGCCGCAAGCGCCGCCACGCGGCCATGAGCGGCGAGATACTCCTAACCGCTACCCAAATCCTCAGCGGCTCCTGACCGGGACTGCACGGCGGCGACTTACGAGTCGAGTTCGGACATGCGGGCTCGTGTCTAGGCCGTAGCCAATGGCAAGTGACCCATCATGTGGGTTGAGGCTCCGGGGCTATAACCGTGTCCGTCGTCAGCTCCCCGCGAGTAAGCACCACGCTCGCCTGCTCCTCCTCGGTTTGCAGAAGTTCGGGCTGCGCGATTGCTCTCAGGTGCTCCATAACCTCAACAACCGGGAACTCTCGGCGCTCGGCCAGCAGGCCAGCTACATGACGCGCGGGCGGCCGAGGAAGCGCCGCCATTGGCGGAACTTTGGCATCCGCCGCCAGGAACTGCTGGACTATCTCCCAGCCCTTGTAGAACGTCTCCATAAAGCTGCCTTCGTAAGGAAGGGGACAGACGGCAAGCCGGCGCTTGTCGTCCATAAAGGGGCGATCGGTGCCAGCCTCGTTGGCGGGCACGATCCCGATGCGAAGTCCACGAGCACCCTCCAGGCCGGATGGGTTGGACTTGATCGTCGTCGCCACCCATCGGTCGGAATCGGTCTTGCCGAGAAAGAGATCGGCCTTCCAAACGCCCGCAATGCTTGAGGGCAGCGCCTTGCGAGCAGTTGGTCTGCGAAGTGCTTGCGCGATCCCCTCTACGTGCTTGTGCAGCTTGACGGGCGCTCCGGCCGACCCCGACATGAGCCGAGACTCCGGGGTAATCAGCTCCCTGGCCGTGTTGATCAGCTGCTCGGAGCCGGTCTTCTCGGCCGCGAACAAGATCGAGTCGAGCTGACTCCCCGAGACACCACAGAGTCGAGAGAGGGTGTCGTCCACGCGCTCCACGACAGCCTGCTCCCCGGTGCGCAGCGCGTTGTGTACGGCATACTCGAAACAGATTCCCAGGTCGCCATCGCCGGGCCGCACGAGACGCGCCAGCATCATTAGCTTGACGCTCGCGGGACCTCCCACCTGTGCGGCAACCTCCGACTTGAGTCCCCACAGAAGTCCGTTTAGGATCGGACGAATGACCGCGACTAGCGCCGACACCTCATCCCCTACGGGGTTGCCTTGAACCTGCGCTCGTATCTGCATGCGCGCGAGCGTACCTCCAAGGGGCCGCACGGCGGCGGGCCGGGTGACCGCCCGACCCGCCGATACAGCTAGGAGCACGCCGGAAGGCGTAAGCGTATCGTCGCAGCCGACGCGGATACGTCCGATGCTGAGCAGAGACTGTTCCAACCCTCGGGCTTCGTAGTTCTGTGACCGCAGAAAGCCTGAACAAACGCAACAGACAGGAGCCATACCGTGAGCAAAGTGCCCGCGTTCCACACCAACTCGGACGAGTATCGGCCGGAGGACAAGCTGGTCTATCACGACGAGTCCGAGTGCGGCTACGGCAAAGAGATCAAGCGCAACGGACACGACGTTCCAGGCACCGACGGGCGTAGGCGCTGTGACCGCTGTGACGATCTCGCCGCCTAGCACCCCGCAGCCCGCCTGAAAGCCAGTTCCCAATCCGGGCCGTCGGGGTGGCCGTCCTCATCGACGATCCAGATACGCCGGACGGCGCGAACGGGGAAGCCATGTTGGAGTGCGACGGCGAGGGGCACGGAAGCCCTCGCTGCGCACGCCATAGAAGCGCCGCAGGCTCAGCGTAGGAGTTACCCTCGCCGCCTTCGCAGGACTTGGACTCCGGCATCGCTCCCTATGTGGACGTGCTCAACGCAGCGGGCATCAAGGCGTACGCCGCGGGTGGTGGGGCGAGCGGTTGAGCATGAGGCCGATCATCGCCAAGGACACGTGGGGAACGAAGGAATCCCGGGGTCCGGCGACCGCGCGACGACCGCTGGGGAACGATGCAGGGAACGATGCCCTGCCGTCGCAACCTCGTGATAGGGTTGCTTTTGCTGCGTTTGCAGGTGTTTTGGAAGTGGGCCCGGCGGGACTCGAACCCGCGACCTACCGATTATGAGTCGGCAGCTCTAACCAACTGAGCTACGGGCCCGCCGCGCTCACGGGCTGCGGCCCGGTCACGCCGGATGGACGCTACCAGCGGGATGTGGAATGCTCCCGCGCGCCCCGCGTGGGCGGGGCGGGGCGGTGCGCCCTGTCAAATCGGAGGGAACGGAGCCAGCATGAAGGCAGAGCGCGCAGCGATCGTCACGGGGGCATCCAGCGGCATAGGCCTGGCCATCGCACGGATGCTCGGGCAGGAGGGCTACGCGCTGACGGTGGCGGCGCGGCGCGCGGAGAAGCTTGCGGGCGCGGCCAAGGGGCTGGAGGAAGAGGGCGTCGAGCTGCAGTCGATCGCAGCCAGCCTGGGCGAGGAGCAGGAGATCAAGAGGGTTGTGGACGCCCACCGCGAGCGCTACGGCCGCCTGGATGTGCTGGTGAACAACGCGGGCGTCGGCGTCGGCGCGCCGGCTGCGGAGATTCAGACCAAGCGACTGGACATGCAGCTGGACATCAACCTGCGCTCGGTGATCCTGTTCTACCGCGAATGCCTGCCGATGCTCAGGGAGGCCGCCGGCGAGCACAGGAGCGCGCTGGTGGTCAACACGTCCTCAATCTCGGGCAAGCGCGGCGAGGGCTGGCTGTCGGTGTACTCGGCCGCCAAGCACGGCGTGGTCGGGTGGACGGAGGCGATGAACAAGGAGCTTGGCGGCGATGGCATCAAGTCCACGGCTTTGTGCCCCGCGTTCGTCGACACGCCCATGACCGACTTCGTCAAGGAGCATGTGCCGGCCGAGGAGATGATCCGCCCGGAGGACATCGCCGAGTCCGTGCGATTCCTGCTGCGCGTCTCCCCCGCGTGCGTGGTGCCGGAGATCATGTTCGTCAGGCCCGGCGACGCGCTGTAGGGAGGGCGCTCGGTCAGCGGCGGGGGCCTGCCGAAGCGAGCACGCGGCCCTGTGAAGCCCGGCCCGCCCGTCCCGCCGCGCCGTTGCGCCGGGGCAGGCGCAGACGCCGTGCGCGGATCCAGCCGCTCGGGTCGGCCTGCTCGCCCAGGCGGGGACCCTGCTCGCTCGGGAGGGGACCCTGCTCGGCCGGTCGGTCCTCCTGCCGGCGCAAGCGGCTGCGCTGACGGCGGTTGCGGATCACCAGCTCTCGATGCTCGGCGATGGCTTTGTCGAGCTCCACGCCGCTGACAGCGTCGAGGCTCTGCTGCAGCTGTGCGATCAGCGTGCGCACCTCCCTGCGGGTGGCGACCCTCCCCTCGCGCGCCCCGGCGAAGCGGTCCCAGGACTTGGCGAAGGACAGGAACTCCGTGCGCCCACCGCCGCGGTGGGCGGCCAGCATCGGGCACGCGCCGCCATGCTCGTCGGTGTAGGCGCCCACCAGGATGCGCTGGTGTGCCAGCACGCTCTGCAGCATCGCCTCCCTGGTTGCCACGGGCATGCAGTCGATCGCCAGGCGAAGGCTGCTCACCGAGCCTGAGCGTGGGTGCTTGGTCTTTCGCATAGTCTCTGGCCTCCGGCGGGTCGCGAGGGGCGGCGCACGATCGAGGGATCGGCGGGCGGCCCACCCTAGGACACGCGCTCTACATCGGCAACGCATTCCCTGCGCCTGAAAGGAAACTTGCACATGAAGCTCGGCGTCCACATCGGCTATTGGGGGATGGGGCTCACCTCCGAGGACCAGCTCGCGATCGTCCAGGAGGCCGAGCGCGTCGGCTATGACTCGGTGTGGGCCGCCGAGGCCTACGGGTCGGATACTGCCACGGTGCTGGGATGGCTCGCGGGACAGACCAGCAGGATCCGCCTTGGTGCGGGAATCTTCCAGATGCCCGGCCGCTCGCCCGCGATGACCGCCATGACCGCGGCCACGATCGACCAGCTCTCGGGCGGGCGCATGATCGTGGGCATCGGCTCCTCCGGGCCACAGGTGGCCGAGGGCTGGCACGGACAGCGCTTTGCCCAGCAGCTGCAGCGCACGCGCGAGTACGTGGCCGTGGTCCGCATGGCGCTGGCCAGGGAGCGGGTGCAGTTCAAGGGCGAGACGCTCGAGCTGCCGCTGCCCGACGGCCCGGGCAAGGCGCTGAAGCTGACGATCGCGCCGGTGCAGGAGCGCATCCCCATCTACCTGGCGGCGATCGGGCCCAAGAACACCGCGCTCGCGGGCGAGATCGCCGATGGCTGGATCCCCACGCTGTTCTCCCCCGAGCACGTCTCGGAGCTGCGCCCGCTGCTGCAGGAGGGCGCGCAGCGCAGCGGCAAAGACCTCGCCGACTTCGACATAGCGCCCACGGTGTCGCTGAACATCACCGAGGACCTGGAGGCGGGGCGCAACAGCATGCGGCCCTTCATCGCCCTCTATGTCGGCGGCATGGGTTCGCGCAAGCAGAACTTCTACAACCAGCTCGTTCAGCGCTACGGGTACGAGAAGGAGGCGCTGCAGATCCAGGATCTCTACCTGGAAGGCAAGCGCGAGGAGGCGATGGCCGCCATCCCCGACTCGCTGATCGACACCGTCGCGCTGTGCGGCCCACCCGACTTCATCAGGGAGCGGTTGGCCGTCTACCGCGACGCGGGCGTGGGCACGCTGGGCGTCACGCCCACAGCGTTCACAAAGCAGGAGCGCCTGGACCAGCTGCGCCAGCTCGCCGAGCTCGCCTCCTAGGGCCCACCGCCGCGATGGACCGCGCCGGGCCCCCGAGGCGCATACTGCTGGGCGCGTTCGGCGACCCGGGGCACGCCTTCCCGATGATCGCCCTCGGTCGCGCGCTGGCGGCGCGCGGGCACGACGTGACGCTCCAGACCTGGGCGCGCTGGCGCGAGCACGTGCAGGCGCAGGGCATGCGCTTCGCGGCCGCGCCCGAGTATCAGGTGTTTCCCAACGGGCCCGAGCCACTGGACTTCTATGAGGCCGTGGTGCACGCCACGCGCGACACGCTGGCGCTGCTGGAGCAGAGCGCCCCCGAGGTGGTGGTGGCGGACATCCTCACGCTCGCCCCCGCCCTCGCGGCGGAGATCCACGGCGTCGCCTTCGCAACGCTCATCCCCCACGTCTACCCGGACGCCGAGCCGCACTTCCCCGTCTACTCGCTCGGCGCGCGCCTGCCGCGGACCGCGTTTGGGCGCCTGATGTGGAGGGCGTCCCAGCGCGCGGTGGCCGTGGGCCTGGAGCGCGGGCGCGTGCAGCTCAACGACACCCGAGCGCGGCTCGGGCTCGCCCCTCTCCCCTACTTCCACGGCGGCATCAGCAGGCGCCTGGCGCTCGTGGCGACGCTGCCCGCGCTGGAGTATCCACGTGCTTGGCCCGAGCACGTGCACGTTGTCGGCCCGCTGATGTGGGAGCCGCCGGCGGCAGAGCTTCAGGCGTATCCCAGCCCGGGCTCCACATCCGTCGGCGCGGTGGCCGCCCCAGGCTCCGCGCCCGAGCTGCCGCTGGTTCTGGTGGCGCCGTCCACCGCGCAGGACCCGGGCCACCACCTGCTGCACAGCGCGCTGGAGGGCCTGGCCGAGCTTCCGGTGCGGGTGCTCGGCACCTGGAACGGGCGCCTGCCCTCAGCACCGCTGCGCGTGCCGGCAAACGCGCGGGTGCTGCCGTGGGTCACCTACTCACGAACCATGCCGCTCTGCGCCGCCGTCGTCTGCCACGCCGGCCATGGCACGCTGGTGCGCGCGCTCACCAGCGGCGCGCCAGTGCTGGCGTGCCCCGCGGCGGGCGACATGAATGAGAACTCAGCGCGCCTTGACTGGGCGGGCGCGGGGCTGCGTCTGCCCCGGCGCTTCGTCTCCCCGCGCTCCATCGCCGCCGCCGTGCAGCGCATCCTCGATGACCCCGCCATCGCCCGGCGCGCCCAGGAGATCGCCCGCTGGGCGGCCGCCCACGACGCGGGCACCGCGGCGTCGCTGCTGGTTGAGAATCTCGCCGCGTGTGGGGCGCCGCACGCCGGCGCACGCTCCGGGCCGGTAACCGGCTAGGGGCCGCCCGGGCCGTACGGCGCTGCGCCCTGGGGCAGCGCACCGCCCGCACCGCCGCCCGGGAAGCCACCGTGGCGGCTCGCCTGCAGACGGCCCTGCCACACAGCTTTCGCGCCCAGATCGCCCGTGCGGAACACCATGTAGCCCGAGCCCAGGCAGAGGAGCACCAGCACCACGCGCAGGCCGCCGAAGACGGCACGCGAGGACAGCAGGCCGTCCACCAGCGCAAGACCGGTGGGCCTGCCCCCGGAGATCCGATATGAGGCGAACGTCACGATCAGGACCGCGGTGAACAGCACGTAGACGATCGCCAGGATGTGCGCAGCCTGGGAGTGTTCGGAGATCAGTTTGGCCGCTTCGCCCTGCAGGTGAAGCGCCTGGCGAAGCGCAGCCCCCGCCTGCATCGTAAGGAAGATGCTGCTCATCGCAACGATCGACACCAGCGCCAGCGCGATCCCGTAGCGCGAGAGCCATTCCGGGCGCCCCATGAAAACCAGCGCCGCCACGATCGTCGTGGGTATCAGGACCACCGGCACGTGCACGAACAGCGGGTGCGCCGGCAGGCCGCTGTAGATCGTGGTGAGGCGAATCGGCAGCGTTATGAAGCCAACGAACGCCAGCGCCGTCAGCACGAACTCCGCGCGTCGCCAGTCCACCCGACCGGGGACGGCAGGTCGGGGCCCGCCGGCCGTGATTGGCTCGCTGCTCACCGTTGCGGAGGCTAGGAGCGGGCGCTAACGCCCATCTAAACGTCAGATGGGAGTTCGCTTAGAGATTCTGCCGTCTCTTGCTGGGTGGCCGCGCAACTCCGGGGGTGGGACTCGAACCCACAACCTCGATCTTAACAGGATCTTGCTCTGCCGATTGAGCTACCCCGGATGGTCCACCTAGGCTACCCCGGAGATGGATGTCATGCCGCTCTCCACCTCCGCGTGGCAATTAGAGCACAACAGCACGCACTTGCGGACCTCGGCGCGGAGCCGCTCGATGCTCCTGGCCATGCCGTTCTGTGCCACCCCGAACGCCTTCGAGGCTGGATCCACATGGTGGAACTCGAGCGCCGCGAGGCACCGGTCGTAGCCGCAGAGCATGCACCGGCCGCCGGCCTCCGCGACGAGTATCTCCTTCACCCTCCGGCGACGGCGAACCACGGCCTCCTGGCGACACAGCCGGCAGCGAAAGTAACCGCGCACATCGCGTACATGCACGATCTCGCCGTGACGCGGGCACAAGAGGCTGACCTCGACATGTCCGCTCTGGCGCGCGGCCATGGAGTGCTCCGGGCCTCGGCTCGACTTGGCCCTGTGCGTACTGAGGCCGTACCTGAGCAGCCAGTGACGCACGGCCGCCCTGCTGCACCCGACCTCCTCGGCTATTCGCGCGATCGACCACCCTTGCGCGATCAGGCCCTCGAGCTGCTCGCGCGGTATGCCTCCCCGTGCCTGGTGCCTGTCACGGTTGGCGGCAAGTAGACCGTGCTTGGCGACCCAGTAGCCGACGGTGGAGGGGTGCTTGCCCTCCCGCCGCGCGATCTGCGCCAGCGACAGGCCCTGCTCGAGCATCTCCTGGAGATTGGCGCGATCCATGCACCGATTCTCCGGGGCGCTTGGGATGAAACGGGGCGAAGCTAGGCCTGGCCGGTGTCGGCGAGCACCTTGGAGTAGACCGTGTCGAACTCTCGCTTGACCTCACCGCGCCTGGTTGCAAGCGCGCTCACGTCGGCGTCCTCGCGCCCGCGCGCGCGCTGGATGTGGCGGTCCAGGCGCGCCAGCTCCAGCTGCAGGCGCTGCACCTCGAGCATGGCCGGGTGCGCGCTCTCGCGGCCCGCTTCCACCACCAGCTCTGCAAGCAGCGCCTTCAGCTCCGGATCGCCGTCGAGGCCCGGCCCCTGCCCGGCGGCGTCGGCCATGGGCGCCTCCAGAGAGCCCTCGCGCAGGTGCGCCGCGGCGCGGCGCAGCAGCTCGCTTGAGAAGTGCTCCTCCAGATCGAGCACGTCCAGCGCGCCCGCGCCCTGCTGCGGTGAGGCGATGCACAATGCGAGGAACGCGCGCTCTGTCTGTTCGCGCATCGACAGCCCTCGCCCCGCGCGCCGCTGCGAGCCGTGTCCGTTGGCGTGGGTGCCGGCGCCGTCCCCCTGGGCGCTCACCGGCGCAGCGCCCGCTCGGGGCGGCCCGCCGGAACCGGCACCTCCCGCGCCCTGGCGCGCGATCCGGGAGCCCTGTCGCCCGCCCGCCCCGGCGCCCTGCCCCGCGCCTGCGCCTGCGCGCTGCCCCGCGCCCTCGCCCTGAGCCAGCCGCTGCTCGATCAGGCTGTCGGGCACCGCCAGGCTGCCCGAGATCATCCTGGTGAGCTCCATGCGCATGGCGCCCGGCGCCAGGGTGCCAAGCACAGGACGCAGCTCATCGATCATCCTGTCGCGCCCCTCGGGGCTCGAGTGGTCGCCGGCGGCCAGCACGCGCTCTACGCGGAAGCGCACGAACGGCACCGACGCGTCCACAGCCGCTGCCATCGCCTCGGCACCATCGCGCTGGATCAGCTCCGCGGGGTCGGTGCCCTGCGGGAGCGCCACCACGCGCAGCTCCAGCTTGCGTTGCTCGGCCAGCTTGGAGGCCCGCAGCATCGCCTCCTGCCCGGCGCTGTCGGCGTCGAGGGCGAGCAGCACGGTCTGTGCCATGCGCGAGAGCTCGCCCACCTGCTCTGAGGTGAGCGCGGTACCCATCAGGCCAACCGCGGCGGGCATGCCCGCCTGGTGCAGCGCGATGGTGTCGGTGTAGCCCTCGCACAGGATCACCCGGCCCGCCCGGGCGGCGTGGGGCCTTGCCAGGTGCGCGCCGTAGAGGTGAAGCCCCTTGTGGTAGACGTCGTTGTCGGAGGTGTTCAGGTACTTGGGCTTCTGTTCCTCGCCCATGGCGCGCGCGCCGAACCCCAGCACCCTGCCGCGCACGTCCGCCAGCGGGAACATGATGCGCGAGCGGAAGCGGTCGTAGGGCTGCCCGTTCTGCCTGCTGCGCTGCGCAAGGCCGGTGGCGTAGAGCTCGTCGACGGTGAAGCCGCCGCTGCGCGAGGCCAGCAGCACTCGATCCCAGGCGCTGGGCGCGTAGCCCACGGAGAACGTGCGCAGCACCTGCTCCTGCAGGCCACGCTCGCGCAGGTACTCCCGCGCCCGGGCGGCCTCGCTGGAGTCCCACAGGAACTTCTCGTAGTAGGCGGCGGTGCGCGAGAGCAGCTCCAGCAGCCTCTCCCTGGCCCTGCGCCGCTGCGCCTCGCCCGGGTCCTCCTCCTCGCGCTCGAGCTCCACGCCGTAGCGTTCGGCGAGCAGCTCCAGGGCTCCCTTGAAGTCCACGCCCTCGGTCTCCTGAACGAACGTGAACACGTCCCCTGAGGCCTGGCAGCCGAAGCAGTGGTAGACCTTCTGGCCGGGGTCGATGCCGAAGGAGGGCGTGCGCTCCTCGTGGAACGGGCAGAGCCCCTCGTAGCGGGCGGGACCCGCCCGGCGCAGGTCGGTGCGGGCGCTCACCAGCTCCACGAAGTCCACCGCGTCGCGCACCCGGTCCCTGCTCTGCTTGGTGTAGAGCGCCACGGGCCAACGCTAGCGGGCGAATGCCTGCGGGACCTGCAGCTCGGTGTAGCGCCTGATGCAGTAGCGGTCTGTCATGCCCGCCAGGTAGTCGGTGACGCTCTGTGCCAGCTGCGCCTCCTCGACAGGCATCCGTGACCCGTCCTCGCCGGGCAGCGCTGAGGGGTTGTGCACGTAGTGATCGAACAGCCGCTCGAGCACCGCGGCGATCTTCTGATGCTCGGCGCGCACGGCCGGGCCGAGGTAGACGTGCTCGAACATGAACGTGCGCAGCTCGTCCATCGCCTCCCCCGCCCGCTCGCCCTGCACGATGTCGCCGGCACGGTCGCTGTGCTCGACCATGTCGTGCACCAGCGTGTCGATGCGCAGCGATCCGCTCCTGCCGAGCACCTCGATCGGCTGCGCGGGCAGATCGCGCTCGCTCAGCAGTCCCGCCCTGATCGCGTCGTCGATGTCGTGGTTGATGTAGGCCACGCGGTCGATCACGCGCACGATGCGCCCCTCCAGCGTGTCCGGCGGCGGGGTGCGGCTGGAATGGCGGGCGATGCCCTCGCGGACCTGCTCGGTGAGGTTCAGCCCGGCGCCGTCGCGCTCGAGGTGCTCGACGATCCGCAGCGAGTGCTCAAAATGGCGGAAGTCGCGCCCGAAGCGGTCTTTCAGACACCGGTCCAGCACCTCCTCGCCGATGTGCCCGAACGGCGGATGGCCGAGGTCGTGCCCCAGCCCGATCGCCTCGGTGAGATCCTCGTTGAGCCTCAGCGCCCTGGCCACGGTGCGCGAGATGCTGGTCACCTCCAGCGTGTGCGTGAGGCGCGTGCGGTAGTGGTCGCCCTGCGGGGCGACGAACACCTGCGTCTTGTGCGTCAGGCGCCGGAACGCCTTGCTGTGCACGATGCGGTCCCTGTCGCGCTGGAAGGGGGTGCGCAACGCGCAGTCGGGCTCCGGCCGGGCCCTCACAGCCGGATATGAGGGCGCCGCAAGCGGCGCCAGGATGTGTCGCTCCTGATCCTCCACGCGTGCCGCGAAGGCACTCGCCACTGGATCGTGCCGGCCGGCTACGCTCACCGCCCGATTCTCCCACCCGGCGGCGAGATGCCGCTCAGGCCCATCGTGGCGCTCTCTCGGCGCGGAGGCTGCTCAACCCTCGCGGTGCCAGTCTTTCCGCAGCATTGCCTTGTTGACCCAATGGCTCCATTTGGTCATCGAGCCCGGATCCTCGTCGTAGACCGGAGCGGCGCCGCCCGGCTGGGGCAGGGAGCCGGCGGCGGCCGAGTCGATGCGCAGGTCCACCCCGTGCTCGTGCAGGGACTGCACGTCCGCCGCCTCCACGAAGCGCCGGCCCATGGCGGATGTCGAGATCACCAGGCCGTGGAAGATGTCCTTCTCCGGCGCCGCCACAACGTGATGCACCGTGCCCACGTGCACGCCGTCGCTGGCGATCACCGGCACGCCCTTCTCCAGCAGCCCGTAGGCGATCGGCAGGCCCTCATCCATGACGAGCACCATAACGCCCCGCGCCCGCGCCGGCGGGTATCAGCCTCAGGTTGGCGTGATGCTCGAGTGTCACAGCGATCGCGCGCTCGACCTGCCCAAGCGCCTTTTCGGGTGCGTCGGGCACCGCGTCGAGGCCCCTGCCCAGCGCCTCGGTCATGAACCGGTGGGCGTCCTGCGCAAGCGGGAAGGAGCCCGCCTCGCAGGCTCCGCACACCACCCCGCCCTCCGCCCCGGAGAAGCCCACCAGGTGCTCGTGCTCGCCGCAGCTCGCGCAGGCGCCAAGCTGCGGCGCGAGGCCGGCGGCCAGCAGCAGCTTCAGGCGGAAGGCCAGCGCACCGCTGCGCGCGGCGCTCGCGCCGCCCTGCCCCGCCTGGGACTCCAGCAGGGAGAGCTGGCGGCAGAGCAGGTTGAACACGCCGGGGTGCGGCTCGGAGGTCTCAAACAGCCTGCCCACCGCGTCGCAGGCGCGAGTGGCCGCGTCCAGGGCGCGGGCGTCGGCGCGAAGGCGCGGGTGCCCGTCGATGGTCTGCGCGCCGGTCACGGTGAGCAGCTCGCTTCTGCCCTCGTGCAGCTCGATGCTCAGACGGAAGAACGGCTCCAGGCGCCCGCCGAAGCGACTGCGGGCCCTGCGCACGCCCTTGGCGATGGCGCTCACACGTCCGCGCGCGGGCGTGTAGAGATGCAGGATGCGGTCCGCCTCGCCGTAGCGGATCGAGCGCAGCACCACAGCCTCGGTCTTTACGGGTCCCGGCATGGCAATCGAGTCTAGGGACGACCCCGGCGGGCGCAGCACGACCAGCTCCCCGTTCCGTGCGTCACTCCATGACGCGCAAGGGGCCCTGGTCGCGCCGGCGACTCTAACCGAGCGGCCGGACCGATTCGCGCGAGCCGGCGCCGGTGAGAAGCGTGATCAGCCCCGCCGCCAGTATCAGCGCGGCGAAGCACAGCAGCGTGGCGATGGTGCCGAGCGCCGAGTGCAGCGGGCCGGCCAGCGCAGAGCCCGCCGCGATGGCCGCGAGGTTGAGGCTGCCGACGGTCGCGAAGATCTGCCCGCGCAGGTGCGCCGGGGCGAGCCGCTGGCGCACGCCGATCAGCGCGACCAGGCTGGGGCCCTCGAGCAGGCCGGTGAGCCCGATCAGCGCCAGCGCCGGCGCCAGCGAGCCGACCAGCGGCCACAGCGCCACGGACGCGCTCATCGCAACGAACGAGCCGCCGATCAGGGAGGCCGTCCTCATGCGCAGCGCGCGGCGGCGAAAGGCGAACGCGCTCACCAGCGATCCCAGCGACACCGCGGCCCACATGTAGCCCGACGCGGCCGCATGCGCGTGCACACGCACCGCGTAGGCGGGGAAGCCCACGTTGAGAGTGCCCCAGCCGGCCACATAGAAGGTGCTGACCAGCACGTTCCAGCGCAGCGCGGCGATCCGCGTCATCGCGCGCGTGCCCTCGCGCACCGTCGCCAGCAGCCCGCTCGGGCGCGGCGCGGCGAGCGCGGGGCGCAGCTCGAACGTGCGGTCGCCCGCGATCAGCACCGCCAGCAGCGCGCCCGCGCCGATCTGGACCTCGAGCGCCGCCGCCGGGCCGGCGCCCGCGGCGATCACCCCCGCCAGCGCCGGCCCGACGATGAACGCCAGGTTGATGCTGGTGGCCTCGAACGTGTTGGCCACGTTCAACAGCTGCGGCCCCGCGACCTCGGGCAGCGCCGCTGAGAACGCACCCGAGGACAGCGGCGAGGTGACTCCGTAGGCGAGCGCGATCAGCGGGATCACCCAGTCGGGTGCATGCCCGGCCGCCAGCAGCAGCGCAGCCATCGCCGCGATCGTCAGCATGCGGTCGAGCACCAGCAGCCGGCGCCGGCTGCCCGCCACGTCCAGCCACGCGCCCAGGAACGGCCCGCTCACGGCCGCCGGCAGCGTGCCGGCGGCGATCGTGACCCCGGCGAGCGTGAGGCTGCCGGTGCGGTCGAGCACCAGCAGCACACCGGCGACGTTGAACATGGTTCCCGTCGCGCGCGAGGCTGCGACCACGAGGAAGAACCGTGCATAGCCCGGCCTGCGCAGAAGGCGGATGACCTCCGAAGGTGGCACCGCGCCATCCTCTCAGGGCGCCACGGCGCGCCGCGCTCGCCGGCACGCGCGGGCCGCCTGCGCGCCGCCTTGAATAGCTCGCGCAGCTCGCTATACTTTATGAAGTAATGAGCAACGTGACCGTCTACACGACAGAGCCGTGCTCGTTCTGCGCGCGCGTGAAGGGCCTTCTGCGCTCTCGCGGCGTGGAGTTCGAGGAGGTCAACCTGTCCCGCGACCCCGAGGGCCGCGTGGAGCTGGCGCAGCGCACCGGCATGATGACATTCCCGCAGGTGATCGTCGCGGGCACGCTGCTCGGCGGCTACACCGAGGTTCAGGCGGCGGCCGACGACGGCCGCCTGGATCAGCTGCTGGCCGCCTGAGCGGCCCGGCTGCGAGGCGAGGAAGCCGATCGCGGCGGGCGCTGGCAGCGCCGGCACACGTACGTGCCGCGACCCGCCACCACCATCTTCTCCACCAGCCCGCCGCAGCGCGGGCACGGCTCACCCGCCCTGCGGTGCACCAGGAACTGATCCTGGAAGGAGCCGTGCACGCCGTCCACGTGGCGGAAGTCATCGATCGTGGCGCCGCGCGCATCGATGCCCGCGGACAGTGCCTCGACCAGGCCCGTGCGCAGGCGCGAGGCCTGATCGCGCGAGAGGCGCCCGGCGGGCATGCGCGGATGCACGCCGGCTCGAAACAGCGCCTCGTCCGCGTAGATGTTGCCCACGCCCGCAATCCTGCGCTGGTCCAGCAGCAGCGCCTTGATCGGCGCGGTGCGCCCGCGTGTGAGCGCACGCAGGTGAACGTCGGTGAAGCGCTCGTCAAACGGCTCAAGGCCCAGACGCGCGGCGAAGAACTCGTCCAGCGCCCGCCCACCCGCCAGCAGCTGGCCGGTGCCGAACCTGCGCGGGTCCACCATCGCCAGCGCAAGGCCCCCGCGCGCCCCGCGGCGCGGGCCGAGCTGCATGCGCACCCTGGTGTGCGCCGGCTCGGGGTCCGCAGCGGCGAGGATCGCGCCCGTCATGCGCAGATGCTGCACCAGGTGCACCTCGCCCTGAAGCTCCCACACCAGGTACTTGCCGCGCCTGCCCAGGCGCTGCACCCGCCTGCCCTGCAGAGCCGCCGCCAGCTCGCCCGGTGCCAGCGGGCGCGACCACCGCGGGTCGCGGATCTCCACGCGCTCGATCCTCCTGCCCTGCACCAGCGGCGCGAGCTGGCCCCTGATGGTCTCCACCTCTGGCAGCTCGGGCATCGGACTAGCTTATGAACGGCTCGCCCGGAAGCTCCGTCGCACGCCCGCCGGTGAGCCACGCCAGCACGCTCGCCCCCACATCCGCCAGCGGGCCATCGTGGCGATGGCCGCCCGCAGCGGCACCTGCACGCCGTCCGCCGGCGGCCGCCTGCCCGGCAGCGCCGAGCGCGCGTTGCCCCGCGCCCAGCATCTCGCCGCTGACCGCCAGAAGCGGCGCGTACTCGCGTGTGTGGTCGCTGCCGGGGTGGTCCGGGTCGACGCCGTGGTCGGCCGTGACGATCACCAGGTCATCCCCGCCCAGGCGCGCCAGCAGCGAGCCGAGAGCCGCGTCGATCTCAGCCAGCGCCCGCGCGAAGCCATGTGCGTCCTTGCGATGACCGTAGAGCTGGTCGGTGTCGATCAGGTTGGCGAACACCAGGCCCGCCTGCTGCTCGCCCGCCAGCGACGCCACCGCATCCAGCGCCTCGCTGTTGGTGGCGGCCGGATGGGAGCCGGAGATGCCCACCCCGGCGAACAGCTCGCTGATCTTGCCGACCGCCTGCACGCTCACACCCGCGCGCTGCAGCTCGAGCAGATAGCTGGGGCCCGGCGGCTCAAGCGCCAGGTCGCGCCTGCCTGCGGTCCGCCTGAAGTCCCCGGGCACGCCGGTGAACGGCCGTGCGATCACGCGCCCGACGGCGTTGGGGCCGCTCATCACGCGCCGCGCCGCAGCACACGCGCGGTAGAGCTCCTGCGCGGGCACCCGGTCCACGTGCGCGGCCAGCTGCAGCACCGAGTCCTGCGAGGTGTACAGGATCAGCGCGCCCGTGCGCAGGTGCTCGGCGCCGAACTCCGCGATCGCGCTGAGGCCGTCGTCGGCGCGGTTGCAGATCACCTCGTGGCCCATCGCCGCCACCAGCTCGCCAAGCAGCGCGGCGGGGAACCCGCCGGGGTAGGTCGGCAGCGCCCGCTCCGCCACCACGCCCATCATCTCCCAGTGCCCGGTCACCGAGTCCTTGCCCGGGCCCAGACGGTGCAGGCGCCCGAAGATCGCGGGAGCCCTCGCGGGCGCAACGCCCTGCAGCGGGATGATCGAGCCGAGTCCCAGCGAGCCCAGCACCGGCAGGCGCAGGCCTCCCGCCCGCCGCGCCACGTGCGCCAGGGTGTTGGTGTCCTCATCCCCGTAGTCCCGCGCGTCGGGCAGCGCGCCCACGCCGCAGGCATCGATGACCAGAACTGTCGCCCGTCGCGCTGCGCTCAATGATCCGCTCGGCGCGATGCGCGCGGATGGGCGCTGAAGTAGGCCTCCTTGAGCCGGTCGGCCGATAGGTGCGTGTAGACCTGCGTGGTTGACAGGTCGGCGTGGCCCAGCATCTCCTGCAGCGAGCGCAGGTCGCAGCCCCCTGACAGCAGGTGCGTGGCGAACGTGTGGCGCAGCGTGTGCGGGCTCATGCGGTCCTGCAGCCCGGCGGAGCGCGCGTGGCCCTGGATGATCTTGTAGAGGCCCTGACGTGTCAGCCCGGCGCCGCGGTGGTTGAGGAACAGGCGCTGCTCGCTGCGCATGCCCAGCAGCGCCGGGCGCGCGCCGCGGCAGTAGGAGCTCAGCGCCGCCAGCGCCTGGCGCCCCACGGGCACGAGCCGCTCCTTGGAGCCCTTGCCGCGAGCGCGCAGCAGGCCCTCCTCCAGGTCCACGTCGGAAAGGTTCAGATCGACCGCCTCGGAGGCGCGCAGGCCGCACGCATACATCAGCTCGAGCAGCGCGCGGTCGCGCACCGCCAGCGGGTCCGCGCCGCGGGGTTGGGCCAGAAGCCTGTTGACCTCACCGCGTGAGAGTACCCGCGGAAGCCTCTGCGGCTTGCGCGGTCCCCTCACCTCCGCGGTGGGGTCGTGCTCGATGACGCCCTCGCGACGCAGATGGCGGTAGAAGGAGCGCAGCGCCGCCACCTTGCGCGAGAGGGTCGCCGGCGCCACCGCCGGGCGTCCCTGCGCACCCAGCGCCAGGTCGGCCAGGAACGCCGCCACATCGGCGTGCTCGGCGCTGAGCGCGTCGCGGCCGCGGCAGGAGAGGAAGGCGCCGAACTGGTGCAGGTCGCAGCGGTAGGCCTCGAGCGTGTTGCGCGAGAGCCCGCGCTCGAGCTCCAGGTAGGCCAGGAAATCCAGGGCCAGCGGCTCGATCGCGGCGGTGCGCGGCGGCTCGAGAAGCTGTGCAGAGCTCATGCGCACAGCTTCGCGCGCCGCAGCCCCTGCACCTGTGTCTGCAATCAGCCGTTCAGGCGCCGCTCCAGCCACTGCAGCGCTATCAGCGTCTTCGCGTCGCGGCACTCCTCCAGCGCCTCGCGCAGCCGCTCCAGGGGCCACGCGATGATCTCGATGCGCTCGTTCTCGCCGCTGTCAGCGCTCTCCGGGAACAGGTCCGTGGCGCAGAACAGGTGCACGCGCTCGTCCGTGAAGCCGGCGCCCGTGTAGTAGGTCACGATCGGCAGCCACGCGCGCGCGCCCAGCCCCACCTCCTCCGCCAGCTCGCGCTGCGCCGCGGCCAGCGGCTGCTCGCCCGGCACGTCAAGACGCCCCGCCGGGATCTCCAGAAGATCCGGCTCGGCCACCGCCTCGCGCGGCTGGCGCACCAGCCACACGTGCGCGTGGTCATACGCCAGGATGCCCACCGCGCCCTGGTGGCGGACGATCTCGCGCGTCACCTCCTCCCCGTCCTCATGGCGAAAGCGCTCTATGCGCACCTGCACCAGGCGCCCGTCGTAGACCGTCTCGCCTCCCAGCGCCTGGAAGGCCCGGGACCCGCTCATCCGGTCTCGGCGCCCAGCGGGTCCGCGAGGCCCGACGGGCCGCGGGACTCCCGGGTGGTCTCCGCGTCGGCATCCGCGTCCGCGTCCGCATCCGCGTCCGGCGAGGCCGGGGCGATCAGCTCCGCAAGGGCGCTTCCGCCTGCGAGCGCACCCGCGAAGAACAGCGGGTCATCCGCGATGCCCCTGCCCATCGTCTCGCGCGGCAGCCCGCTCGAGGCGAAGCCCGGCAGATCCACCGCGGCCCGGCGCCAGTCGTGGCGCGTTATCCGTACCGGACGAGCCACCTCGAGCGCCGGCGGGCTCTGCCCGGGGCCTTTGAACACCGCGCCCAGGCTGGCACGCAGATCCTCCCCGACCGGCGAGCGCATGCCCGCGGGCAGCGCCACGGTGACGGGCTCCAGCAGCAGGTCGAGCACCGTCAGCGTGTGATGGGAGAGGCCGCGGTGGCGCGAGCGCGCGTCGCTGCTGGAGATGCGCGCGACCAGCAGCGTGGGGCATCCGAGCGCCAGCGCGACGTGCGCGGAGTCGAGCGCCTCCATCCCGCCGTGGCCCAGCGGCGAGCCCGAGCCGACGATTCCCGGCCCCGGCCCGCACACAGCTGCGTGCCAGCCAAGCGTGCCGAGGCCGTGATGCAGCGCCCCGGCGGTGGTGATCGCCTCGCCCTCGCCGCCGAACGCAGGGCCCGCGGTCAGGTGACCGGCCAGCAGGCCGCGCCGTCGCAGCGCCGCCACCGTCTGGCTGTGAGCCCCGGCCAGCGCGCCGCCGGCGGTCTGCACGAAGCCCAGGCGCGCCCCGGGGGCGGCCTGCGCGAACGCCCACGCCACCGCTGCCAGCTGGCCGTGCAGCGCCAGCACGGCCACCGGTCTGCCCACGGGCACCTGCAGCTCCTCCTCCTCCACCGGCAGCACCGCGTGCTGCAGGCTCGTGTAGTTGAGCTTCATCACGTGGGCGCCCTGCTCGCCCTCGCCGCTCAGACCGCGCGTGAGGTTCACGTGCACGATGTCAAAGCCGCCGGAGCCCAGGCCGAGATCCAGCGCCTGCACGTTGACGATCACCTCATCGCCCACCTCTGCTGTGCCCACCAGCGCCGTGTCGGCCACCGCCTGGCGACGCTGGCCCGCGCCGAGCGCGCCCGTGAGCTCCACCACCAGGCGCTGCTCACCCGCCCTGGCGGACACGCGGCGCCCGCGGCCGGTGCCCGGTCCGGGCCGGTCGCTCTCGACCACGGTGGCGGGACGAAGCTTGAGCATCGAGGCTGGACGCTACCGCGCCGCGCCCGCGACGGGCGCCGCCGCGTGGCCGAGCAGCGCCAGCGCCACGTCGAACATGCCCTCGAGCGCCGCCACGCTCACCCGCTCGCCCGGCTCGTGCGGGCGCTCGGTGCCGTTTGCCAGGTTCACCGTCGGGAAGCCCTGCGCGATCAGAGCGTTGGCGTCCGAGCCGCCGCCGCTGCGCACCGCCTCCGGCCGATAGCCGCACTCGCTCAGCGCCGCGAATGCCACCCGCACGGGCTCGTCAGCCGTGGACAGGTTGTAGCCCGCGAACGTGCGCTGCACGCTGATGTCCACGTCGCAGTCGCAATCGGGGAGGTTGGCGGCCTCGTGCACGCGGTCCACCATCTCGGCCACCACCCGCTCGGCCGCCTCCGGCACCAGCGAGCGCACCTCGCCGCTCAGCACGCACGTTTCGGGGACCACGTTGATCGCGCTGCCACCCGCCACCGTGCCGATGTTGGCGGTGGTCTGCGCATCGAGGCGGCCCAGGCGCATCGAGGCGATCGCGCGGGATGCCGCCAGGATCGCGCTGCGCCCCTGCTCGGGCTGGATGCCGGCATGCGCCGCCGCGCCGCGCAGCCTTGCGTCGATGCGGAAGTGCGTGGGCGAGCTGACGATCACCTCCCCGATCGGGGTGGCGTGATCGAAGACGAAACCGAAGTCGCTGCGCAGGCGCGAGGCGTCGAACGCAAGCGAGCCGGCCAGGCTGATCTCCTCGGCGACCGTGAACAGCAGCTCCACGTCCACCGGCGCGCCGTGCGCTGTGATGTGTCGTGCGAGCGTCAGCAGCACCGCCACGGCAGCCTTGTTGTCCGCTCCCAGGATGCCCTCGCCCGCGTTCTCCCAGCCACCGTCAACGAGCACCGGCTCCACGGGCGCGCCGAGCGGAACGGTGTCCAGGTGAGCGCACAGCATCACCGAGCGCCCGCTCGGCGCTGTGCCCGCCTGTGGGTGCGCGGGGATGCGCGCCAGCAGGTTGCCGCAGTCAGATCCCGTGTGCGCGCCCGCGTCGTCCTCCTCCACCTCGAGCGCCAGCGCCGCCAGCTCCGAGCGCACCCGCTCCGCACACGCGCGCTCGTGCCGCGAGGGGCTCTCGATGCGGCACAGCTCAACGAACGTGCTCGCCAGCCTGCCGCGCCCCAGCGTGTCGAGCCGCGATACCGGGGCGCCCGCTGTCACGTCGCCAGGGGCGGAGCGCCGGGCGCTCGCTCGGCGCCGGGGCGCGCGTCCTGCACCCTCACGCGGTGCTCCTCGCTCTGGCCGCTCGCAGACGGGCCGGAGCTCGCCCGGCGCATGGCCGCTGCGATGAAGCCGTGGAACATCGGCGCCGGGCGCTCGGGCCGGGACTTGAACTCCGGATGGAACTGCGAGGCCACGAAGAAGGGATGGTCCGCCAGCTCGATCACCTCGACCAGGCGCTCGTCGGGCGAGGTTCCCGAGACGGTCAGCCCCGCGCTCTGCAGGCGCTTGCGAAGCAGGTTGTTCACCTCGTAGCGGTGGCGGTGGCGCTCGTAGATCACCGCCTCGCCGTACAGCTCGCGGGCGCGCGTGCCGTCGTGGAGCTTGATCGGGTCCGCTCCCAGGCGCATGGTGCCGCCGAGGTCGGCCACCTCCTTCTGCTCGGGAAGCAGGTCGATGACCGGGAACGGCGTCTCGATGTCGAACTCGGTGGAGTTGGCGCCGTCCATGTCGGCCACGTTGCGCGCGAACTCCGCAACCGCCACCTGCATGCCCAGGCAGATCCCAAGGTAGGGGATCCCGCGCTCGCGCGCGACGCGCGCGGCGGCGATCTTGCCCTCGATGCCCCTGCCGCCGAATCCGCCCGGTATCAGGATGCCGTCGGCGCGGGCGAGCAGCTCATATGCGGCCGGATCGGCTCCGTGTGCCGGTCCCTCGACGCGCGCTTCCCCGTCGGGTCCCTGCTGAGCGCGCTCGCCGTGCGGAAGCTGCTCAGCGGCGCCGCCCTCCAGGCGCTCGCTGTCGATCCAGTCGATCTCAACGCGGCCGTCCTGCAGCGACGCGGCGTGGCGCAGCGCTTCGGAGACCGACAGGTAGGCGTCCTCGAGCTGCACGTACTTGCCGACGAGCGCGATCCGCACCGTGCGCGCGCCCTCAGCGCGAGCGGCTCGCTCGGAGCGTTCGATCGGCTCCTTCCAGCGCTCCAGATCGGGCGCCTGCGCCTCGATGCCGAAGTGATCCAGCAGGAAGTCGTCCACGCCCTGGTCGCGGAAGGTGAGCGGCACCTTGTAGATGTTGTCCACGTCGCACGCCGAGACGATCGCCTCCACCGGCAGGCTCGCGAACAGCGCGATCTTCTTGCGGATCTCGTGAGACAGCGAGCCCTCGGAGCGGCACATCAGCATGTCCGGCGCGATACCGATGCGCCGCAGCTCGTTGACCGAGTGCTGCGTCGGCTTGGTCTTCAGCTCGCCGGCGTGGCCTATGTATGGCACCAGCGTGAGGTGTATGAACATGCAGCGCCGCCTGCCCACGTCCACCGGGAACTGGCGGATCGCCTCCAGGAAGGGCAGCGACTCGATATCGCCCACCGTGCCACCGATCTCGGTGATCACGAAATCCACGTCGCTGGACTCGGCGATCAGCGAGATGCGCTGCTTGATCTCATCGGTGATGTGCGGGACCACCTGGACGGTCCCGCCCAGATAGTCCCCGCGGCGCTCGCGCCTGATGACCGTGTCGTAGATCCCGCCGGCCGTCACGTTCGACGCGCGCGAGGTGTTGGAGTCGGTGAAGCGCTCGTAGTGGCCCAGGTCCAGGTCGGTCTCGGCGCCGTCCTCGGTCACGAACACCTCGCCATGCTGGTAGGGCGACATCGTGCCCGGGTCCACGTTGATGTAGGGATCGAACTTCTGCAGCCCCACCGTGAGGCCGCGCGAGACGAGCAGCCGCCCGATCGACGCCGCGGCGATCCCCTTGCCGAGCGAGGACACCACACCGCCGGTCACGAATATGAACCGGGTCTTGCTTGGCGTCTGCGCGTGACGCTCGGAGTGGTGCAAGTTCATGAGGGCCTGCCCCAGGAGTCTAGTTGCCGCAGGCCCGGGGCTCTGTCGATAAGCGCGGAGATTGGGCGCAGCTCGCCGTACACGCTCGCCACGAGCAGCAACGCCAGGGCCACCAGCTGTCCGGTGCCCGACAGCGCGAGCACCAGCCACAGCCCGGCGAGTCCGCCGATCAGGCTCGCCCCGGTGTCGCCCAGCATCACACGCTCGCGCAGGTCATACAGGCCCGCCACCAGCGCCGGCGCGGCAAACAGCCCGAGCGTCCACAGCGGCCGCAGCTCGCGCGTTCCGAGCGCCAGCCCGGCGCCCAGCAGCATGAACGCCTTGATCGCGCGGCCGGGGCGCAGATCGAGCAGGTTGAACAGGTTCGTCGCCAGCACCAGCACCGCGGCCGCCAGCAGCCAGCGCCACTGCGACAGCGGCAGGTATCCCAGCGCCAGCAGCGCCAGCCCGAGCGAGCCGGCGGCCTTGACCGCTCCGGTGCTGAGGCGCCCGCTGAGCAGCGCCGCCGCGTGCCCGCGCCAGCCGCGCGGCCCGCTCGCGCCCGCCTGCCCGTCGCCGCCCGCGCCGGGGGCGAGCAGATCGTCGATCAACCCGAGGCACAGCACCCCCAGGCAGTACACGATCACCGCCAGCGCCTGCGCGTGGAACAGCTTCACCGAGGCGAGCCTGCCCACCAGCTCCAGCGGGATCAGCGCGAGCAGCGCGGCCGCGGGTATCAGCACGCCGAACGGGAACGGCAGCTCGCGGGCGCGGTAGTTCGCCCGTGTGTGCCCCCCGTGCGCGAGCATGCGCGCCAGCGGTCCCGCCAGTAGCGCGGCGCTCAACAGCGCGAGCGCGATCGGCAGGGCGTGCATGAGCGCAAGCTAGCGTTCCGCGCGGACACGCTCACGGGGCTCCCGGTAGCTCTGCGACGCTCGGCAGCAGCGAGTTGGCGCTCGCCTTGGTGCCGAAGGTTCCGCGCAGACCGGCCAGCGCGTAGACCAGCGCGGCCTGCCCCGGGAGCCGATCGAGGTCGTCCACGCTCGAGAGGTGGGAGCTCTCATACCACCGCACCTGCGAGGGGTAGGTGGAGCTCAGCTCCACGCCCACCGCCGTGACACCAGCCTGTGCGATGCCGCCGAGCAGGCCCCGGTCAAGCGCATCGGATGCTTCGCTCTCCTCGGAGCTCTCACCGGCAGGCAGCGCCCTCATCACGACCACGCCTTCCAGGCTTCGCAGCTCGCCGTCGAAGGCCGTCAGCAGCCCGGCGCGCACGCGGCTGATCAACTCGTGGACCACCTGCGAGCCCCCCGTCACGAGCTGCCGCCCGATCAGCGCGCCGAATCCTTCAAGCAGGCCGGGCGAGCCCGCCAGGGAGGCGTACTCGCTGCCGGAGGCCTCCGCTGCGATCGAGCTCAGGTCGGGCGGCTCGCGCACCGCGATCACCGTCGCGAGCGTCCCACCCGCCTGCGCCACCGCGGCGCGCACCAGCGCGTTGACCTGGTCAGAGCTCTGGCCGAGGAACACCAGTCCGATCTGCCTGCCGCTGAGGGCTTCGTGCATCGCCAGCGGGTAGAGGCCCTGTGCGAAGGCGCGTTCGCGCGACAGCTGTTCCTGCAGTTCGCCCGTCGCGCGACGCTGGGCGGACAGTTCGCCTTCGAGGCCGTGCACCACGCCGCTCTTGGCGGAGGAGACCAGGTTGGAGTCGCCGATCGCCACCCCCAGCAGCACCCCCAGCGCGAGCGCGAGCAGGACGGCGGCCAGCGAAAGCGCGTGGTAGCGGTAGTCGATCATCGGGCGTTGCGGGCGCCGCGGGCCTCAGCGGGCGGAGCCCAAAAGCAGATGCAGCCTCAGCCAGAGCAGTTCGGCCACGTCCCGCAGCGCAGGCGTGCTCAGTATCACCGCCGCCATTGCCACCAGCCCGGCGCCGATCACCACGAGCAGCGGCGTCAGACCGGGCCGGGGCCGGTACAGGCGGCTGACACCCTTGGCGTCCACGAGGATCTCGCCCACGCGCAGCCTGGTGAGGAACGTGGAGGACATGCCCTTGCGGTTGCGGTCGAGGAACTCCACGAGGTTGAACTGCGAGCCCACGCTCACGATCAGGCGCGCGCCCTTCTCCGCGGCGATCAGCAGCGCCACGTCCTGGCTGGTACCCGGCGCGGGGACCAGCTTGAAATCCAGACCCAGCGCCTCCAGCCGCGCGCGTCCGGGCGCACGGCCGTCGGGGTAGCAGTGCACCACGAGCTCAGCGCCGCTGCACAGCGCGCTCTCCCCCGCCGAATCCATGTCGCCAACGATCATGTCCGGCCTCAAGCCCGCGTCGAGCAGCAGATCGGCGCCGCCGTCCACGGCAAGCAGCAGCGGGCGCATGTCGCGGATGAACGGCCGCAGCACGCGCAGATCGCGCTCGTGGCCCGCACCGCGCAGGACCACCAGCGTGGGCCGGTCGCGGAAGTCGGTGGCAAAGCGCGGCAGCGCGATCCTGCCTGCCAGCAGCTCGCGCTCCTCGCGCATGTGCTCGACCGTGTTGCGCGCAAAGCGCTCCAGCGCCTGACCGATCTCCGCGCGGCGCGCCTCCGTGTCGGCTCTGACCCGCTCAAGGCTCTGCACCTCGCCGGCGCCCAGCAGCTCTCCCCTGCGCAGGATCCGTGCCGTGCGTGCCCGCGCCGGCGCAGCCGGCGGGAGGCCTCGTTCCAGCCCGCGGGAGAGCGCGCCGTCGCTGAAGATCTCGATCGGGTCCCCGTCGCCCAGCAGCGCGAACAGCCGGTCGTCGGGCAGGTCCACCAGCAGCACGCCCGCCTCGACCAGCAGCAGCGGGCCGAGGTTCGGGTAGGCGCCGCTGGACGAGGGCGAGCAGTTCAGCACGGCGCGCACGCCCGCTGCTATCAGCTCCTCGGCCGAGACCCTGTCGATGTCCAGGTGGTCCACCAGCGCGATGTCGCCTGGCACCAGATGCCTGACCAGCAGCTTCGTGCGCCGGCCGGGGCGCGCCGGACCCTCGACCATCGCCGCGGCCCCGCGGTCCTCCGGCGCCGGGGCGAGCCAGCCCCCGTAGCCCGCCGGCCTGGGTCGGGTTGCAGCCATCCCAGCGAGAGTAACGCGCCGCTCGCGCTCGCGCTCGCCGCGGACGCGCTCAGGCGGCGCGGCGCAGCTCGCGCGCGTGGCGCCGCGCGGTCCCGTCGTCGCTGTCCGCGCCCAGCATCCGCACCAGCTCCGCAACCACCTCCGGCTCACCCAGCTGGAGGACCACCGTCCGGGTCGGCTCGGCTGCGGTGTCCTTGACGATCGAGAAGTGCCGGTCTCCGAGCGACGCGATCTGGGGGAGATGGGTGATGCACAGCACCTGCCTGCGCGAGGCGATGTCCCGCAGACGCGCGCCCACAGCCCTGGCGGTGTGCCCGCCGATGCCCGCGTCCACCTCGTCGAAGATCAGGGTGGCGTCCTCGGCGGATGCGCTGCCCGCGCCCATGATCGCGAGCATCACGCGCGAGAGCTCTCCACCCGAGGCGATCTCCCGCAGCGGCCCCGGCGGCACACCGGGGTTGGGCGCGATCAGGAACTCGACCGCGTCTGCTCCCGAGGGGCCCGTCTCGCGCTCGCCGAGCACCACCTCGAAGCTAGCCTCCGCCATTGCCAGCTGCGACAGCTGCGCGACCACGGCGTCGGCGAACGGCCTGCTCGCAGCCTGCCGGCGCGAACGCAGCTCCAGGGCCAGCCGCTCGAGGGCCGCGCGGGCCTTGGCGAGATCCTCTGCGGCCTGCTCGCAGGCGACCTCAGCACCCGCCAGCAGCTGCCGGCGCTCCCGGGCGCGCGCGGCGAACTCGAGCACCGCGGCCACGCTCCCGCCGTGCTTGCGCGCCAGCCGTTCGAGCGCCGCCAGGCGCTCTTCCACGGCCTGCAGGCCCGCCGGCCCGCCGCGCTCATCATGCTCGCCCTCACGCAGCTGCGGGATGTCCACGAGCGCCGCCTGCTCGCCGTATCCGCGCAGCTCGCCCGCCAGATCGCGGGACTCGATAACGAGCGAGCGCAAGCGCTCGGCCAGAGCGTCCAGCGCGCCGTCCACCCCGGCCAGCGTGTCCAGGCGCGCCAGCGCCCCCGCCAGCAGCGCCGCCGCGCCGGGGGCCTCCCCGCCGTCCGGAGCCAGCGCCTCGGCCGCCGCGCCGGACGCTGCGAGCAACGCGTCGAGCCGGCGCAGGCGGTCGCGGACAGCCAGCAGGCGCATGTGCTCGCTCTCCTGCGGATCCAGCGCATCGATCTCGGCCAGCTCGAAGTCCAGCAGGTCGAGCTCGCGCTCACGCTGGGCGGAGAGCTCCGTGAGCTCCCCCAGGGTCCGCTCCAGCGCCCTGGCGTGGGCGAACGCCTGCGCGCAGCGGCGAAGCACCTCCTCGTGGCCGTCACCGCAGAAGCGGTCGAGGATCTGCAGCTGCGCGCCGGCGAGCGTCAGCTTGCGATGCTCGTGCTGCCCATAGAAGGCCAGCACGCCGGAGCCGATCTCGGCGAGGTCGCCGGCCGTGGCGCTGCGGCCGCCCAGATATGCGCGAGTGCGCCCGTCGGCGCCGACGCGGCGGGCCAGCACCACCTCCTCGGCGTCCGCGGGAAGGCGCTCGCCGAAGCGCTCGCGCAGCTCGCCGGTGAGGTCGAAGACGCCCTCCACGTAGGCCTCGCCGGCACCGGGCCTCACGATCCCGGGGCGGGCGCGCCCGCCCAGCAGCAGATCCAGCGCGTGGGCGAGCACCGTCTTGCCCGCCCCCGTCTCGCCGGTGATCACGTTCAGTCCCGGCGCCAGGCGCAGCTCGGCTCGCTCGATCAACAGCAGATTCTCGACGCGCAGCTCACGAAGCATCCCGCAGGTCTACCAGCGGCAGGGGACGGATCGGCCCGCGCGGCGATCCCAGGAGGATCGCCGTGGCGGTCCCCGTGCAGCCCTTCCCGAGGTGCCGCGCAGGGCGTAACCTTTCAGCGCGGGCCGGGGAAAGGACACCCCCCGCGGCGTACACTCGTCCGCTACACGGCATGGCTGCCAGCGACCCCAACTCTCCATCCTCGGGGCCCTCTGAGGGAGATCTGCAGCCGCTCTCGGCGAGGGCGCTGAGGCGCCGCATGGAGGAGGAGATCGGCCGCGCCGAACGCCACGGCACGAACCTCTGCTGCCTGCTCGTGGTGATCGAGGACCTCGACGAGATGGCTCGCACGCACGGCGCCGATCTGCCGGAGCAGACACTGCTGTACGTCGCCGGGGCGCTCGAGCCGGAGCTGCGCAGGTTCGACAGGATCGGGCGACCCAGCCCGAGCGAGCTGCTGATCGTGCTGCCCGGCGCGGACGGCGCGCGCGGAGAGATGGTGGCTCGAAGGGTGCTGGAGCGGCTGCGCACCATCAAGGTCGAATCCCAGGGCGCGCGCCGCGCGCTGGCGGTGACGGTCGGCCTGGTCGCCTGGAGCGCGGAGATGGCCAGCGAGGACCTGCTGGTGCGCTCGCGCGCGGCCGCTCGCCTGCGCGCCGGAGAGCCGGGAGCACAGTCACCGCCGGACGGGCGAGCGCCCGGCGGCGGCGCGCCCGGCCCCGGCCAGCCGTCCGCCAGGGCGCGCCGCGAAGGGCACGCGTGGGCGATGGGTCGGGCCACGGGTCCATAATCCCCGGCGGTGCTCACAGGATCCGAGCTGTGGCTGCTTCGCCTGATGGCCGATCGCGGCCTGGCGCTGCTGGACGCGGGCACGCTGCTGGTGGTGATCGAGGAGCGCGGCGAGCTGCGGGTCGCGGCGTCCAGCGGCGAGGGCACGGTGCGCGTCCGGATCATGCCGGTGCGCGGCAGCGCTCTCGGTGAGATCTACAGCGAGGGAGAGGCGCTGTCGCTGGACCGGCCACGCGGGCAGGAGGCGGCTTGGCTGCACGAGCTGGGGCTCGAGGCGCGCGCGGCGCTGATCGAGCCGCTGCAGATGGAGGGGCAGGGTGGCGGGCTGATAATCGCGCTGCGCAGCGACGGCGGCTTCCGCGAGCCCGACCGCCAGGCGCTCCGGGCGTTCGCGTCGAGCGTCTCACAGCGGCTCGCCGCGGAGCGCTCCGTCGAGATCGAGCGGCTGCGCTACGGGATGGAAGCGCAGGAGCGCGAGCGCACGCGCTGGGCGCGCGAGATCCACGACGAGAGCATCCAGGGGATCGGCGCGCTGCGCCTGCAGCTGGCCAACGCGCGCGACATCGATGACAAGGACGCTCTGAGCGCGGCCGTCGACGCGGTGCTCGAGGGCCTGGGCACGGAGATCGACGGCCTGCGCCATCTGATCACCGAGCTGCGCCCCGCTGCGCTGGACGACCTGGGCCTCGCGGCGGCGCTGGAGGCGCTGGCCCGCCGCGCGCAGGCGATCGAGGGCCTGGAGGTGCGGACGGAGATCGAGATCGCAAGCGGCCCGCAGGCCGCGGAGGGCGATCTGGGCAGACGGCTGGATCCCGAGCTTGAGAGCACCATCTACCGGGTGCTGCAGGAGGCCCTCACCAACGTTTCCCGGCACGCGCAGGCCACCAGGGCGCTGGTGCGCGTGGTGGAGCGCGAGGGCCGAATCGAGGCCTCCGTCACCGACGACGGCCGCGGCATGCCCGACGCCGGCAGGCTCGGCCCGCGCGGCGACGGGCTCGAGGGTGGCTTCGGCATGGGCGGAATGCGCGAGCGCGCCGAGCTCGTCGGCGGCGAGCTCGAGTTCGCGCCCGCCCCGGGCGGCGGGACCGTCGTGCGCCTGACCGTGCCACTGGCCGGGCGCCCCTCCGCTGAGAGCTAGTCGGCCAGGCCGATGCGGCGCACGTAGGCGGTTATCTCCGCGCGCGAGGAGAAGCCGAGCTTCTCGATGGCCCGCGCACGGTAGGTCTTGACGGTGCGCTCAGCAACGTTCAGGCGCTCGGCGATCTCGGGGTTCGTGTAGCCGTTGGCGATCAGGCGCACGACCTCGCGCTCGCGCTCGCTGAGCACCACGCTGTCGGTGGCGCCGGTCTCCCCTGTGGCCATCAGCGCGCCCAGCCTGGGGTGCAGGTAGTTACCGCCGGCAACAGCCAGGCGAAACGCCTGCAGCAGCTCTGCGGGCTCGGCCTCCTTCAGGACGTAGCTGCGCGCTCCCGCCCGCAACGCCTGCCGCGCGTACTCGGGGTCCTCGCGCATCGTCAGGATCGCCACCGCCAGGGTGGGATGGGACATGAAGCACGACGGCAGCGCTCCGAGGCTCGATCCGCCGGGCATGGTCAGGTCGAGCGTCAGCAGGTCGGGCTTGTGCTCGCGCACCTCGCGCACCATCGAGGGGATGTCGGCCGCTTCGGCAACCACGCGGAACTCGCCCGCCTCGCGCTGCAGGACGGCGCGGATGCCGTCGCGCACCACCGTGTGATCGTCGGCGATGATCACGTCGATCGGCCGCGTGACCCCGGGCGTCTGATCCTCCATCGCAGAGAACCTAGCGCGTGGTCAGGACCGATCGGGGCGCACATGGACCGATCTACGGCTGCGGGCGGCGCGCCTCGGGGCTCGACCGCGGCCGCGCTTGGCGCTAGCTTGCTTGCGTGAGATCGCCTCTGGCCTCGCCGCAGCTGCGCCGCATCATCGGCGCCTACGCCGTCAACCGGCTGGGCACCTGGATCGGCACGATCGCGCTGGCCCTCGCCGTCTACGACCACACGCGCAGCGCGCTGGCGGTAGCGGCCGTTTTGATCGCCGCACAGGTCGTGCCGGCCTTCGCCGTGCCCGCCCTCGTGGCTCGTGTCGAGGCCTCTCGCCGCGGACGGGAGTTGAGCGGGCTATACCTGTTCGAGGCAACCGCCACCGCGAGCCTGGCAGTCTCGCTGTCGAGCTTCTCCCTGCCGCTGATCCTCGTGCTGGTGGCCTTGGACGGGACTGCCGCCCTGGCCGCCAGTGCGCTCCTGCGCACGGCAGGAGCCAGGGCAGCCCGCGAGGCGCTCGGGGACGGCGGCGGCGCGCAGGCGGCCGAACAGCGCGTCAACGCCGCAATCAATCTCGCCTTCTCGGCCACGTTCGTGATCGGTCCGGTGATTGCCGCGCTGCTGGTCGCCGGCGCCGGGGCGGCGAGCGCGCTGTACGTCGATGCGGCGAGCTTCCTGGCCTGCGGAGCCATGCTGCTCGATCTCCACCCGCATGTGGCGACCGAGGACGGCGACACGGTGGCGGCGCGGCTGCGTGCGGCGTGGGCGCAGATCAGAGTTGCTCCCGCCCTGCGCGGGCTGCTGCTGGCGCAGGCCGTGGCCCTCGTCTTTTTCGAGTCGGCGACCCCAATCGAGGTCGCGCTCGTAAAGAAGACATTGCACGGAGGCAACAGCGGCTACGGATACCTGGTGGCCATCTGGGGCCTCGGCGTCGTGCTGGGCAGCGTCGCCTTCGCGCGAGCCGGCCAGGGCAGGCTGGGATTGATGATCAGCGTCGGAACCTTCCTGATCGGGACCGCCTACGTTGGGTGGGCGCTCGCTCCGACGATGGTCGTCGCGGGTGCGGCGGCGATCGTCGGAGGCGTCGGCAACGGCCTGCAGCTGGGACCGCTTATCAGCGCCATCCAGAAGGTCACCCCCGAGGACATGCAGGGCCGAGTGATGGGAGCGCTCGAATCGATCGGCGCGCTCAGCCCGGCGATCGGCCTGGGCCTGGGGGGAGCTCTCGTCGCGCTCTCCTCGCCGCGCATCGCCTTCGGCGTCGTTGGGGCAGGGGCGATCCTGACGACGTGGGGGTTCGCTCGGGTGCACGTCGATCGCGTGCCGGCCGCCACCGGGTCGCACACCCGGCAGCCCAACGCGGGCGCCACCGACCCGCGCCCGCTCACGTCGGCGAAGGCCGAGCAGCGGGGGAGCGGTTCCTAGAACCGCTGCGACGGCGAGCCCGAGGGCCGTCGGGACGGCAGACTGCACCTTTAGGACGGCGCCGCATCGGTCGAAAAGGACTACGGGCCGCCGCGATGTCTCCTCCCGTCATCAAACGCACCGTCTGTATCGCCGAGATCCTCGCCGTCGCGGCCTCGATCGCATGCGCGACCAGCCTTTCGCGACCGCAGCAGTGGCACCCGCTCCTACTGGTCGCGCTGCTCGGCGTGCTGGCCCTGATCGGCGACCGCCTGAGCTCTGCCATTGCGGGCGGCGTCCTCTCCACCTCGCATACCGCGATTGTGCTGGCGATATGCCTGCTGGGACCCGCACCAGCGCTCGTCTTCTCCCTCGCCGTGGCCGTCATGACATCGTCTGCGCGGCGGCTGTGTCCCCGGGACTGGCTCACCAATCTCGTCACGTTCTCGCTCTATCCGCTAGCCGGCTGGCTGGTTCTCTACTTTGCCATCGGGGACGTCCACAGCGTCGCCGATCGCGCTGTCATCAGCGGTATCGGGTTTGGCGTCGCCGTGTTTGCTGTCTCGATCGTGACGATCGCGGTCAACTTCACGCTCGTGGCATTCGACGACAGCGTCGAGGAGGGCCGCTCGTTCATCCGCCACGCACGCGAATCATTCATCCCGCTGATGCCGGCCCACCTCGCGGCCGGGCTGCTCGCCGGGCTGCTCGCGGTCGCCTACACCAATCTCGGCCTCTCGGCCCTCGTCGCGGCGATCCTCGTGATCCTCGTCTTCCACTATCTCACGACCGCCCTCCTCCGCTCAGAGGAGCGCGCCGACCAGCTCGAAGCCCGCTCGATCCACCTCGCCGGACTGCAGGTCGGCGTGCTTACGATGCTCATGGACGCGCTGGCCCTCAGAGACCGAACGACCAGCCTGCACGCGACGGCGGTTGCGCGGTCAGCGCGCGCCCTGGCAATCGAGCTCGGCTGCGACGAGACCGAACAGGACGTTATCCACACCGCCGGTCTGCTGCATGACATCGGCAAGTTCACCTGGTCGGATCGCGTGCTTCATCCGACCGAGCTGACCGACGAGGATTGGGCGGTCATCCGACGCCATCCACAGGATGGGGCGACGCTGGTCGGCAAGCTCGACGGCTATGGCGACGTCGCCGACGCGATCCTCTACCACCACGAGCGCGTCGACGGCGGCGGCTACCCCGCCGGGCTGATCGGCAACGAGATCCCGCTCGCGTCCCGGATCGTCGCGATCTGCTCAACCTACGACACGATGACGGCGCGCTCAACCTACGGTGATCCCCTCCCGCCCCAGGACGCCATCATCGAGCTGCGCAAATCGGCCGGTGGCCAGTTCGACGCCGAGCTGGTCGAGACGTTCGTCGGGATGATCGAGCGCGAAGACCTCGAAGGCGACTCCGGCGAGTCGGGCTACGAGTCCGAGATCAACTTCTCAGAGCGTGTGCGCCGCATGGCCGCACCCGTCCCGGGCCGCGCCGGCGACGGCCGCTGACAGCCCCTGAACGATGTGAGGGTGCCCATGGGCACCCTCACCGAACAGCTCAAAGAGCAACGACTACTTGCTGTATGACTTGCTGTATGACATCGCGTCCATCTCCTATTTGTCGATCTGCCATGCGACTGGCGACCGAAACCCCGTCCCTGGACGGCCACCTATGAGTAGGTTTCCGTCGGAAGTGTAACGGTTGGGGAGGTTTTGTGGTGTTGATGCACGTTTGCTTGCAGATGAGCGTCCCTGCAGGAAAACGGGCGGTACGTGCAGGTCTCTCTCCCGCCGAGCCCCCATGCCCAGGCGGAACTCGCCATCAGACCCCCCGCGGCAGGCGCAAACGTCCACAAACCTCGGCGGTGCTCAAGTTCTCCGCCCACGCTGACGACAGATTGAGCATGAGCCTTTCAACCGCCGCCCCCGCACCCCGCACGGCCAGGCAGCTCGTCTTCACGAGCTCCCAGGCAGCCGTCTACCTCGGGGTCTCGCTGGCGACGATCCGGCGCTGGACCGACGCCGGGCACATCAGCTGCTACCGCACCCCCGGCGGGCAGAGGCGCTTCTCGCGCGAACAGCTCGACGGCTTCATCGCCTCGATGCAGCAGGGCGGTCACGACTCCACGCCGGGCGCGCTCGCCTCCTGAGCGCCGAGCACCGCCCGCGTCCGCCGTCGCGGCGCCCGCCTCTCAGCGCCTCCCGTGCGGATTCAGCTGGCCAGGCGCCCGAACTTCTCGCGCAGGCGCCTGTAGAAGGATGAGCCGGGCAGCTGCGCGATCGTGCCCACCTCGGGCACGAAGCGCGCCCTGATCGTCCCTCCGCCCGGTATCTCCCCCACCGGGCGCCCGTCCACCGCCACGTCCAGCGGCTCGCGCGAGCGGTTGAAGATGGTCAGCTCATCCGCCGGGGAGACCACCAGCGCACGGGCGGTCATGGAGTGCGGAGCGATGAACGACACCACGTAGCCCTCCACCCCCCACGCCATCACCGGTCCGCCGTTGGCGAGGTTGTAGCCGGTGGAGCCCGCGGGGGTCGCAACGACCAGCCCGTCACAGCGAACGCTGCCCGCCTCCTCGCCATCCAATGCGTAGGCCAGCTCGGCCACGCGCTCCCCCACCTTGCGGTGGATCGCCACGTCGTTGACCGCCGTCTGCCTGCCGTCCGCCAGATCGAGGATCAGTCCGGGCAGCCGCAGCAGCTCGAAGTCGCCGCTGAGCGCGCGGCGGATCCCGTCGCTGATGTCCTCGGGCTCGACCGTCGCCAGGAAGCCGATCTCACCGAAGTTGATCGCGAACACCGGCACCGGCGTTCCCGCGTAGCGCCTCAGCGCCCGCAGGATGGTTCCATCGCCACCGAGCACCACGCAGAGCTCCACGTCGTCGCTGATGTCGGCGTCCAGCGCCATGCCGGGGCACGGCTCGAGCTGGTGCTTGCGCGTCTCCTCGCTGTCGAGGCGCAGCGTCACGCCCGCGTGCGCGGCCGCATCCGCGAACAGCCTCAGCACGTCCGCCGTGTCGTCGGCGCGGCGGTGCGTGAAGACGGTGATCTCCCTCACGGCTCCACCACCAGGGCCAACGCCTCGATCTCATCGACCGCGCACGTGCCACGTCCCGCACCGGCGCGGGTGAGCCAGATGAACGTCTCGCGGTTCCCCTTCGGCCCCGGCAGGCCCGAGGAGTGGTAGCCCACGACCGCAGCGCCCAGCTCGATCGCCGAGCGGCCCACGCCGAGGAGCGCCTCGCGCCGGTCCGCGGCGTCGCGAACCACCCCGCCTTTGCCGATCCTCCCGCGTCCAAGCTCGAACTGCGGCTTGACCAGCGCCAGCACGTCGAAATCCTCGGCCATGCAGCCGATCACGGCCCCCAGCACCTTGGCGAGAGAGATGAACGACACGTCCACCGTCGCCAGATCCGGCGGCGCCGCCGGCCCACTCAGCGGCGCGGGCAGCTGCGCAGCCCTCAGCCCACGAGCGTTGGTGCGCTCCATCACAGCCACGCGCGGGTCCGTTCGCAGCCGGTAGTCAAGCGTCCCGTAGCCCACGTCCACCGCGATCACCTCGCGCGCCCCTCGCTGCAGCAGGCAGTCGGTGAATCCGCCCGTGGACGCACCCACATCCAGCGCGCGACGACCGGCCACCCGCAGGCGCCAGCCATCCAGCGCATTGGCAAGCTTGATGCCGCCGCGAGACACGAACGCGGGCCCCTGCCTGACGGTGACAAGCTCCTGCACGCCGACCAGCTCGCCCGGCTTCTCCGCGCGCCGGCCGTGCTCGCCGACCAGCACCTCCCCCGCCATCACCGATGCCGCCGCGCGCGTGCGCGAGGCGAAGAGCCCGCGCTCAGCGAGGATTGTGTCCAGGCGGCGCTTCTCCATCGAGGACACCCTTGCACACAGCACGCCCGGACGCCCCACGCGCGCCGCCGCGTCCCGCGCTCCGCACGCGGATACGTATGCGGATGCGAAGTCTCGCCGAGCCGCGGAACCCGCGCTCAGCCTCGACGGCTTAAAGGAAACGGCCCGCCGGGGAAGCGGGCCGTTTCGGGGAGGAGGGATACGGAGAGATGTGGGATCAACTCTTCGATCAACAAGCATGATGTCCGCTGGGCGCAGCGGCCAATGTGACATCGCTCACACATGGCCTCGCATAAGTCCAGCCTCAGCGGTCGAGGCTCACGGAAGCCCCGAGCGCGTCGCGTGCCCATGGATCGGGCCGGGCCGGCGCCTCAGGCGTCGATGGTGGCGGGCCCGGCGGCGGAGCCGGCCGAGGACCGGAGGTCCAGGACCGCCGCGGCGGCGCGCTCGGCGATGCGCTGGCCGGTGAAGCCCACCTCCTCGTGCAGCAGCGCGGGCTTGCCGTGGGTGACGAAGCGGTCGGGCAGGCCGACGCGCAGTATCCGCACGACGCCCGCGCCCGCGCCGGTCTCGTTGAGCGTCTCCCACACCGCCGTCCCGAAGCCGCCAGCCAGCACACCCTCCTCGACGGTCACCAGCAGGTCGTGCTCGGCGGCCAGCTGCGCCATCAGCCCCGCATCGATCGGCTTGGCAAAGCGCGCGTCCGCCACCGTCACGGCGAGGTCCAGCTTGGCGAGCTCATCGGCTGCCTCCAGGGCCTTGCCCACGCCGGAGCCGTATCCGACCAGCGCGATGCGCGGCCCGCCACACGCGGTGTCGGCCTCGCGCAGGATCTCACCGGTGCCGATCGGGATCGCCTGCGGCTCGGCCGGCAGCTGGGCGCCCGTGCCCTCGCCGCGGGGGTAGCGCAGCGCTATCGGCCCGTCGTCGTAATCGATCGCCGTGCGCACCATGTGCACCAGCATCGCCTCGTCGCGCGGCGCCATCAGCACCATGTTGGGAAGGCAGCGCATGTAGGCGATGTCAAACGCGCCGTGATGCGTGGGCCCGTCGTCACCCACCAGGCCCGCGCGGTCCATGGCGAACACCACGTTGAGCTTCTGCAGGCACACGTCGTGCACGATCTGGTCGTAGGCGCGCTGCAGGAACGTCGAGTAGATGGCCGCCACCGGCTTGGCGCCCTCCAGCGCCAGCCCCGCTGCGAACAGAATCGCCTGCTGCTCTGCGATGCCGACGTCGAAGTAGCGCTCCGGGAGAGCCTTCTGCAGGAGGCTCAGACCGGTGCCGGAGTTCATCGCCGCCGTGATCCCCACAACGCGCTTGTCCCGTTCGCATTCGCGCACCAGCGCCTCACCGAACACCCTGGTGTACTGCGGTGCCGCCGGAGGGCCGGTGATGCGCCGCCCGTTGGACGGCTGCAGCGGCGCCGTGGGCGACCCGTTGAGGATCGACTTGGGCTTGGCTGCATGCCACTCCTCCATCCCCTCCAGGCCGCCGTCCTCCGCCGGGGCGAAACCCTTCCCCTTGACCGTCGCGATGTGCACCACCACGGGCCTTTCGGCGGCGAGAGCCTCCCTGAGCGCCTCCCGCAGCGCGCGCACGTCGTGGCCGTCGATCACGCCCGTGTAGGCCCAGTCGAGCTCCTCCCACCAGAGCCCCGGCGCCCAGAACGCCTTGATCGACTCCTTCAGATGTGGGCCCAGGCGCTCGAACGCCGAGCCGATGCCGCCGGGCAGGCGCGTCAGGCCGCCCTCCACCCCCGCGCGCGCGTGCCAGAGCTTGGGGTTCAGGCGCACGCGGTTGAAGTAGCGCGACAGCGCGCCCACGTTGGGTGCGATCGACATGCCGTTGTCGTTGAGCACCACCACCAGCGGCGTCCCAAGGCCACCCGCCTGCCCGATCGCCTCGAACGCCACGCCGCCGGTCATCGCGCCATCGCCGATCACCGCCACCACCTTGCCGCCTTGATCGGGATCGAGCAGGCGCATGCCCTCCTTGATGCCCACGCCGTAGCCGATCGACGTGGAGGCATGCCCGGCGCCCATGATGTCGTGCGGGGACTCCGCGATCGCACAGAACGGCGCGAGGCCGCCGTACTGGCGGATCGTGCTGAGCTGATCGCGCCTGCCGGTGAGCACCTTGTGCGGATACGCCTGGTGGCCCACGTCCCAGAGGATCTTGTCGCGCGGGGAGTCCAGCACCGAGTGCAGCGCCACCGCCAGCTCGCACGTGCCGAGGTTGGCGCCGAAGTGCCCCCCGATCTCCCCCACCGTGTCGATGATGTGCTCGCGCACCTCCTGCGCCAGCTGGGAGAGCTCAGCGTCGGAGAGCTCCCTGAGATCGCCCGGGCCGTCTATACGGTCGAGGATGCTCATGAGCTGCGCGTGTAGATGAAGTCGGCGATCTGCTCGAGCTCGGCCGTGGGGAGATCCGCGCCCCGCCCCTGGGCCTCGGCGCGCGCCGCCACCTCGCCCAGCGCCGCCAGCGCCGTCGCGTGGGACTGCGCCGCGAGCTTCCGGGCTCCGTCCATCCCGTACTCGCTCACGTATGTTCGCTTCCCGTGCCGCTCATCGCTGCCTCTGGGCTTTCCAAGTTCATCGTCGGTGCCGGTCACGTCGAGAATGTCATCGATTATCTGGAACAGCACTCCCAGCTCGGCCGCGAAACGCCGGAAGGGACCGGCCTCGGGTCCGTCTTCCTCACCCGTCAACAGTAGTACGCACAGCACCGAGGCCCCGATCAGGCGGCCCGTCTTCAGCTCGTGCAGGCGTCTCAGCGTATCCGCGCCCGACGGCGTGCGCGGGTTGACGTCCGCATACTGCCCTCCCACCATCCCGCCCACGCCGGTCGCCGCCGCCAGCTCGGCCGCGGCCGCCAGCACCCGCTCGGGCGCCGAGCGCTGGCGCGTCAGCAGGTGGCGAAACGCCTCCGCATACAGCCCGTCGCCCGCGAGGATCGCAACGTCCTCGCCGAACTTCACGTGGCACGTGGGCATGCCGCGGCGCAATGCGTCGTCGTCCATCGCCGGAAGGTCGTCGTGGATCAGCGAGTAGGTGTGGATCAGCTCGATTGCGCCCGCCAGCGGCAGCACGTCGCGCTGGGCCATGCCCACCGCGCGCGCCGTGGCAAGCGCCAGCACCGGACGGATCCGCTTGCCGCCCGCCAGCAGCGAATAGCGCATCGCCTCCTCCAGCCCGTCGGTGAGCGGCTCCCCGGAGAAGCGCAGCTCGCGCAGGTAGGCCTCGACCTCCTCGCGCAGATGGTCCGGGTAGCCCGTGGCCACCGGCGGCGCGGATGCCGGCTCGGCGGAGATCGCCGCGTTGGCGGGAGTGCCTATAGGAGGCTGTCCTGTCCGGGCGCCGGCGCTGGGACCTCGGCGCGGGTGAGCTGCTCGAGCTCCGCGGCCGCCTGGGTCGCCAGCGCTGCGCAGTCCTCTACGAGCGTGGCGGCGGCGTCGGATGAGAGCTCACCCGAGCGCAGCTGCTCTGCGGCGCGCTCGAGCCGTGTGATCAGATCCTCCAGGTTCTCCGCGCTGCTCATTGGATGCGCGCATTCTCTCGCACCTCGCGAAGAACTGCACCGAGAACGCCGTTGACGAACCCGGGCGCCTCGGAGGAGCAGAACAGCTTCGCGCTCTCAACCGCCTCCTCGATCGCGCCCTCCGGCGGGATCGGCTCATCCGCCGGCGCCGCGTCGGGATGCAGCATCTCGATCAGCGCCACGCGCAGGATGCTTCGCTCCAGCGGCTGGATGCGCTGCACCGACCAGCCGTGCGCGTGGGCGTCGATCACCTCGTCTAGCTCCGGCGCCCTGTCCACCGCCGCGTGCGCCAGCGCCCTCACGAAGATCGACGCATTGGGTCCCAGGGTTGTCACGAGCGGGCGGCCCGTCAGGTCGTGTTGGTAGACGGCGATCACCGCGGCGCGGCGCTGATCGGAGCGGCGCATCTACGCCCGGGCCATGTACTCACCCGAGCGAGTGTCCACCCGGATGCGCTGGCCCGGCTCCAGGAACAGAGGCACACTGATCACCGCGCCCGTCTCCAGCGTCGCGGGCTTTGTGCCCCCGCCGGAGACCGAATCGCCGCGTAGACCCGGCTCCGTTTCGGCGATCTCAAGGTCCACCGCGCTGGGAAGCTGCAGGTCCGCCGGCTGATCATCGATGAACAGCACGTCCACCTCGGTGCTCGGCACGATCCAGCGCAGCGCGTCCGCCACCGTCGCTTCCGGCACCGCGATCTGCTCGAAGGACTCGGTGTCCATGAAATGCGCGTCGGTGCCGTCGGCGTAGAGGAACTGCATCTTGCGCGACTCGGTGCGCACGGAGCGGAACTTCTCCCCCGCGCGGAACGTCCTGTCGATCACGTTGCCGTCGGAGGCGCGGCGCAGCTTGGTGCGGACAAACGCGCCGCCCTTGCCCGGCTTGACGTGCTGGAACTCCACGATCTTGAAGATCGTCCCGTCGACCTCTATGTGGTTGCCGTTCTTGAACTGGTTTGTGCTCAGCACGTATGTCCTCTACCCCTCCGCGATTTCTCCACGCCCCCGACAAGCCTAGCCGCATGGATCAGCGGGTGCGCGTCGGACCCTCACCCGCGGCTCGCCATGCGGCGAGCCCGTCGCCGAGGGCGACGTGAAGCCCGCCGAGCGCCTCGACCTGTACACGTTGCGCCAAGCAGATGCGGGGCCGAGAACGGCGCGGATGCTACCAGCGCGAGGCGTGCCGCCGATCTCTGTGCCGCCGATCTCTGCGCCGCCGATGGACGTTCGTTCGATCTTTGCGCGCCAACGGGTGGGGCTGCGATACACCATATGGTGCTTTGGCCCTCCAGTGAACCCCCCGACGGCGGGGACAGGACCAAATTCAGAGGCGCGCCGCCCCATTCGCGGCGCGCCTCACCCTTTTCCGGGGACCCGGGCCGGTGCACGCGGCGGGAGGGCCCGGTCGAGCAGGCGGCCGGCTCTCAGGCGGCAGCCTCGGCCAGGCTGGCCATGTCCACGCCGATCACCTTCAGCCGCCGGCTGAGCGCGTTGAACGCGAACGTGTTGGATTCCTCCATGGTGTAGTCCAGGATGGCGTAGTCGTTGGGGTCCGCTCCCGGGGGCACCAGCACGGAAGCCGCCAGCGGGATCAACTCCGCGAGCCGCTCGGCGATGCGCCTGCGCAGCGAGGGGTCGGCGGCCTTCTCGCGCAGGAACCAGGTGCCGTAGGCGACGTGGCGGTGCTCGTCCTGGGAGATCAGCTTGAAGCCCTCCACCCAGCCCGGCAGAATGTCCTTGCGTTCCATGTAGTCGGTCAGGAACCATTGGCCGGTGAGCGCCAGCGTGCCCTCGATGATCATGTGGTAGAGGGTCACGAAGTCGACCTTGGCCTCGATGTCGCGCGGGTTCTCCACCAGCCGCGCGCCCCACTCCACCAACACGCCGTCGAACATCTCGATAAACGCCGGGCTGAGGTCCTCGCGCGCCTGCGCCAGGCGGTCCTCGAAGGTGCCGTCGATGCCCAGCACCTGCTCGTAGAACCGGTTGAAGTGCTGCGCGTGGCGCGCCTCGTCGACCTGCTGGGTGGTCAGAAACGCCTCCTCGCTCTGTGACTCGTAGGCCATCACCAGGCCCGAGAACTGAGTGGTGACGCGCTCCTCGCCGATGAAGAACGACGACAAGTTCCAGGCCAGCTGACGACGCAGCTCGGCGTCCATCGACGCCCAATCGCTGCGGTCGCGCGTGAGATCGATCGTGTGCGACTGCCAGCTCTGGCGCTCCCACAGCTCGTAGAGCTGCTGCGGGGTCATCAGCGTGATGTTCGCGAGTGCCGACTCGTCGGAGATGGTTCCCACATCTCCCTGACTTGTCAGGTCCAGCAGCGAGGGCATGGTGGCGTGTTCCTCCCGTGTGTGGCGTTCAGGGCGTCGCGCAGGACGCGCGGCGCGCGCACGCGACGATACTCCCCAAGACGCGCTCAAGCCCCGTTGCGCGCGGGCCGATGCGGAACGTAATGAGGCGAGCCGCCGCCAGCAATGCGCTGCCCGCGCTGATGGCCTGCGCGGGCGCTCTGACGCTGGGCTGGCTCGGCCTGTACGGGTTCGCCTGGAACGACTATGACACCGAGGCACGCCCGGCGGTGGAAGCGCTGCTGGCCGGGCACATCTCGAGCTTCCTGACGCTCGCCCCCGCCTACGGCGGCTCGCTGCTGGAGCGCGCACCGTTCGCGCTGCCCGCGACCGTCTTCGGGGGCGGCGCGCTGGCGGTCTACCGCCTGCTGGCGCTGCCGTGCCTGCTCGCCTCGGTCCTCCTGGGCGTGTGGCTGGCCGCCGGCATGCGCGCACGTGGGCGACCGCGGCCGGCCCGGGCCGTGACGCTGGCGCTCTGCGTGGCCAACCCGATCACGCTGTGGGCGCTTGAAACCGGACATCCGGAGGAGCTGCTGGGGGGCTGCCTGTGCGTGGCGGGCGTGGTCCTCGCCGCGCGCGGTCGCGCGCTCGGCGCAGGGGTCCTTCTGGGTCTGGCGATCGCCAACAAGGAGTGGGCGCTGCTGGCCGCCGGCCCCGCGCTGCTGGCGGCGCCGCGCGGGCGCCGGACGGCGCTGCTGCTGAGCGCCGGCGCGGTCAGCTCTGCGCTGCTCGCGCCGTTCCTGGTGAGCGGGTCCGGCGGACTCGCCGCGGGCACCCGCGCGGTTGCCTCCTCGTCATCGCCGATCTTCCAGCCCTGGCAGGTGTGGTGGTTCCTCGGCCATCACGGCGGGCTCGTGCGCGGGCTGTTCGGGGCGCCCAAGCCGGGGTACCGCATCCCGCCGGACTGGGTTGGCCTCGTCAGCCATCCGCTGGTGATCCTCGCCGGCGCGGCCGTGACGGGCGCGGTGGCGCGGCGTCTGCGCGGGAGGCGCCTGGCGGAGCGCCAGGCGCTGCTGATGCTCGCGCTCGTGCTGCTGGCGCGCTGCGTGCTGGACAGCTGGGACACGATGTACTACACGCTCCCGTTCGTTCTGGCGCTGCTCGCCTGGGAGGCCGCGGGCACCTCCGCGCATCCGCCGCTGCTGAGCCTGGCGGCGACGGTGATGGTCTGGCTGAGCTTCCAGTGGCTGCCCGAACACGTCTCCCCGGACATCCAGTCGGCTGTCTTTCTCTGCTGGACGCTACCGCTCGCCGGCGCACTCGCAGTGCGCCTGGCCGGCCGGGCGCGCCCGGGAGCCGATGACGCGCGCGAGCAGCACGGGCGCACCCGGCGTGCTCAGGAGATGACGGTCAGCTCCTTGGGGAGCCTGGTCAGGACCTCCCGAGTGCCGTCCCCCACGGCCACCAGGTCCTCGATGCGCACGCCCAGCTCACCCGGCAGATAGATACCGGGCTCGACCGTCACGATGCATCCCACGGGCAGCGGCTCATCGTCGGCGGTGCGGGACAGCCGCGGGCCCTCGTGCACCTCCAGCCCCACCCCGTGGCCGAGGCCATGGCCGAAGTGCTCGCCCTCCCCTGCCGCCTCGATCACGGCACGGGCCACGGCATCGATCGCGCGTCCGCTCGAGCCAGCCGCGACCGCCTGCAGTCCGCGTTCCTGCGCGTCGAGCACAAGCGCGTAGATCTCTCGTGCCCGCTCGGAGATCCCCTCGCCGGTGGCGTAGGTGCGCGTGCAGTCCGAGCAGTATCCGTCTAGCTCAGCACCCCAGTCGATCGTCACCAGCACGTCTGGCGCGATCTCCCGTGCCGTGGGTGAGGCGTGCGGCAGAGCCCCGTTGGAGCCCGACGCAACGATCGAGGTGAAGCTCGGCGCCTGCGCTCCGAGACGCCGCATGCGCAGCTCCAGGTCGATCGCCACGTCGCGCTCGGTGCGTCCGCGCAGACCCGCTTGCAGCACCTGCGCGAGCGCCGCGTCGGCAAGCTCGGCGGCGGCGCGGATGCGGTCCACCTCCGCCGGCTCCTTCACCAGCCGCAGGCGCTCCACCAGGCCGGGGCCGGCCACGGGCTGCCAGCTCTCGGAGAGCTGCTCGGCCAGGCGCTGGTGGCGCGCGACGGTGAGGCTGCGCGCGTCGAATCCGAGTGTGCCGCCCACGTCGCCGAGCGCAGCGGCGGCCGCGTCCAGCAGGTCCCCCGGCGCGATCTCGCGCTCGAACGATGGGGGGATCTGCTCCCCGGCCTGTGTCAGGTAGCGGAAGTCGGTGAAGAAGGTGACGCCACCCCCGGCACCGGCACCGGCACCCGCGCCGGGCGCCCGCACCAGCAGCAGCCCGTTGCTGCCGGTGAAACCCGTCAGGTAGCGCAGGTCGAACGGCGAGTCGATCACCAGCGCATCCAGGCCCTGCGTCTGGAGCAGCCCCTGCAGGCGGGCCGTGCGGGCCGCGCCGGGATGTGCGCCGCCGCTCACTCGGCCCCCTCGCTCCCCGCATCGCCCGTCGCGCCCACCGCGCCCGTCGTGCCCGTCGCGCCGCCCGCGCTCGCCCGCCGGGCGAGCTCCTCGCGAACAAGGGCCAGCGCGTCGTCGTAGCCGTCAGGGCCACGCCCGCTGACCGTCGCGAAGCACAGGTCCCCTATCACCGACACGCGCCGCCAGGGCTCGCGCGCCTGCACGTCGGAGAGATGTACCTCGACGGCCGGAAGCGCGGAGAGCTCCAGTGCGTCGCGTATGCCCCACGCGTAGTGGGTCCAGGCCCCGGGGTTCAGGATCAGCGCATCGGCGTCGCCGCGCAGGGCATGCAGGCGCTCGACGAAGTCGCCTTCGTGGTTGGTGTGAAAGAACGTGGCGCGCATCGCCAGCGCGGCTGCGCGCTCGCCGATGCGCCGCTCCAGCTCGGCGAGCGTGACGGTCCCGTAGAGCTGCGGGTCGCGGCTGCCCAGCTGGTCGAGGTTCACGCCGTGCATGACCTCCACATGCGGCGGCTGCGCGCTCACCCGGCGAGCTCCGCGACCGCGGCCAGCAGGTCGTGCTCTGAGACCTCGCAGCCGATCCTCACGTCCCCGGGCGCATTGACGAGCACGAACGGCACCTTATCCCCCACGCGCTTCTTGTCGTGCGCCAGCGCCGCCAGGACGTCCTCCGGAGCGGCCCCCGCCATGGTCACCGGCAGGGACCGTGCGCGCAGCAGCTCCGCGACGCTGCCGCGCAGGTCTCCGAGCCCCGACAGGCGCAGCGCGGCCAGCAGGCCGAGGCCGACCGCCTCGCCATGGCGGTAGCGGGAGTAGCCGGTGGCCGTCTCGATCGCGTGCCCCACCGTGTGGCCCAGGTTCAGCACCTGGCGGCGACCGGCGTCGCGCTCGTCCTCCGCTACCACCGCAAGCTTGGTGCGCGCGCAGGCCAGGATCGTGCTGCTGTCCACCGCACCCCCCGCGGCGACCGACTCCCACAGCTCCCCGCCCGCGATCAGCGCCGTCTTGAGCACCTCCACCCAGCCCGCCGCGAGCTCCGCCGCGGGCAGGCTCTCGAGCAGGCACGGGTCGACCAGCACCCCGGCCGGCTGGTGGTAGGCGCCCACGTAGTTCTTGCCGTGCGCCAGATCCACGCCGGTCTTGCCGCCATAGGCGGAGTCGACCTGCGCCACCAGCGTGCTCGGCACCTGTACGACCGGCACCCCCCGCTGGTAGGTGGCGGCGCAGAACCCTGCCAGGTCCCCAACCACGCCGCCGCCGAGCGCAACCACGTGATCGGCGCGCGTCATGCCGTGGGACAGCAGCGCGCTCCACACGTGCTCGGCTTCCGTGAGCGTCTTGTGGCTCTCGCCCGGCTCGATCGTGATCGTGCCGGCAAGCGCGCCCAGACGCGAGGCGTAAAGACCCGCCACGGTGCTGTCGCTGACGCAGAACGCGCGCGAGGCGGCGCGGTCCAGCGGCCACAGCCCCGCGGGGTCCCCCCCCGCGCCCAGCAGCCCGTCTGCGACCAGCACCGGGTAGGCGCCGGACGCCGAGCGCGCCCAGACCAGCCGCGTCCCGTTCGGCGCGCTCGCCAGCGAGCGCAGCGAGGCGAGCAGAGGGCGCACGTCAGCTGCGGGCAGCCCTGCGGCATAGACGTCGGCCAGCTGCTCATAGAGCACCCGGCGCTGAGCGTGCAGCGCGCCGAACTCGTCCCTGTCGCGGGCCAGCGGCCGGGGCCTGCGCTCCTGCGATGCGCCGCTCACGCGCTCCCAGGCCTCCTGGGCGGATACCTCCAGCAGCAGTGTCACGTGCGCCCCCAGCGCCTCGCGCACGCGCTCGGAGAGCACGCTGCCACCACCGAGGGCCAGAACGTCGGCGGGCCCTGCGGCTGCAAGCAGCTCGCAGACCAGCTCCTCCTCGGCGGCGCGGAAGGCGGGCTCCCCGCGCGTCTGGAACTCCTCGGCCAGGGAGTGACCGAGACGCCTCTCCAGGAGGATGTCGCTGTCGAGGGCGTCCGTGCCGAGGGCTGCGGCCAGCGCGCGGGCGGCGGTGGACTTGCCCGCGCCCATGAAGCCGATCAGGACGTATGCCATCCGATGCGCTGCTCGTACGCACGCAGGGCCTCGCTCACGTCGTCGATGTGATCACCGCCGAACTTGGCCCTGTAGGCCTCCGCGAGCACCAGCGCGACCATCGCCTCGGCGACTACGCCGGCTGCGGGCACGGTGCATGAGTCGGTGCGCTCGCGCAGCGCCTGTGCAGGCTCGTGCGTCTCGGTGTCGACCGAGCGCAGCGGCTTGGTGAGCGTTGGCAGGGGCTTCATGGCGCCACGCACCACCAGCGGCGCACCCGTGGTCATCCCTCCCTCGAGCCCGCCCGAGTGGTTGCTCTCGCGGTAGTACCCGCGCTGCTCGGAGTAGAAGATCTCGTCGTGAGCCTGTGAGCCGGGCAGACCGGCGACATGGAAGCCGTCGCCGATGGAGACACCCTTCATCGCCTGGATCGAGCAGACGGCCATCGCCAGGCGGCCATCGAGGCGCTCCTCCCAGGAGACGTGCGAGCCAAGCCCGGGGACCAGGCCGAACGCCTGCACCTCGAAGACGCCGCCCAGCGACTCGTTGGCCTTGCGCAGCCTGTCGATCTCACGCACCATCTCCCGCGCCGCCTGCGCGTCGAGGCATCTGACGGGTGACTCGTCCACTTCGGCGAAGTCCTCCGCCCTCAGCTGCTGCGCCGGCTCGGGCGCGTGCACCGATGCGATCTGCAGGACGTGGGAGTGCACGCTCACCCCGAGCTGTGAAAGGAACGCCTTGCACAGCGCGCCGCCCGCCACCCTGGCGGCCGTCTCCCGTGCCGAGGCACGCTCGAGGATGTTGCGCACGTCGCTCTGCTTGTACTTCCAGGTGCCAACCAGGTCCGCGTGGCCGGGACGGGGCAGGTGCACCTCGGCGACCGGGTCCGCAACCGGCCACGGGCTCATGCGCTCCTCCCAGTTGGCGTAGTCGCGGTTTGCTACCTGCAGCGCGATCGGACCGCCGAGCGTCAGCCCGTGGCGAACGCCCGCGGTGATCTCGGCGCTGTCACGCTCGATCTTCATGCGCCCCCCGCGTCCGTGCCCGAGTTGGCGGCGGGCCATGTCGCGGTTGAGCGTCTCGGGTGTCAGCGCCAGACCTGCAGGCAGACCCTCGACGATGCAGGTGAGACCCGGGCCGTGCGACTCGCCGGCGGTTATCAGACGGAGCGCCATCGCTCCTAGCTTATTGGCGCGGTGTCACACGCCGCCCGGCGCGGTGCCAGACGCCGCCCGGAGCGGTGTCAGATGCCGCCCGGCGCGCCCTGGAGGGCGATGCGAGCGGTGAAGTGCGCCCTGGATCCGAACGCCGAGTGACCGTCGAAGACCAGGACGCCGATCTGGCGGCCGTAGTGCATCCCGGGCAGCGCCAGAAGGCCGGCGTCGCGCAGCAGCCTGCGCCCGGCTCGCGATTCGCTGCGCAGGTAGTGCTCCAGGCGGGCGCTCGTGGCCGAGGCCTGCGAGATGCTGACCACGCGAAGTTCGTAGGTGACCGCGGCGCCTTCCAGGGGCAGGTATTCCAGCTGCTCGCTCTGACCGGCCCTCAGGTCGATCGCCTGGCACTGCGATGCGCTCGGCAGACAGTTGCCCTCGCCGTGCAGGATCACTTCTCCGTAGACGGTGAACGTGGCGCTCTTGCCGCCGGCGGTGACGCCGCGGAAGATCACAAGGGGCTGCTTTTCCGGCAGGGGCGTGGCCAGCTTGAGCTTCTGGTAGGCCTGCAGCTGGGCATTGACGGCCGTGGTGCCCGCGGGCAGTTCGCCGAACAGCACCGAGACGTCGTAGGCCTTCTTGGGCTTGGAGGCGGTCTTCTTGTGCTTGGTGGGCGTGCTGACCGGAGTGCTGGCGGGGGTGCTTGAGGTCTTCGAGGCTTCGCCCGAGCCGGAGCCCGATGTGCTGCCGGCGGAGGACGTGCCGGCGCCGGAGGACGCGTGAGAGGAGGAGGACGAGGAGCCGGCGGAGGCCGCTTTGCCGGCGCCGGGAAGTGCGTTGAAGGGGTTGTGGGCCTTACCCGCGTGCTGGCGTGAGCCTCCGTTGGTCGTCTCGGCGACCGCCTCGACGGTGCTGGTCTGTGTCTGGGTGGCGCTCACGCCGTGCGTGGGCAGCGCGGATGTGGACAGCTGCGGGGAACCGGCCACGGTCGCCGTGGAGCTCGATCCGCTGCCCAGCACCACATAGGCGAGGGCGGCTGCGAGGCCGACGAACACCAGCGCCACGATCGGCAGCAGGCGCCTGTCGAGCAGATCGGCCTTCAGGGATGTCAGGAACTCGGATTTGAGGAGGTTGCTCATGGGGTCACCCTGGCGATGGCCGGCGTGGTCGTGGAGGAGCTGCTGGCGGTGGTGGTGGTGGCGCCCGACGGCGAGGCGGGTGTCGCGCCGCCGGTCAGGCCCTGTGCCGCGGGCAGCACGTAGGCGCTTGCGGTGATCGTGCCGGTCAGCTTGACGGGGCCCTTGGCCTTGGATTCGCTGGCCTGCGGCGAGAGCCTCACGCTCTGCACCGTCAACAGGCGCCCGCTCACCTTCAGCCCGCCCGTGGGCGTGCGCACGGCGAAGTGGTTGATGCGTTCGAAGAGGTGTTCGAGCTGGAAGAAGGTGCCGTCGAAGACGAACGTGAAGGGCATCGCTGTGAACGCCGCCGGGGTCGCTCCGGCCGACCCGGAGGAGGCGGATGACGCGGGTCCCGCTCCCGAGACGATCGAGCTGAATTCGACGTCCTTCTGGTGGCTGGCCTGGGCGAGCTGGTAGATCAGCGAGGGCACTTCCTCACTCGCGGGGACAGCTTTGCCGAGGCTCACGATGGACGCGTACGCGCTCGCGTACTGCGTCTCGGCGGTGCGCGCGCCGGCCAGCGCGGTTTCGGCGCTGGAGAGCTGCGACTGCGCCGTTGTGACCTGGGAGGCCACTTCGGTCGCCTTCTTGCGCTCGGGCGAGACCACGAGCACCCAGGCGGCACCGAGCAGCGCCAGCACGACGAGTCCGAGGACAACCATGCGGTCGCGTCCGGTCATCGAAGGCCACCTCCGGTTGCGGTTGCGGATGAGCTGGACGCGGAGCCCGATGTCGTGGAGCCGCCGGCGGATGCGCTGCTCGCGGGGGCGGTGTCGGCGGCTGGGCTCGGCAGGGGCTGGAAGGTCACCGCGATCGTGAAGACCGGAGCGTTCGGGGTGCAGGTGGTCGATCCACCGGTGCCGCTCGATCCGCCGGTGGCCGTCGAGCTCTGCAGGTTGACCGCGCTGACGCCGTCGATCAGGCGCAGACGGTCGATCGCCTGGGCGACGGCCGTCTGCGTGGTGGCGCAGCCGGAAAGGGTGAAGGTGGGCACGGCGCCTTCGGGCGTGGCGGAGGTCACGGGCGCGGCCGTCGCTGTGGACGCGGCACCGGAGGTGCTCGTCGTCGCCGTGGCGGTGGCGGTGCTCGAGCCGACGGTCCCGCTGATCGAGCTGATGGAGACGTCGGCTGGCAGCACGCGGCCGAACTCGTGGAAGGCATGCGCCCAGTCGAAGCGTGTGTTCACCAGCGTTTCCACGGCCTGGGTGCGCTGCTGGCGCAGCGAGATGAAGGTTGCGTAGGGTGCCAGCTGGCTCGCGGCCGACTGCGCCTCTGAGGCGCGAGCGGCGATCGCGGCGGCCTGCGACTGGCTGCTGGCGACGGCGTGGTGCGCTTTGCCGTAGAGCACGGCCATCACGGCGAGGCCCGCGATGACCGCGAGCACTGCGTAGGCGCCCCCTTCGGAGCGACCGGCGCCGACGGGCGCGCCGCCGCGCTGGTCGGCGGGAATCAGGTTGACGGCTCTCATTGGGGAGCCTCCACGGTGGAGAGGCCGGTGGCGATCGCCAGGCGGTGGGGTGAGACCGACTCTGCAAGACGAGCGTCGAGCATGCCGACGGACTGGCTGCGAACCTCGACGCTGAGCGAGCGCTGCAGCACCTCGGCGAAGCCCGCAATCGACTCGGCGGCGCCGCTGAGCACGACGTGGGACACATCGCCTCCCCCGTCCTGGGAGCGGTGGAAGTCCAGCGAGTTGCGAACCTCGCCGGAGATCTCACGGATGCCGTTCTCCACGACCGACCAGATGTCGTTGTCGGCGGCGGCCGCTTCAGCGAGCACGCCCGGAAGCTCCTCCTCGGCCTCGTATTCGGGCTCGGGCAGCGGCAGCTCGGAGTCGGTGTCCTGCGCGCCTGCGGCGGGCGCCGGAGCGGGCACCACTGGCACCTCGGCGGGCTGGGCGGCGGGGGGAGCGCTGACGTCGACGCTCCAGAGCAGCTCACGGGCCTCCGCCAGCGGGATGCTGCGGCGCTCGGCCAGCTCGGCCGCCATTCCCTCCAGGCCGCTGCCCACCACGCGGGTGAAGCGGCACACCTTGCCTTCGGCGATCGCCAGGTTGGTGAGTCCGTCAACGTTCAGGTAGAGCACGCGGCCGCTCTGGTCGGCTTCGGGGCGGTAGAGGGAGCGGATCAGCGCGAACGCCGACAGGTCCACCCCCTCGGGCGTCAGCCCGGCCCGGCGCACCGTGGCGAGCAGCTTTTCGATCATGTCGCGCTGGGCGGCCACGAGCACCACGCGCTGGCGCGGCCCGGCGGGCGTCTCGACGATGCCGAGCGGCTGGAAGTCAAGGACGGCGTTGTTGAGGGGCATCGGCACCTGGTCCTGAGCCTGGAAGGTCACCGCCGCGGCGAGTTCCTTGCGGTCGGTGACCGGGGGCAGCTCGAGCGTGCGCAGCACGGTGCGCTGGTTGGCGACGCCGACGCGCACGCGCTTGTTCAGGCCGCTCTGGCTGAACAGCTCGCGCAGGACATCCGAGAGGGCGCCGTCATCCATCACTTCGCCGTCGCGGACGGTGTCCGCGCCGAGCGGCAGCACCGCGGCGCGCTCGACCTGGATCGAGCCGTTCACGCGAGCCTGCACAGCCGCCACGAAGCCGGGCTGGATGTCAAGGCCGACGATCTCTGCTCCGCCGCCACGCCCCAGGCTGAAGGAGAAGCTGGGGTTGAGCTTGGGGAGTCGTGAGGGGAGTCTCATGCGGGAGGTTGCGCCGGTGTGGGAGTGCCTGGTTGGGCGCACGGGGGGTATCGGCGGCAACGCGTCGGCGCTTTAGTGCAGAAAGTGATTGACATAGAGATCGACAAGCTGCGAGCCCGCGAAGACCCCTGAAAGCGCTCCCAGAGCCAGGAACGGCCCAAACGGCACGGCGGTCTTTCGCCCTGCGCCGGCACCCTTGCGAGCGATGATCGCCGCTCCCGCGAGCACGCCCGCGATCAGTGCGATCAGGATCGCGGGCGCCACGGCAGAGCCCAGGCACAGCCCCATCACGCCGGCCAGCTTCACGTCGCCCATGCCCATGCCGCCTGGATAGGCGAGGGCGGCGGCAAGCAGGAACCCGGCGGCGCCGGCGCCCGCGATAAGCCGCGTCGGCTCTCCCCCCGGATCGAGCGCCAGCCCGACTGCCAGCGCGAGCAGCGCTCCGGGTCCGGTGATCCTGTTGGGGATGATGCGATGCTCGAGATCGATCATCGCCGCGGGCACGACCAGCAGGATCAGCAGGAGGCTCAGCGCGATCGATGCAGCGCCCGAGCCCGCCAGCACGGCCCCCACGCACAGCGCCGCGGTGAGCGCCTCGATCAGCGGGTATCGCGGGGAGATCGGGCTGTTGCAGCTGCGGCAGTGCCCGCGCAGCAGCAGCCAGGAGAGGATCGGGATGTTGTCGTAGGGCTTGACCGGGGTTCCGCAGCCGGGGCAGTGCGACGCCGGGGAGATCAGCGACTCATGGCGCGGCAGCCTGTAGACGACCACATTCAGAAAGGAGCCAACGATCGCGCCGAGCACTCCCGCAAAGGTCACCGCCTCCATGGGAGGTTCATCGACTGCAGGGCCACCTCACTTGAGGTGACCGGCGCCTACCAGCTCGACGTTTTGCCTCCGCTGCAGCCTTTGCCTTCTGATTCGCATTTGCGCGTGACCACGCCGGTGGCGCTGCGTTCGATCGTGAACTTGTCTTTGGTCGTGGCCGCGACCGCCGTCACCACATAGCCGTTGCCCGATTCGGTTGATTTCGCCGCGCTGAGGTACGCGTTGCCGCTCGATTCACCGGTCTGGATCGCGGCCTCGTATTCGTGCAGCACGCTCGGTTCGATGCCGGCGTACGTGTCGTTGTGATCGGTGGCGAAGGTTTCGGCGGCGAGCGAGGCGGTGCGCGCCATTTCCTTGGCGGCGGCATCGTAGGCCTTGCCGCGCTGGCTGAGGAAGGAGGGAATGGCGATCGCGGCGAGTATGCCGATGATCAGTATCACCACGAGCAGCTCGATCAGCGTGAAGCCCTCGTCGGTGCCGGCGCGCGGGAGGATGCCCTTCATGCAGCCATCATCGGTCAAAGGGCCTCTGCGCTTTAGGCGTTGGAGACACATTGGCCGGCCACGGCCGGCACGCCGTGCGACCTTGATCCGTGATGGGCGGGGTCACCCGGCCGTCTGGCGGCATGGCCCGCGGCACGATCACCCAAAAGCAAGGGAGGCGCCCGTTGCCGGACGCCTCCCTTTGGTCATGGTCAGCTCCAGATAGGAGCTTGCACTGCTGCTACCAGGTGGAGGTTTCCGCTCCGGCGCAGCCGTTTTTGGCTTTGGGGCTCTTGCATTCACGCGAGATCACGCCGGTGGAGCTGCGCTTGATCGTGAATTCGTCGCCGGTCACGTTGGCCGTGGCGGTCACCGAGTATTCGTTGGCCGCGTGGGTCGTTTTGCTGATGTACGCTTCACCCTTGCCCGAGCTCGTCTGAATCGACGGCTCGTAGTTGAAGAGTTCCGCGGGGGTGACCTTTTCATATTCGCCGTTGTTGTCGGTGGCGATGGTCTCCGCCGTGGTCTCGGCCGTACGTGCGAGCTCCTTGGCCGATGCGTCATAGGCCTTGCTCTTCTGGCTGAGGAACGACGGAATGGCGATCGCGGCAAGGATGCCGATGATCAGGATAACCACCAGAAGCTCGATGAGGGTGAAACCACCCTCCTCCTGTGAGCGCTGGCGCAGTCGATACAGCATGTGAATCCTCCTAGGATCCGGTTACATGGGCGCCAGCCCTTGGTAATCGCCTCTAGCGGCGATGCGTCCCCCTTACGAGAGCCGCCGGCTTTGCTACGCATCCTTGAATGCTTGCCTTGGCACCTCGGCACTGGCTATTTCAGCCCGTGCATCGACTCCCGCGGGATTCTCCTTTACCCCTGCAGCGATGTTTGGACAGATTCGCCGCTGACCGCGAGCCCCGAAGCGGCCGCGCGCGTGTCTCCGGGGAGGAGCGCGGGGAGGAGCGCCGCTAGGACGCGGGCCCGGGCGGAGCCTCGCCCGGCAGATCGGGAATGCCGCCCTCTGCGGCCACGTCGCGGGCGCCCGCGCCGCTCTCGCCGCCAGGCTGCTCGAGCCAGCGCGCCTGGGCGTCGATGGCGGGGATGCGCAGCGCGCGACCCTCGCACCAGGGGCATGTGACGGAGCTGGGGCTGCCGCCGAGGCCCGAGATCACTCGGCCGGTGCCGCGGCAGGCCATACACTCCCGCGGCGCATGGCCCTCGCCCCGCTCGTCCCCGCCGTCCCCGCTGTCGTCGCTGTCGTCGGCCACCTGCAGCCCAGACTAGCGTCCCTGCGATGAGACGCCCCATGCGACCCTGGGAGTGGGCCTGCCTGGCGCTGATCACGCTCGCCGCGGCCGCGCTGCGGCTCGTGCACATCGGGAGGGTCTCCCCCGACCCGTTCTACGACGCTGCGGTGCGCAGCATGACCGCCTCGTTTCACAACTTCTTCTTCGGCGCGTTCGAGCCGGGCGGAAGCGTCTCGATAGACAAGCCGCCCGTGGACCTCTGGCTGCAGGTCGCCAGCGTGAAGCTGCTGGGATTCAGCTCGACCACGCTGAAGCTGCCCGAGGCCCTGGCGGGCACGGCCTCGGTGCCGCTGCTGTTCGCGACCGTCCGGCGCCTGTGGACACCGGCGGCGGGCCTGGCGGCGGCAGCTGCGATGGCCGTGCTGCCGATTGAGGTGATCACGGCACGCAGCGACACGATGGACGCTGTGATGATGATGCTGCTGCTGGCGGCGCTGGCGATGCTGGTGCGCGCCAGCGAGACCGGCGCCATGCGCTGGCTGATCGCGGCCGCGGTGGCGCTGGGGATCGCGTTCGACGTCAAGCTGCTGGAGACCGTGGTCGCGCTGCCGGGGCTTGCGTTGTTCGCCTACCTGGGTCTGCCCGGCTCCAGACGGCGAAGGGCGCTGCAGCTGAGCGTGGCGGGCGCGGCCTACGTGGTGGTTGCGCTGTCGTGGCTCACGGCCACGCTGCTGGTGCCCGCGTCGCAGCGCCCATGGGCGATCGGCTCCACCAATGGGAGCGCGTGGAACGCGGCGTTCGTGTTCAACGGCACCGACCGGCTGGGTGCGAAAAACGCGGAACCTGCGGGGAGCGAGTTCCTTCCCGGCCACAGCTATCCCGTGGCAACCCAGGAAGAGCGCGACCACATCCCGATCACGCCGCCGTCGCCGACGCGTCTGCTGGCCCGCTATGGGCCGCTGTCGGGCCAGCGCCTTGGGCTGGAGGTGCTGCTGGGGCTGCTCCTTGGCATCCCGGCGCTGGCGTGGGGTGTGATGCGCGACAGCGGCGAGCGCGACGGCGAGCCGCCGGGGCTGCGAAGACGGATGCGCCGCGCCACCGCGGCCGGGCTGACACTTTGGACGCTCAGCGGCATCGTGCTGTTCAGCCACATGATCCGGCTGCACCCCCGATACGTCGAAGGGTTCACGCCACCGGTGGCGGCGATGCTCGGGATCGGTCTGGTGTGGGCGGCCGCGCCGGTGGGGCGATTGCGCGCGGCGGTGCTGTTCATCGGGCTGGCGGCCGCTGTGTACTACGGCGAGCTGCTGCTGTACGGAACCCCCGGGATCTGGCTGGTGGCGCTGGCGGGGGCGCTTGCGGCGCTGGCGCTCGCAGGTGCCGCGCGGGCGCGCAGGCTGGCGGGCAGCCTGTCCACGGCCGCCACCGCCGGTGCGGTGGTGGCGGGCCTCGTGGCGATCCTGGCGATCCCCGCCAAAGCGGACATCACCGCGATCGAAGACGCGGTCACCGACGCGGGCTATGTCGGCGGGCTGCCGGCGAGCGAGCTGAACCCGCTGAGCGCCTACCTGCGCGCCCACCAGGGCTCGGCGCGCTATGAGGTTGCCGCCGAGTCTGCGACCTCGATCGGTGCGCTGATCGTCAGGGACGACCGTCCGATCCTGGTGCTCACCACCTACAACGCACAGGTTTTCACGAGCGTGGCCAGGCTGCGCAGGCTGATAGCCGCCGGAGAGGTCCGCTACGCGTTCCTGAACTCCTACTGCGGCACCACCCTGGCATCCACCAATCCCGCGTGCTCGGCCCCGGCGAAGTGGATCCGCGCGCACGGCAGGAACGTCTCGCGCCAGGCGGGGCTGCCCCACGACAAGACGCTCTACCTGCTGCCCGGCGCCGCACAATGAGCGCCACAGGCGAGCACGAGCGCCTGCAGGCGCTGGCGCACGGGGCTCGCGCGGCTGGGCGCCTTGCACTGGACACCGAGTTCATGGGTGAGGGTCGCTATCGCACGCTGCTGTGCCTGATCCAGCTCGCGATCCCGGAGGGATCCGGCTCTGCGGAGCGGATCGTGCTGGTTGACCCCCTGGAGGAGGACCTCGACGGCTCGCCGATCGCAGAGCTACTCGCGGATCCGGCGATCGAGGTGGTGGTGCACGCCGGGCGCCAGGACATCGCGCTGATGCGCAGGCGATTCGACACGGAGGTGAGCAACGTGTTCGACACGCAGGTGGCTGCGGGCTTTGCGGGTCTCGGCGCGCAGAGCTCCTACGAGTCGCTGCTGGGCGATGTGCTGGGCCTGCGGGTGGCCAAGACGGCCAGCTTCACGCGCTGGGATGCGCGCCCGCTCTCGCCCGAGCAGCTGGACTATGCGCGCGAGGACGTGGTGCACCTGCTCGAGCTCGCGCAGGAGCTCCAGCGCCGGCTCGCAGCGATTGGAAGGCTGGAGTGGGCGCGCGAGGAGTGCGAGCCACTGGCTGCCTCCAGCGACGTGAGAGACCTCGAGGCGGTATTCGCGCGCCTGCCTCGGGTGGGCGGTCTGAGCGCCGGCGCTCGCCCTGTGGCGCGCGAGCTGGTGGGCTGGCGCGAGCGCACCGCCGAGCGCCAGAACCGGCCTGTGCAGAGCGTGCTCGGCGACGCGGCGCTGCTGGAGATCGCAAAGCGCAAACCGACCTCGCAGGCGGAGCTCTCGCGCATCAGGGGCGTTGGCTCGATCGGCTCCGGACGCCGCGGCGAGGAGGTGCTGGATGCCGTGCGAGCCGCGCGCGAGCGCCCACCGGATCCCCCACCGGAGCGCTCGCGCTCAGCCCAGCCTCGCCCGGAGGACGCGGCCCTGATCGCTCTGGGCGAGGCGCTGCTGCGGACACGAGCCCGCCAGGCGGGGCTCGCCTATGAGCTGCTGGCGGCGCGCGCGGACCTGCAGGCGATCGTCTCCGGGCAGCGCACCGGCGAGCAGGCGGATGTGCGCACGCTGCGTGGCTGGCGACGCGAGCTCGCGGGCGGCGAGCTGCTCGAGCTGCTCGACGGGAGCCTGTCGCTGTCGGTTGACGCCTCAGGCGAGGGCCGGCGGGTGCGAATCATGCCGGCGCATCCGGCCGACGGTTGAGTACGCCAGGCCCGCGGCGCCGACCGGCGCCGGGGCGGCGGATCAGCTGATCTTGATGCTGGTGCGGCTCAGCTGCACGCGGCTGACTTCGGCCACGGTGCCGCCTTCGCGGTTGTGGAGCGAAGCGGTCAGGTAGACGGCGCCGGCGTCGGCGGTGATCGCGAACTTCACGGTCCAACGCTGCAGATTGGCCTCGGCGGGACCTCGTGCGGGACCTTCTCCGCTGAAGGTCGCTTCCGCGCCCGAGGCCTGGCATGACGCGCTGGTCAGCGCCCTCAGGCCAAAGGAGCTCGTGTAGCCATGGGTGCTGATCTGAACGTCCTGAGGCGCCGAGGTGTTGATGCTGGCGTGAACCAGCACGCTGACGCGTTCGGGGTCGTGCACCTTGAGGTACTGACCGCGTCCGACCACGGTGGTGCAGGTCGAGGCGCTCTGGGTGTAGATGAAGCGATCGCCTGTGTTGGCGGCGCTCTTGACGCCCAGCGGGTCGAGCACGAACACGTTCCATTTGCCGGCTTTGGCGTTCGCGCCGGTCGTCGCCGTGATCTCGGTCGGGGAGACCACCTTCACGTCCACCGCCGGTATCGCGGTGGGTCCCGCCCCCAGCCCCTGGCCGATCTCGACACTGGCCCCGGGCAGGAAGCCCGTTCCGGTGATTGTGATCGGCGTGCCGCCGCCGGTGGGGCCGGTGTCGGCGCTGACCGAGGAGACGGTCGGACGGGTATAGGTGTAGCTGTCGCCGCTGCTCTGCTGGCTGTGCAGGCCGGCGCTGATCACGAACACGTTCCAGGTGCCGAGGATCGCCTCGCCACCGGTGCTCGCGCGAATTTCGCTCGGCGACAGGACTTCGACTTCCGTGGCCTTGATCGCCGTGCCACCGGGACCGCCGCCCTGCCCGATCACGACCGTGGCACCCGGCGCGAAGCCGCTGCCGGTGATCGTGATGCGCGTGCCCGCCGGGCCGGAGTCCGGGGCGACGGCGCTCACCGCTGGGCGGGCGGTGGCGGAGGCGAGCGCACCGGCGCCCGGAAGCGCACCGTCGGCGACGGCGAACAGAGCCAAAGAAGCCAAACCAAAAACGCCAGCCCGCAACCGCATCGGAATCCCTACCGCTTTCTCCTGCAAGCCTTGCGTCCCCCACGACGCCTTTCAATCTCAGGCGATCTTACCGGATCGGCACCGCCTGCGGCTCATACCGGATCGGCACCGCCTGCGGTTGGCCGGCCCCCGGCAGCCGGGATGGCGGCCGGGGCACCGGCCGTCAGCAGGCGCTCACTGCCTGATCTTCATGGTGTAGGACAGGAACGGGCTGCTGATTTCGTGGATGACCGCGCCTTCGCCGTTGCGCAGCGTGCCCGTGAACGACGCTCCGCCGGCACCGACGGTGAGCGCGAAGCGCACCGTCCAGCCCAGCTTGCGGCCCGCGACGGGTTCGCTGGCCCTGCCTTCGCCGGTGAACGTGGCGGTTGAGCCCACGATCACGCACCTGGCGTAGCTCAGCGAGATCAGCGCGAAGCGCGCGGCGCCGTCCTGGCCGTTGACACGCAGTTCCTGTGCGACGGCGAGATTGGTTGAGAGGTTGGCCCAGACCTGCAGCAGCGCGTGCGGTTCGGTGGCCTTGATGTACTGGCCATAGCCCGCCGCCGTCCTGCACGGCAGCCCCACCACGTATTTGATCCGCGCTTCACCGATCTGGCCGTCTTTGCTGCGGGCGGTGACCGTGTATTCGTGTTCGCCCAGCTCGGAGGTGTCGATCGTGCCGGACCCGCCGGAGGCTTTGCCGGAGTCTTCGCAGGAGGACAGGCCTGTCCCATATTCGCCTTCGGCGCAGGAGAACGTCGTGGCGATGACTTCGCCCTGGATGTAGATGCCGCCGCCCGGCGGCGTTTTGATCGTTGCGACGGGTGGCGCCGCGACCGTGTAGCCGATCGATGCGGTGCCGGCTTTTCCGTTCCTGCTTGTGGCGCTCACCGTGTAGGTGTGCGGCCCGAGCGCACGGGTTTCAAGCGTCCCCGCCCCGCCTGAGAGCGTTTCGGTGCCGTTGCTGTCGTCACACGATTCCAGTCCCGGCCCAAGGCCGCCTTCGGCGCAGGAGAACTTGGTCAGGACGAGCTGTTCGAGCGCATAGGTGCCCCCGGCCGAGGGTTCCGAGATCTTTGCCGTCGGCGGCGCGGGCGCCACGGAGTACGTGTGCGAGAGGCTCTGCCGCTGCCCGTCGGTATCTTCCGCGGTCACCGCGAAGGAGAGATTTGTGGCGGACGTGGTGTCAATGCGCGAGCCGTTGGGGACCGTCCCGGAGCACGACTTCAGCGTCGCGCCGGGCGCCGGCGAGCACGAGTACACCGCGTCGACGAGTTGGCCGTAGCTGTAGTTGCCGCCGCTGGATGGTGTCGTGATCGACACGCTCGGCGGGCTGATGCCATAGGTCGCACACGTCGCCGGCAGCGTGGCGGTGCCGTTGGTCTGCTGCGTGGAGATCGTGGGCAGAAGCTGGGTGGACAGCGCCGGAGTGGCCTCGGCGGTGAGGTTGTTGGACTCGGCGGTAAACCCTGTGTTGAGGCACCGCGGCGTGGCGTCGGTGAGCGTGCTGGGCCTGATCGCGGTGTTGACGGTGAGGGTGGTTTTCGGGCTGAAGTCGGCTTTGGTCCCGTTGAAGTCGCCGATCACCGCGAATTCCGCGATCTTCCAGCCTTTGTCGAGATGCAGCAGGTTCGCCGCGCCGGTGGCGGTCGCGCTGCCGCCGCCGGTGACGAGCACAACCGAGTCAAGGCCGCCGCTGTTGGCCTTGCCTTCAAGCGTCGCGCCCGTGAGTCCGGAGACCTTCAGCGCGCCGCCGGACAGGGATGTCATTTCGGACTTCAGGTTGCAGTCCGCTTCCAGGTATTCCAGCGACGGTTCGGTCTGGGGGCCGAGCCAGCTCCAGCCCCCCGGGCACTTGTTGCCTTCTTTTGGCTTCTGATGGTTGATCAGCCAGAATTCGATGAACACCTCGTTGAGCGATGAGGAGTAGATGAACTGCTCCCAGCCTTCGCACCCGGCGATGGAGCCGCATTCGGTGGCACCCGAGAACGTGTTGGCGTTCAGCTGCAGCGAGAACTTTTCAGGGGTGAACGAGCACGGTCCCGTTTCCGGGCACGCTTCGTCTTCCTCGCTCGCCCCGGGGCTGACGCTGGGAACCGAGCCGACCGCGCTGGTGATCGTGCCCGCGGCCACTTCGGCGGAGTAGACACCGCCGTGGCCGCCGCCCACGAACGGAACGATCGGAAGCCCTTCCGGCTCGCGTGGCGACTGCAGCGCGGACCCCGTGGGCGCCTGCGGCGGCACGGAGGCACCGCGCGGGCTCTCGTGGTCGCGGGGATTGGGATGCGGGGCGCAGTGGACACGCAGCCAGGCGACACGGGGGTAGGAGGCGTGGAAGCAGCCCACCGCCGGCACCGCGGTGCTCCTGATCGCCTGGCTCCACAGCTGCACCGCCGGCGTGCGGGCCGCCGAGGCACCGGCGGCCGTGGCCAGCGCCAGCACCAGTGTCAGCACGAGCGCGAGGAGCGTGCTCGCGAGCAGGCCTGCGACGGCTCGAGTCCTCATGGCTCATCCCCCGAGCGGTTCACGTTGCGGATCGGATCACGCGGCCGGACCCGGACGAGGCACGCTCGCGGGCCGGGCCGCACGATCCACAGACAGAGCGTGTGTATCTGATTACTCGAATCCCCGTCGGCAAAGATCCGCAGATTGCGGGCTTTTCGCAGGTGAACGCGGCCCGTGTTCGGTTGATCCGGCGCCCTGCGAAGCGCGGGGGGCTATTCGATGTGGTTGTAGACTTCGAACAGCGGCAGGTACATGGAGATCACGATGAAGCCGACGATGCCGCCGATCACCACGATCATGATGGGCTCGAGGATCGAGGTGAGCGCCTTCACGGAGGACTCCACCTGTTCCTCGTAGAACTCGGCCACGCGGTCGAGCATGGCGTCCAGCGCACCGGTTTCCTCACCGACGCCGACCATGTGGTTGACCATCGCGGGGAAGATCGGCGCTGCGGCGAGCGGCGCGGCGATCGTGCCACCGCGCTTGACCGAGGCGATCACTCCGTCCATGGCCTCTTCGATGGCGCAGTTGCCACCGGTGCGACCGGTGATCTCAAGCGCCTGCAGCAGCGGCACGCCGGCGGAGGTCAGCGAGGCCAGCGTGCGCGACCAGCGCGCCACGGCTACCTGCTGGACGATGGTGCCGATCTTCATTGGCACGTGTAGTCGGAAGTGGTCCCACTGTTTGCGTCCCCTGGTGGTTTTCTTCCACTTCAGGAAGAGCACCACGCTGAGCCCGGCACCCCCGAAGATCGCCCACCAGTAGCCGGTGACGGCTTCTGAGAGGAACACGGAAACCTTTGTGAGGGCGGGCAGTTCTCCCCCGAACTGCTTGAAGACGCCCTCGAACACCGGCACGAGGAAGGCGACCAGGGCCATCATCACGCCGATCGCGAAGATGATCACCAGCGTCGGGTAGACCATCGCGGATTTGATCTGCCTGCGCAGCGCGGCGTCCTTCTGCAGCTGGTCGGCCACGCGCATCAGCGCGTCCTCGAGCACACCGCCGGTCTCCCCCGCCTGCGTCATTGCCACGAACAGCTGGTTGAAGACCTTGGGGTGGCGCGCCATCGAGTCGCTCAGCGACAGGCCGGCCTCGACGTCCTTGCGCACGGCGACGATGGTCTCTTTGAGGTATTTGCTCTCGGTCTGCTCCTCCAGCACGTACAGCGCGCGCAGGATGCTCATGCCCGAGGAGATCATGGTGGAGAGCTGGCGGGAGAACACCGCGAGCTCCGCCGGCTTGACGGAGTTGAAGCCGAGCTGGATCTGCTTGGAGGAGTGCTTGTCGGCGATGTCAAGGACGATCAGCCCGCGCTGCTTGAGCTGGTCGGAGACGGCCTGCTTGGACTCGGCCTCAACCTCGCCCTTGGCCTTGCCGCCGGCGAGGTCGATGGCCTTGAAGACATAGGTGCTCATGTTCGGCTGCCTCCTATGCGGCCGCCAGGGACGGAGCCCCCAGCAGGCGCCTGAGCTCATCCGGCGTGGAGGAGCGGGTTTCAGCAAGCTGCTGGCTTATCTGCCCGCTGCGCACGAGCGTGGCGAGCGAGGCGTCCATGGTCTGCATGCCCGCAGCGGAGCTGGTCTGCAGCACCGAGTAGATCTGGTGGGTCTTGCCCTCGCGGATCAGGTTGCGGATGGCCGCGTTGGGGACCAGCACCTCGGTGGCGGCCACACGGCCGGAGCCATCGGCGTTGGGCAGCAGCTGCTGGGTGATGATGCCCTGCAGCGCCACCGACAGCTGCACGCGAACCTGGCCCTGCTGATGGGCGGGGAACACGTCGATGATGCGGTCGATGGTCTGCGCGGAGTCCTGGGTGTGCAGCGTGGCGAATACCAGGTGCCCGGTCTCAGCGGCGGTCAGCGCCGTCGAGATGGTCTCCAGGTCGCGCATCTCTCCGACCAGGATCACGTCGGGGTCCTGGCGCAGAGCTGCCTTGAGCGCATCGGCGAAGCTGTGCGCGTCGGCTCCGAGCTCGCGCTGGTTGACGATGCAGCGCTTGTGGCCGTGCAGGAACTCGATTGGGTCCTCGATGGTCATGATGTGCTCGTCGCGGGTGGCGTTGATCTCATCGATCATGGCCGCCAGCGACGTGGACTTGCCCGACCCGGTGGGCCCGGTGACCAGCACGAACCCGCGCGGCTTGCGGGTGAGCTCGTGCACGACCGAGGGAAGGCCCAGGTCGTCGATCGAGGAGAGCCCGAAGGGGATCAGACGGAAGGCTGCGCCGATCGCGCCGCGCTGGTAGTAGGCGTTGACGCGGAAGCGGGCGTGCCCGGGGATCGAATATGCGAAGTCCAGCTGCCAGTTGGTCTCCAGGCGCTGGCGCTGATCGCCGGTGAGGATCGAGTACACGATCTCGCGCGTGTCGGTGGAGGAGAGCTTGGGATAGTCCTCCAGCGCGGTGAGGCGCCCGCGTACGCGCACCGTCGGGTTCGCTCCGGAGCTGAGGTGCAGATCCGATGCCTTGCGGTGTACGACCTCCATCAGGAGGTCAGCGAAATCGATGTCCATGGCCCGCACATCGGCCGCCGCGGGGCCCCTCGCGCAGCCCCGGCCGGCACCCTGGACGAATGTACTAGCCGGCGCGGTGAGCTCAGTTGGTGCCGATCACGCGAGCCACCTCCGCGATCGAGGTCCTGCCCTGTCGGACCTTCTGCAGGCCGTCGTCGCGCAGACGCGTCATTCCCTGCTGCACGGCGACCACCCTGATGGCCTCCGCGGGCTGGCGTTCCAGCGCCATCGACTGCACCTCCGGGGTCATGTTCATCACCTCATAGAGCCCGATTCGCCCGCGATAACCGCTGCCGCCACAGCGCCGGCAGCCCACCGGCTCGTACGCCTCGAGCTCCACTCGCGCTTTGTAGCCGCTCTCGGCCAGCACCCGGGCCGGGATGATCGTGCGCCGCTTGCAGCTGGAGCACAGCATCCGCGCCAGGCGCTGGGCCACGACGCACTCCAGCGCCGAGGCCACCAGAAACGGCTCGACACCCATCTCGATCAGGCGGGTGATGGCCGAGGGTGCGTCATTGGTGTGCAGCGTGGAGAGCACCAGATGTCCCGTCAATGCCGACTCCACGGCGATCTGCGCCGTCTCACGGTCGCGGATCTCCCCCACCATGATCACGTCGGGGTCCGCGCGAACCATCGAGCGCAGCCCCGCCGCGAAGGTCAGCCCCACCTTGGAGGCGACCTGCACCTGTGTGAGGCCGTCCATTTCGTACTCCACGGGGTCCTCGACTGTGATGATGTTCTTCTCCGGCGTGTTGAGCATCTTCAGCGCCGCGTACAGGGTCGTGGACTTGCCGGAGCCCGTGGGGCCGGTCACGAGGATCGCGCCGTGGGTCTCGCGGCAGGCGCGTTCCAGGCGCTCGCGCTCGGGGTCGGCCATTCCCAGCTTGTCGAGCTCCACCACCACCGATGCCTTGTCGAGCACCCTCATCACCGCGCCCTCGCCGTGCACGCTGGGGAGCGTGACCACGCGCAGATCGACGTGGCGGCCGTCCACCACCAGTCCCACTCGGCCGTCCTGGGGCAGGCGCTTCTCGGCGATGTTCAGCTCACCCATGATCTTGATGCGCGAGATCACCCCGGCGGCCATTCGCCTGGGCACGGTGGTGATGTCCTGCAGCACGCCGTCGATGCGGAAGCGCACACGCAGATCGCGCCCGTCGGGCGCCAGGTGGATGTCCGAGGCGCCACGCTCGACCGCCTGCCCGACGATCTGGTTGACCAGCTTGACCACCGGAGCGTCGTCGGAGGTCTCGTGCAGCGCGAGCAGCTCGGCTGCGTCCTCCTCGTTCTCGGCCGCATCGGCGGCGGAGTCCACCACGTCTTCCAGACGGTCGAGCCGCGAGATCAGCGCAACGATGTCATCCGGCGGCGCCACCGCCACTCGGACCTCGTGGCCGGTCATGATGGCGATGTCATCGACGGCCAGCACGTTGGAGGGGTCTGCCATGGCCACCAGCAGCGTGCGCTTGTCAGCGAAGGCCACGGGCACCGCCTGGTAGCGCTTGGCCACGTTGGTGCTGACCAGGTTGGCCGCCGCCATGTCCACCTGGAAGACCCCCAGATCGAGGTGGTCCAGGCCGTAGCGCTCGGCCAGCGCCCTGGCGAGGGCATCGGCCGTGAGGGCGCCGCTGTCGAGCAGGACCCGCTCGGGCGTGATGCCGGTGTTGCGCGAGCTCTCCACGGCGTCCTCGACCTGCTTGTGCGAGGCGAGGCCCATCTCGACGATCACGTCGGTGAGGAAGCGAGCGGAGGACCCGCGCCGCGAGGGACGCGTGATCCCGCTCCAGGCCTCCTCGGCGGCATCGACGCCGCTCTGATGCTGGACGTCCGGCTCTGGGAAGGGCGGGCGGTCCCCCGCCTGCCCATCACCGGAGAGCTCCTCCAGCTCAACTCCCAGCCCCGAGGGCTGCAGACGCGAGAGCTCAGCCTCGGCGGCGCCGTCGATGCCGAAGATCGCGTGCAGGTCGGGGCCGGTCCGGGGAGCCGCGTCGCTCATCCGGTTGGGGCCCCCCGGCGCGTGTCCCTAGACGGCCTGCCTCGCGGCGCGCCGCATGACCTCGATCGGCGCGGGACGTCCGGTCCACAGCTGCAGGCTGAGAGCTCCCTGGGCCACGAGCACCTCCAGGCCGTCGACGGTACGGGCCCCGTGCGCCCTCGCGGCGGCGAGCAGCGGGGTGGATCCAGGGCGGTAGACCAAGTCGATGACATCCGAGTACTCACCGACTTGATCGAACGTCAAAGACAGTTGGTTGAGCGCACGATCCTCAGTAGCCGAGCGTTCTACTTCCGAGCGCTGCGCGGCCTCGGCGGGGACGCCCGCTCCCCGCTCGAGGCCTACGGACGTGCAGTTGACGAGCAGATCCGCAGGCACGGGGGCGCTGACCGCGCGCACACCCAGGTCGCCTGCGAGCCGGCGTGCGCGCTCGGGTGTGCGGTTCCACACCGACACCTCGCCGGCTCCGGCCCTCGCCAGCGCCCACGCCACCGCCCGGGCGCTGCCGCCCGCCCCGAGGACCAGCGCGGTGATTCCCGACGGCGAGCGCCCGTACGCTGCCAGCAGGCCCGGCGCGTCCGTGTTCTCAGCGGCGATCGAGCCGTCGGGATGGAACGTGAGCGTGTTTGCGGCCCCGATCTCGCGTGCGGCCCTGCTCGGCTCATCGCACACGAGCAGCGCAGCGTGCTTGTGCGGGATCGTCACGTTCGCGCCCGCGAACCCGCACATCGCCAGGGCGCGCACGGTCTGCTCGAACAGCTGCGGCGGCACGGGCAGGCGCTGGTAGCACCAGGAGTCCAGGCCGAGCCGCGAGAGCGCCGCGTTGTGCATAGCCGGCGAGCGGCTGTGGGCGACCGGCCAGCCCAGCACACCCAGGCGGGAGCTCACTTCTTCTTGCACTTGGGCGGGTGTCCGCCGTTGCGAGCCACGGCTTCGTGGTATGCGGCAACGTCGGCTTCGAACGCTGCTGCGGTGTTGGAGAACACCTGCTCGCCGCAACCGTCGGCGCCGGCCACGTAATACAGATAGCTCACGTGAGCGGGTTTGGCGGCGGCTTCCAGCGACGCCAGGCCGGGGTTGGAGATCGGCGTGGGCGGCAGGCCGACGTGGGTGCGCGTGTTGTAGGGCGATTCGATGTGCAGCTGCGCTTCGGTCAGTTCGTGCGTATACGTGGGGATGTTCTCGCGCAGCTCCACCGCGTAGTAGATGGTCGCGTCGATGCCCAGCGGCATGCCCGCGCGAAGGCGGTTGTAGATGACCGCCGCGATCTTGGCACGGTCGCCGGGGATCAGCGCCTCGCGCTCGACCATCGAGGCCACGGTGATCAGCTGGTAGGGAGTGATGCCCAGGCCCTTGGCGCGCGCGAGCACGCTGGCGGGCACCTCTTCGCGAAACGCGGTGAGCTGGTCGGCGACCAGCCTACTGACCGGCGCGCCCGGGTACTCGTCATAGGTAGCGGGGAACAGGAAGCCTTCCAGGTCGGGGGTTCCCGCGGGCGCACCGTAGGTGGAGGGGCTCAGCAGCGGCGAGGACCTGGACGCGAGCCTGTAGCTGCCGCGAAGGCCGTCGTGCGCTGCGATCAGTGCGATCTGTGCACGCGTCTCGCCCTCCGGCACCAGCACCTTCACAGCCACCGGCGCCGCCACCGGCGGGGGCGTCTTGCCGCTCCCGCGCGAGCCCAGCACCACGACCACCGCCACGATCACAGCCACCAGCGCGATCAGCGCGAACAGACGAGGAAGCGGCGAGCGCTTGCGCGGAGCACGCACCCTCACCCCCACGGGGGGCACGGGCGGGACCTGCGAAACCCCAGCGGGACCCGGAGCGCGAGCTGGGCCGGGCACCCCCGGCACCGCCACGCTCGCAGCCCGTTGGGCCATCTCGCCCGCTGGTGCGACCTCGGACGCGCGCGCCATCTCGGGCCCGGACCGGGTCGCCGGCGTCTCTGGGATCCCAGGCGCCGGGGCCCGCGTGGCGGGCGCCCCGGGGGTTCGAGACCCGGGGGGCCAAGTGGCAGGCGCCGCCGGGACCGACGGCTCCGGGGCACGCGTGGCAGGCACCCCCGGGACCGACGGCTCCGGGGCACGCGTGGCAGGCACCCCCGGGACCGACGGCTCCGGGGCACGCGTGGCAGGCACCCCCGGGACCAACGGCTCCGGGCCGGGGATCGGAGGCTCCGCTGCGCTCTCGTGCTCCGCGGGCGCGCCACGCAGCGCCGGGCGGTTCGCGCTCTCGGCGGCGTCGGGCGGATGCAATGGCTCAGGGGCCGTGCCCGCATCTGCTTGGAAGGTGTCCGGGAACGGTTCGCCCGCGCGCTGAGCGCGCAGGCGCGCCCGCGCCTGGCGCTCGCGCTCGCGCTCCTCAGGCGAGCGCTCGCGCCCCTGGCGTGATCTGTCCCCTCGAGCCAAGACCGGGACCCTAACGCGACCGCGCCGCGAGCCAGCTCTCGAGCAGGTGCGCAGCCGCCCGAGAGTCCTCATCCGCCGCGAAGGTGCCAGGCATGCGCTGGGCCATGCGCGTGGTGAAGCGCTCGTCGTGCATCTCCACAGAAACCGTCTCGCCCAGGCGTGCCTGCAGCTCGGCGGCGAAGCTGCGGGTCTCGCGCGTCTGATCGGTGTCCTGCCCGCTCAGCGACAGCGGCAGCCCCACCACCACGCGCTCTACCTCGCGCTCGAGCACCAGCTGGCGGATGCGAGCGAGCCCGCGCCTGGTGGCGGGACGCTCGACAACAGCGATCGGGGTGACGATCGTGCCGGTGGGATCGCTCAGCGCGCAACCGCAGCGCGCGCTGCCGTAGTCGAGGGCGAGCACCCTCAATCCCCCGGCGCTCCCGCTCCGCGGGCGCGCGCGCAAGAGCAGGGCTCACGCTGTGCGCCGAGCGCTCGCATCAGGACGTGAGCGCGGCCTCGATGACGCCGCGGGCGACCTCAATCGCCTCGCCGAGCTTGGACGGGTCGCGGCCGCCGGCCTGGGCCATGGTGTCACGACCGCCCCCGCCTCCTCCCACGACGGTGGCCGCGGCGCCCACCACCGCACCGGCGCGCACCCCTCGCGAGACCAGCTCAGGAGCCACGCTGGCAACCAGATGCACGCGCCCCTGCGCGGCGGTGCCGAGCAGGATCGCAGCGCCGTCCAGCCGTCCCTTGACATGGTCCAGCAGCTCCAGCAGCGCCTTGGCGTCGGGCACCTCGACGCTTGCAGCGAGCACGGGGACGCCGGCGACCTCGCGCGCAGCGTCCGCCAGGCCTGCCACGTCCTGCGCTCCAGAGCCGTTGCCGGCGCCCTGGCGCTGGGCGCTGCGCTCGAGGTCCCTGCGCTCCTGCGCAAGCCTCTGCACGGCGGCGGGCGCCTCCTCGGGGCGGACCCGCAGGCCCGCGCCGATGTCGCCCAGCAGGCGGTCGTGGCGGCGCAGCAGCTGGACGGCCTCGGGGCCGGTGAGCGCCTCGATGCGCCGGACGTTCGCCGAGCTGGATGTCTCGTGGATGATCCGGAACGGCCCGATCTCGGCTGTGGAGCGCACGTGAGTACCGCCGCAGAGCTCGCGGGAGTACTCGCCGGCGCCCACCTCCACCATTCGCACCACCTCGCCGTACTTCTCGCCGAACAGCGCCATCGCACCCAGACGCTTTGCCTCCGCGAGCGTGGTGGTGATCGGGCGAACCGGGTCGTTGCGGGAGATCCATTCGTTCACGCGGTCCTCCACCGCGAGCAGCTCCTCCGGGGTGAGACGCTGACCGTGGCTGAAGTCGAAGCGCAGCTTGTCGGGCCCGACGTAGGAGCCGGCCTGGTGCACGTGCGAGCCCAGGCGCTCGCGCAGCGCGGCCTGCAGCAGGTGCGTTGCCGTGTGGTTGGCCTCGGTGGCATGGCGGGCCAGATGGTCCACCTGGGCGATCACCTGCTGCCCCACCTCGGGAGCCCCCGCGTCGAACTCGGCGGCCAGGGCGGACGCGGTGGCCTGGTCAGGCATCAGCTGGGACGAGCTCGATCCTGTTGCCGAAGGGGTCGTCGACGTACCACCTGGGTGTGCCCGGGACGTCCTCGGCCCGGCGCACCGGGTGGCCGGCGGCCTCGAGTGCCGTGCACAGGGCGTCGATACCGCTGACGGCCAGTGCCGGATGTGCCTTTC
>Ga0182012_10000065_pt1 | contig 108825 bp, 96 predicted proteins | sample 612S2SmetaG_FD_120486 | JGI IMG/M metagenome (GOLD analysis project Ga0182012, IMG submission 120486) | Permafrost microbial communities from Stordalen Mire, Sweden - 612S2S metaG | ecosystem: Environmental > Terrestrial > Soil > Wetlands > Permafrost | place: Sweden: Stordalen | collected... | reverse complement strand
GGTATCGCTCACGAATGGGCATTCCGCCCCCTCGCCCTGCGACCCACCGCACGCCTGACGCTGCCGCGTCCACCGCATCTCATCCCGCGTTTCCTGACGATCGCGATACGCCCCTCTTAGTGGGATAAGATGGAGCAGTGATTAAACTGTTTCGTACAAAAAGGGAACAAAAATATTTTTTAATTGTGGGATTGACAGCCTTGAATGACTCGGTCTGGCGGTCGGGCTAACCATGATTTGCGATCGGCCCCGGAAAACCTGCCGACGAGCGCGCCCTCACCGGCGCACGTAATCGCCGGGCGCCTCGGTCAAATTCAGGCCCGCGGGACCGGCCATGCCGATCCGCGGCGGCTCGCAGGGCTCGCCGGATTGCGCGGTCAGCCACCTCGTCCATTCCGGCCACCACGATCCCTCAAACCGCGGCGCGGACTTCTGCCATTCGTCGGCACCGACATAAGGCGCGTGCTCTGGTTTGTTCTTGACCTGATAGAAGCGGCCTTGCTCGCCCGGCGGCGAAACGATGCCGGCATTATGGCCCCCGCTGGTCAGAAGAAACGTAACGTCGGCGTCGACCTGGTAATGAATCTTGTAGGTCGACTTCCACGGCGCCACGTGATCCCTGACGGTCCCGACCACGAACATCGGAACGTGAATATCCGACAGCGCGATCGGTCTTCCCTCGACCAGATAACGGCCCTCGGCCAGATCGTTGTGCAGGAACAATTTTCGCAGATATTCGGAATGCATCCGATAGGGCAGCCGCGTCGCATCCGCGTTCCAAGCCATCAGGTCGCTCGGCGGCGCGCGTTCGCCCATCAGGTAATCACGGGTGATCTGCGACCAGATCAGATCGTTCGAGCGCAACAGCTGGAACGCACCCGCCATCTGCGTGGTTTCGAGAACACCGTGCTCCCACATCACGTCTTCGAGGAACGCGACCTGGCTTTCATTGATGAACAAGGTCAGTTCGCCAGCTTCGGTGAAATCCGTCTGCGCGGCGAGCAGGGTGACCGACTTCAATCGGAGATCGCGGTCGCGCGCCATCGTCGCCGCCGCGATCGACAGCAAGGTGCCGCCGAGGCAATAGCCGAGCGCATGAATCTGGCTGCCGGGAACGATCTGGGAGATGGCATCGACCGCGGTAGCAACACCGAGCTTGCGATAGTCGTCAAAGGCGATGTCGCGGTCAAGCGGCGTCGGATTGCGCCAGGAAATCATGAAGACGGTGAAGCCTTCGCCGGTGAGATACTTCACCAGCGAATTGTGCGGCGACAGATCGAGAATGTAGTATTTCATGATCCATGCCGGCACGATCAGGATTGGCTCCGGATGGACCTTGCCGGTGGTGGGATAGTACTGGATCAACTCGATCAGATCGTTGCGCAGCACGACCTTGCCGCGCGACGTGGCAACAGTCTTGCCAACCACGAACTCCTGATCTCCGCCCGGCCCGCCTGCCGACTGCAGGCGCTTGAGGTCGTTGCACCAGTTCTGCAGGCCGAACACGAAATTCTCGCCGCCGCTCTGGAAGGCCTTTTGCAAGACCTCGGGATTGGTGACGGCGAAATTGGAGGGCGCCATCATGTCGAGCAGCTGCCGGACCGAGAATTCGACGACCGCCTCATTCGCCGGAGCCACGCCGCGCACCCCGGTGGTCGCATTGTGCCACCACTGTTCGTTGAGCAGGAATGCCTGGGCGAGAAGGTTGAATGGTGCCTCCTCCCATTGTTCGGCGGCAAAACGCCGATCCTGCGGCTTCGGCTTGATTAGCGACCATGGCTTGGCGCCTTTGGAGAAATAATCCAGCGCGGTCTCGAGGAACTGGGCGGCGCTGTGCAGGCCGTCCTGGGCGATCTCAGCTCGCCGCTGCGGCGCTCCGGCCAGATGCGAGAGCCAGTCGATATAGGCCAATGATACCGCGATTGGCGATATGCCGCCGGTCAGACGCGCCAGCACGGCGTGGAGCGTCCGATCGGCCTGATAGGCCTCAGGTTGCGGCCCATTCTGGGCTTCGGACCTGACTTCGGGACGAGGTCCGCCGACGATGGCGCGCCCTTCGCTCTGACCAGGATCATGCGCAGGACACGGCAGCCGAGGGGCATCCGCCTTAGGAAGGATCGATGTCGACGGCATGGCAACGATCTCTTTGGTATCTTGCCGGATCATTGAACCTGGAATCCATGACGGCCGAAAGACCGATCAGTTCGCGGGCCGGCCGCCGAACAGCTTTGCGGCGGTTTCGATCGCCCGTTCGCCATGCTTGAAGAGCCGCTCGCTGTCCCGTCGGATGAAGTCGATCTGGTGTTGGCCGCATTCCGCGACCATCGACTTGATGTCCCTGACCGAATGCGCCCCGGCCATTTTCGAGACGAACTCGGTCAAGAGATGGGTCTCAGTTTGGGCCCGGTCGAGTGTTTCATTGCCAACGAAAGCGAGTTCCTCCAGGAGTACTTTTTGGGCGCCGATCATGAAATCCAGTACCCGCTTGTTCGCGTTCGTCATTTGCGCGCTTACGTCGGCCTTCGGTTGCCCGCTGGTCGCGTCATGCGATTCGGAAAGCTCTGCCATGGCAATATCTCCGGTCTCTCGTCAGTATTCGATCAATAACGCTACAAGTTAACTCCCGGCTGCACATTGAGCTGTATCAAGCCATCCCCCGCCATTGATTTGCGTCAAATCTGCAGTATCCGGTTGACATAGATTTGAACCCAGATCGATTTTCATCTCGCTCCCGCGGAGGCTGCCATGCGTGCCCACCAGATCATGACCCGAACGGTCATTACCGTTACCCCGGACACCAAGATCACTGACGCCGCCAATCTCATGCTTGCGAAACATGTCAGCGGGCTTCCGGTGGTCGATGCGTCAGGTAAACTCGTTGGTATCCTTTCGGAAGGGGACTTCATTCGCCGCAGTGAAATCGGCACCGGGCACAAACGTGGCCGTTTTCTGAAATTCATTCTCGGTCCGGGCAAGGCGGCCACCGACTTCGTGCACGAGCACGGCCGACAGGTTGCCGACATCATGACGCCGGAGCCACTCACGGTCACCGAGGAAACGCCGCTTGAGCGGATCGTGGAATTGATGGAAAAGCACGGCGTCAAGCGGCTGCCCGTGATGAGCGGAGACAAGATCGTCGGGATCGTATCGCGCGCCAATCTGTTGCAGGCGGTGGCGAGCCTTGCCCGTGAAATCAAAGATCCGACGGCCGATGACGACCACATCCGCCGCCGCGTCATCGATACGCTGGAGAAGTACGACTGGTGTCCGTTCGGCCTCAGCGTGATCGTTCGCGACGGTATCGTGCATCTAAGCGGCGTGATCACCGAAGAACATTCGCGGCAGGCGGCCATCGTCGCAGCCGAGAACGTGACGGGAGTGAACAAGGTACACGATCATCTGTGCTGGGTCGACACCATGTCCGGGATGTATCTGAATTCTCCGGAGGACGACGATCTGGCGAAAGCGAGCTGATGAAGTTGGCGACCGATGCCGCGCATCACCTCGGGGCCACTCACCACTGATATCGAACGCTACCCTTGCCGGCATAGCCTGCCGTGGTGTTGGAGAACTCGCCCTCGAAGGTGGCCACCAGGGACCAGCCATTTCGCCATTTCAGTTCGGCGGACGCCGTGGTCAGCGCCGCCTCATGGGCCTGCGCCGCGCCGTTGACGACGAAGGAAGCGCCGGGCAGCGTCTGGAAGGTCGCTGCGACGCTGGCGTCAGGGTTGAAGTTGTGCGCCCAGGCGAAGCGGCCGCGCAAGGTCAGAATGGTATCGGCAAGCCCATAGGAATTGTCGGCGCGCAAGCCGAGTTCGGAGCGCAGCGCCGTGACGTCCCGGGCGGCGTAGTTCAGCGCGAAGGTGTTGGCGCCGGACAGCACCTGCTCGGCATAGGCTGGGATATTATAGGTGGTGAACTGTCCGGCGGCATAGGGCACAGCCGCGATCGACGGCGTGGCGAAGCGATAGCCGCCCTCTACCCGGCCTGAGACGGCGTTGCTGTTGAACTCCGCCTGCAGCTGGTCGATGCCGGCGATGGTCACGCTGCGGTTGGTGGTAACGTCCTGCCAGCCATAGGCCAGCGCGCCTGTGACGTAGGCTTGGCCTGCGGTGTGGCGAATGAATGCGCCGGCCTGGAACAGGTCGGAACGGCCGGTGCCGAGCGCGTTGGCAATGCCAAAATTGGTGCCGCCGCCGGCCAGCGCAAAGCCCGCGAGCGTCGACGGCGATAGCCGGTAGTCAGCTCCCACCACGGTTCCATAGACCCGGCTGGTGGCGGTGTTCGATCCAAGGGCCGCATTGCCGCTGGTGGTCTCGCTGCCGCCATAGCCCGCGGCCCAGACACTCCAGCGTCGATCGAAGATCGCCGCTGGGGGCGCCTTATAGACCAGCGAAGCCTGGGCATCGGGGCCCGGCTGCCGCTTGAACCGGCATTCGTCAGCCCACGGATCCTGCGCTTCCGCTGCCGCACGAACGCCACGCGCGACGCCCTCGCAGCGCTCACCGATGAAGGGGTCGGTCAGCAGGCCCGTGAACAGGTTCATCGCATCGAACGTGGCATGCTGCGTGGCGGTCGCGATTTCTCCGGAAGCCTGGGTGAGACCAGCCGGCGTCAGCATGCCGAACACCGTGGCAATGCCTCCATTGCTGTTGAAGAAATTGGTCAGCGCGTTGCCGACATTCTGCTGGTTGCCGTTGAGCCCGGGCGGCACTCCGAAGCCCAGCGTGAGATTGAGATAGGCATGGGTTGCATCATAGCTCAGGCTATCGCTGAAACCGGACGGCAGGTTGGAATTGACGAGCGAACCGAACGTCCCGCTGACCCCTCCCGTTCCGATCAGGATGGTGTATCGCTTGGCAATATAGCTTCCATTGGCGAACACGGCACTGACGGTGGCGCCGCCCAGGGCCGCGGTGCCCGTCACATTGGCGAAGGAAGCCGTCGCCGGATTGACCTGCACCAGAAACAGCGCCGCCGACTGGAAGGCGAGATTGCCCGCGACCGTGATCGACGATCCCGGCGTGCCATTGCCCGGCGCCAAGGTGCCGCCGGTCAGGATGCTGGCATTGCCGACCGTGCCGGTGCCGGTCAGGATGGCGGCGCTATTGACCGTGGTCAGGCCCGATGCAGCGATCGAGCCGGTCACGTCGAGCGTGCCCACGGCCACCGTCGTCGCGCCGGTATAGGTATTGTTGGCCGACAATATAAGCGTGCCGGAACCGAGCTTGGTCAGCGCGCCTGCGCCGGATATCACCCCGCCCATGGTGATGGTGTTGGTACCCGTGTCGATGGTCGGGTCCGCCCCAACCAGAGAAAACAAATTGGTCAATGTCAGCCCATTGGCCACGAAGGCCAGCGTAGTGCCGTCGCCAAAGGTCACATTGCCCGTGCCGAAGGCCGAACTATTACCGATCGCGACCGTGCCGCCGGTGACGACGGTATTGCCCGAATAGGTATTCGCCCCCAAAAGCGTCAGCGTTCCCGAACCCGTTTTATCGAGCTCGCCCGACCCTGACAGAACGCCTGCGACGTTGCCGGCAGACATCTCGAACAAGGCGGCGACAATGGTGGCGTTGGAAGCCAGCGTGCCGCCGGACATGGTATAATTCGACGACAGCGTGAGCGTGCCGTTCTGCACGGTGCCGCCACTCTGCGTTAGCGAAGCCTGCTGGACGCCGGTGGTGCCACCGAGATCGAGCGTACCGCCCGTAATCGTGGTCGACCCCGTGTTGGCGCCAAGCGTGCCCACCCCGGAAATGATCAGGGTGCCGCCGGAGATCGTGGTCCCGCCACTATAGCGGTTGGCGCCAGCAAAGGTCTCGGTACCCCCGGTGATGGCAATGCTGCCGACGCATATACATTCGCTCAACCCACCGTCCCGGATCTGTCCGTAAAAGGTCGAATCACCCTGGGTGATGGTCAAGGTGTTGCCGCCGAGCGTGACCTGGCTGGTGTTGTCGCCGCCAAGACTCTTGATCGACGCGCCTGACGTCAAAAACGAGATGTCGAATTCACCCAAATTTTCGACTGTCACAAGGCTTGAATTCGCGATCGAGCCTGATCCCGACAAGGCAAGCGCGCTGAAACTGACGGTGGTCACGCCGGTATAGGTGTTGGTGCCAGAGAGAAACTGTTCGCCGCCTGACAGCGTGAGGCCGCCACCGGAGCCACCGCCAATACCTCCGCCGGTGATCGCTCCGCTGAAGCGGCCGCTGTTGCCACTGCCGGCATTTGTGATCGTCAGGCTTTGACTGCCGAGCTTCACCGCTGCAGTGCCCACTCCATCGTCGGCCAGCGAACCAATCGACGCTCCGGATGTGGTCTGAGAGATATCGAGCACCCCGGTGCCGCCAAGGGTTACAACGCTCGATGCACCAACACTGCCAGTTCCGTTAAGCGCCAGCGTGCCGGCGGTAATGTTGACATTCGTAAATGAGTTGCTTCCGGACAAGGTCAGCGTGCTGGTTCCGGCCTGGGTCAGATTGGTTCCTGTCATATTGTTGGTGATGCTGATGGATTGGCCGGCGTTGGCGTTGTTGGTCAAGGTGGCGGCGTTGCCGAAATTAACGGCTTGGCCGGACACGGTATAGGACTGCGAATTGGCATCAAACGTCCAGGAATCCGGGGTAATGGGACCGGCTGTCACCGTGACCGTGGAAGACCCCGCGTTGCTAAATTCCGCTGATTGGCCGCTGGCGACGGGGGGAGGGTTGGCCGGCGGATTGCTCCAGTTGGTGCCAAGATTGTAGTCTGAGGTGGTGGTCGTTCTGCCGGTGCCTCCCCAAACATAATTTTGGGCCTGCGCTACCGACGGAATCAACGCCACCCCGGTCAAAGCCACTGCGGCCAGCAAGGCCCTTCGCCACGGTGAGCGAATGACACCGCTAAATATCGAATCAAAAATCATCAATGCCGACCCGCAGCGGAAAGTATCGCCACGCCCCATAAACCCGATCAGTCTGGTTTATGCACGGTAAGGTTAGTATAGAGTGATTACAGCCTCCGCGAGCGACGATGGCGGTAATTTTCGGGTACTGTGGCAAGAATGATACGGAATTGCAGCCGTCCAGACCTTGTGCGTGGGGTTCGAATGGCGCCAGTGTCTGACTGAGATCTGCGGGTTGCGATCACTCACCACTTGGGGATGTCATCTTGAACCTTTTACGTTCTTGCTCAGGTCCGATAATCGCGCTGGCCGGCATGCTCGCAGGCTGCGCAGATTCACGTCTGGCGGCCACTAACGCCGGCACCGGCGCGCAAGTCTCAAGCGACAGGCAGGCCGCCTACCAGACAGGTTACGGCCTATCCAGCGACGGACCGACCACCGACCTCTATACGGAGCTGTTCGGCGCCAAGGCGCGCAGTGACCAGAACGCGCCGGTCCCCTTGCCGGCCCCGGCCCCGATTGGCGCAGCCCCGCAGGTGCAGACCGCAGCAGCGCAGCCCGTAACGGCCGCCAGTGTCGCACCTCAACCCGAGCCGGCCGCGCCTCAGGCCGCTCCGGTCGCTGAAGCTGCGTCCGCAAACGCCACCGTGTACGGCATCCCAAGCAATGGCCCCACGACTGATCTGTACACCGAGCTGTTCAGATCCAAACGGCCGGAATGATCCGTCGGGAGTCCAAAGCGCGGGCTGATCCCGCCCCACGGCTTACAGCAAATTCCCGTCCCGGCCAAAGAACGGATGTGGCCCGTCGAAATTCCCGATCGGAACCTGGTGGGTCACGACGTGACCGACGCCGTCACCTGGAAACCAGCTGTGGAGATGAAAGGCCGGCGGCTCGATCCTGAAGCAGGGATCGCGATATTCGGCGAGATCAAGATCGACCGCGTGATTGGGCGCCGGGCAGATCGTTGCGGGTACACCGGCAAACATCGTCAGCACGGCGCGATGCACGTGACCGGCAGCAATCAATTGCACGCGCGGATGACGTCTGACCACGTTCGCCAACGCGGCGGCATTGCGCAGATTCTGGCGATCCATATGGGCGATGCCGGTCTTGAACGGCGGATGATGCAGGAACACTAGCGCCGGCCGGTCCGGCTCCGAGGCCAGTATGGCCTCAAGCCATGGCAGGGTCGTCTCGTCCAGTTCGCCATGCGGTTGGCCGGGGACGCTGGAGTCCAGCAGCACGAGGTCGAGGCCCGCGACTTCCACCCGCTGGTTGAGCGGCCCCGGTGCCTGGGCAGAGTAACCCAGCGGGAATGCCGCGCGCATCATTTGCCGTGAGTCGTGATTGCCGGGAATAGCGACAAAGGGCAGACGCAGCGGCGCCAGCAGCCGCTTGAGATGCTCGTACTCCGCGTCCGTCGGCCTATCGGCGAGATCGCCCGAGATCACCACCATGTCCGGCCGCGGCTGCCATTGATTCAAAGCGACGATGCAGCGCTCAAGCGCTGCGGCGGTATCGACCCGCCCGTAAGCCAGGGCGCCCGGCTCCTTGATATGCAGATCGGAAATCTGCGCAATGTGAATTGGTTCGGAACCCATCGTCGCATCCTTATCCTTCATTTGGCAAAAGCCTGATGGCATCAGGCGCAATCATGAGTCCGATCCGCTCGCCGGCCCGAACCTTGACGGTGTTCGGCGCATCGACGGTGAGACTGTTGCTCGAAGCACCCTTGACGACCATGCGCTGGCGGTCGCCGATGAAGCTGACACTGTCGATGGTTCCCGTCAGCGGCGCGCTGCCGGCAGCGACGATGGCGATGCTTTCGGGGCGGATCATGGCAATGGCGGCCGCAAGATTTGCTTCGCCGCCGATAAGCTGACGGCCGCCCGCCAACACCAGCTCCCCATTCTCGACCGGCGCTTCGATGATGTTGGCCGCGCCGATGAACTCGGCCACAAAGCGGTTCTTCGGCGAGAAGTAAATGTCGCGGGGGGTGCCGATCTGGGCGATTGCGCCCTTTTGCATGACCACGATGCGGTCGCCGAGCTCCATGGCTTCGGACTGGTCGTGCGTGACATAAATCGTCGTGATGCCGAGCCCGCGCAGCAAGCGGTTGAGCTCGCCGCGCAGCCGATCGCGAAGGGCGGCGTCGAGCGCGGTCAGCGGTTCGTCGAGCAGGAGGATGCCGGGCCGGATTGCCACCGCACGCGCCAGCGCCACCCGCTGGCGCTGCCCGCCGGAGAGCTGGTCGACCCGGCGATCCTCCAGCCCGGCGATGTTGGTCAGCGCCACCAGTTCGGCCACACGCGCGGCGCGCTCTTCCCTTGGCATGCCCCGGATTTTCAAACCATAGCCAATATTGTCGGCCACGCTCATGTTCGGGAACAGCGCATAGGACTGAAAGACCATGCCGACATTGCGTCGCTCGATTGGCACCGACGTCATGTCCTTGTCGTCGAACAGCACCCGGCCGCCCTTATCAGGCAATTCCAGCCCCGCGATGATGCGCAGCATGGTGGTTTTGCCGCAGCCGGAAGGACCGAGCAGCACCAGGGTTTCACCGCGCGCGATATCGAGCGTCGCCGGCTCCAGCGCCCTGGTGCCATCGGCAAAGGTCTTGCCGCAGGACACGATGCGCACCCCCGCGCCGTGCGCCGCCTTCGCGCTCATCGCCGCGCCTCCCTGTCCGCGAACATCTGCATCGCGACCAGGAGCGGAATGATCATGACAAAGAAGATCAGCGTATAGGCGGACGCGACCTCCAGCCGCATCGAGGCGTAAGCGTCGGCCAGGCCGATCGGCAGCGTTTTTGTCAGGGGGGTGTGCAGCATCCAGGTCAGGTTGAATTCGCCGAGCGACAGCGTCACCACCATCAGGCTGCCGGCCAGGATTCCCGGCAACGCGTTGGGAACGATCACGTCGCGAAAGCGCCGCCAGGGCGACGCCCCCAGCGAGGCGGCGCCCTCGTCGAGGGTGCGGATATCCACGGTCGCGAACACCGCCATCACCGATCGCACCATGAACGGCATGGTGAAGATGACGTGACCGGTCAGGATGAACAGCCAGGAGCGGCGAAAGGTGGAAAAACTCTGATAGGTCAGGAGCAGCGCCAGCGCGATGGCAAGACCCGGGATCGCCAGCGGCAGCGTAATGATCTCCTCGACGATGCGCGACAGCCGGCCGCCGCGGACATGCAGCGCATAGGCCGCGGGCACGCCCGCCAGCAAAGTGACGGCCAATGTCGCCGAGGCGATCACGAACGACAAGAGGATGGTGTCGGCATAGAGCTCCCAGACCTGAACAACCCATTGCAGCGTCACCCCCGAGGCGATGCCGCGAAAATAATTCACAGTGATGCCGGCCGAAATCGACAGCAGAGCGGGCACGACCAGGAAGGCAGCCACCAGCAAAGTGAAAAGGAACTGGCCGGCAAAGATCAGGCGATCGCGCATGATTTCATCCGGCCGCGGCGACGGCAGAGCCGCTGAACGAACGGGCCAGCGCCAGGATCGCCCAGGCGATGATGCCGAGGCCGACCGACAGCGCCGCCGAGGTGGCGAAGTTCGCTGCGAGGGTGAACTCGGTGTAGATCAGCATCGGCAGTACGTCGATATTGGTCGCGAGCGTAAAGGCGGTGCCGAACGCTCCCATGGCGGTGGCAAAGGCAATCGCGCCGGATGCCACGAAGGCAGGCCGTAAGCCCGGCAGCACGACGTCGCGTTGTACGGCCCAGGGACCGGCACCGAGCGAACGCGCGGCTTCTTCAAGACCCGAGTCGAGCTTCTGGCACGCGGCCATGATGGTCAGGATTACCCTGGGAATGGAGAAATACAGATAACCCAGGAATAGTCCGGACATCGAATAGGCGAACACCAGCTTCTCGCCAACCAGATGGCTCGTAATTTCGCCGATCAGGCCCTGGCGGCCGGCCAGCAGGATGATCAGGAAGCCGACCACCACGCCGGGAAAGGCCAGCGGAAAAGTCAGCATCGCAATTAGTACCGCACGGCCTGGAAAATGATGGCGTTGCAGGAATATGCCCGCCACCGTCGCAATCGCCAGCGTCACGAGCGTGGTCGCACTCGAAAGCAGCACGGTGTTGATCAGGGTAGCGCGATAGCGCGGCTCGGTCAGGATCGATAGATAGCCGGCCAGCCCCTGCGGCCCCTCGGCGCCAGTCACCACCAGCCGCGCCATCGGCAAGAGAAAGAACGCCGTCGTCACCACGGCGAGCGGCAGCAGGCACAGCGAAAGGAACGGTTTATGCGGCATCTCAGCAATGGCGCCGGTTATTCGACGCCATACTGCATCAGCGGACCTCGGCGAGATAGCGGTCGACAAAGGCTTTTTGCACGCTTTCCATCTGGCCCCAGTCGACGCTCGCGGCGCGGGCATAGTCGCTGTCGGGCAGGAATTTGGCCTTGACGGCCTCCGGCAGCGGAATCGGGCGCGCCGGGCGCAAATAGGCATTGGTCCAGATCGCCTGGCCCTTGTCGGACAACAGATAGTCGATCACTTTCTCCGCCTTGTCCTTGTCGGGGGCGTTCCTGACGAGACCAACGACGTAGGGAAAGACCACCGATCCCTCGCAGGGGATGACGAATTCGAAACTGCCCTTCTCCTGGTATTTCGCGCGATAGGCATTGAAATCATAATCCAGCAGGATCGGGATTTCGCCGGAAACCACGCGCGCATAGGAGGTCTGCTTGGGAACGATCGGATCGTTCTTGCGCAGCTCCTTGAGATAAGCGATCGCGGGATCGAAATTGGCGGCCGAGCCACCGAGCGCCCGATTGATCGCTACCACGCCGACATAACCGACCGCGGCCGAGGTCGGATCGAGATAGCCGACCATGCCCTTGTAGTCGGGCTTCAGGAGATCCTTCCAGCAGGCCGGGACCGGCTTGCCGCCGAGCGCATCCTTGTTGACGAACAGGCCGAGCGTGCCGGAATGAATCGTGGTCCAATAGCCGTCCGGATCCTTTAATCCCGCCGGCACCTGGTCCCAGTTGACCGGCTTGTAAGGCTCCAGCGCGCCTTCCGCCTTGGCCTTCATGCCGAAGGTGACGCCGAAATAGCCGATGTCGCCGACCGGATTGCTTTTCTCTGCCAGAATCTGCGCCAGCGCCTGGCCCGAATTCTTGTTGTCGTGGGGAATATCGTAGTGCAGATCGGCCTTGATGGCCTTGAGCATCGAAGCCCAGTCAGCCCATTCCGGCGGGCAGTTGTAGCAGATGACGTCGGCCGCCATAGCGGATTGCAGCGGCGCCCACAACGGCAGCGACAGTAAAGCCAAAACAATACGGACGATCTTCATCGCAGCAGCTCCGATGTGGCAGCAGGGTCATTCCCAGGCGAAGGACTTCGACTATAGGCCCCGCATGAAGGATTTGCGACGATCGCCAATGGTGCCACGGCAAAATCAGCGACGAGCGGATTGGCCCGTGGTGCCGCATCGATCCCCGCTACAACTGATCTATGGTTGCAGAGAATTTCCCGGTCCGGGAAAGTTGTATGGAACGGGACCTGCCCATCACCACGACTTCCGGCATTCGGCGGCGCCCGGCCCTGGCAGCACGAGGCCTCTCGTCATATTGAGGTGGCGGCAAGACAATCTGCGCGCTGAAATTAACGCGAAGGTTGGCCGCTTCCTTGCCGTGGCTTGGCCCGCAGCAAACGCTCTGCCAGATAGTCGACGACCAATTTTGGGACGATGAGACCAAAGCTCATCGCCAAGATGATCATGGCCGCGATCAGGCCATCGGCAGTGGTCGCGCTGAGCATATCCAATGTCGTCGGCGGCCCATCCGCGATCTGCAGGAGACCGCTGGCCATCCTGAACAGGTAGACACCAGGAATCATCGACACCACCGCCGCGAAGCCAATGGCGGCAAACGGCATGTGCGATCGCCGCGAGACCGGCGTGAGGATCAGCGCGACCGCGACGCAAGCTACCAGGGCGCCGGTCGCCGCGCCGAAACCAAACTGCATAATAGCCGCCCATCGCAACGCATGGGCGAACATGCCGACGGCAACCGGCCACGGCAGCATATATAGCGGAGTTGAAAAGAAGATGCTGTAGGCGGCAACGGCGACACCGGCGGCGATTGCGTCCTGCCACAGCGGGATGGCTCTGCCCGTCGGGTCGGTTGGCAAGGATACCCCGAGCAGCGCCAGCCCGAGCAGAAGGCCCGCCAGGATCGCGACGACGATCAGGCCGGCGTAGATCAAGCGCGCGGCACCAAGCGAAATCCGGCCCTGGATGAGGTCGAGCGCTCCATTGAGAACATGCGGACCGGGCACCAGCACCATGCACGGACAGACCGCGACCAGGCGCAACGAGGAGCTCAGGTCGTAGCGAACAGCCAAAGCCCCGACAATACCGGCAAGAAGAGCCGCGCAAAATGGCTGCAGCAGCAGATTTGTGCCGAGTTCGCCCAATGCGCGGCGTAAAATTGCGCCAGCGCCAGCGCTCGCAAATATCAGCGCTGCCGCCGGGATGTGCTGGACCCCGAAGATTACAGCCAACGCCACCGCCCCAACCCCCGCGGCGCACGCGAAGAGCCACGTCGGCGCCGGCGCCGAGCGCGAGATTTCCGCGAGGTTTTGCATTGCTGCACCCGGCGTGAGACGACCCGACTCGACAGCCTCTATCGCCCGCATGGCGGAAGCCACGCGGTCCATTTCCACGCCCGCAGGATCGGCCGCTACCTTGGCCGCCGACTTGCCCTGATTGACGATCAAGAGCTCCAGCGCGCCCCAGTCCGGCACGATCGTAGCGCGCAGCCCCAGCGCAGAAGCGAGGCGCCCGGCCGCACTCACGGTCTGTTCCGTGGCTTGTCCATTGACGAAGAGAACCCTGGCAAAGGCCAGGATTAATTGACATCGCTCATCCGTAGTCATTGGAGCTTCTCCAAAGCCTCCGGTTGCCGCGCCGCTACCGCTGGCGTCCGACACGCGCGCCTCCGCAACTGGCTCAATGCGCAGCGGAACCCGCCGCATCGATCGCAACGCCGGGCTTCACCATTTTCCTCGGGTCGACAATGCGGTCAAATTCCGCTTCGCTGACAAAGCCCAGCTGCAGCGCGGCCTGCTTCAGCGTGAGGTCGTGGTCCATGGCATGGTGGGCGATCTTCGATGCCTTGTCGTAGCCGATGACGGGCGACAGGGCGGTCACCAACATCAATGAGCGATCGACGTATTCGCTGATCCTCTTCAAATTCGGCCTGGTGCCCTCGACCAGGAATTTACGGAAATTGCCGCAGCCATCTGTCATGATCGTGATCGAATTTGTGATGTTGTGGATCATCAATGGCTTATAGACGTTCATTTCCAGGTAACCGCCGGCCCCACCGAAGCCCACAGCGACGTCGTTGGCCATCACCTGCACGGCGATCATGGTAAGGGCCTCGCACTGGGTCGGATTGACCTTTCCTGGCATGATCGAAGAGCCGGGCTCATTCTCGGGGATTTCCAACTCTGCAAATCCGGCGCGCGGACCGCACGACAGCAAGCGGATGTCGTTGGCTATCTTGTAGATCGAAACCGCCAAGGTGCGAAGCGTCCCGGAAAGCTGCACCAGGGCATCATGGGCGCCCTGAACGGTGAACTTGTTCGGAGCCGTGACGAACGGCAGGCCGGTCAGCTTCGCGATCTCGGAGGCTGCCGCTTCGGCAAAGCCGGGCGCCGAGTTGATGCCTGTGCCGACGGCGGTGCCGCCGAGCGCCAGTTGATAGACGCCGGGCAAGGCGGCCTCCAGCCGTTCCAGATTGTCGGACAACATCCCGGCATAGCCGGACCATTCCTGTCCCAAGGTCAAAGGGGTAGCGTCCTGCATGTGGGTGCGCCCGATCTTGACGATGTCGTCCCAGGCCTTGGCCTTGGCATCGATCGCATCGCTCAGGGCGGCGACAGTCGGAATCAGGCGCTGCTTCACGCCCACGGCGGCGGCGATGCACATCGCCGAGGGAAAGGTATCGTTCGACGATTGCGCCATGTTGACGTCATCGTTCGGATGTACCGGTTTGTGGCTGCCGAGCGTGGTTCCGGCGAGTTGGCAGCAGCGGTTCGAGATCACCTCGTTCACGTTCATGTTGAACTGGGTGCCGCTGCCGGTCATCCACACGTGCAACGGAAACATGTCCTGATACTTGCCAGCCAGGATTTCGTCGCAAGCCTGAACAATCAATTGATATCGCTCCTGGTCGAGCCGCTTGCCGACATGGTTGGCAATGGCGGCGGCCTTTTTCAACGTCGCATAGGCCGTGATCATCTCGCGGGGGATGAGATCCTGGCCAATGCTGAAATGCTCGAGAGAGCGCTGAGTTTGCGCACCCCAGAGCTTATCCTCAGGGACTTCAATGACACCGAAGCTGTCGGTCTCTTTTCGCACACCACCCATTTTGCCGTCTCCGTTTTGCCAGCTCCTCGATAGATCTGTCTATTCCACGCGCACATCAAGCTCCTTGACCAACCGTTCGTACTTTTGTGAGTCCTCCTGCACCTGACTCGTGTAGTGCTCGACCGTGCCACCGGCAGGCTCCTGCGCCTGATCGCTGAAGATCTGTCGCACTTTTTCATCGCGCAAGGCCGTGTTCACTTCGGCATTGAGCCGGGAAACGATAGCCGTCCCGGTGCCTGCCGGCACAAACATTCCGACCTGCTGATCCATGACCAGCCCTTCAACGCCCGCTTCCCCAAAGGTCGGGACATCAGGTAACGCCGGCGAGCGGGTCGCCGTCGATTGCGCCAGCAGACGAAGTCCGCCGGACTTATAGTAGGGAACCAGCGGTGTCGTTCCGAGCGAGCCAAGCTTGACATGTCCGGCGACGAGATCATTGATGGCCTGACCGCCACCTCGATAGGGCACTTGTTCGAGCTTGATACCGGCGAGCTTCGCGTACCACAGTCCTACCACGGCCTGGGTCGACCCGGCGCCGCTGCCGGTTGCGAAGCCCATGCCTGGCCGTTGCTTTACCAGCTCGGTCAGTTCCGCGAGTGTGGTCACGCCGAGCGAAGGATGAACAGCCAGCGCGATCGGCTGGTGCGAGAGCTCGACCACCGGGATCAGAGCCTTCAAGGGATCGATAGCCATCTTGTAGACGTGAGGGTTTTCGCTGACCGCATCCGTCCCGATCAGGATCGTGTAACCATCAGGCGCGCTTTTGGCGACATACTCGATCCCGATGTTGCCATTGGCACCTGACCTGTTCTCGATCACGATCGACTGTCCCAGCCTGTGGGACAGATAATCGCCCACAACCCGCGCCGCTACGTCGGTTGAGCCGCCGGCGGGAAAGGGAACGATGAAGTGGATCGGGCGGTCCGGCCAGTCTCCCGCTTCGGCTTCAACGGCGGCGCAGAGCGCAAGCGCCACAATCGAGCTGGCGATAGACATCTTCATCATCGAATTTACTCCTTCATTCGCGGCCGGCATCGGTTATCCTATCGCGACCCCAGTGTTCTGCCTCCAACAATTGTTTCCACCATTCCGGGGCCCGAGCGCAGCGCGAGAGCCCGCAATCCATAACTGCCAATGGGGGTTATGGATTGCGGGCTCCCCCAGACTGCGCCCCGGAATGACGCCGAGATGAGATGGTGTGTCAGAACCACCACACTAGCGTCCGCCCACCGCAAGCAGGGATAGACATGCCATATTCGAAATATCTTGCCGAGCAGATGGGCACCATCAAGCTTCTGACGCCCGGCCCGTTTATGGCCGGATCCTATGCCGAGCTCATTCTGGTTTACACCGCGGGCACCTTCGGCATCGACGACACCGGCATGGTGAAAGTGTCGTGGCGGACAACATCGGACCTGAGCAAGCCGCAGTTCAGCAAGCCTGATGCGCCAAATTTCACGACGGTGGAGGCAAGCAATGGCGCCAGGCTTGAGGTTTCATTTGATCGCCTCAACGTCCGCCCGTACGCCAATACGTTGCTGATCCGCATCGGGCGCGGCTATCTCCGCGCGGGCGACACACTGACAATCCGCTTCGGCGACCGCCGCAAGGGATCGCCCGGACTACGGCTGCAGACCAGCGTGGAAAACAAAGTCGAGCTTCGAACATCGGTCGATGTTTTCGCGACCTATGAATTCTGCGAACTGCCAGAGCAGCCGGCCTTTGACCTGATGGCCGGACCCGCGACCCGTTGGAAAGCCATCCTGCCTTCGCTCGCAGTCGTCGGTGAGTCATTCCGGCTTGCCATCGTCGCCGAGGACATGTGGGGCAATCCGACCGAGGACGCGGCGGCCGACCTTGTGCCGCGATCGTCGCTCCCTCTCAGTGGTCTCCCTGAAAGGGTTACAATCAAGAAGGGCGACGGTCCGCGCGTCATTGAAAATCTTGTTGCGACCAGTACCGGGGATCTCGACCTGACCATAACGGCCGATGGCCAGCTGCTCGCGAGAGCCAACCCGCTTCGGGTTGTGGCCGAGGCGCCGCTACGGCGCTATTGGGCCGATCTGCACGGCCAGAGCGGCGAGACCATCGGCATGGGCACGGCAGAGTCGTATTTTCGCTACGCGCGTGACAAGGCCTTCATCGACATGGTGGGCCACCAGGGCAACGATTTTCAAATCACCGATTCCTTCTGGAAAAGGCTGAATGAGCTGACCGCTGAGTTCGATCAACCGGGCAAGTTCGTGTGCCTCCCGGGCTATGAATGGTCGGGCAATACCGGCATGGGCGGCGACCGTAACGTCTTCTTTCGCCACGAAGGGCGGCCGATACGCCGTTCATCCCACATCCTGGTCGAGGGCCAGACTTCCACCGATGCGATCTACACAGCGGACAAGCTGTTCGAAGCTCTGAGCGGCGAAGATTGCCGCGTCATCGCCCATGTCGGCGGGCGATATGCCGATATCGGGTATGCGCATGACGGACGGATCGAACGCAGCGTGGAGATTCATTCGACCTGGGGAACCTTCGAATGGTTACTGCACGACGCTTTCGAGAAAGGCTTTCGCGTGGGCGTGGTCTGCCATAGCGACGACCACAAGGGCCGGCCCGGGGCGACGACCCCGGGCGCATCGACCTTCGGTGCCATCGGCGGGTTGTCCTGTTATTTCATGCCGGAGTTGACGCGTGAGGCGCTATTCGAGGCGCTGCGCAAGCGCTGGCATTATGGAACGACCGGCAACCGCCTCTATCTCGATCTGCGCGCCACGTTCGATCAGGATGTCACGGGTTTCTCGGAAGATCCGCAGCTTGGGCCGGCGCAGGAATTTCCAGTACGCGAAGCCATGATGGGGGACATCATCCGAGCGAAGTCGGTGCCGATGACGCTTGCCGTCGAAGTCGTGGGGACGGCGCCGCTGGAGCGGGTGGACGTGTTTCACGGCACGCACGTCGTTCAATCGACCCGCCCATTCGCGGCCACCGACCTCGGACGCAGGCTGCGCATCCTGTGGCAGGGTTCCGAATATCGCGGGCGCGGGCGGGAAACCGTGTGGCAAGGTCAGCTCGCGATCACCGGCAACCGATACTTGCGTTTTGCGCCGGTGAACTTTCTCAATCCCGAACGCAAGGTCAGCGAAGTCGCTCCCGGCACGGCCCTGGCGTGGACTTCGGTCACGACCGGAAATCTGGCCGGCATCGACCTCTGGCTCGATCAGGCGCGGACTGGCCTGCTGCGGATTGAGACCAATGTGGTATCGGGCGAGGTCGAGATCGAGAAACTTGCCGATGGCAGGATAGAATTCGACGGCGGCGGGCTTGGCCGCAAGCTCAGCGTCTATCGGCTGCCCGAAAACGACTGGAGCAACCGACTGGCTTTCCAGCATCGCGTGGCATTCGCCGGGGGCGCGGACTTGCCGGTCTACGCTCGCGTCACGCAGGCCGACGGCCATCAGGCGTGGTCGAGCCCGATCTATCTGATCGAATAAACAGGGCCGCAAACACGGTGCAAGCGGCCATCCTTCGAGACGCGAGCCTCAGGCTCGCTCCTCAGGATGAGGTCGGAAATCGCTGGACGAGTTCGCTTGTTGAGGCACCCCGTGCTGCCTCATGGTGAGGAGCGGCGCGAAGCGACGCGTCTCGAACCATCTGCCCTCGTCGCATCCTTCGAGACGCATCGCTTGCAGCGATGCCGCAGGGGATAAGGGAAGAAAGCTTAAGCTTCTTGAATCCAGATCAGCGCTTTCCAAAGTGCCTTTCACCGCGGCACCACGGCGGTGGCTTCGATCTCGACCCGCGCTGCCTTTTCGACCAGGCGCACGACCTGGACCAGCGCCATGGCCGGATAGTGCGTGCCCAGAATTTCGCGATAGATCTGGCCGAGGGTCTTCAGGTTGGCCAGATATTCCTCGATGTCGACGACATACCAGGTAAGCCGAACGAGGTGCTCAGGTCCCGCGCCGCCCTCGGCGAGAATGGCCAATATGTTGCCTAGAGTCTGCCGCACCTGGGCGGGGAAATCGACCGGCAAATGTCCCTGATCATCCCAGCCGATGATGCCGCCAGTCACCACCAGGCGGCCGTCGGCCGCCATGCCATTGGCATAGCCCTTCGGCGATGGCCAGCCCGAAGGCTGCAGCACGCGCGGACCGGCATCCGGCATCTCACCCTTGGGCGCTGGCAGCACCGCCAGCGTCGGTCCTTTTGACGTACTCACGTCAAGCTCTCCATTGCCTGGGATCGATTTTATTCGGCGGCCAGACCGGTCGAGCGTGGCCGCCCGCCGGCCTCCGCCATCTGCCGCAAGGCAAATCGCTTCAACTTACCGGTTTCCGTCTTCGGCAGCTGGTCGACGAACTCGATCGCGCGCGGATATTTGTAGGGCGCGATGGTGCGCTTGACGTGATCCTGCAACTCCGCTGTGAGCGCGCTGTCCGCGGTGATGCCGGACGCCACGACCACGTAGGCCTTGACGATCAAGCCGCGCGCTTCGTCGGGCGCGCCGACGACGCCACATTCGGCGACCGCCGGGTGGGTCAGCAGTGCCGCCTCGATCTCCGGTCCGGCGATATTGTAACCGCTGGAAACGATCATGTCGTCCGATCGGGCAACGAAGCAGAAGCGGCCGTTCTGGTCGCGCACGAAAGTATCGCCCGTCAGATTCCAGCCCTCGCGCACGTAGTTCGACTGCCTGGAATCCGCAAGATAACGGCATCCTGTCGGACCGCGAACCGCGAGCTTACCAGGCGTCCCCGGCGGCAGTTCGTTCATCTCGGCGTCGACGATCCTGGCCTCGTAACCCGTGACCGGGCGACCCGTAGTTCCGGCGGCGGCGTCGCCTGTGCGGTTGGTGATAAAGATATGCAGCAATTCCGTGCTGCCGATGCCATCGAGGATCGGCTTGCCGGTCTTGCGGGTCCAGTTCTCGAAAACCGGCGCCGGCAAGGTCTCCCCGGCCGAGACCGCCAGACGCAGCGATGACAGATCGGCGCCCTTGTCCATCGCGGCCATCATTGCCCGATAGGCGGTCGGCGAGGTAAAGCAGATCGTGGCCTTGTAGGTCTCAATAATCTTGACCATCTCGCTCGGCGAGGCATTTTCCAGCAGCGTCGCGGTGGCGCCGAACCTCAGCGGAAAGATCGCAAGACCGCCGAGGCCAAAGGTAAAGGCCAAAGGCGGCGAGCCGACGAAGACATCATCCGGCGTGACGTTGAGAACTTCCCTGGCATAGCCATCGGCGACGATCAGGAGATCGCGGTGGAAATGCATGGTCGCCTTGGGTTCGCCGGTGGTACCGGACGTAAATCCGAGCAGAGCGACGTCATCCCGGCCGGTTTTGACCGCCTCGAAACGTACCGGCTTGTTCAGCGCCACCCGATCAAGCTCGGCATCATGGTTCGAGGTGCCGTCAAAATTCACCACCTGCTTGAGAAACCGGCTGGTCTTGGCGCACGCGACCAGTTCGTCGGCAATGCGGCTGTCGGTCAAAGCAAGCGCGATCTCCGCCTTGTCGACGATCTTTGTCAATTCGCCGGCACGCAGCATCGGCATGGTATTGACGACGACAGCGCCCGCCTTGGTTGCCGCAAGCCATGCCGCGACCAGGGCCGGATTGTTGCCCGAGCGTATCAGAACCCGGTTGCCGGGCTTGACGCCGTAATTCTCCACCAGGGCATGCGCCAGACGGTTCGACCAGTCCGCCAGTTCCTTGTAGGTGCGCTGGCGACCGTTGCCGATCAGCGCGATCCGATCGCCCTGCCCCTGCTCCACGATCCGGTCGGTCAGTTCGACCGCGGCGTTGAGATATTCCGGATATTGAAACTCCGGCCGATCGAGCCGCAATTGCGGCCATTGGTGCGCTGGCGGTAGATTTCGCCGCGTAAAATCGTCCACGTGACCCGATGGGCCAAGATTTTGATGCCCAAGGCTCTGATGTCCAAGGCTCTGATGTCCAAGGCTCTGATGTCCGAGGCTTTCCGTTGAATCCGACATTTCCATGTCCCTCGCATTCCCGGGATGAGCCGCGCCTTAGGCAAACCATTTTATACTTAAAGCAATTGGGTGCAAGTACCCAAATCGAGTCCCTCCAACCGCTTCTTGCGGCCTAGCGCCTCGCCAGTTCCACAAGCCGCGCTACCATTGCCGACTGCGGGTCGGCCAGCGGCGCAATCGCGGTGAAATGATTGGCGCCCGGAAGCGTGCCGAACCGTGCCGCAACACCGGCCTGGCCCCAGCGCTCGACGATGGTCCGGCTCTGCCGGAAATATTCCGCGCTCTCCTGTTCGCCCACCACCGCATCGAGGCTGCCGCGCGAAGGCGCCGGCCAGAACAGCGGGCTCGCCGCCCGCGCCGTCGCCGGATCGAGCCGCAACGCCGCGTTGATCGAGGTTTCGACCAGCGGACCCAGATCGAACAGGCCGGAAATGGCATAGGCCGCGATGACGGGGTCGGCAGGCAGCGATGCATCGAACGCCGGCCAATCGGTCGCCAGCAGGCAGGCAGCCAGATGGCCGCCCGCCGAATGGCCGGATATCACGAGCGGGCGCTGCAGCCGTGCCAGCTCGCGCACCGCCATTCGCAACTGCCGAATGATATGATCGATGCTCACGCCGGGACAGAGATCATAGCCGGGAATGGCGACACCGAACCCGTGGGCATTGAGGCCGCCGGCGAGGTGACTGAAAAAGGAAATGTCGAGCGCCTGCCAGTACCCGCCATGAATAAAGACGAGGATCGCGTCTTGGTTATTGCCGGGAAAAAAGTCGATGGTATTGCGCGGGCCGCGATCATAGGCCATGCAATGCGGAATATGACGCGCGCGATAAGCAGCAGCATCCTGAGCCCAGCCGGCGATCAGCGCCGGATGCCCGGGAACCCGGGCCCGGTTGTTGTATTCGACCTCGTAATCAACCGGCGCGCTCAACTCACACCGCTCTTTGCCGCGCGGCTTTCTGTGCCGACGCCTTGGTCTTGGCCAACAGCCGCATCAGCTCGCGCACATCCTTGGTGGTCAGATCGGAAAAGATATCGGCGATCCAGCCCTCGTGCTCCGTGGCCATCCGGCGGAATTCAGCGCGGCCGGCCTTTGTCAATCGGATCACTTGCACGCGGCGGTCGGCGTCAGAGGTGCGGCGGTCGAGGTGGCCGGAGACGACCAGGCGTTCGACCAGGCCGGTAACGTTGCCATTCGATACCATCATGCGCTTGGAAACATCCGACAGCGTCATACCGTCAGGCGCCTTGTCGAGCTGAGCCATCAGATCGAAGCGCGGCAGCGTCACATCGAAGCGCGCCCGTAGCCGGCTGCGGACCTCGCCTTCGATCAAGGTCGTGCAGGTCAAGAGCCGAAGCCACAGCCGGAGCTCGTTGCCATGATCCTCGGGAAGCTCGACGGCCTTGGTCTCGGAATCAAGGATCATGACGCGGTCAAACCTGCTTTGCAGCCCGGACGCGCAACTTGCTTCGCGCCTGTTGCGTGGCAGCCTGTTATTTTGACTTTCAAATAATTCAGCAGATATCGCAAGTCAAAACGCCGTCGCGGCGGCCGATGCCGCTGTTCTTTCTTTAAGGTTCAAACAATTGGCGCGCAGCTTGCATGGCGTCCGCTCAATGACGGGTCGAGCATGGTGAGGCTTGGCATCAGGCTCTGCTTGCGAGGGGTGCTGTCAACAGAATAAGCTTCTCGTCCTCGCAGCCTCAAAAGTGGTTCGGTTTCGGCTGCATCGCGGCCGGTCAGGGAGAAAGATAATGAAGCAGCGGTTGAAATTCGGCGGGCTGGCAATTCTGTTGAGTCTTGCGGCCGGCCAAGCGGTCGCGCAGGAAAAGCTCAAGATCGGCGTGATCGTGACGCTGTCGGGGCCGGCCGCCTCGCTCGGCCAGCAGGCCCGCAACGGCTTTGCGCTCGCGGTCAAGGATCTCGGCGGCAAGATGGCGGGCCGCGATGTCGAGGTCACGGTGGTCGATGACGAACTCAAGCCGGACGCCGCGGTGACCAAGGTCAAGGGACTTTTGGAGCGCGACCACGTCGACTTCGTGGTCGGACCGATCTTCTCCAATATCCTGCAGGCGATCCACCGGCCGGTGACGGAATCCAAGACCTTCCTGATCAGTCCGAATGCCGGCCCGTCGAGCTACGCCGGCAAGGCCTGCAGCCCGTTTTTCTACGTCACCTCCTACCAGAACGACCAGGTCCATGAGATCCTCGGCAAGGTCGCCCAGGACCGCGGCTACAAGCGCGTCTATATCATGGTTCCCAACTACCAGGCCGGCAAGGATTCGGTGGCCGGATTCAAGCTCGACTACAAGGGCGAGATCGTCGAGGAGAGCTACGTGCCGCTGGGGACGCTGGATTTCCAGGTCGAGCTCTCCAAGATCGCCTCGCTGAAGCCCGACGCCGTCTTCACCTTCATGCCCGGCGGTATGGGCGTCAGCCTCGTCAAGCAATACAGACAGGCAGGCCTGGCCGATTCCATTCCGGTGCTGTCGGCCTTCACGGTCGATGAATCGACGCTGCCGGCGCAGCAGGATGCGGCCGTCGGCATGTTCGGCGGCGCCAACTGGGCGCCCAATCTGGACAATCCCGCCAACAAGAAATTCGTCGCCGGCTATGAAGCCGCCTACGAGAGCGTGCCCGGCACCTATGCCATGCAGGCCTATGACGCTGCACTTTTGATCAACAGCGCCGTCACGGCGGTCAAGGGCGACCTTACCAACAAGGACGCGGTGATCGCGGCCCTGAAGAAGGCCGATTTCACCTCGCCGCGGGGCAATTTCAAGTTCAATACCAACGGCTATCCGATCCAGGATTTTTATCTCACCAAGGTCGCCAAACGCCCCGACGGCAAATTCCAGACCGAGATCGTGGAAAAAGTGTTCACAAATGACAGCGACCGCTACGCCAAGGATTGCGTGCCGGCTAATTAGATCAGCGTTTCCTTGAAACTGATCGTATCCATGCTCTCTGACCTCATCCTGAGGAGCAAGCCGAAGGCTGGCGTCTCGAAGGATGGCCGCTTGCACCGCCTTTGCCGCCATCCTTCGAGACGCATCGCTCGCGCGATGCTCCTCAGCATGAGGACCGGGGAGTTTGCCGATGGGATCAGAACTTCGGAAAAGCTGATCTAGAAAATCAGGGAGGGAGAAAAGGGATGACAAGCGAGATCACCGGCATCACCCGGGCCAATGAGGGCATGCAGGGCATTTCCTGGAATATTCTCGGCCAGACCTATGTGCCGAAGAACTACACCGACCACTGCTTTTCCTGGCATGCGACGCTGCCACCCGGCACCTTCGTGCCGCCGCATATTCATCCCGACCAGGATGAATATCTCTACATGCTGGAAGGCAAGCTCGACTTCATGCTGGGCGGCAACGATGCCCAGGCCACGCCCGGCGACCTGATCCGCCTCGGCATGGGCGTCCCCCACGGCATCTTCAACAAGTCGGATCAGACCGCAAAGGTGCTGTTCTGGGTGTCGCCGAGCCAGAAGCTCTACGACCTGTTCTGGGGCCTGCACAATATGAAAGAGCAGAAGCCCGAGGCCGTGGTGGCGATGGCCGCCGAATACAACGTCCACTTCCTGCCACCCCCGGCGGGGTGAGGCGTGAGCGCCCGCGCGCTACGCCCGAACCGCCGTCAATCCCGGCACCGCGGCAAAGCCGGCCTTGCTGGCATAGCCGCGGACGATGGCTTCGCGCTGGGCATAGCTCAGCACCTTGTTGACGTCATCGAAGCCGTCGGGCGCGATTTGTTCGACGGCGTCGATGACGCCTTCGGGGCCGCCGCGGCGATTGGAACGGACGATCTCGGCGGTCATCGGCAGCCGCTTCTGCTGATATTCCATCAAGGCCTGGCGCGGATGCTCGGAGCGCGCCAGCGCATCGGCGAGACAACGCGCATCCAGGATGGCCTGCGAGGCGCCGTTCGATCCGACCGGATACATTGGGTGGGCGGCATCGCCTAGCAAAGTGACGCGGCCGGCCGACCACCAGGGCAAGGGATCGCGGTCGCAGGTCGGATATTCGTAGAATTCAGGCGTCGCGGTGATCAAAGCGGGCACATCGACATGGGGCACCGAGAAGCGCGCGACATGCGGCATCAGTTCCTCGCGTTTTCCCGGCCGCGACCAGTCCTCGCGGCGCGGCGGCGGCGCGCTGCCGTCGCCGACTTTTACCAGTACCGCCCAGTTGGTGAGCCGGCTCGCCGGGCTTGAACCTTCCGCGATCGGGTAGACGACGACCTTGGCATGAAGCCCGCCGGCCACGATCATGGAACGACCGCTCAGGAACTTGGGCCAGTCGCGGGCGCCGCGCCATAGCATCAGTCCGTTCCAGCACGGCGGCCCTTCGTCGGGAAACAGCATCTCACGCACCCGCGAATGGATGCCGTCGGCGCCGATCAGGATATCGCCGCGCACCGTTTTGGTGTGATGGCCGGTGCGATCGAAGAAGTAGGCTGACACGCCGCCTTCGTCCTGGGCAAAGGCCCCGAGCCGGCAGCCAGTGTGGATGGTCTCGCTCCCCAGCCGCTCCTCGACCGCGCGGTGGATCACGCTCTGCAGCCGGCCGCGATGAACCGAGAATTGCGGCACCTCATGGCCGGCATCGATGCCGCGGGCTTCCTTCCAGACTTCCTGGCCATGACGATTGAGATAATAGAGGACGTCGGTTCGGATGGCGATGTCGTCGAGCCGTTGCAACAGCCCGAGGCCAGCCAGTTCGCGGATCGCATGCGGCAGTGTATTGATGCCGACGCCGAGTTCGCGGATGGCATCCGACTGTTCGAACAGTTCGCAATCGATGCCGCGGGCCCGCAGCATCAGCGCGGTGGTCAGGCCTCCGATCCCACCCCCGACGATAATGGCCTTCATCGTCCGCCTCCACTCCCACACAGGCGCCAACCCAAGACGCCCAGCGTCGCACAGGCCGTCACTCCGCCGCAAGCGGCTTGGTCGCCTCCGCTTTGAGCTCGGCGCGGGTCTTCGGCTTAGCCTTAATTTTCAGGTCCGTAAAATCCTGCCGGTCGCGCACACTGTTGCGGAAGATCTGCTCCTTGCCGGGCAAATATTGCGGCGGGCAGGATACTTCGGCGCCATACCAGGCAGCGGCCTTCAGCGTAAAGGCGGGATCGACCAGATGGGGGCGGCCGAGCGCCACCAGATCGGCGCGGCCGGCGGCTAAGATGGTATTGACCTGGTCTGCGGTCGTGATGTTGCCGACGCACATCGTGGCGACGCGGGCCTCGTTGCGGACCTGATCGGAGAACGGGGTCTGGAACATGCGGCCATAGATCGGCTGGGCGTCGCGCACGGTCTGCCCGGTTGAGACGTCGACCAGATCGACGCCGGCCTCAGCGAAGGCACGCGCGATCAGAACCGCATCGTCGCCGGTGATGCCGCCGTCGGCCCAGTCGGTCGCCGAAATGCGCACCGACATCGGCTTGTGCGAAGGCCAGACCGATCGCAAGGCGTCGAACACTTCCAGCGGAAAGCGCAGGCGATTTTCCAACGAGCCACCGTAGGCACCGGTGCGCTGGTTGGTGAGCGGCGAGATGAAGCTGGCCAGGAGATAGCCGTGCGCGCAATGCAGTTCCAGCATGTCGAAGCCGCAGGCCTCGCCGCGCACGGCGGCCGCGACGAACTCGTCCCGCACCCGATCCATCGCCGCGCGATCCATCTCGCGGGGCACCTGGCTGTCGGGAAAGTAGGGAATCGGCGAGGCTGAGATCACCTCCCAGCCGCCCTCTTGCAGCGGCCGGTCGATGCCGTCCCACATCAACTGGGTGGCGCCCTTGCGGCCGGCATGGCCGAGCTGCAGGCAGATTTTGGCGGCGGAATTGGCGTGCACAAAATCGACGATGCGGCGCCAGGCGGCCTGCTGTTCGTCGTTCCAGAGCCCGGCGCAGCCCGGCGTGATGCGCGCATCACGACCGACGCAGGTCATCTCGGTAAAGATCAGGCCGGCGCCGCCCATGGCCCGCGAGCCGTAATGCACCAGATGAAAGTCGGTCGGAACGCCCTCCTTGGCCGAATACATGCACATCGGCGACACCACGGCGCGATTGGCCAGCGTCATCTCGCGCAGCCGCAGCGGCTGGAACATCGGCGGCACCGGACGGGTCACGTCGACCTCAAATCCCCGGGCGCGCACCTGCCGGGCGAAGGCCTTGTCGACCTCGGCCACAAACTCCGGCGCCCGCAGCGTCAGATTGTCATAGGTGATGGCCTTGGCGCGGGTCATGACGCCAAAGGCAAATTGCACGGGATCGAAATCCCAGAAGCGGTCGACATGTTCGAACCAGACCAGCGAGACGTCGGCGGCGTGCTGGGTCTTTTCCACCTCCTCGCGGCGACCGTGCTCGTACTGGTCAAGCGCAGCCGCCACCGTCGGCGCCCGCTGCATAGCGTCGGCCAGCGCGATGGCGTCTTCCATGGCGAGCTTGGTGCCGGAGCCGATCGAGAAATGCGCGGTCGCCTTGGCATCGCCGAGCAGCACCATGTTGTCCTTGACCCAGCGCTTGCTGCGGATCATCGGAAACTGGCGCCACATCGAACGGTTGGTCAGGAGCGGATGGCCTTCGAGGAACCAGCCGAAGATGCCGGCCATGCGATCGGCCGACTGCTTTTCATTGAGGCCTTCGAGGCCGGCTCGCTTGAAGGTTTGCGGATCGGTCTCGAAGATCCAGGTCGAGCGCCCCGCCTCATATTGATAGGCGTGGGCGATGAAGGGGCCCCATTCGGTCTCCTGGAAAATAAAGGTGAAGGCGTCGAGCGGCCGGGTCGAGCCCATCCAGGCGAACAGGTTGGAGCGCAGGTCGACCTCGGGCTCAAAATGCGCGATGTATTTGTCGCGGAAGCGGCTGTTGATGCCGTCGGCCAGCACCACCAGATCGGCATCGGCAAAGCGAACCTCGTCCTCGATGTCGGCCTGGAATCTCAAGGAGACACCGAGTTCGCGGGCGCGTTCCTGCAGGATCAACAGCAGCTGGCGGCGCGAGCAGCCGCAGAAGCCGTTGCCGCCGACCCGGTGCACAGTACCGCGGAAGTGCACGGCGATATCGTCCCAGTAGGCGAACTCCTCCGTGATGCGGCGATAGCTCGGGGCATCGTATTTTTCGAAATTGTCCAGCGTGGCGTCGGAGAACACCACGCCGAAGCCGAAGGTGTCATCGGCGCGGTTGCGCTCATAGACCGTGATCTCGGCTTGCGGCCGCTGCTTCTTGAGCAGGATCGCGGAATAAAGCCCGGCCGGCCCGCCACCGATGATCGCGATCTTCATGACAGCCTCCGGCTTTTGGTTCGACGGAATTATTTTAAACCTAAAGCAATTCCCCGGCAAGCGGGTTCGACAGCGGGTTCGTGCGCGGCTATCCTGACAGGATAGTGCCGTTTCCCCGTCATTGCGAGGAGCACTTGCGACGCGGCAATCCAGCTTCGCCGCGCGGAGACATGGATTGCTTCGCTTGCGCTCGCCATGACGGCGGTCTCAATTACCCTGGAAAGCCGGCTTCACCTTGTTGGCGAAGGCCTCGAAGGCACGGGTAAAATCCTTGGTGGTCATGCACAGCGCCTGCGCAATGGCTTCGGCCTCGATGGCTTCCTCCACCGACATCGCCCATTCCATCGCCAGCATCCGCTTGGTCATGGTGTTGGCGAAAGTCGGTCCCTCCGCGATCTGCCGGGCAAGCGCCTGCGCCTGCGACAACAGCTGTTCGGGCGTCACAATGCGGCTGAAAAAACCCCATCGCTCGCCCTCTTCCGAGCTCATGAAGCGGCCGGTATAGAGCAGTTCGGAGGCGCGGGACTGGCCGATGATGCGAGGCAGGATGGCGCAGGCGCCCATGTCGCAGCCGGCGAGGCCCACCTTGTTGAACAGGAAGGCGACCTTGGCGCCGGACGCCGCCAGCCGCAGGTCGGAAGCCATCGCGATGATGGCGCCGGCGCCGGCGCAAATGCCTTCGACGGCGGCGATAATGGGCTGCGGGCAAGCCCGCATGGCCTTGACGAGATCGCCGGTCATGCGGGTGAAAGCGGTTAGGCCCTTGGTATCCATCTTGACCAGCGGGCCGATGATCTCGAACACATCGCCGCCGGACGAAAAATTGCCGCCCGCGCCCGTGACCACGACGGTTTTGACCTCATCGTCCATCGTGCAGGCGCGAAAAAAATCCGTCAGCTCGCGGTAGCTTTCAAACGTCAGCGGGTTTTTTCGTTCGGGACGGTTCAGCGTCACCGTCGCCACGCCATCCACCACGGCGAGCAGGAAATGCGCCGGCGAATAGTCTGCCAATGGCAGGGTGACGGGATTGGCGGGCTTGCTCATGGGAACTCCCCTTTGCGATGATATTGGCATGATGGCCCGAGTGCATCGGGCGTGTTTTTAGATCTCGCCGCCGGCTACCGCGATGGCCTGTCCGGTAATGGCGCTGGCGCCTTCGCCGCACAGCCACCGCACGCTATCGGCGACTTCCGCCGGGGTCACCAGGCGACCCATCGGATTATGCAGGGCGAGCTCGGCCACCGCCTCCGCGTGGCTGCGGCCGGTCTTCCTCATGATGGTCTCGATGCTGCCGGCGACCAGATCGGTATCGGTGAAACCGGGACACACGGCATTGACGGTCACGCCGGAGCTTGCGAGTTCCAGCGCCAGCGAGCGCACCAGCCCGACCACGGCGTGTTTGGCGGCGCTGTAGGCGCTGACATAGGCATAGCCCTTCAGACCAGCCGTCGATGCGACTGCGACGATGCGGCCTGAACGTCGCGCCTTCATCGCCGGCAGCACGGCCTGCACCGCATGAACGACGCCCATGAGGTTGACATCGATCATGCGCCGGAACAGCAAAACGTCGGATTTTGCAAAAGGCGCGGACTCGGCTGCGCCCGCATTCGCAACCAAAATAGTGATCGGCTGGCGTGCCGCGGCCTCGGCCACCGCGGCATCGACGGCGGCTTGATCGGCGACATCGGCCACAACTGCAAAATGGGCGAAGCCGGCGGCAACGGTTTCATTCAGCGTCGCGCGGTGGCGGCCGAGCACGGTGACGGTGGCCCCGGCCCGCGCCAGCTCTGAGGCGATGGCGCGGCCGATGCCGCGGCCGCCGCCGGTGACCAACGCATGGGAGGAATTCGGCAGTCCGAGCATGCGCCCCCCCTGAATGAATGGATCGACCGAGCCTCTCGCCTATATTTTAGACTTAAAGCTTTTGCAAGGAACCCAGGAGCTCACTGCCCCACTCACAGCCTATCGGCTCTTCCTGAGCGTCGCCGAGGGACTTTCGCCGAACCTGCCACGGTAGATACCGGCCATGCGACTTAAATGGGTAAATCCGAGATCGCAGGCGATATCGATAACCCGTTCGTCCGGCTGCGCATTCAACAGCCGTCGGTTGAGCTCTTTCAGCCGAAGGTCCTGAAGAACGGCGGAAATCGACGCGCCGAAGTGACGCTTGAAACCCATTTGCAATGACCGCACCCCGATGCCGCACCGCCGCGCCAGCTGCTCGAGATCAAGCGGTTCGGCAACGTGGGCCTCGAGGCTTTCCCGCGCCCGCCTGAGGCCCGCGGGCAGCGCCTCGCGCCGCGATGCACCGCGATGGATCGCGGCACTGAGATTGTGACGCTGGCCGGTGAGCAGCAGCCCGACGATCGACTCGCGCAAATGGGCGGCCTGGGCCGGCGACAGTTCGGAGGCCGCTCCACCATGCTCGGCAAGATCGACGAGATATTCGATCTGGCTTTGCAGGGCGCGGCCAAAGGGCGTCCGCAGGTCGATCGCGGGATCGAACACCACCGGGCCAGCCGGCCGTTCTGCAAGCGCGGCGGCCCGGCTCTCGATGCGATCGCGCTCCACCAGTAAAATCAATTTGGCGCAATCGTCCTGCCAGATCATTCGCGTCGGCAGCGTCGGCGACAGCAGCGATGCCACGGCACCCGGACCGGCGTCGATCTCGCAGCCGCCGGTCGAGATCTGCGCCCGGCCGCGGATCGGCACCTGCAGCAGAAAGAAGCGATCGAGGCAGCCCGGATCGATCGATACACTTCCGCCATAGGCGACGTAATTGATGGAAAAGCCGTCGAAATCAGCGCAGTTGTGCCGCGCATGAAAGTCCGGCCAGGAATGCCGCAGCGGATCGAGCGCGTGCGGGCAGAAGATCCGCCCGATCGCGTCGGCGGCCTCATCGACGTCGGCGGTGCAGACGCGGGAAAAGGCCGCAAGTTTGGCGCCGGCTGCGAGACGGTCGATCCCCGAAACGGCTGATGCCATGGCCTGAACGCCCAATTTATTTGAACCCTATAATATCTGGATCAAGCCGTTTGGAAAGCCGTCCCGCTGACCTATTTGCAGCCAGCGCCGCCCCCTGGATAGGCAGTTCTCGGGCCGGCTCGCGCGCCTTCGCAGCGCAACCAAACGGCACGCCAGCTTGCTTTTTTCGTCAGACGGATCGCCGGATTCGTTCTGCGGCTAGACGAGGCCGTCGGGACGTAGCAGGCTGGCCTCCGTCTTAGGCAACCGCAACAGGGGATCACCGCCGTGAGCGTATTGGAAAAAGGCATTACCCGGGCTGGCGAGGGTTTCGCCGGCACCTCCTGGAATATCCTCGGCCAATTGTATTTTCCCAAGGCCGTGTGCGAAACGACGTTCGCCTTCGAGGCCAATACCGAGCCGGGGCTGTTCGTTCCCGTCCATATCCATCCGACCCAGGACGAGTTCATCCTGGTCCAGCAAGGCGTGCTCGACCTGAAACTCGACGGCGTCTGGACCAAGGCCAATCCCGGCGATCTCGTGCGGATGCCGCGGGGCATTCCGCACGGCTATTTCAACAAGTCGGACAAACCAGTCAAAGCGCTGTTCTGGGTGTCGCCGACGCGCAAGCTGGAAGAGCTGTTCAAAGCGCTGCACAATCTGACCGATGTGGGCGAAGTGGTGCGGCTGTCGGCGCTGCACGAAGTCGACTTCCTCCCCGAAGAGGCCAACGCCTGAACGAACCTTAAGGTTTAGGTTAAACTTCAAGAGCGATGGTCAATGCCAACCTGTTGCGGCGCCCGCGAGGCATTTCGGGCGCGGAAGTATTTTGTTGCCCGCGGCAGCCCTCGGCTCCACCGCGCCGCGGTCGAACCCAAGGGGGATCATCATGGTCAAGCAGAAGAATGTTTGTGTCATCGGCGCCGGCGTCTCTGGGCTGGTCGCGGCGAAGACCTTTGGCGAACGCGGTCACACGGTGACCATCCTGGAGCGCGCGGGCGACCTCGGCGGGGTCTGGGAACCGGCGCGCTCCTATCCCGAGGTGCAGACGCAAAGCCCCAAGGACCTCTATCGCTACACCGACAAGCCGATGCCGGACTCCTACCCGGAATGGCCGAAGGGGCCGCAGGTTCATGCCTATCTCCGCGACTATGCCGGGGAGCACGGCCTGACGCCTCACATGAGATTCAACACCACCGTGACCGGCATGACGCGCCGCAGTTCGGGCCTGCCGGGCTGGACGGTGGAAATCAGGAATCCGGATGGCGGCATCACCAAAGAGGAATTCGACTTCGTCGCCGTCTGCACCGGCCAGTTCAATGAACGCCAGACCCTCAGTCTTCCCGGCGAGGACGCCTTCAAGGCGGCAGGCGGCAAAATTCTGCATTCGTCCGAACATACCGACGCCGCCAGCGTCCGGGGCAAGAAGGTTGTCGTGCTCGGCGGATCGAAATCCGCGACCGATATCGCGGTCCATTCGGTCAGCGCCGGAGCCAGCGACGTGACGCTGGTCTATCGCGAACCGGTGTGGCGCATTCCCTACTTCATCGGCGGCCTGATCAACTTCAAGCGGATTCTCTACATCCGCGCCCAGGAAGAAATGTTCCGCGGCTGGGGGCTTAGCCTCAAGTCCCGCATCAACCATGCCATCGCCAAACCCTTCATCTGGGCCAACTGGCGCGGGCTGGAGAGCATGCTCAAGTTGCAGTTGAAGTTGAAGAAGTGCGACATGGTCCCCAAAGAGCGGATCGAGGACGGCGTCAACTGCTCGGTGCCGATCGCGACGCCTGATTTCTTTCCGATGGTGGCCGACGGCCGTATTAAGGCCATTCGCGGCAGCTTCGACCACTACGATGGCAAGACCATCGTCATGACCGGCGGCGAACGGGTTGCGGCCGACATCGCGATCACGGCGATCGGTTTCAAGCTCGGCGTTCCCTTCCTGCCGAAGCCTTACCTCGATAAACTGGTGCAACCCGACGGCCAATACCGCCTGTACCGTGTGATCGCCAATCCCGATCTTCCCGACATGGGTTTCGTCGGCTTCAACTCCAGTTTCTGCACCGTGCTCTGCGCCGAGATGGCCGCCAACTGGCTGGTGCGCTATTGCGACGGTCAATTGGCACACCAGCCGACACCCCAGGAGATGCAGGAAAGCATGGATAGCATGCTGCATTTCAGGCGCGTCGAGCGGCCGGCGGCCTCCGTCTATGGCGGGCTTTGCGTGGCGCCCTACCACTTCAAGCATTTTGACGAGTTGCTGGACGACATCGGCGCGAAGGTTCGGCGGCGCGGCGCACTGGCGGAAAAATTCACGCCGCCCGACGCCGACGCCTATGGCCGGTTCCTGGCCTCGGCTCCGGACTACAGGGTCGAGCCGGCCTAGGCCGGCGGCCGGTCCTCAATTGCTTTAAATATAAAACTGCTTTCCAAACAGGGCGGCCCTGCTAGCATCGGACCGATCCGAATGACGGGAGATCCCGCGCGTGCCTCATCTGGCATCCCTGAAAACCGGCGATGGCCGCATCGCCTATGAGGCCGCCGGCGATCCGAAGAATCCGACGCTGGTGTTCCTGCATGGCATCGGCGGCGCGGCGCGGGCCTGGCGCGGCCAGCTCACGGCGTTCGGCGACCGCTTTCGCACCATCGCCTGGGATATGCCGGGCTATGGCGGATCGGCGCCGCTCGCAACCGTCAGCATCGCCGCCCTCGCCGACGCGCTGCAGGATTGGCTGCGCGACATCGGCGCGACCAAGCCGATCCTGGTCGGACATTCGATCGGCGGCATGATCGTCCAGCAGTTGCTCGTTCAACGCGCTGACATCGCCGGCGCCGTGGTGCTCGCACAAACCAGCCCCGCCTTCGGCAAGGCCGATGGCGACTGGCAGAAGGCATTTATCAGCGCCAGGCTCGGCCCGCTCGATCGCGGCGAAAGCCTGCGTTCGCTGGCGCCATCGCTGGTCAAGGAGTTGGTCGGTGAAGATCCAGACCTGGGCGGAATGGAGCTGGCGCGCGACTGCATGGCCGCCGTCCCCGAATCCACTTATCGGGCCACCATGCTGGCGCTGATGGGCTTTGATCTGCGTCAGGCGCTCAAGAGCATCCGCGTTCCGGCCCTGGTGCTTTCGGGTTCAAACGACAATAATGCGCCAGCGCCGATGATGGCAAAGATGGCGAGTTACATTCCTCAAGCCTCGTACGTCGAACTTGAGGGGGCAGGCCACCTCGCCAACCTGGAGCGGCCCTCGGCTTTCAACGCGGCACTCGAGCAGTTTCTGAGGGCCGCAACAGAAGTGACAGTAGAATGACAGTCCCAGCCAGCCAAATCATGACCGCGGTCGACCTGGATAGACCGATCTTCGACGCAGGCGCCTTCCGGCTCGACGACGAGCAGGCCGCCATCATCGCGCGGGCGCGCGAACTCGGCCAGTCCGTGTTCGCCGGACGCGCTGCGGCCTATGATCGCGAAGCTACATTCCCGACCGAGAATTACCGCGATCTGCACCGCGCCGGCCTGCTCGGCGTCGCCATCCCGAGAAAACACGGCGGCCTCGGCGCCAACTATCAGACCTATGCCTTGGCGGCCGCCGAGATCGGCCGCTACTGCGGTGCCACCGCGCTGACCTGGAACATGCATGTCTGCTCGACGCTGTGGTCCGGGCCGCTGGCCGACGATCTTGACATGGATGGCGCTACCCGCACGGACCATGAGCGCCGCCGCGCCATCCACTACAAACGCATCGTCGAGGATGGCGCGATCTATTCGCAGCCGTTTTCGGAAGGCGGCGCGGCCGCCGCCGGCGGCGTGGCGTTCGGCACCGAGGCGAGAGCGGTCAAGGGCGGCTGGATCGTCAACGGCAAGAAGATCTTTGCCTCGCTCTCGGGCCATGCCGATTTCTACGGCGTGCTCTGCACCGAGATCGCGGATGGCGAGAAGGCCTCCCGCCGCAACACGCTGTATCTGGCGGTGCCGGCCAAGTCCGACGGCGTCTCCGTGGTCGGCGACTGGGATCCCCTGGGCATGCGCGGCACGGTGTCGCGCACGCTTTTGTTCAAGGACGTGTTCGTGGCGGAGGACGCCGCGCTGATGCCGCGCGGAGTCTATTTCCAGGCCGCGATGCGCTGGCCGCATATGTTCCTGACGCTGTCGCCGACCTATATGGGCCTGGCGCAGGCGGCCTACGATTTCACCGTGCGCTATCTGCGCGGCGAGGTGAAGGGCACGCCGCCGGTCAAGCGCCGGATGTATCCGACCAAGCAGATCGCGGTGGCGCAGATGCAGATCAAGCTGGAGCAGATCAAGGCGATCTGGTTCCAGGCCGTCACCGAAGCCTGCGCCAATCCGACCAAGGAACAGGTGCTGCGCGCTTACGCCGCGCAATATTCGGTGATGGAGGGCGCCAACGAGCTTGCGACGCTGGCCATCCGCACCTGCGGCGGCCAAGCCATGCTGAAGTCGTTGCCCCTGGAACGGATCTATCGCGACAGCCGCTGCGGTTCGCTGATGCTGCCCTGGACCGCCGAACTCTGTCTCGACCGCATCGGCCGTGAGGCGCTCTACGAGGTCGGCGAGACGGACGAGTAATGGCGCCATGATGCCGCCCGATGTGGGACATCACATGAGAGGTCCTCATCCTGAGGAGCGCGCGAGCATCGCGCGCGTCTCGAAGGATGGCCGCTGGCACCGTCGTCGCGGCCATCCTTCGAGACGCATCGCTTGCGCGATGCTCCTCAGGATGAGGTCCGGGTCGGCAACACTGGTGTAACGCGCCATGGACCTTTCCGATCTCATCGCGCGGAACGCGGCATTCACGCCGACCAAACCCGCGATCCTGTTCGAGGGCGAGAGTCTCAGCTATGCGGCGTTCGCTGAGCGCATCGAACAGAGCGCGCGCGCGCTGAAGGACGCATTCGGCGTTCGTCGTGGCGATCGCATAGCGATCCTCAGCCTGAACCGGCCCGACTATCTGGTGCTGCTCTATGCCTGCGCCCGGTTGGGGGCCATGCTGGTGCCGCTCAACTGGCGGCTCGCGGTCGCCGAACAGCTTTTTATTCTATCGGACGCCTCGGCCAAGGTGCTGGTGCTCGAGCGGGCCTTTGCGGACGTTCTGGCCGCGCTGGGAATAAACCTGCCCGACACCGCCACTGTGGGCCTGGATTTCACTCCCCCGCGGGGCATCACGTTCGAGGCGCTGCTCAGCTCGGCGCGCGGCGACAGTCACAATCCGCATACCGACCTCAACTGCCCGCTGTTGATCGTCTACACCTCGGGCACCACCGGAAGGCCCAAGGGCGCAGTGCTGCGGCAGGAGGCGCTGGTATGGAACGGGGTGATGAGCCAACACATGCATGGCCTGAACTCCACCGATCATGTGCTGACGGTGCTGCCATTCTTCCATGTCGGCGGACTCAACATCCAGACCACGCCCGCGCTGCATCATGGCGCTACCGTGACGATCCATTCGCGCTTCACGCCGGAGGCCACGCTGGACGCTTTCACAAATCAACGCCCAACCTTGACGGTGCTGGTGCCCGCCACGATTCAGGCCGTCACCGATCATCCTCTATGGGAGCAGACCGATCTTTCCTCGCTGCGGGCGATCTCGACAGGATCGACCATCGTACCGCCGCATCTGATCGAGCGTCTGCTCGCGCGCGCAATTCCGGTGCTTCAGGTCTATGGCTCGACCGAAACCTGCCCGATCGCGATCTATACCCGGCTCGGCGGCGATCTTTCGCGCCTCGGCTCGACCGGTCTTGCCGGCCTGTGCTGCGAAGCCAGCGTGATCGACGATAGCGGCGCCGAACTTCCGCCCGACCGGACTGGGGAAATCGCGGTGCGCGGCCCCAACGTGTTCTACGAATATTGGGGCAATGAAGAGGCCACCCGGGAGGCGCTGCATGACGGCTGGTACCGCACCGGTGACATCGGCCGGCGCGACGCCGAGGGCTATTTCTGGGTTCATGACCGCAAGAAAAACCTGATCATTTCCGGCGGCGAAAACATCTATCCGGCGGAGGTCGAACGCGTGCTGACGGAACACCCCGACGTCAGGGAATGCGCCGTTATCGGCCGGCCTGATCCGCGCTGGGATGAGGTGCCGGTCGCCTATGTGATCCGTCATGCGGGCAGCCTGGCGGCGGCAGAGGATCTGTTGTCCCATGTGCTGACTCAGCTGGCCCGTTTCAAGGTTCCCCGCGAATTCGTTTTCGTTGATGACCTGCCGCGCACGGCCCTTGGCAAGGTCCAGCATTTCATGCTGAGACAACTCGACGCGCGGGATTCTTCTTAAGGAGAAGCAACTTGAAGATCGCAGTCTTGGGCGGGGGCAATGGCTCGTTCGCCGCCGCCGGCGATTTCGGGCTGCAGGGCCATGAGGTCCGGTTGTGGCGGCGCGACCCGCAGCTGGTGGCGCAACATCGCGACGCCGGCTCCCGCATCATCCTCCGGGATTCCAACGGAAGACACGAGGTGGCACTGGCGCTGGTGACGGCTGATCTCGCCGAGGCCGTCAGCGACGCGGAATTGATCCTTTGCCCGGCGCCAGCGTTTGCGCAGCACGACATCGCCGACCGGCTCGCGCCGCATCTTAAGGGAGGTCAGGTGGTGTTCCTGCCACCGGGGACCTTCGGCAGCATGATCTTCGCCAAGGCGGCGCACAATGCCGGCAACCATGAAGCGGCAAGCTTTGCCGAAACCGGCACGCTGCCGTGGCTGGCGCGCAAGCACGGACCGTTCGAGGTGGCCATCACCGTCCGCGCCAAACGGCTGCCGGTCGGGGTGTTTCCGCTGGCCGCCGCCGATTCCGCGCTCGATGTGATCGGGCGGGCCTTTCCTGAAGTCATCGAGCCCTGCGGCGATGTGCTGTCGGCGGCGCTGATGAATGCCGGCCCGATCATCCACCCGCCGCTGATCGTCATGAATGCCGGCCCGATCGAGCATTTCGAGCGCTGGGATATTCACAAGGAGGGCACCCAGAGCGCGATCCGCCGGGTGACCGACGCGCTTGATGCTGAGCGCATCGCGGTACGCAAGGCGCTCGGCTATGGCGAGCCGCATTTTCCGCTGGCCCACCACTACGCGGCGGAAGGCGAGACATGGATGTATGGCCGCGGCTCCCACGATCGCCTGATGGATTCCGGCGACTGGCGCGAGCCGATCGTGCTGACGCAGCATCGCTATATGCGGGAAGACCTGCGCCTCGGCCTCTCGTTGCTGGCTTCGGTCGGCGAACTCGCCGGGATCGCAACGCCGCTCGCCTTTTCATTTCTTACGATCGGGGGAGCGATCTGCGGCGAGGATTTTATCGAGGGCGGGCGCACGCTGGCGAGCCTCGGCCTCGATCACCTGCATTACAAGGAATTGCAGACCCTGTTGCGTGAGGGTTTCTGAGCAATGACCGCCGCGCGTCTCCACGTCGCCTGTCTCGGCGCCGGCCGCATGGGCCGCGGTATTGCGGTGGCCTTCGCCTATGCCGGCCACGAGGTCTCCCTGATCGACGTCAAGGCGCGCTCAACCGAGGAGTTCGCAAGCCTTCAGGCCGAGGCGCTGGGTGAGATCCGCCGGACGCTGGCGAGCCTGGTGCGATTCGGACTGCTCAGGGATCAAGACGCCGAGGCCGTGATCGCCCGGGTTTCGGTTCGGCCGACCAGGACCATGGCCGAAAGCCTGAGCCGCGCCGGCATCGTGTTGGAAGGCGTGCCCGAAGTGGTCGACCTCAAGCGCGAGGTGCTGGCCACGGCCTCGAAATGGGTCGGAACGGATGTCATCATCGCCTCAACCACATCGACGATTCCAGTCGACGACATCTCCGGCGCGGTGGAAAGCCCTGCGCGCTTTCTCAACGCGCACTGGCTCAACCCGGCCTATCTCATTCCACTGGTGGAGATTTCACCGGGCGTTGCGACCTCACCTGAAGTCTTGGCGCGGCTTAAGACATTACTTGAAGGCATCGGCAAGGTGCCTGTCGTGTGCGCCGCCACGCCCGGCTTCATCGTGCCAAGGATCCAGGCGCTCGCGATGAACGAGGCGGCGCGGATGGTGGAAGAAGGTGTCGCCAGCGCCGAGGGGATTGACAAGGCCATCCGCTACGGCTTCGGCTTCCGCTTCGCGGTGCTGGGTCTTCTGGAATTCATCGATTGGGGCGGCGGCGACATTCTCTATTACGCCAGCCGATATCTAGAGGGCGCGTTAGGCAGCGACCGCTACCGCGCCCCCGACGTGATCGCCCGCAACATGCGCGAGGGCCGCATCGGCCTGCGCACCGGCGCGGGCTTCCTCGATTATACCGGCCTCGATATCGATGCCTATCGCGAACAGCGCCTCGGCGCGCTGGTCGAGCTGCTGCGGCATTTCGGCCTCGCCCGGCCGCCGGTGCTAGAGGGGGAGTAGTGATACGAGCGGAAAATGAATGAAGCGCCGCAAATTTCAACCGTTGACGAAGCCTGCACGTTCATCAGTTGTTGGTTCGGCTTGAAGAATGATCTTGTGGGCTCCCAGATCGCTCTTCCTTTCGCCGCGCCACAGGCTATCGAGACCGTTAATCGCCGCCTCGGTCGGCTGTGGCTGGAGCACGGAAACATTGGTATCTTCGACAGCCAGGATACCCTGATTTCGCCGCATCAATATCAAGTTCTACCCAACGGTATCGTGCCTTTGATTTGGGAAAATCAAGGCGTCTGGGGATGTGGGTTCAGGCCGGAAATTAGCGCAAAATTGTGGGTTAAGGGCGATTGGCCCGACGACCATTCCGAGACAAATGCGTGGCGCCCGACGCAGGACGTGGTTGAAACCGCAGTGGTCTTCGTCATGCTCTCCAATATGGTATGGGCTTCTATTGATTGCGCGATGGACGATAAAGACGAAAAGCCAGCCGGGGTCGACCGCCTACTTTGGAACTTTGCGCCTTGGGCCGGGTTCTCTGGCTTCTGGACGAACAACGAGAAAACTTTGATCCGCATGCAGGGATCGGGCTGGGGCGTCACTGCGCAGCGGTGACGCTGTCACTTACAATAGCGAGTGCTACCGCAACAGATATTCACACCGAACCTAGCGACCATTATCGGCAGCTCACCCGCCCATGTGATAGAAGAACTCCTCGCGGACGATCTTACCGTTGCTGATTGTATAGAGGGCCATTTCCTCCATTTGGAATCGCTGGCCTGTGGCTTTCGGCGTTACCTCTATCTTGAAGCCCAAGATGAAACGGTCGCCATGCGGCCAAGGGCCTGTAGTCGACACCTGGTGTACTTCATGATTGGCATACCACCACTCGCTTTTAGCCCGGATGGCAGCCAAGCCCTTCCTCTGGGGGTCTTCGCCTGGAGGGGCGCCAGCTTCGACGCTCACCGCATCTTCCGCGTACAGGAGGCGTTGGGCTTCTTCGTCCTTGCCTTCACGGCAAAGGGCGACGAGTTTGTTCGCGATATCCATCGTCGTCATCATTGTCTCCATCTGTCGAATATTTCACGCTACAGCATCGTAGCTGTCGGTGAAACGGGGTGGAGAATCAATTGGTCTCGTCTTGCGCGAACGCACGCCAGTCTTCGGCCGAGACCGCCTCCCGCTCAACTAATATTGACAAAAAGTCGATCAGCCCTCTTGCGGTTGTTACAATTTTAGCTTGTAATGGCTCCATGACCCAGAAAGGGTCGTACGTGTCAGGCGGGTCGGCGGCGCCTAATGCATTGTGCCGAGCAGGATGATTTACAAGACGCATTTTTTTGAAATTGGAAGGCCAAGGTTAAACCAAATCGCTGCTTTTCGCCGAGGGTGATTCCACTGAATCGCCAGCGCGAGATCAGTGCTGGTTTTCGGAGGCACCGTTCTCTGAACAGTGCGCTCTGACGTGTCTCCTCTGTTTTTTTCGCCCCTGTTGTTTCTCCTTTGATGATTCTCCTTAGAAGTAAGTTCTTATAAGGCTCCGATCACGGCGGCGCGGAGAGCAAAAATGACAACACCACCCTTCACGGTCGCGGATTACCTGCTGACCCGGCTGAAGCAGCTCAACGTTACCGATATCTTCCAGATTCCAGGCGACTACGTCAAACATTTCACCCAGGCGCTGGAGCATTTCGACGGCATCAACGCTATCGGCGCCATCAACGAGCTGGATGCGGCCTATGCCGCCGACGCCTACGGACGGACCCGGGGGCTCGGCGCGGTGTCGCTGCAATATGGCGTCAGCACGTTCAGCGCACTCAATGCGATCGCCGGCGCCTACGTCGAGCTTAGTCCGGTGGTGGTCATCAGCGCCGCGCCCGGCGCCGACGACCGGCAGATCACCAGGATGTACGACGTGCTGTTTCACCACTCCACCGGCAACCTGCGCGCCGACCAGGAGGTCTATGATCGCGTCACCGTGGCGACGGAAACGCTGAGTACATCGGTCGGTGCGGCGGAGAAGATCGATAATCTGCTGATTGCCGCCATCACCTATAAAAGACCGGTCTACATTGCCTGTTACAAGGAAGTGTGGGGCGAACCCTGCCCGCGGCCGACCGCTACCGCGTTGCAGCCGCGGTTGTTCAAAAGCGAACCGCTGGCGCTTGAAAACGCCGTCGCCCAAGCCTGGACGCAGATAACCGCCGCCAAGAACCCGATCATCTTTGCTGGCATCGAACTCATTCGCCAGGGATTGTCGGATCTGTTGCAACAACTGATCGACGCCAGTGGCTTTGTCTACACTACCACCACGCTCGGCAAGAGCGTGCTGGACGAGAAGGGCAACAAGTTCATCGGGACCTACTCCGACGCGGCCTCGATCGCGAGCGTGCGCGAACTGATCACCAGGGCCGATTGCTTCCTGACCTTAGGCACAGTCATTACCGACGACTACCTGTGGTTCATCGAAAACAAATATGCCGACATGGTGCTGGCCACCACCGAACAGGTCCGGGTCGGCTATTTCATCTATCAAGGCGTCACCATGAAGGATTTCATGGAAGCCTTGCTGGAACGCTTCAGGAAAGCAAAAGGCTATCCGCTTTCAACCGTCGCCCCGCCCCAGCCGATTTATCCGGAGCCGTGGGCTTCCAATTCGGACCCGCATTGGAACGACCGGCCGGAAACCATCACCTACAACCGCTTCTTCCAGCATTCGATGAAGTTCCTGCATGATAACGACCTGCTCGACAAGATCGTCATGACTTATGGCGTCAGTTCGTCGCTCTATGTGGCCACCAACGCCTACGGCCTGGCACGCAACAGCTTCATCGGTTCGGCCGCCTGGCAGTGCATCGGGTTTGAAACCGGCGCGGCCTCCGGCGCGCAGTTGGGCAGCGGAAAGCGGGCCTGGACGGTGGCCGGCGACGGCGGCTTCATGATGGTCTGCCAGTCGCTGTCGACGCTGGCGCGCAACCAGCTCAACGCCGTCATCTTCGTGATGAGCAACGGCGTCTACGCCATCGAGCAGGTCTATGTCGATCTCAGATCGTTCGAACCGGGTCCGGAGCATAAATTCGACGCGTTCGATATCCTGCCCAAGTGGGATTATCTGGCGCTGGCTCGCGCTTTCGGTGCCAAGGGCTTTCGGGTCGAAACCATCCAGCAGTTGCAGGCGGTCCTCGGGGAAATCAAGGGCGTGACCGACCAGCCCTGCCTGGTCGAAGTCGTCATTCCGCAAAAGGACTTGCCTGGCCAGATGCGCCGGCTTGGAGAGGAGTGAGAGCCATGGCCCACAAGACCTATTCGATTTTCGGCGCCGGCGCGGCCGGACTCTATACCGCCTGGCGGCTATTGGACGGCAAGCCGGTCGGCGACAAGGGTAGAGCGAGGCAGCTCACCTCGGGCGATACGCTGGAGTTGTACGACTGGGGCAAATACGACTTCTCGAAGGAGAATCCGGGGAGCCGCGCCGCCGGCGCCCGCGTCTGCACCTGGCACTACCAGGACGACAAGAGCCAATCCTACCTCGAACTCGGCGGCATGCGCTATTCGGACTGGAATGGCGACAACGGCGGCAAAGCGGGAGGACACCGCGTCGTCACCACCGTGATCAAACAGCTCGGTCTTGATCGCTATGCGGTGCCCTTCAACGAATCGACCAACCCGCTGTACTACCTGCGCACCAAGAACATGTATCTGAACAGCATCACGTCGGCCAATCCCGCGCCTTATCACGTCGATCGCTACGGCGCCGACGATTCGCCTGACACCGGTTTCAACACGGTGGAAAATCTGGCCGGCACCGAGCGCACCCTGCCGCAGACCCGCGCCGCCTGGTGCGAATTTTATCAAAGCGGCCGCATCGCCGTCGACCTGCCGGCTTCCTCGGTCTACCAGAAGGGCCAGTTCTTCAAGGACATCGGCTACTGGAACCTGATGTTCGACCAGCTGGGGTCGGAGGGCTTTAGCTACACCTCCGACGGCAACGGCTACACCTCGAACGTCATCAACTGGAATGCCGCCGTGGCGCTGCAGGCCAACAACGAATTCACCCCGGGCACCGAATACAAGACGCTGACGACAGGCTATTCGAGCATGTTCAATGCGCTGTTCGACGCGATCGTGAAACTGGCAAAAGCCAAGGGTATCCAGTTCGACTATCATCCGGATACAAGGCTGCACTCGATCCTGAAACAATCCAACCAGATCCATTACGCCATCGCCACCCGCAAGAACCCCAACCAGAAATCGGCCTCGAAAACCACCGATGCCGCCTGGCTGGCGATGCCACGCTACGCCCTCGACCTGGTGGCCCAGGCCACCCGCTATGAAACGCATGACGGCCTCGATGTCCTGAATCACAGGAAGGTGCAGCTGTATCTGGAGTCGGCGATCCTGCAGCCCTCCTACAAGGTCGGCATGTTCTTCGACCAGCCATGGTGGACCGATACGACCAACAACGCGCTGCAATATCCGGCGCCGATCCTGAGCTATGAGATCACGAAGAACGTGCTGGTTGCGCTTTCGGAAGAGGGTTTTTCGCAAAGTTACATCACGGCGCTAAAGAATGACCCCGCCATCATGGAAACGCCCTTCGCCTCGACGGCGAATTTCCTCAGGGCGGTCGAGCACAGCCTTCAGGAGCGGCTGACGGTCAAGCAGGAAGAAGAGCTGCTGGCGGCGGCGAGACGCGACACCATCGGGCCCAGCGTCACCGACACCCCGATCCGCCAGGTGGTCTACTTCGGCAACAACGCGCGCGACCCCAAGGCAAAGCCGGTCTATGGCATCCTCGCCAGCTACGACGACGAGATGTACACCGGTTTCTGGCAGGATCTGGAGCTTGGCCCGGACTCCCGGCGCAAGATCCCGATTTCGGAAGATACCCAGCCGCTGGAGGGCCCGCGCAAGGCGCCCGAGATCATGGTGAAGATGCTGCGCCAGCAACTGGCGGCGCTGCATTTCGGGCCGCAGGTGGACTACAGCGCCGTGCCCGAGCCGCTGGAAACCCGCTACATGGATTGGTCGCTGCCACCCTTCAGTGCCGGCTACCACGCCTATGCCGCGCATTATGACATCTGCGACGTGCAGCAGAAGATCCGCAAACCCTCGCAACTGATCGATGGCGCCGACGCCGACATCTTCATCGTCGGCGAAACCTATTCCAACGACCAGGCCTGGGTGGAAGGCGCCTACTGCACCGCCGAATCCGTGCTGAACGATTTCTTCGCCATCGAGCCCATCATCGACAACACCAATTATCCGTTCATCTGTCCGGGCGGGTAGGTTAGGAGCGCGTGGTCCGCATGAGCGCAGCGACAGGCGAGACCCAACTGCTTCATGCCAACACGAAATCACCCCATGCAAGGCGGCGATCACTGCGCGGGTCGTTGTCCAGACGATCCACGCGGTCAAATATCCACGTCTTGCGGTCAACAGCATCGTAGATTGGCCATCCTGGTTGGCCATGGCACACGAAGTCTAGGAACTGCTTCTGAAAGCGCTGGCTCACCGTTTTCGAGGCTGCTTTACGAAACAAGTCGAGTTTGCCCATAAAACCTTCGCCTGTCGTGCCGAACAGCATCGGTATATCGACGCCGTGCGATGCCGCGCCGAATAACAGGCGCGTGAGCGGTGTCGTGTAGTCAAAGCGATACATCCAACAGGGAGCTTCGCGCGAATGACCTTCTGCGACCAACAGAGACGGCTGCCAGAACGTGAGATCGCCGCCCGCGTCTATGGCGGCTTGCTTTGATGGATAACCCGGATAGGCCTCAGAGATTCGGCTGTGGAGCTGCCGGTCAGACTGGGAGAATATTTCCTCTAATCGAGAGACTCTGCTGGGAATCAAGGGCAGTACCTTGTCGAGAAGGGCGCCTTCACGTGACATGGTCCCCATGACCATCGGTATTTTCATCGCGCGGCCCGTCCGAAACGCATCGATCGGCGAAAGCGGCAAGAAGTCGCCATCAACGACGGCCGACGCCGGAAGTAGGCCTGGGTACTTGTCCGGAGCAACATCGTAGAAGAAATGAGAACTAGCCCCACAGATCTGTTCAGCGGGAAGGGTCTTTAGCGCGTTCGCAACACTCTTGTGATTGAGGGGGTCGAGATGGAGCAGCCGCAATATCTCGAGCGCCCAATCGCCATGCCGTTTCGGCTCATATGCCATTCCCGCTGCCGTGCTCATGGCAAACGCGCGATTAAAAAGACCAGCCGCGGCTGGGATGCACATCAGCGAAACCACCGAAGTTGCTCCTGCGGATTCGCCAACGATGGTCACTTGTTCGGGGTCGCCTCCGAACGCCGAGATATTCCGTTGAATCCAAGCGAGAGCCGCAACTTGATCGCGCAGACCGTTGTTGCAGTGGATCGGGTTGCCCGGCGTGGACCATCTGCGAAAATCGGAAAACCCAAAAGCGCCAGTTCGATAGTTAAATGAAACAAAGATGACGTTGCCGCTCTTCACCAGCATGTCGCCCCGATAGAGACGCCCGCGAGAGCCGCCGAACAGGAATGCACCACCATAGATCCATACAACGACTGGTCGGGGATCGGCTTGATGCGACAGCGGAGCCGAGACGTTTATGGTAAGACAGTCTTCCGAGATCGGAGTCGTCTTACCGGCTCCTGCAACATGCTCGAAGCCACGTCGCTGCATAGGGATGGGACCAAACTCAGCTGCCTCGCGCACGCCTCCCCAGGGAATGGTGGGTTGCGGTGCCTGAAAGCGCAACGCGCCTATGGGAGGCGCCGCGTAGGGGATCGCGCGCCACGTCCGGACACCGTTTGCGACAATGCCCAGGGTGGCACCGCATTCGGTCTCGATGAGTAGATCCCGTTGATTTGATTTTCCGGACATTGGGCGGGCTCCTCTAAATCCTTGTAGCCATAGAGTCCCGGCCGCACGAGCGACGCGGTCCACGGTTCGCGAAACCAAGCGCGCCCGCGCCCCACAGATCCAAAATCTGCTCAACGCTTCCGCTTAACTGGGGCGTCCGGTTTCTCTAGCGCTCCTTCTCGCCAGCTAAGCCAATTCGATCCTTCAATGACCGACAATTCCCCCACATGGGGGGCTACGCCGCCCGGAATAAGCGAAGCGATGGGCCGTGACTTCGGTTTCAAGGGGGCTATTTTGATTGACAAGTCTTTTCAAAGAAATGATACTTGAAGCCTAAAAGATCCTAGGCCCTTGCGATCTGACGTCAATATGATGGTGGAGGATGCTCTTGGACCAAGTCGAATCCCGAATGGCCGAGCAAGTGGTTGCCATCGCGGAAAGCCGATCAGTCGAAACACTTGGACGTGCCGTTAGCTTGGCTATTGAGCAAAGGACCGGATCACTCGCAATTGGTCTCTATCTCTTTAAGGATGCTTGCCCGGCCCTTCTCTTCAGTAGCCACGTAGACGAAGGAATGCTGGACTCGTACGATTCAGGTCTGTGGAGAAGTGATCCCATTTTGAATCATGTCACCGCAACCGGTTGTTGTGGTGACGGCGAAACGTTGGTTGGACGTGACCATTGGCAACACAGCTTAAGCTTCAGGGCGATCAGCCAGTGGGGCTTCCACTACAATTTGGGCGGTCCCATCAGATGTGGCGATAGAATCGTCGGGGTGTTGTATACGGCACGAGAACAAGAGGGTTTTTCCTATACCACCTCCGATCGGCTCTGCATGGACCTTTTTTGCCGTGCAACCTCTCTAGCCATCTCAAGTCTAATTGACTCTGGCGCTCTGTCCGGCCTTGAAATGCCTCCGCCAACTAAGCCGGCGAGGCAGTATTCTCCACCCGCTACCGAGTTCCTCTCGCCTCGTTTGGCCGATGTAGCAATCGGGATTTGCCGTGGGCAGACCAACAAGGAGATCGCGCGGGAGATCGGCATATCGGATCAGACCGTGAAGGACCATTTGGCGATCCTTTGTCGCCGACTTGGCGTTAACAATCGAACACGATTGGCGGCTCGGCTGGCGACGCGCTTGTTCGAGTATGAAGCCCCTCGAGTCTTGACCAAGCCGGACCTCGTGGCCATGCCCGCAGTTATGCCGCGCACTATGATATCTGTGACGTGCACCAGAAGATCCGCAAGCCCTCGCAACTGATCGATGGCGCCGACGCTGACATCTTCATCGTCGGAGAAACCTATTCCAACGACCATGCCTGGGTGGAAGGCGCCTATTGCACTGCCGAATCCGTGCTGAACGATTTCTTCGGTATCGAGCCTATCATCGACAACGCGAACCATCCGTTCATCTGCCCGGGTGGGCAGGCTTACTACCCGAACACATCCTGCAGCACGCCGTCGCGGACCACGGCGGTGCCGTCCAGTTCGATCGTGGTTCCCATGACCGGCAGATCGAAATGCCCTGACGTATAGCGGCCGGCGAATTCGTTGGCGCCGGTGGAGAACAGGAAGTTGCCGGCGACCGCGCGCAGCTCGGTGCCGTTGCTGTCGCGCTGGTCGTACATCGCCAGCGCCTCGTAGCGGGCGTTGGGGTTCATGCCGAAGCCGACATGGGACACCGCATAGGCCTCGCGGTCGCCCCAGGCCGCCAGATAGCGGCGCATCATCATGGCATCGGCGCCCTCGCCTTCCAGATGGGTGACGTAGTCATCCCGGAGCGTCATCGTGACCGGCGAGGTCAGGTAGCGCTTGAAAGTAAGATTGATGTCGCCTGCAGCCATCACCAGCGTGCCGTTGACGGTGCCGCTCCTGGGAAAGCTGACGACGATGCCGCCTGGCCAGTGCGCCAGGGTGCCCGGTTTGTCGGTCCAGCCCCAGACGCCGACGGTGGAAGCCCCCGCCATGTCGACGTCGAGCGCGGTGCCGGCCTTGGAGGTCACACGCATGCGTTTGGTTCCGCGCAGCATCTTGGCCGCCGCGCGGACGCGCTTTTCCAGCGCGGAGTCGGGCAGCATGCGCTCCAGCGCCTCTGGATGTTCGTTGGAGATCACCAGGATGCGCGCGCCGGCCTTCAGGATCTCCGGCGTCTCCACCGCGTGCATCAGGCCCTCGATGGTGCAGTCGACCACGAAGCCCGCCTGCTGCAGCGCCGATATCACCGGACCGAGTCGTTGAATGGCGATGCTGGCGCCGGTCGAGCGGATCGGCACCACCTCGCGATTACGGGGCGTCGGCACCACGATGTGAAAGGGTTTTGCCCCAATTCGCAACAAGGCCAGCTCGGCCAGCTGGACGCTGAGCGCGCGCGACTGCGTCTCCGACAGGATCGCCGCGGTATCGCCCGGCTTGACCGCGCAGCGCTCGAATATCTCACAGAAGGCGTCGATCCATTTGGCCTCGATGCGGTCCGCCAGCATGCTTCTATCTCCGTTTAAAGCAAATTTGTCATACCCGGCCCCGTGCTGGGGAGCCACGTTTTAGCAACATACAGGCAAAAAGACATGGATGGCCTGGACCAGCCCGGCCATGACAGAAAAAGCCATCAAACTTCCGGAAAGCCGCGCAGCAGATAGGCGCGCAGGCCCTGCAGCAGGCCATTGAGAATGAGCCCCAGCAGCGAGATCGTGATCAGCGGCACGAACATGTCGACGGCCTGGAAGGTGCGCGCCGCAGTGACCAGGACATGGCCGAGGCCGTCGGTCGAGGTGATCATCTCGGCGAGAAAGACCACGATACAGGAAATCACGAGACCGATGCGGCAGCCGGTGAGGATCGAGGGCACCGAGGCCGGCAGCACCACCTTGAACAGGATCTGGCCGCGCGGCGTGCCCGCCGCCATCGCCGACCAGATCAGTTTCTGCTCGACCATCGAGGCGCCGTAATAGGTCGAGAGCAAAATCGGAAACAGCGCATCGGCCGCGACCAGCGTGATCTTCGATTCATGGTTGAACCCGAGCAGCAGCAATAGCGCCGGATAGAGTGCGACCTTGGGCAGCGGCGCCAGCACCCGCACGATCGGACGCACCACGGCGTTGATCGCAGGACTGACCGCGGCCGCGAGCCCAATCGCGACGCCGAGGACGACCGCGATCGCAAAGCCCGCGAACAATCGAAACAGCGTGGCGGCAATTTCCTGCTGATAGGAGGGATCAAGGAGCTGTTGCGCCAGGCGCAGGAACACGGCGCCGGGGGGCGGCAGCAGCGTCACCGGGGCATAGCCGAAGGCGTCGATCGCCTGCCACAGCGCGATCAGAAGCGCGATCGGCGCGGCGCCCAGCAGCACCTCGGTCGAGAGGGCGCGGGCGTTCATGCAAAACTCAGGGGCATCTCGAAGCCCGGTTCCGACCATTTGACCAGCCTGCGGCGCAGGCTTTCGAAGGCGGCGTCCAGCCCGATGCCCATCGCGCCGACGATGATGATCATGGCATAGACGGTGTCGTACTCGCCCATGTCGAGCGCATTGAACAGGATATTGCCGGCGCCGGACTGCCGCGCGATCATCTCGCTGGTGATCATGGTGATCAGCGCCAGCACCAGGCCGGTGCGGCAGCCGGTGAGAATTTCCGGCAGCGCCGCCGGCAGCACGATCCGGATCATGCGCCGCGCCGCCGACAGGCCCATCGCCGCGCCCGACCACAGCATCTTTTCCTCGACCGCCTTGGCACCCTGGAAGCTGTGATAGATCACCGGCAGGCTGACGCCGAGAAAGATCACCAGCGTTTTCGCGATATCGCCGACGCCGAGCCAGAGCATGATGATCGGCATCAGGGCCGCCTTCGGCACCGGATAGATCACCATCAACAGCGGATTGCAGAACGAGGCGATGGGGCGGCTGCGGCCCATCATCAATCCCAGCGGAATCGAGAAGCCCACCGCGAGCGCAAAGCCGATCGCCATCCGGCGCAGCGAAGCCAGGATGTTGATCAGGGATTCCTTGTCGCCGAGGATGGCAGGAATCGCCGAGATCGCCTGCCAGGCGGTGGGAAAGCTGTCGGTATTCATGATCAGCGCCGCGGCCTGCCAGAGCGCCAGCAGGCCGAGGCAGGCCAACAGCGGTGCCAGATAGGAGAGCAGCGCGGCGCGGCCTGACATCATGGCCGCAGTTCGTCTTCGCTGGTGTCGTCGATCATGCGCTCGATGTCGACGACGTATTTCTGGTAATGCGGATCGAGCAGCAGCTCGGCGCGGCGGCGCGGGCGCGGCAGATCGATATCGACGATCTCCTTGATGCGGCCGGGCGAGCGCGTCATCACCACGACCTTGTCGGACAGAAAGACCGCCTCCTCGACCGAATGGGTGACGAACAGCACGGTCTTGCGGTCGCGTTCCCAGATATTGAGCAGGTCGTTCTGCAGCCTGGTGCGGGTGTGGGCGTCGAGCGCGCCGAACGGCTCGTCCATCAACAGCACCGCCGGATGATAGGCCAGCGTGCGCGCCAACGCCACGCGCTGCTTCATGCCGCCCGACAGTTCCTTCGGGTAGAAATGCTCAAAACCCTTCAGCCCGACCATTTCGATCAGGGCCCGGCTCTGCGTCTCGGCCTCGGCCGCCTTCACGCCCTGCTGGCGCGGGCCATACATGACGTTGCCGAGCACGCTCTTCCAGGGAAAGAGTGCGAACTCCTGGAACACCGGCCCGCGATCGGGCCCGGGCCCGGTGATCGCCCTCCCCTTCATCTTGGCCGTGCCCTCCGTCGGGCTTACAAAGCCGCCGACGATATAGAGCAGGGTCGATTTTCCGCAGCCGGACGGACCGAGGATGGAGACGAAGGCACCATCCTCGATGGCGAGCGAAATATCCGACAACGCCAGATGGTCCTGGCGGCCGGAGGTGCGGAATACCTGAGAGACGCGGTCGATCTCGATGATGGCCGATGCCTGCCCGCGCAGCGGCTTCGGCTCAGCCTCCAACCGCGATGGCGTAACACCCTTCGGCATCGATCTCATCGGTCATCCCATCGCCTGAGCACCGCGCGCAGCGGCGCGGCGTCCAGCCCTGTCAGCTTCAGCGGCAGCGCGATCAACTCATAGTCGCCCGGCGTCACGCCGGCCAGCACCAGATTCTCGACGATGCGAATATCGTGCCGCCGGCACATCCTATGCGAAGGCAGGTCCTTCGAGGTTTCCGGATCGACCGAGGGCACGTCGACCCCGATCAGCCGCGTCCCGCGATCGGCCAGGCGCTCCACGGTGTCCGGCGCCAATGTGCGGAAGCCCGTGGGCCAGGCCGGCTCGTCGCCCAGGCCCATCAATCTGAACAGCAGCCGCGCCGGGGCATCCACAAGGGCCTGCTCGATCTCCTCGAAAGCACAGAGCGGGCCTTCGCCACGCGCTTCGATCACCCGGGCCGGTCCGATGAAATCATTGAGGTCGAGCGCATCGATGCTGGCCCCGGCAGCATCATAGTGCAGCGGCGCATCGGCATGGGCGCCGCCATGCGTCGACATCGCGATCTCCGTGACATTGACCGGACAGTCGGGTCCGATGGCAAAGGTCTGACGGACGGCGAAGGCGGCATCGCCGGGAAAAACGCCCATGCCGACCACCAGGGACGGCGAGATGTCGATCAGCTCCGTCACAACTGGGTCCTGGCTTGCCAAAGCTCGGGAAACAGCACCACGTCCAGCATCTTGCGCAGGTAGGAGACACCCGAGGTGCCGCCGGTGCCCCGCTTGAAGCCGATCACCCGCTCGACCGTGGTCACGTGGTTGAAACGCCAGCGGCGGAAATAGTCTTCGAAGTCGACCAGTTTTTCGGCGAGCTCATATAATTCCCAGTAGCGCGAAGGCTCGCGATAGACCGAAAGCCACGCGCTCAGCACACTGTCGCTCGCGACATGCGAGAGCGCGACATCACGTTCCAGTTCGGCCTGTTCGATGACAAGGCCGCGACGATACAACAGCCGGATGGCGTGATCGTAGATGCTTGGGCTGCGGCGGGCTAATTCGAGCCGTTCGACGATGGCTTGGTCGTGCTGGTGGACATGGATCATTGTCGCGTTCTTGTTGCCGACCAGGAACTCGATCATGCGATATTGCCAGGACTGAAAGCCGGAGGACTGCCCCAGCGATCCACGGAATTCCGTATATTCGCTGGGCGTCATGGTCCGCAGCACATCCCAAGCCGAATTGAGCTGCTCCAGGATGCGCGCTACCCGCGACAGCGTCTTGAAGGCCGGCTGCAGATTGTCGGCCGCGATCAAGGCGCAGGTGGCGTTGAGTTCGTGAATCGCGAGCTTCATCCAGAGTTCCGAGGTCTGGTGCTGGATGATGAACAGCATCTCGTCATGGGCGGAAGAAAGCGGCGCTTGCGCCTGCAGGATCCGGTCAAGCTGGAGATAGCCGGAATAGGATATTTCCTTGCCTAGGCTCATCGCGGCCGCGCTGGATTCATCGAAACAACGGGAACACGCCGCGGATCGGCTGCGACGTACGATAGTTGGTCCGGTCGAAGCTTCCTACCCGAGCCGAGCTTCGCACCCGAGTTGAAACCCGGCCATGCCGCACTGCCATCACAACCTCTATATATTTTAAACTTAAAAGGATAGACTTTTGCTGTCAATCGGGATTTCCTTCTCGGAACGGTCGTCATGGCCAGGCTCGTCCCGGTCATCTACGTCTTTTCTCGCACCACGCGTTGACCCTCATACTGAGGAGCATCGCAAAAGCGATGCGTCTCGAAGGATGGCCCCGGGTGTCGACCTCGCAAGCGGCCATCCTTCGAGACGCCTGGCTTCGCCAGGCTCCTCAGGATGAGGGCTGGAGTTTGAAGCCACTTTCGTTGCAGAACCGGGAGCTGTTCGACAAATGATCACCGCGTCGGTCACCGCCACGCTGTCGCGCGAAGCCTGCGTTGCGCGCGATGCCGCCGATCAGCTTCGATGCTTCCGAGACCGCTTCGTCATTCCCGATGGTCTCATCTATCTCGACGGCAATTCGCTCGGGCCGATGCCGCGCGAGGCGGCGAGCGTGCTCGGCCGCACCATCGAACGGGAATGGGGCCAGGAGCTGATCCGGAGCTGGAACAGCGCCGGATGGTTCGAGATGCCGGGGCGGCTGGGTGACCGAGTCGGCGCCGTGATCGGGGCAGCCCCGGGTCAGACCGTGGTCTGCGACGCCACCTCGATCAATCTCTATAAGGCCATCCACACCGCGATCGGATTGCGGCCGGACCGGAACGTCATCCTCGCCGAGGAAGAGTCGTTCCCGACTGATCTCTACATCATCGAAGGCGCGATGAAATGCGCTGCTCGTCCGATGCGGCGGCGGCTGATTGGCGGCGATGGTTCGTCGATCGCAGCCCAGCTCGACCGCGACGTCGCGGTCGTCGTACTGTCGCATGTCAACTACCGCACCGGCGCGCTGCTTGATATCGCTGAGATAACCCAACAAATCCACGATGCCGGCGCGCTCGTGATCTGGGACCTCTGTCATTCGGCCGGCGTCATCGAGATCGGCTTCGATCGGCATGCGGTCGATTTCGCCGTCGGCTGCACCTACAAATACCTGAACGGAGGTCCCGGCGCGCCGGCCTATATCGCCGTGGCCAAGACCCATCAGGCCGCAGCCGAGCAGCCGCTGTCGGGCTGGTGGGGCCATGCCGCCCCCTTTGCCTTCGATCGCGAGTTCCGGCCCGACCAGGGCATCAAACGATTTCTCTGCGGCACCCAGCCAATCCTGTCCATGCGCGGCGTGGAGGTCGCGCTCGACGCCATGGAAGGCGTGGACGTCGTCGCGTTGCGCGAGAAGAGCCTCGCGCTCACCGACTTGTTCATGGCCCGCATCGCGGCGCTGTTGCCGGAGCTTGAGATCGTGACGCCGCGGCCGCCCGCGTTGCGCGGCAGCCAGGTCGCGATCGCCTTCGATCAGGGTTATCCGGTCGTGCAAGCCATGATCGAACGCGGCGTCATCGGCGACTTCAGGTCGCCCAACATCATGCGCTTTGGCTTTGCCCCGCTTTATGTGCGCTTTGGGGACGTCTGGGACGCCGCGGAGATTCTCGCCGGCTGCATCCGGGACGAAGTATGGCGCGAACCGCGCTTCAACCGGGTGCTCGGCGTCACCTGATCAATCGAACCACGGCCACGCAGCCGGTCCCGCGTGGGTGACGGCACCGCCCGGTGCCTGCCCGACCAGGCGGGCATATTTGGCCAGCGCGCCGCCGCGATGCCGCGGCGTCCGCGGCTTCCAGGTCTGCCGCCGCGCTGTGAATTCAGCGTCGTCGATCAGAAGGTCCATGCGGCGGGCGCGGGCGTCGATCCTGATGCGGTCGCCGTTTTTGACCAGTGCCAGCGGACCGCCGACGAAGGATTCCGGCGAGACGTAACCGATGCATAGGCCACGGGTGGCGCCGGAAAACCGTCCGTCGGTGATCAGCGCCACTTTCTCGCCCATGCCCTGCCCATAGATCAGCGCGGTGACGCCGAGCATCTCGCGCATGCCCGGACCGCCGACCGGGCCTTCATTGCGGATCACCAGGACATCGCCGGCGGCGTAGTTGCGCTGGCGCACGGCATCGACACATTGCTTCTCGTCTTCGAAGACGCGCGCCGTGCCCTCGAACACCAGGTTCTTCAGGCCGGCCACCTTGATGACGGCCCCATCGGGGCAGAGATTGCCCTTGAGCACGGCAACGCCGCCATCCCCCATGATCGGCGCGGAAGTTCTGAAAATAACCTCGCCGTCAGGCGCGGCGGCTTCTCCATATTCTTCCGCGATGGTCCGCCCGGTAATGGTCAGGCAGCTGCCATCGATGTGGCCGCTCTCGACCAGCGCGCGGATCACCACGGCGGTGCCGCCGATGTCGTAGACATCCTTGGCGGTATATTTGCCGCCCGGCCGCAGATTGCCGATCAGCGGCGTGCGCGCAAACACCTGGCCGACATCGTCGAGGCCAAAGGCAATTCCGGCCTCATTGGCGAGCGCCGGCAGATGCAGCGCGGCATTGGTCGAACCGCCGGTTGCCGCGACAATGGCCGCGCCATTCTCCAGCGCTTGTCGCGTCACGATCTCGCGTGGCAATGGCCCGCCCTTTTGCAGCATCTCCATCACCAGCCGCCCGGCGCGGCGGGCCACCTGCGCGCGCTCGGCATAGACGCCTGGGATCATCGAGACATTGGGCATCGTCAGCCCCATCGCCTCGGACAGCATCGCCATGGTATTGGCGGTAAATTGGCCGGCACAGGCACCGATGGTCGGCAGGCAATTCCGTTCGATGCCCTCAAGCGTCGCCGCATCGATGTCGCCGGTCATGAAGCCGCCGACCGCCTCATAGGAATCCAGCACGGTGAGGGTCCTCCCGGCGAACTGCCCAGGCAGCGCGCTGCCGCCATAGATGAAGATCGAGGGCACGTTGCAGCGGATCATGCCCATCATCACGCCCGGCAACGTCTTGTCGCAACCGGCAAAGCCGATCAGCGCGTCATAGGCCAGACCATGGACCACAGCCTCGATCGAATCCGCGATCAGTTCGCGCGACAGCAGCGAGAACTTCATGCCCTCGTGGTTCATGCTGATGCCGTCGGAAACCGAGATGGTGGCAAATTCCCGCGGCGTGCCGCCGGCCTCGGCGATCCCGGCCTTGACGGCATCGACCTGGAAATCATGGGTCATGTTGCAGGGCGTCTGTTCGCCCTTCTGGCTGACCACCCCGATCATCGGCCTGGCCAGCGCCGCGTCGTCGAGCCCCATCGCCCGCATGAAGGCGCGGTGCGGCGCGCGATCGAGGCCATCGGTGGTGACGCGGGATCGGAGTTTCTTCATCTGAAATTTCTCCAAGGAGGGTCGTACCGACCTAGGGGCGCCGGGCGTTTAAGGAAAAGCCAATTTGCTGCTCGAGGTGCTTTTTTGCGCCTCCGCCCCGATCGTGTTATATTTCAAACATGAGCACAAAGCTTGCAGACCCGGAAGACCTGGCGAGCCTCTATCGTCGCGCCTTCGGCGACTATGGCGCTCGTGCGCTATGGAATATGCGCCCGGTTGAGCGGCCGACCCCGGCGGATGCCTTGGCGATCACCAAGGCGTTGCGGACGCATGGCGGCATGGAGGGACGGCGGCTGGCGGAGCGGATCGAGGCGCTTTGCCTTGCCCATCGGTAAGTTTCAGTCGGACGTGTTGCGGACGCTGGCGGCGCAGCGCAGTCCCGACAGCTATATTGCCGGCGGTGTCGCGATCAACCGCGCCGGCCCCCGTTTCTCCGGCGATATCGATATTTTTCACGATTCCGAAGCCCGGCTTGAGAGCGCCGCGGAGGCCGACATCGCGGCGCTCAGGGCCGCCGGCTATCACGTGACGCGGGAGCGGGAGCGGATCGGCAAGCGGGAAGCCACGGTTGAGCGCCAAGGCGAAGCGATGCCGCTCGAATGGGTCACCGACGCCGCCTTTCGGTTTTTTCCGACCCAGCCGGACGAACTTTTCGGCTATGTGCTACATCCGGTTGACTTGGCGACCAACAAAGCCTCAGCCGCGGCGGATCGCCGGGTCCCGCGTGATGTCGTCGATCTCGTCACCATTCATGAAACCATCCTGCCTCTTGGTGCCGTGGTGTGCGCGGCGGTAGGCAAGTATCCCGGTGTCACGCCGGAGGAGATGCTTTCCGAAATCACCCGGCATAGCCGATTCACCGCCGAGGAGTTTCAGGCGCTCTCGACCGAGCAGCCGGTTGATGTCGCTGGCCTGCACCGTCGTATCCGCCGCATGCTTGAGGAAGCCGAAAGCTTCATTGCCAAGCTGCCGAGCGATGCCGTCGGTGTGATCTTCATGGATGGTGAAAAGCCGGTACAGCCGGACTTAAACGCGCTGAACAAATATCAGCGGAATCCCGGCGCACCGCGCGGCCTGTGGCCATCGTCGCCCGAGATCTCGCGGGCAATGCTCGAAAGCTACGGTGAGCCCAAACCCTAAGAGAGGCCGCGCCCGACCGAAGGGGAGCCGCGGATTGACCACACATTCGGTGGCTCGCCCCGCGGCGCTCGCCAAAATCTCGGCGTATGGGTCCCGGCGTGCGCCGGCACGACGCGTGGATCAGTTACTGCAGCGGCGCCACGATGGTCGGGTGCTTGAACTGGGCGACGTCCATCTTCGGCAGCATTCCGGCGTCATGGTAAATGTCGAGCATCTTCTGGATCGCCGGGAAGTTCGGCGCATCGCCGGGATCCCTGCCGAAATCATTGTCCTTGAGCAGGTAGGTATCGAGCACCGCCACCGGGGCCTTCAGCACCTCGGAGTCGACCTTGAGGGTCTCCTCGCGATTGGCCAGCGCCTTCTTGATGGCGGAGGTGAGATCGCGCACGTAGGCCTTGGCCAGTTCCGGATTCTTGTCGACGAAGTCGGCGCGGCAGGCTTCGAGAATGTGGACGATGTTGGGCATTTCCTCCGACAGCGAGAACAGCTTGCGGATGCCACCCTTGGCCTCGGCGCGCGCCGCGAACGGCTGGTTCATGTTGACGGCATCGATGCGGCCCTGGCGCAGCGCATCTTCGGAAACCGCGAAGCCGACCTCGACCAACTTGATGTCCTTTTTCGGATCGACCCCGTTCTGCTTCAAGAGCATGTCGAACGGCCCTTCTGTGCCGCCACCGATCACCGAGATGCCAACGGTCTTGCCCTTCAGATCGGCGATGGTCTTGATCGGCGAATCGTCCTTGACCGCCCAATAGACCGAGAAGCCGCCGGGTTTCTCGAACACGTGCTGGGCCACGATATAGGCCTTCAGGTTGCCGCCGACCACGCCATTGGCCAACGACAGCGGCGCCTGCGTCGCGCAGTCGAGCGCGCCGGCGGCCAGCGCCTGGGTCATCGGCGCGGTGCCCTGGAACTGGGTCCATTCGATATTGTAGGTCTTGCCGATATCAGGGAATTCCGCCGGCCTTCGCATCATCCAGTATTTGGATTCCTCGGCGGGAATAGTCCAGCCAACGTGGATCGTCTGTTGCGCGTATGAGGCGCTCATGCTCGCCAAGATAGCAGCCACCGCCCCGGCCGCCAGCATTCCCTTCGAAGAACTTCGCATCCATTCGCTCCGTTTGTCCTGGTTGCCGGCCGACGCCAGCACAAAATTCCGTTGGCCAAGCCTTTCATGGTTCAAATAATCAGGCAAGCCATTGGGGACCGTCTTTGGCGCGATGTCATGGTCGGCAGGGCCGGGATCTGTGCTAAGGGCGTCAGGCTGGACCGGCTTGAATACCACGGGGAGAAGCGCATGGCGGCAGGTAAGGGGGCAGAGGCAGATCCGGAAGAAAAGCTCGGCTATCTCGGGCTCGGAATGATGGGATTGCCGATGGCCCGGCGGCTTCTGAACGCCGGCCACGACGTCACGGTGTGGAACCGGTCGGCCGGCAAGGCGGCCGCCCTGGTGCAAGCTGGCGCAAAGCCTGCGGCAGAGCCGCGCGAGGTTGCCACGACCGCCAGTATCCTCTTCCTGTGCCTGACCGACGCCCCCGCCGTCGAACGGGTGGTGTTTGGTACAAGTGGGCTCGCCGAAGTGGCCGGTTCCGGAAAAATCGTGGTCGACTTCTCCTCGATCCACCCGGACGCGGCGCGCTCCATCGCCTCGCGGCTGAGGGAAGCAAACGGCATGGCGTGGATCGATGCGCCGGTCTCGGGCGGCAGCATAGGCGCCGAGCAAGGGACGCTGGCGGTGATGGCCGGAGGAGAGGCAAGCGACATCGCGCGCGTCAAACCTTATGTGCTGGCTATGGCGCGACGGCTCACCCATATGGGCCCGACTGGCGCGGGTCAACTGACCAAACTCTGCAACCAGGTGATCGTCGGCTGCGCCATGGCGGTGCTGGCAGAGGCGACGCGGCTCGCGGTCAATGCCGGGATCGATGCCGAGCGGCTGCCCGAGGCGCTGGCTGGCGGCTTTGCTGATTCGATCCCGCTGCAGCTGTTCGTGCCGCGCATGGCGCAGGGCATTCATTCGCCGCCGCTCGGCCATATCGCCACCATGCTGAAGGATCTGGATACGGTGATCGACGTCGCCCGCGACAATTCGACCCCGGTGCCGATGTCGGCGCTGGCCTCGCAATTGTTCAGGCTGGCGAAGTCCGCGCGCGGCGCCGATGCCGATGCGCTGGAAATCTACAAGCTGTCGGAAAACCGGATTGTCTGATTGGAACGGCTGCAACTTCGACAAATGAAATAGTTGCGCTAGTGTCGTTTTGTAAAGAGAAGGATCGCACCATGTATCAACCCGCCGGCGTCACGACTTCATCCGACTTTCCCATTCCATCTGACATGAAAGCCTGGGTGCTGGGCGGCCCGGACGAGCTCGTGCTGCGCAACAAGCCGACGCCTGTTCCGGGGCGCGCGGAAGTGCTGGTCCGCATCGACGCGGTGGCGATCTGCGCCACCGACCTCCAGGTCATCCACAGCGGCTCGCCGGCGAGCATTCAGGGCGGGTTGCCCTTCAACAAGAACTTCACGCCGGGCCATGAATATATGGGCACGGTGGCGGCGCTCGGCCCGCACGTCGACGAATACGCGATCGGCGAACGGGTCAGCGTGGAGATCCACGCCGGCTGCGGCCAATGCAAACGCTGCCGGCAGGGCATGTACACGTCCTGCATCAACTACGGCAGGCCGGAGAAGGGCCACCGCGCCAACGGCTTTACCACCGATGGCGGGTTTGCCGAATACGCCATCAATCACATCAACACGCTGGCGCGGGTGCCCGACAGCATGAGCGACGCGGAAGCAACACTGGTCGTCACCGCCGGCACGTCGATGTACGGCCTGACCGAACTGGGCGGCCTGGTGGCCGGAGAAAGCGTGGTCGTGATCGGGCCGGGCCCGATCGGTCTGCTCGCGGTGGCGGTTGCCAAGGCGCTCGGCGCCTGCCCGGTGATCCTCACCGGCACGCGCCCCAAGCGGCTGGCGCTCGGCCGTGAGCTCGGCGCAGACCGCGTCATCAACGTGGCCGAGGAAAATGCCGTCGAGGTGGTCAAGCAGCTGACCGGCGGCGTCGGCGCGGATTATGTCGTTGAATGCGCCGGCACCGAGGCCACCGTCAACCAGGCCATTCACATGGCCAATCGCGGCGGCAAAGTGTGCCTGGCGGCCTTCCCGCACGATCCCGTGACCACCGATATCGCCCATCTCGTCAGGAACAACATCTATCTCTACGGCATCCGCGGCGAAGGCCGCAGCGCCACCCACCGGGCGATGGCGCTGATGGCGGAAAAGCGCTTCGATGCGGCCAAGATCCACACCCACACCTTCCCGCTCTCCGACCTGCCGACGGCGCTCCGCTACGCCCGCGAGCGGGTCGAGGACGCCATCAAGGTTGTGGTCACCACCCGGCAGGTGAACGAATTGGCCCGCGTCGCTGCGGAATAAGCGCCTAGCGCTTAGCAGGCAAAGGCGCCTGCTAAGCGTCGTGCCCATCACTTCGGTGCGTAAAATTGATGGGCGCGCCATCGACCCGCGCGTTCGCGCCGTCCGATGGCTTTGCTCACCCTATGCCTGACGCCGCAAAGTCAACCTGCACCCGCCCCTCAAGCCTTACGAAACCTGCCGACGATGTCGCGGAATTTCCTGACGTTCTCCTCGCCTGCATAATCCGCGATCCGTTTTTAGGCCGGCTCCATTTTTGCGCGTAACGGCGCGAGGTCGGGCCGCCCATCTGCACGCTGGCCTTCCTGCCGCGAAATTGGGAATATGGCTTTTGTTCCCAAGAGCGTTCGCCCGACCACAAACGCCCTGACGACATGAAGAGGTTGAGAATTCGTACGTCGGCCGAGTTGCAGATCCAGGCCTCGATGGAGCGCATCAACCAAGAGGCCGGCACTCAATCGCAGCCGAGCCAAACATGAAAGCCCGCCCGCAAGGCCGCGGACGGGCTTTCAATCGTGGGCGCCGCTGAGAACGGCATTTGTTGCACTGCCAAGTGTACTTCCGAAACACCTCAAAGCCAGCACGTGCGGCTTATTGCAGCGACGTGTTGATCGATGTGAATTTCGTATTGAGCGTGGAGCCCAGTCCATTGACCACGGCGATGATGGCCAGGCTGATGCCCGCGGCAATCAGGCCGTATTCAATGGCAGTGGCGCCGGTCTCGTCGGCCCAGAACCTCGCAAAAAACTTCTTCACTGCTCCTCCTTGCGACATGCACGAAACCCGGCGGGTTCCATCGCCAAACAGTGGAACGGATGTGTTAAAACTTCCAAAGCCGTGATGGTAAACCGCTGGTGAAATGGCCGTAGTTTTGCGTAGAAACAAACCGCGCGGATGCAAATTGATTGGCAAAAAAGAACACACATGATGCCCGCACCTGCGTTGCCGGGATTGCAGGTGTCTGCCGCTCGATGCAGATTGGCCGGTTCAACCGGCTGGCCCGATGCATGAATAGCGCGACGCGCTTCGGTTTTCTCCTGATGTTCCCGCTGCTGACCCTGATCACGATGGCCGCTTCGGCCGCGCCAGCCCGCGCCGACGGCATTCGCTCGGAGGCGCTGACCATACCGGCCATCATCGCCGGTCCGATCTGGTCGACATCGGCCAAGCTCGAAGCCATCGTGATCCGACCCGATGACGGCGAGCCTCACCCGCTGGCCATCATCAATCATGGATCGCCGCGAATGGCGGAGAGCCGCCCGGAGATGAGCCCCTACGGGATGTGGGCACAGGCCAGGGCGTTCGCCCGGCGTGGCTGGGTCGCCTTGGCCTTCCTGCGCCGAGGCTATGGCCAATCCGAGGGAGGATGGGCTGAAAATTATGGTTCCTGCGCCAATCCGGACCATGCCGGAGCCGGCCGGGCCGCGGCCAGCGATATCGCGGCCGCTGCCAACTTCATGATCGCCCAACCCTATGTCAGCAAAGGCAAGTGGATCAGCGTTGGCGTATCGGCAGGCGGTTTTGCAACGGTGGCCTTGACCGCCGACGCACCGCCCGATCTTGCCGCGGCCATCATTTTTGCCCCTAGGAGGGGGTCGAGCGGGCCCGATACGGTGTGCGGAGAGCACCAGTTGATCGCGGCCTTTGTCCAATACGGCCGCACCTCGCGCATACCCGTGCTGTGGATCTCCGCCGACAACGATCATTTCTTCGGCCCGCAGCTGGTGTCGCAGCTGACCGCCGCATTCTCGAAGGCCGGCGGCAATCTGACCTTCGTCAGGACGCCGCCATTTGCCGACGACGGGCACCTGCTCTTCAGTTCGGCGGGCATTCCCATCTGGTCGCCGATCGTCGACCGGTTCCTGAAGGCGAACGGGCTGATGCTGCGCGACCGGCTCATCGATGTGTCGTTTCCAGGCGTCTCCGTGCCATCCGGCCTCGGCAGCCGCGGCCGCGAGGCATTCAAGAGCTACCTCGAGAGCGGGCCCAACAAGGCGTTCGCGATCGCCGGCGATGGGCGTTCCGGCTGGGTCAGCGGCCGGCGGACGACAGATGGGGCCACCAAGGAGGCCCTGAAGGCCTGCCGCTCGCGCGCCTCAGCCGATTGCCGGATTGTCAACGTCAACGACAAGCCCGTCGAATAGACGAAGTCGGTGTCGTCTGGTTGTTCGCGGAAGGCGGTGGCGCCGCTTGGAGGCGCAATCATCTGGCTGGCTTTCTCATTCAAATGCGCCGCAGCGCGGTCAGGATCGACCGTGGCGTCAAGGGAATTTCGGTCATGACAACGCCAAATGGTTTCAGCGCATCATTGACCGCGTTCGCCACCGCCGCCGCGGCGCCGGCGGTCCCGGCCTCGCCCGCGCCCTTGGCGCCCAGCTCGGTTTCGGAGGTCGGCGATACCACGTGCCCGACATCGATGTCCGGCATCTCGCCGGACATCGGAACCAGGTAGTCGGCCATGTTGGCGTTGGTCAGCTGGCCGCGTTCATCGTAGATGCAATGTTCGAACAGCGCCGCGCCCAGGCCCTGCACCACCCCGCCCCGGATCTGCTCGTCGACCAGCTGGGGATTGATGATAGTGCCACAATCCTCCACCACCCAATGCCTGAGGAGCCTGACAAAACCGCTTTCAGTATCGAGCTCGATCCACGAGGCCTGAACGCCATTGGTGAAGGCAAACGGATATTCGCGCGGCACGAAATGACGCGTCGCCATCAGTTCGGGCTGGATGCCCGGCGGCAAGGTGTCGGGGCGGAAATAGACAATGCGGGCAAGCTCGCGCAGCGCGATGCGCACAGATCCGTTGCCGGCATCGACCACCGCATCGTCGACGATATCGAGTTCAGCGGGTGAGGATTGCAGGATCGCGGCGGCGACCTCCAGCACATTGTGGCGCAGGATCTTGGCGGCCTGAAGCGCTGCCTCGCCGCCGATGCCGGCGCCGCGCGAGGCCCAGGTGCCGCCGCCATAGGGCGTATTGTCGGTATCGCCGAGGATGACGCGGACCCGCTGCATCGACACGCCCATCACGCTGCCGACGATCTGCGCCGTCAGCGATTCCGAGCCCTGGCCCTGCTCGGTAATGCTGGTCTGGCAGATGACCGAACCGGTGGCGTCGAGCCGCACGGCGACGCCATCCTGCGAGGAGATGCGGGCACCGCCGACGCCATAGAACGCCGCGCTGGGATTGGTGACTTCAATGAAACTGGCTATGCCGATGCCTCGATGGATGCCTGTTTTGCGCAAGGCTGCCTGTTCGGCGCGCAGGCCATCGTAGTCCATCATGGCCACCAGCTTGTCGAGCGCGGCATGATGCGACAACAGCTCGAAGCGCAGGCCCGAGGGCGAGGCGCAGGGGTAGGCATCATCGGCGATCAGGTTGCGGCGGCGGATCGCCACCGGGTCCATGCCGATCCTGGCGGCCGCCAGATCGACCAGGCCTTCTGTCACCGAGCAGGCGATGGGGTGGCCGACCGCGCGGTACTGGCACATCACGTTCTTGTTCTGCAACACGACGCGGGCCCGCGCGCGGTAGTTCTTCGTCGCATAGGGGCCGCCAACCAGGTTGACGACCTGGTTGGCTTCGATGGCGCTGGTGCGCGGATACATCGAATAGGGACCAATTCCGGTGAGATCATCGATCTCGAACGCCGTAATGGTGCCGTCAAGGTTGACGCCGATCCGACCCTTGCAGCGAGATCGCGGGCATGAATGTCGGTATTGAAACTTTCGACCCGGTCGGCGACGAACTTCACGGGACGCCGCAACAGCTTCGACAGCGCGTACGTCGCCATCTCGTCGGCATAGATATGGACCTTGATGCCGAACGAGCCGCCGACATCCTTGCACACCACGCGAACCTGCGCATCGTCCAGCCCAAGATGCAGCGCTGCGATGTTCTGCACCATGTGCGGCGCCTGGGTTCCCTGATAGATCGTCAGCCTAGCCTCGGCGGCATTCCAGTCGGCCACCACCGCGCGCGGCTCCAGCGTCACGCCGGTGTGGCGGCCGAAGACGAACTCCGCTTCCACCACGGCATCGGAGGTGGCGAATGCCGCATCGACCGTGCCGACATCGAGGTGGCGCTCGAAGGCGAGGTTGTCGCCGAGCGAGGGATAGATGACGGGGGTTGCCGGATCAAGCGCGGTGCGCATGTTCGTGACCGCCTCCAGCTCGAGGTATTCCACCCTGACCTGTTCGGCGGCGTCTTCCGCCAAAGCGCGGCTCTCGGCCACAATGGCGGCCACGGCTTCGCCCTGCCAGCAGACGCGGTCGATCGCAATGGCGTGCTGTGGCGCGGATTTCAATCCCTTCAGATGCGAGAGCACACCCACCCAGGGTGTGATGATCTTGGCGAGCTGTTCGCCCGTGACGACAGCGATGACACCCGGCATGCGCCTCGCCTCGGCGGCATCGATCGCGGCGATTGCGGCATGGGCATGGGGCGAACGCAGGAACACCACATGCACCATCCGCGGCAGGGTGACGTCGCTGACGTAAAGACCACGCCCCTGCATCAGCCGATCGAGGTTCGGCCGCGGCACCACCTTGCCGATATAGGAGTTCGGCCGGTCCAGCACCGAGAGACGTTCAGGACTTGTCGGTGGGGTCATGATGGTACCCGTCCTGCGCGCGCCCGCGCCGTCTGTTCCACCGCATCGATGATGGCCTGGTAACCGGTGCAGCGGCAGTAATTGCCGGACAGATGCTGGCGTATCCGCTCCCGGTCCGGCAGGGGCTGTTGCTGCAACAGATCCTGCGCGGCCATCAGCATCCCCGGCGTGCAGAAGCCGCATTGCAGGGCATTGCGATCGCGAAAGGCTGCCTGCAGGTCTGATATCTCGCCGCTGTCGGACAGCCCCTCGATGGTCTCTACCGAAGCACCATGGGTCTGCACTGCCAGCATCAGGCAGGAGCGGACGATCTCACCGTTGACGCGCACCGTACAGGCGCCGCAAACGCCATGCTCGCAGCCGACATGGGTTCCCGTCAGTTCGAGATGTTCGCGCAGAAAGTCGGCCAGATTGAGCCGCGGCAGGACATCCGCCTCGACGCGACAGCCGTTGATATCGAGCACGATGCGCATGCGGCTGGTCACGCGCCATCCCCGGCATAGAGATCGGCGCGGCGAAGCAGGCTGCCGACGCAGCGCTTCAGCAAGACTATCGAAAGATGCCGCCGCATCGATGCGGAGGCCTGTTGATCCTCCATGGGATCAAGTTCGCTCTCCAGCGCCGCCGCCGCATCCGACAGCAGCGCCGGCGTCACCGGTACACCGATGAGCCTGTCGGTGGACACTGCCAGCATTGGTCGATCGCCAACGGCAAAGAAGACCATGCGCAGGTCGGAGAAGCCGTCGGCCTGCAAACTCGCCTGCGCCGCCAGGCCCGTGATCGCGTAGTCACCATGGCGCCTGGCAAATTCGTGGAAGAACCAGGCTGAATGTTGTCGCGCCAGCGGCAGTTCGACCGAGGTCAGTAATTCCTGCGGCGACAAAGCCGTCTGAAAGATGCCCGTGAAAAAGTCCCGCGCCGCGATCCGCCGTTCACCGGCCGGGCCACGAACGACGATGGTGGCAGCGAGCGCCACCATGCAGGCCGGCAGTTCCGACGCCGGATCGGCCTGAGCGAGGCTGCCGCCGATGGTGCCCCGGTTACGAATCGCCGGATGCGCGATATGGGCGGCCGCTTCCGTCAGCAACGGCGCATGTGCAGCGATCTCAGGGGATTTCAACAGCTCAACATGGCGCGTCAGTGCGCCGATCGTAAGATGGTCGCCCCTCACCGATAGGCCGCGCAACTCATCGAGATTACCAATATCGACGATCACAGCGGGCGCGATCACGCGCAGATTCATCGCGGGCATCAGGCTTTGGCCGCCCGACAGCACCTTGGCCTGATCGCCATGCGCAACCAATAACTGCAGCGCTTCTTCAACGCTGGCTGCACGTGCATAGTCGAAAGTCGACGCTTTCATCGACACGACCTTCCCGACGGATTTCTTGCTTGCATTGGGGCGATTAGAAGGTGGTGACCGACAAAGGTCAAGTTTGCCGTCTTCTGACGATTATTTCACCATCCCTTGGACTTTTGGACTTGTCATCATCCATCGAACGAAGCACCGTTTAGGCTTCGCCATATCGGCTTGCTGAGGAGCTTGCGGCCATGGATCTGGGTTTCTTTACGATGCCGATTCACCCGCTCGGCAAGGATTGGCGGCGCTCGCTGCGGGAAGACCGCGAAGCCTTCCTGCTGGCCGACGAACTGGGATTTACCGAGGCCTATGTTGGCGAACACGTCACGGACCAGGCCGAGAACATCACCTCCTGCATCGCCTTCCTGGCCTGGATCGCGGCCGCCACCAAAACAATCAAGCTCGGCACCGGCACGATCAACATGCCGAACACCCATCCGGCGACGGTCGCGGCCAGCATGGCGATGCTCGATCACATGCTCGACGGCCGGCTGATCTTCGGCATCAGTCCCGGCGGCCTGTTGTCGGATGCGGAGCTATTCGGCAACCTCGACGCCAACCGCAACGAGATGTTTCTGGAATCGATCAACCAGGTTCTGGCGATCTGGGCCGGCCAGCCGCCCTACAACATGGAAGGAAAATACTGGAACATTTCGACGCAACGGACCCTGATCAAGGACATCGGCCAGGGCATCATCGCAACGCCGCTGCAGCGGCCGCATCCGCCCATTGTCGTGACCGCTGTCGCGCCCTTTTCCAAGGGCGTCACCGAGGCGGCCGCCCGCGGCTGGGACCCGATATCGGCGAACTTTCTGATGCCGGGCTGGGTCAAGAGCCATTGGCCGAGATATGTCGAGGGCTGCGAGCGCGGTGGTCGCGCCGCCGATCCGGCCAATTGGCGTGTCGCCAAGAGCGTGTTCGTTGCCAAGGATGCGGCGACCGCGAGAGCCTACGCCACCGATCCCGACGGACCTTACGTCTATTATTATCGCTCGCTATTCACCAAGCTAAAGAAGAACGGCCGCATCGAGCTATTCAAGACCCGCCGCGATCAGCCCGACGATGAAGTGACGCTTCAGATGATCTGCGACCGGCTGATCATCCACGGCACGCCCGATAGCGTCGCAGATCAGGTGCTCGCCTTCCAGGAGGAAGTCGGCCGGTTCGGCACACTGCTATATGCGGGCAAGGACTGGAAAGACCGCGAGCTCGGACGCCAGTCAATGATCCTGATGGCCGAAAAGGTCATGCCGCGGGTCAACGCGGCCACGTCGAAACAGTCCAGCGCCGCGGAATAATCCGTTGGCCAGTAAAGGGAAGGCCTCGTCATGGTTCTGACCGATCGCATTACCTACCAGGCTCAAATCGACCGCCCGAAAATCACACTGCCCGACGGCAAGAGACTCGCGCTATGGGTCATTCTCAATGTCGAAGAGTGGCGAATCGAGAACGCCATGCCGCGAACGGTGCTGAGCCCGCCGATGGGCCAGCCGCTGCTGCCGGATGTGCCCAACTGGTCCTGGCACGAATACGGCATGCGCGCCGGCTTCTGGCGCCAGTTCAAGGCGCTGACCGACCGCAACTTCAAGGTCACTTTGGCATTGAATGCCAGCGTCTGCGCCACCTATGGCCGCGTCGCCTCGGCCGCGCGTGAGGCCGGCTTCGAATTCATGGGTCACGGCTTTGTTCAGGGCCCGATGCACCGGCTCGACGATCAGGGGGGAACGATCAAGCGAGCGGTCGAAACCATTGCCAATTTCACGGGCAAGCCGCCGCGGTCATGGGAAAGCCCGGGACTGACGGAGACCGACGCAACCCTCGACCTGCTCCGGCTCAACGGCATCGAATATGTCGCCGACTGGGTGATCGACGATCTTCCACAGGAAATCGCCACGCCTCACGGCACCATCACGACGCTTCCATATTCGGTGGAGACCAATGACATCGTCGTCCACGCGCTGCAGCATCTGCCTTCAGAGCAATTCCTCAAACGCTGCACCGATCAGTTCGACCGCCTGTACCTCGAGGGCGCGACCAATGCGCGGGTCATGGCGATCTCGATCCATCCCTACATCACCGGCGTCCCGCACCGCATCAAATATCTCGAAGCGCTGCTCGACTACGTCATCTCCCATGACGGCGTGGCGCTGATGACGGCGAGCGAAATTGGCGACTGGTATCGCGCCGAAATGTCGAAAACATAGTTGGTCCGCGCCTGAAACGGCCTTTCCTGAATACGAGATCACATGGAAGCTCCCGCTCGCACCTCACCCGCGACAGAGCGGTAGAGGGGGATGAGAGAACCGCGCTGGTGACCTTAACCGATCATCCCGAAAGGAATCGATCAATCTGGCCTGCCCCCGCATCCCCCCTGTCATGACTTCCTTGGTTTCGAGATGTCGTCCGCCGCAATGAACCGGCCATAACCGCCGCGCGAAAACAACAGCGACTCCTGCCGATTGTACGTGTAGGCCTCGACCGCGCCGAGGAAGATCACATGATCGCCGCCGTAGTAGCGGTTGACGGCGCGGCATTGAAAGTTGGCGACGCTGTCGGCCAGCAGCGGCGCATTGCCAAGGCCGGCGGTGTATTGGACACCGGCGAATTTGTCTTCCGAGGTAGCGGCAAAGCGGCTCGCGAGCCCCTGCTGCGAGAGACCGAGCACGTTGACTGCGAAATGGCTGGCGTTCTGAAAGACGCTCAGGCTCTGAGAATAGATCCCGAGGCTCCACAGCACCAGCGGCGGATTGAGCGAAACCGACGCGAAGGAATTACAGGTTAGGCCCGTGGGCCGGCCGTCGGCCGCGGCCGCCGTGATGATGGCGACGCCGGTGGCATAGGTGCCGAGCGCATTGCGGAAGTCCCGTGGATCGATCGACGTGGCGTCGCTGGCCAACTCGCTGGCCGGGTCCGTCGGATGCTTGGGCGCCCCGGTCATCGCCACCCTCACAGCGTCAGGTTTTCGGATGGCATTCCCAGCGCAACGCGCCCGTAATTGGTGCCAGCCGCATCGAAGTTGAACGCCAGGTGCGAGTTGATCGCGTGGGCATCGCGGAACTGCCGCTGCAAGGCCGTCGTCGTAAACAGGCCCCGCGCGCCGCTGGCCGAAAACAACAGCGATACCGCTTCAGTGCAGAGATTGACGCAATAGGCGCCATCGCGCCGCAACCTGGTCTTGGCGACCATGTCCGGAACTTGGCCGCGCCTGGCCTCGGCCAATGCCCCGATGCAGTTCGACCGCATGATCAGGCGAGCCGCGTCGATCTTGGCGGAGGCCTCGGCAATCTTGATCTGTGTGCTCTGGAGGTCGCCCAGCTTGGCGCGATTGTAGGTCGACGCGCGATGTCGCGAGACCTCGACATAATCGTCTAGGCAAGCCTGGGCATTTCCGAGCGCAACGCCGGAAAGCACGTAAGGAAACAGCGAGAACACCGGCAGCGTGTAAAGCGCGTTCGGATTGATGTCGCTCCCGGGCGTCGGGCCGCCGGCGAGATCGTTGACGGCGACCGTCATCGGCGCGGCGACAAAGGCCTCGTCGACCTCGACGTCGTTCGATCCCGTCCCTCGCAAGCCCGCCGCGTTCCAGGTATCCTTGATGGTGTAGTCTCGCCGGTTGATCAGGAAGATGCGGTATTCGATGCCGTCGGCCTCATCATCGGACGAAACCACGCTCGCAAGCATATTCCATTCGCAGGCATCGACCCCCGACGAGAACGGCCAGCTGCCGCGCAGCACATAGCCGCCGTCGACTTTCCTGGCCCGGCCGGCCGGAAATATGAAGGAGGATGCGATCAGGACGTTGGCATCCTTGCCCCAGAGCAGGTCCTGCGCACGCTGGTCGAACATGCCCAGCATCCAGTGGTGGCTCGCAAGATTGGCCAAGTTCCAGGCCACCGACGCATCCGCCTGCCCGACGGCATCGGCGCAATCGACCAGCGCGACATAATCAAGTTCGTAACCGCCCACGCGCTTCGGCTGCACGATCCTGAACAACCCGGCGTCATGCAGATCGCGCTCGGTCTCCGGCGGCAGTCGCCGCAACTCCTCGGTCCGCACCGCCCGATCCCGCAGTTGCGGAACGAGCGCCCTTGCCCGCGCGATCATGGCCGCATAGGCGCGGTCGCCGGCATCCGGCCCAAAGGGCAGGCTTGCGTTCTGTTTGCTGCCGACACCTGCCATCTGAGCTTCCAGCTCACCCTTGTTGTGGTCTTGATGGGGGCGAGACCAATTGGTGGTTTATCGCCTGATCGCCCATTGCACAAGACGGCGCAACCCGAAGGCAGTGCGCCGCCACGGACCAAGCCGGCCCACGCCGCGGCTCATCGCCCTCTCGAGCGAACAGCGAATGAAATATGGTTAACCGCCTCATCATGATCCGGCCATGATAGGTTCGTTCCGCACGACCGCTCAGTGCATTGGGGAGATCGACATGGACAAGACCGTAGGCATCGTGGGCCTGGGAATCATGGGAGGCGCAATCGCGCGCAATCTGGTCGAGCGCGGATGGCGCGTGATCGGGTTCGACACCGATGCCGCGCGGCAAAACGAGTTGGCGCGCGCCGAGGTCACGATCGCCGCCGACACTGTGCAACTCGCCCGCGACGCGCCCATCATCATGACTAGCCTACCCAGTCCGGTCGCCGCCTTGGATGTCGCGGAGACCATCGCCGGCTCCGGCCTGCCGCCGCGGATCGTGGTTGAGCTCAGTACGCTAAGCATCGCCGACAAGCTCCGCTTCGAAGCCGTCCTGCGGGCCGCCGGCCATGTTGCGCTGGATTGCCCGCTGAGCGGCACCGGCGCCCAGGCCAAGAATCGCGATCTAGTGGTCTATGCCAGCGGCAACGGTGACGCGATCGCCCGATGCATGGGCTTGTTCGCCGACTTCGCCAAGCAAAGCGCCGATCTCGGAAGGTTCGGCAATGGCAGCCGGATGAAGTTTGTCGCCAATCATCTGGTCGCTATCCACAACGTTGCCACGGCCGAGGCGATGCTGCTGGCCGAGCGGGCCGGGCTCGATCCGAAAATGGTCGTCGATATGGTCGGCCCAGGCGCCGGCGGTTCGCGGATGTTCCAAATGCGGGCGCCGATGATGGTCGAAGGCATCTATGAACCGGCCACCATGAAAGTGAAGACCTGGCAAAAGGACATGGCGATCATCGCCGAATTTGCCGAGGACTTGGGCTGCGCCACGCCGCTGTTTGCACTGACCGCCCCGGTCTACACGCAGGCAATGGCGATGGGGCTGGGCGACCAGGACACGGCGGCGGTCTTCGATGTGCTGAAGAAGACCCTCATCAAGTAGCACGTTCGCCGCGTGCAACCGAGAGCTGACATCATTGCCGGATCTTTCGGCCCGATCGTATGGCTTGATCATTTGCCAATTCCGTTCGATAAATCGGGGCAAGCAATAAATTCGCGCGCTCGGCATTGCTGGAGCGACGGGAGGATCGGATGAGGATTTCGCGACGACGGTTCGTCGAAACTGTTGCCGGCACTGCTATCGCCAGTCTGGCATCGCCTCTTGTCCGCGCCGACAACGGCGGGCCGATCCGGATCGGTCTGCTGGCGGCCAAGACCGGCCCCTTGGCCTCGGGCGGCATCGACATGGAACTGGCCTTGGCAATGTTCCTGAAGGAGCGCGGCAACGTACTCGCCGGCCGCAAGGTAGAATTGACGGTCGCCGATACGGCCGGAGTCCCCGCGACTGCGCGGACCAAGGCGCAGGAGTTGATCGAAAAGGACGGCGCCCATTGCATCATCGGTCCGCTCGCCGCATTTGAGGCCCTTGCGATCGCAGACTACCTCACGGAAAAGGAAATTCCGACCTTGGGTGTCGCGGCGGCGGAGGACATGACGCAGCGACATCCGAGCCCATGGTTTGTCCGTCTGACATCGACCTCGGCGCAATGCGCCTACCCGCTTGCCGAATATTCCGCGCGCGAACTGAACTACAAGAAGATCGTCACCATCGCCGACGACTTCGCCTACGGGCATGAAATGTGCGCCGGCTTCCAGCGGGTGTTCGAGGACAATGGCGGCAAGATCATCCAGAAGATCTTTACGCCGCTGGCGACACCGGACTACGGCAGCTACGTCGCGCAGGTCAAGAACGCGGATGCGATTTTCCTCGGGACCGCCGGCTCCAACGGCTTCCGCTTTCTTCGCCAGTTCATCGAATACGGCCTGAAAGACAAGATGGCGGTGATCGGCGGCATGACCGCGTTGGATGAATCCGTGCTTCGCAACATGGGCGACGAGGCGCTGGGGATTGTGACCACGAGCTGGTACTCCGCGGAGCTCGACAATCCGCTCAACCAGCAGTTTGCACCGGCCTTCCGCAAGCAGTTCAAATACGATCCGGGCTATTATGCCGCCAGCACCTACGTTTCCGGAGAAGTTCTGGCGGCGGCATTGCAGGCCATCCAGGGCAAGATCGAGGACAAGCGAGCGCTCATGTCGGCGATCCGCGGCGGCAACGCGGACACGGTGCGTGGTCGCATCAAGTTCGACGAGTTCGGCAACGTGATCGGCGACGTCTACATCCGCAAGGTGTCGCGAAGCGAAGGCCGGCTGGTCAACTCCGTCATCAGGACCTACCCTGACGTCACCCAGTTCTGGACCTACGATAAGACCGCCTTCCTGAAAAACCCAGTCTATTCGCGCGACTATCCGCCGGCCAGGAACCTGGAGCCTTGATTTTCGCCTTCCTTCGACGTTGCTCGCAGAGTTCTTGAGGATACGATCGGCCAACGATGCAGTTTTGGATCATCCAGGGCCTCAACAGCCTGTCGCTCGGTGGCCTGTTGTTCCTGCTGTCCTCAGGCTTCTCCCTGATTTTTGGACTGATGAGACTGGCCAATCTGACTCACGGCGCCTTCTTCATGCTCGGTACCTATCTCGGAGCGACGGCGCTGCGGGCCTGGGCCGGCCTCGATCTCTGGGTGGCGGCGCTCGGGGCCGGCATCCTCGTTGCTGCGATCGGCGGTCTGTTCGAGCGGCTGGTATTGACCAGGCTCGGCGCCAACCCGCTCGGACAGGTGCTGGTGACGCTGGGCATGTCCTTCATCATCTCGGATGCCTGCCTGATGACATGGGGCGGCGATTCGATCCCGGTGCCGACGCCGCGGAGTCTGCAGGCGCCGACGCGCCTCTTCGGCCTGGTGTTTCCGACCTATCGGCTGGTGCTGGTCGGATGCGCGATCGTCGCGGCCGTCGCGCTGTATTTTCTTTTGGAGCGGACCCGTCTGGGCGCCATGATCCGGGCCGGCGTCGACGACCGGCAGATGGCGCGCGCGGTGGGGATTCCTGTCTCGAACTTGTTTACCCTGGTTTTCTGCCTGGGCGCGGGCATCGCCGGCGCGGGCGGCGTGCTGGGCGGACCGATCCTGTCGGCCTATCCCGGCCTTGATGCCGACATGCTGCCGCTGGCGTTGATCGTCGTCATCCTTGGCGGCATCGGCAGCCTGCTCGGCGCTTTCATCGGTAGCTTCATCATTGGATTCATCTATACGTTCGGCACTGCGCTATTCCCGGAGCTCGCCTACATCATCCTCTTCCTGCCGATGATCGCTGTCATCGCCTTCCGGCCCCAGGGCCTGTTTGGACGCATCAGTGCATGAAATGGATCGCTGCTTCCGTGCTGGCCGCGACGTTGGTCCTGCTGCCGTTCGCTGCCGGCGATTTCTATATCAATCTGGCCAGCCAGATCCTGATCGCGGCGATCTTCGCGGCCAGCCTCAACCTGTTGGTTGGCTATGGCGGGATGACATCGCTGGGACATGCCTCCTATCTCGGCGTCGCCGCCTATCTTTCCGCGCTGTTGACGAGCCGCTACGGGCTGGGGCACGGTTCGGCTGCTGCCATTGCCATCGCCGGCACGACGGCGATGGCGGCGCTGTTCGGCGTCATCGCCCTGCGCGCCACCGGCCTCGGCTTTCTCATGATCACGCTCGCACTGTCGCAGGTGCTCTGGGGCCTGGCCTATCGAATGTCCGGCGTGACCAACGGCGACAACGGCATCACTGGGCTGACCCGGCCGATGCCATTCGGCATTTCGCTGGAGAGCGCGGCATCATTCTACTGGTTCGCCTTGGCGAGCACCGCGGTCGCCCTCCTGATGATGGCGATCTTCGTCGCGTCCGCGTTCGGATCATCCTTGCAGGGCGTGCGCGATCAACCGCGCCGGATGGCCGCGCTTGGCTTCAATCCGTGGATGATACGCTGGATCACCTTCATCCATGCCGGGTTCTGGGGCGGCGTGGCCGGCCTGCTTTATGTCTATTACAACAAGTACATTCACCCGACGTCGCTCTCCACCACGAGTTCTGCCGAAGCCTTGCTCGGCGTCATTGCCGGGGGTTCGGGAACTCTGGGAGGTCCGGTCGTTGGCGCCGCGCTGGTGCTGCTCTTGAAGAATTATGCCTCGGCCTATTTCGAACGATGGAACATGCTGCTCGGTCTGGTATTCCTGTTTATCGTTCTAGTGATGCCTACCGGCCTTGTTCCCGGCCTGAGCAGGCTCGTGACAGCATGGCGGAGGCGATGACGATGATCCCGCCGGCTTCGGACTTCGCGCTGGAAGTCATCGGCCTCAGGAAGGCCTTCGGCGGTCTTGTGGTCACACATGACATCTCGATCGCGATACGGCCGGGCGAACGCCGGCTGATCATTGGTCCGAACGGCGCCGGCAAGACCACGCTGTTCAACCAGATCAGCGGCGACCTGCGGCCGAATTCGGGAGCCATCAGACTGTTCGGCACCGAGGTGTCGCGCCTCAAGCCTTATCAGCGCGCGCATCTGGGACTGTCGCGGACCTATCAGATCCTGACGCTATTTCCCGACGACACTCTCGGACACAACGTCACGCTCGGCCTGCTCGGGTTGCGGACGTCACGCTGGCAGCTGTTTTGGCCGTTATCTCATTATCCCGATCTCGCAACCGAAGCCCGCCGCACGCTCGACACGGTTGGGCTGCTGCATCTGGCTGACCATCCGGTATCCGCTATTGCCTATGGCGAAAAACGCCGGGTCGAGCTCGCGATGGCGCTGGTGCAGAAGCCGCGCGTGCTGCTGCTGGACGAGCCGCTGGCCGGACTTTCCAATACCGAGCGCAGCCAAGTGAAATCGCTGATCGCGTCTATACCACGGCAGACCACCGTGATCATGATCGAGCATGACATGGATACGGCGCTGGACCTCGCCGAGAGCGTGACGCTGCTCAATTACGGCCGCGTCATCGTCGATGGCGAACGTGACGCCGTGATTGCCGACGAGCGAACACGAGAGGTCTATCTTGGCGCCTGATGCCCTTCGCCTGGATAATGTCGATGCCTTCTATGGCGACAGCCATATCCTGCATCACATAAGCTTTGCGCTCCGACCGGGCGGCGTAATGGCGCTACTGGGGCGCAACGGGGCGGGAAAAACCACCTGCATCTCGACGATCATCGGCTTCCTGAAGCCGCGGAACGGCGCAATCAGGTTATTTGGCGAGGCCATCGAGGGGCTGAGCCCTGAACGCATCTGCCGCCTCGGCATCGGTCTCGTGCCGCAGGGACGTCGCATCTTCGCCTCGCTCACGGTACGGGAAAATCTGATGGTCGCCAAGCTGCGCGGGCCTACGGCCTCGATACCCTGGAATATCGATCGGATCTACGAACTGTTTCCAAGGTTGCGGGAACGCCACGCGCAGATCGCAGGCACCCTGTCCGGCGGCGAACTGCAAATGCTTGCGATCGGGCGGGCGCTGATGGGAAATCCGCGGGTGTTGCTGTTGGACGAGCCCTCGGAGGGCCTCGCTCCCCTGATCGTGGCCGAGGTCAGCCGCGCCATCGCTCGCCTGAAAGCGGAAGGCCAATCCATCATCCTGGTCGAGCAGAACCTCAAGCTCGCGCTCGAGGTCGCCGATCAGGCGGTCATCCTCAATACCGGCCGCTGCGCGTTTGCCGGCAGCGCCCGTGAAATCCATGATAATGAGGAATTGATTGCGCAAAATCTCGGCGTCGTTCATGTGCATTAGATCAAGTCATCCATCGATCCACGCGCGAAGGGAGATCGGACCATGAAAATCGGTGTTTGCGGAACGGGGCGAATGGGGTCTTCGATCGCTCAGCGGTTGATGGCGACCGGGTACGATATCGCGGTCTGGAATCGCAATCCCGCGAAGACCAAACCCCTGGTCGATGCCGGCGCGAGGCTGTTTGCGTCCGCGTCCGCGCTGGTCGAGGGATGTGACGTCGTCATCGTCATGCTGCTGAACGACGCCGCCACCGAGGCGGTCTACCACGCACCGGACGGCATTCTGAAAGCCGAACTTGCAGACAAGCTCGTGATCGACATGAGCACGGTCCGGCCGGACACGATGAAATCGAACGGCGCTCAAGTACTGCGGCAGGGCGCCGCATTCGTCGAATGCCCGGTGGCCGGCAGCACCGCGCCGGCCAGGGAAGGCAAACTGCTCGGCCTTGCCGGCGGCGCCGAGGCCGGTGTGGCGAGAGCGATGCCCGTCCTGACAAAGCTTTGCCGCCGTGTCGAGCATGTCGGCGAACTCGGTGCCGGCTCGATGATGAAGCTCGCGGTCAATCTGCCGCTGCTGGTCTATTGGCAGGCGCTCGGCGAGGCCTTGACAATCTGCGAGCCGCTCCATCTTCCACCCGACCGGCTGATCGACATCTTGTCCGACACTTCGGGCGCGCCGGCTGCGATGAAAGGCCGCGGACCGATCATCGCCAAGGTGCTGAGCGGCGCACCATCAGGCGAAACCGCCTTCGGTCTCAACGCCGCGACCAAGGACCTGGCCTGCGCGGTTCAATTCGGCGCGTCGATCGATGCCGAGCTTCCCGTCACCGCCAGCGCGCTCGCCTGCTACCGGGAAGCCGAGGCGGCAGGCCTGGGCGATGCCGATGCCACCGCGATCTCGACGCGCTGGCCCCAGCGCAAGCACCAGAACTAGCCGAGCCTCTCCGCTCACACCGCAACCGCCAACGCCAGCAGAAGAGTTTCTTTCCCATGATCGAACGTAACAATCGCTATGGCCGCACGGCCGCCCGAATCCACAACGCCGACGGCCTTGCCCGGCGACCCTCTTCCGTCACGATCGATATCCACGCCCATATCGTCGTTCCCCAGGCCGCCGCGCTGGCGCAGCCGCATATCGACATCAGCCGGATTCCATTGGCCCATTTTGCCGACGCACCAACCCGGGAGATCAACGCGCAGCAGGACAATGACGTGCGCGAGGTCATGACGACGATCGATCGCCGGTTGTTGGACCTCGACAAGATGGGCATCGACATCCAGGTCGTGGCGCCGGCACCGGGACAATGTTACTATTCGATCGATCCGAACATCGCCGAGGCCGCCCACCGCCTTGCCAATGAAGGCGTGGCGGAATATTGCGCGCGCCGACCCGACCGCTTTGTCGGGCTTGGCGTGGTGACACTGCAGGAGCCGGAGATCGCGGTCCGTGAACTCGACGCCATCATGGGCGAGCTGAAATTAAAGGGTGTCGAGATCCTGACCAACGTCGACGGCCAGGAATTGTCCGATCCGAAATTCCGCCGCTTCTTCGCCAGGGCCGAGCAGCTCGGCGCCTTCATCATGATGCATCCGAACGGTTTTACCCATGGCGAACGCCTGACCCATTATTATTTCAACAATGTGTTGGGTAATCCGCTCGACACCACGCTGGCGCTGCACAACCTGATCTTTTCCGGCACGCTGGCGCGCTTTCCCGATCTAAAGCTGATGGCGGTGCATGGCGGCGGTTATCTACCCGGCTATTCCGGCCGGATCGATCACGCCTGGGGCGCGCGCAGGGATTGCCACGGCGAGCTGCCGCTGCCGCCGACCACCTATCTGCGGCAGGTCTATCTCGACACTGTGGTCTTCACCTATCATCAACTCGCCTATCTGATCGACGTGTTCGGCCCGGACCGGATCGTGATGGGCACCGACTATCCCTTCGACATGGCCGAATACAATCCGATCGGACATGTCGCGGGGGTGCAGGGGATGGATGAGGGAACACTGGCCCAGATCGCCGGCGGCAATGCCGCGCGGGTGCTCGGGCTGGATGTTTAGGCGATCGATTGCATTTAACCGATCGCTGAAAGGCTCAATGCGCCGCGGCCGCCTTGTATCCCGGCTGCTCGAACGGATGAGACGTCGCGAACGCCGGCAGCGAAAAGCAGCGGTCGGCCAATTGAGCCACGGCCGGAAAATCCGACAACCCAAGCCTGAGAAATTGGGCGCCGACGACCTGGCCGGCAATGCAGATATCCGCCAATCCCGGCCCGACACCGAGCGCAAACGGCGCCGGCGGCCGGCGCGCGAGCAGCCTCTCATAGGTGGCAAGCCCTTCGATGGTCCAATGCTTGCCCCAGGCCTCGATCGCTCCGGCGTCGGCGCCGAAGGCCTTGGCAAGCTGATGGCGGACCCGCGGCACCAGCAGCGGATGGGAATCGGCGATCGTCACCAGCGCCAGCGAGCGCGCATAGGCCTTCTCCATGATATCCCGCGGCATCAGAAGCGGCTCGGGCTTCACTTCGTCCAGATATTCGAGAATGGCGAGCGACTGGAAGATGGCGTGGCCGTCATGAAAGAAGGTCGGCACTACGCGCTCGGCATTGACGGCGGCATAGCCCGGCTCAAACTGTTCCCCGGAAAGAATATCGATCGGAATTTCCTCGAACGGCAAGCCCTTGAGCCGGAGCGCCACCCGTACGCGAAAGGACGCAATCGACCGCCAGAAGCCGTAGACTTGTATATTCATCGGATTTGGGGATTTCATTTCGCTCACCTCCATGAGAATAGGCCTAGCAAGAATTTCAGTCAAAAAGAGCTTCCGCCCCGGACGCGGCCGGTACGCGGTTCCGACCGCCCGGCAGGAAGCCGATTGTTATTTCCGGCGCGATGTCGCACCCTCGAAGGACCAAACCACGGAAGCGTCACGACATGGCAAGCCCCAAGAACGTCCTCTGGATCATGTGCGATCAGCTGCGCCACGATTATCTCGGCTGCACCGGGCACCCGACCCTGAAGACGCCGAATATCGATGCGATCGCCGAGCGCGGCGTGCGCTTCGCCAATGCCTATGTGCAATCGCCGATCTGCGGTCCCTCGCGGATGTCATTCTATACGGGCCGCTACATGCGCTCGCACGGCTCGCACTGGAATGGCTGGCCGCTGCGCGTCGGCGAACCAACGCTGGGCGATCATCTGAACAAGATCGGCGTGCGCAATGTGCTGGTCGGCAAGACCCATATGGCGCCGGACCTCGAAGGCATGAAAATGCTGGGCATCGCGCCGGATTCGATCATCGGGGTTCATGTCGCCGAATGCGGGTTCGAGCCCTATGAGCGCGACGACGGCCTGCATCCGACCGGCAGGCCCCGTCCGCGCTATGATGCCTATTTGCGGGAGCGCGGCTATGACGCCGGCAATCCGTGGGAACAGTGGGCCAACTCCGGGATGGCCAAGGATGGCGACTTGCTGAACGGCTGGCTCCTGGTTAACGCCGACAAAGCCGCGCGTATTCCGGAAGAGCATTCAGAAACACCGTACATGACGCGCCGCGCCATGGAGTTCATGACTGAGGCCGAGCAGGACGGTCGCCCGTGGTGCCTGCATCTGTCCTACATCAAGCCGCACTGGCCCTACATCGCGCCGGAGCCCTATGCCAGCATGTACACCACGGCCGACGTGAAACCGGCAGTTCGCTCTGAAAGCGAACGACAACAGGCGCATCCGGTATTCGCCGCCTATATGGACATGCGCTACTCCAGAAACATGGCGCGCGACGAGGCGCGCGAAAAGGTCATTCCGGCCTATATGGGCCTGATCAAGCAGATCGACGACCAGATCGGCGTGCTGATGCATTATCTGGAGACACGCGGCCTGCTCGATAGCACCATGATCGTGTTCACGTCAGATCACGGCGATTATCTCGGCGATCACTGGATGGGCGAGAAGGATCTGTTCCACGACGCTTCCGCCAAAATTCCGCTGATCGTGATCGATCCGTCGTCGCACGCTGACGCTACACGCGGAACGGTATGCGGCGCGCTGGTCGAGGCGATCGATCTGGCGCCGACCTTCATCGACTATTTCGGCGTCGAGCCGCCGGATCACATTCTGGAAGGCCGGTCCCTGATGCCCTGGCTGCACGGCGATCGGCCGGCGGACTGGCGTCAGGAGGTGTTCTCCGAATACGACTATTGCATGCAGGATGTCCGTCTCAAGCTCAACCAGCCGATCGAGCAATGCCGCCTCTTCATGGTGTTCGACGGGCGCTGGAAATACATCCATGCCTCGGGATTCCGGCCGATGCTCTATGATCTCGCCGAAGATCCCGATGAGTTGACCGATCGCGGCGACGACCCCTGTTGCACCGAGGTCGTCGCCCGGCTGCGGTCGGCCCTGTTCGAGTGGGCGCTGCATCCCAAGGGACATATCACGACCAGCCGGGAAAGGATCGCGGCCTATGCCGACCAGCAGCTTCAGGTCAAGAGCGGCGTCCTGATCGGCATCTGGGATGAGGCGGAGCTTGCCGCTATCCGGAAAAAGATCGGCGCTCAGTAGGTGATCTTGTAACCGGTGGCCTTGACGATCGGTTGCCAGAGCGCGATGTCCGCGGCCAACTGCTGGCTGAGGCCTTCGGGCGTGGTGCCGACGGGAATGAGACCGATCGCCGACAGTTTCTCGCGAACATCGGCTTGACCGAGCGACGTGGCTACCGCGTCGCTGAGCTGCCGGGCGAATTCCGGCGGGCTGCCGGCCGGCAGCCACATCCCGTACCAAGCGTCGGCGGCAAGATCGATGCCGCCTTCCTTCAAGGTCGGCACTTCCGGCAGGAATGGCGAACGCTTCGCGCTGGTCACGGCCAGGATCTTGAGGGCGCCGGCCCGGTATTGCGGTATCGCGTCGGCGATGGTGACGATCGCGAACGGCAGATGGCCGCCGATCAGGTCGTTGATGGCGGGCGCGCTGCCGCGATAGGCCACCCGCGTCATCGCAATTCCAAGCACCTGTTCAAGTTTCGATCCGGTGAAATGCGGAATGGTACCATTGCTCGGTACGCCGAACGTCGCCTGGTCCGGATGGGCCTTGAGCCAGGCCACGAATTGTTTGAAATCCACGGCATCCACCGCGGGGCCGGCGACGATGCCGAACTCAAAGCGCGCCAGCAGCGAAACCGGCACGAAATCCTTGTTCAAGTCGAAACTCGGCTCGGTCTCCACCATCGGCAGCAGATACATGGTCGGACCGGTCGTGACCAGGATGGTGGACCCGTCGGGGCTGGCGTTCTTGACCCATTTGATCCCAATCAGCCCGTCGCCGCCGGTCCGGTTCTCGACAACGAACGTGCGATCGAGCAGCTCGCTTGCATGCCCGGCGACCAGCCGACAGAGCGTGTCGCCACCGCCGCCCGCGGAAAACGGAAAGATCAGCTTGGTCAGGGGGCCGGCGGCGCCAAAAGCTTCGCCGGCTTTGGCAGCCATCGACAACCCCAGGCATCCGCAAATGAAGTCTCGGCGATCCACTTTGCTCCTCCCGACGAATATGATCAGGCTTATTAAACCAGACAGCACCGCTGATGGAAACCTTGAGCCAGACGCGGCGCTTGCCGCGATCCGAAAAACAGATCGGCGCTTAATAGGTGATCTTGTAGCCGGTGGCCTTGACGATCGGTTGCCAGAACGCGATGTCCGCGGCCAACTGCTGGCTGAGACCATCGGGCGTGGTACCGACGGCAATGACACCGATCGCCAACAGCTTCTCGCGAATATCGGATCGCCCGAGCACGGTGGCTACCGCGGTGCTGAGCTGCCCGGCAAATTCCGGCGAGCTGCCAGCCGGAAGCCACATGCCGTACCAGCCATCGGCGACGAGATCGATGCCGCACTCTTTCAAGGTCGGCGCTTCCGGCAGGAATGGCGAGCGCTCGGCACTGGTCACGGCCAAAATCTTGAGGGCTCCGGCCCTGTATTGCGGCATCGCATCGGCGATGGTGATGATGGCGAACGGCAGATGGCCGCCGACCAGGTCGTTGATGGCGGGCGTGCTGCCGCGATAGGCCACCCGCGTCATGAGAACACCCAGCACCTGCTCTAGCCTTGATCCGGTGAAATGCGGAATGGTGCCATTGCTAGGGACGCCAAAGGTCGCCTGGTCGGGATGGGCCTTCAGCCAGGTCACGAACTGTTTGAAATTCGCGGCACCCACCGCGGGGCCGGCGACGATGCCGAACTCGAAGCGCGCCAACAGCGAGACCGCCATGAAATCTTTGTTCAAGTCGAAGCTAGGTTCGGCCTCCACCATCGGCAGCAGATACATGGCCGGACCGGTCGTAACCAGGATGGTGGTCCCATCGGGACTGGCGTTCTTGACCCATTTGAGGCCAATCAGCCCGTCGCTGCCAGCGCGGTTTTCGACGATGAATGTCCGGTTGAGCAGTTCGCCCGCATGTCCGGCGACGAGCCGACAGAGCGTGTCGCCGCTGCTGCCGGCCGAAAACGGAAAGATCAGCTTGGTCGGGGGACCCGATCCGCCAAATGCCTCGCCCGCTCTGGCGGCCATCGCCAACCCCACGCAACCTGATACAAAATCTCGGCGATTCACCCTGCTCCGCCGCCAAATATGATTTGGCCCATAGACCAGAGGGCATCGCCAAATGAAACCATAGGTATCGGCATTCAGCGATCATGCCAAATAGAATCGGAACGCCAGAAGCGCCCAATCGCCTGGGCCGGGCGCGGTCAAGCAACGATAAATCCCGTGAATGACAGGACCCTGCGATGGACGCAGTGCAAATCCTCCGATCATCGCCTCGCCTCACAACTCTTCGGCGATTTCATGTCCGGATCGTCTGCATCTGCACGATGCAGGATCAGCGGCTGCCTTTGATCGATCCAAAGACTCCGGCCTCGGCGAGAACAGCCATGCGCGCCTCGTCATAACCGAGCGTTTCGCGCAGCACGGACCGGGTGTGCTCGCCCAGGAGCGGCGCCGCCACAGGATCGACGACCGGGGTCAGGCCGAGTTGTAGTGGCGTTTCGATATTGGGGACCGAGCCGGCGGTGGGGTGCGGGATCTGGCCCAGTCGATGGCGGGCACGCAACTCCGGCGAATTGAAGGCCTCCTCGATGGTGCGAAGATAGCCGGCGGGCACATTGGCCGCCTTCATCTTGGCAATCCAGTTGTCGCGCAAGTCGGAAGCAAATATCGCGGCAAGGATCGCGCGCAGCTTGTCCCGGTTCGCCGTCCGCAAGCGGCGGCTGGCGAATTCGGGGCCGCCGGCGAGATCCGGCCGAGCCAGCACCTCGGTCACGAGACGGCGATGCAGCCGGTCGTTGGCGCAGGCGATATAAAAAGGCCCGTCGGCCGCATCATAGATGCCGATCGAGGCCGAGCCGCTCGGGGAATTGCCGAATCGGCTCTGGTTCACGCCGTTCATCAAATAGGCCATGCCGTAAAATCCGGTCATCGCAACCGCGATGTCGAAAAGCGCAACCTCGACGTGCTGCCCGCGGCCGAGCCGATCGCGGGCGAGCAGCGCCAACAGGATGGCATTGCAGGCCGACATCCCGGTCGCGATGTCGATCACCGGAGGGCCGGCCCGCACCGGTGGTCCGTCGGGAAAGCCGTTCAGCGACATGAAGCCGCTTTCGGCCTGGGTGATCGGATCAAAGCCCGAGCGCGCGGCGAAGGGGCCCTCGCGGCCATAGGCCGAGATCGAACAGTAAACCAGCCGGGGGTTGGCAGCCGCAACGGAAGCATAGTCAAGACCAAAACGCCGCATCACGCCGGCGGAGAAATTCTCCACCACCACATCGGCCCGATCGATCAGTTCGCGCGCGACATCGCACGCTTTGGGCTTGCTGAGATCGAGCGCAATGCTGCGCTTGTTGCGATTCAAACTGACGAAGGCTGCGCTTTCGCCGGCGAGATCGGCATTGTCGTAGCTACGGGTATCGTCACCGCCATCGGGGTTTTCGATCTTGATGACCTCGGCGCCAAAATCGGCCAGGGTTTGCGTGCAGGCCGGACCGGCAACGACCCGGGTGAAATCCACCACCTTCAGACCGTCGAGAGCAACCGGCGCGCCATGCATGCGAGGGGCGCGATCAGGCAGATGCGGTCTGGCAGACATGATCAGGCCGTTCCCTTCCGATATCTTTTGGCGGCGATTTGCTTGCGATGGCCCGACTGGCTGAGATGTTCGCGAGCGGCTCACGCCGGGGGTTGTTCGCAGACATTACGGGGCTGCAGAAAGTTCAGCAAGCGCCCGTTCAATCGATTGCGTGACGATCACGGCCGAGCGCTCATCCAGGTGGACGCCGTCCGCCCAGCGCAATTCGCTTCGTGGTGGATCGATCCGGAGCCAGCGATTCCTGTCGGGAAATTCGGCGTGAACAAGTTCGCGGCTGATGCTTGCCGCCCGGGAACGTTCGATCGGTTCGGAATAGGGAACCTCGAGCAGCAACAGCCGCGCGCCCCTTGGCTCCAACGCCGCGATCAACTCTTTGATCCGCGTGATATTCATCCGTACCGCTGCTGTCGGATCATCCGCGTTCATCTGCTGCAGGGCGCGCTCCACGTAGATGTGATTATCGAACGAGCCGGGTGGCTGCCGCAGCAATCGGCCGAGGGCAAGCGAAACCTGCTCGTGGGTGAGCGGCGCGTGAAGCCAGTTCTCGTAGGCCGCAACGGCGGTCCGGATCGGACGAAAGAACAGCGGATCGCCGTCGGCGCGCCTCGCATACCGCTCGATCAACGTCGTGTCCGGCGGCCGCGACAAGACATTGGTTTCAGCCAGGATGATTCGAGGAAGCCTCGGCGCGTTCGCAATGATTTCCAGTCCGGTCACGGGCGATCCGCCTGCCAGCGCCAGATTGCGTAGCCTGGGTGTCGAGAAATATTCCTCCTTGAGGCGAAAGGAGAGCGAACTACCCACTAGCACAATGTCGGGAACAGGCTCCCTGACATACCGGTTCAAGGTGATCAGGGCGCCATCGCGACTCGTGGTTGCTGGCAGCTGCAGGCCGTTGCCGAACCAGGCGGTCGCCGCCGCGCATGCGATCAGCACCGCTGCGGCGCCGAGCGCACATTTGGACAACCATTGCATGGCGGATACCGGCTGCATCGGTGCGCTCAAAACTGAAAATAGATGAAGGCGGTCTCGGGGCCGGCCTCAAGCACCATCAGCGCGGCCATCGCACCGTACAGCAACGGCTCCACGGCCCCCAGTTTGCGCTCGACCCATGCGCCAAAAGACAGATGCTGAATCATGACCGGCAAGGAATAAAGCAAGGCCAGATCGTAGAACAGTTTTGGCGGATTAGGATTCGAGCTCGCCGCGAACATCCCGGTGAAATAGCTCACGGCGTGATCGAAGTTCGGCAACTTGAAGAAGATCCAGAGCATGGTGACACTGATGAAAACGAACGTCACCCTCAAGCCCCGGAATACCGCATTCTCGATCGACTGCAGACGCGGGAGCAGCGGCCGCTCGATCACGAGCAACGCCCCATGCAAAAGCCCCCACATCAGGTAGTTGAGCCCTGCGCCATGCCAGAGGCCGCCAAGTCCCATCACCACCATCAGATTGAGATAAGTTCTTGGCGCGCCGTGGCGATTGCCGCCGAGCGGGATGTACAGGTAGGTCCGCAGCCAGTTCGACAACGACATGTGCCAACGCGTCCAGAATTCGGAAAACGACACTGCGATATAGGGCAGGTTGAAGTTGATCGGAAGCCGATAACCGAACAACAGCGCAAGCCCGATCGCGATCGCCGAATAGCCGAAGAAGTCGGCGTAGATCTGATAACCGTAGAGGAAGACCAGTAGCCATCGATCCTGGGTCCGCAGCGTCTCAAACAGCGGAAATTCCATATAGGACGTCATCTCATTGAGGTTGTTGGCGACGTAGAGCTTGAAGAAGAATCCTGTCAAAATCCACTTTGCCGCCTCGACGAGCGCGATATCGGCAAAATATTTCGGCCTGATTTGCGGCATGAACATTCCGGCGCGCGTGATCGGGCCCGAAACGAGCTGCGGAAAAAAGATGATATAGAGCAAAATCCTCTTCAGATCCGGAGCCGTCTCGTTCTGCCTGGACAGGTCCACGAGCAGGCTGATGTTGTGGAACACAAAGAACGAAATCCCGATCGGCAGCGGCAACTTCAGGAGCACCCCGATCGGCCCCAAGCCGGTCAACTCCGGCGAGGACGGATCAACGAAAAGGAATTTGTACTTGAAAAATGCCAACAGCGCGAGATTGAAGGCAATGCCTATCGGCAGCCACAGCGAGCGACGGCGCAGCGCCAACAGCAGAAAAAGATAGGTTCCGAGCGCCGCCACGGCCAAGAGCGGGAGCAGTTGTGGCTGGCCATAGCCGTAAAAAAACAGGCTTGCGATCACCAGCAGCTGGATCTGATAGGTTCGCAACAGTGGGAGATAATAGGCTGCAAAGATAACGGCAACGAAGACGCCGAATTGCCACGATGTAAAAGTCATGCCGCCCCATTGGTGATCGCTCGCAATCTAACATCCCATGATTGTCGGGGACAACCCTTCCCACCCCGCCGCGCGGCGCCGCCCGGCGCACGGACGAAGGAGAGCCTCGCGTCCAAAGTGTCCGGCGCGCTCCAGCACGCGGCTCGGGGGCTGAGCGGCGTCCCCGCAGGAACTGTGTCCATTGAAGTGAACAACTGCGCCGCCGCTGGTTGCAGCGCGTTGGTGTCGAGATATTGCATCGGAAAGATCGAGCCGGTGATGTCGGGCACCGCCTTGCCAGTTCAGACGGCCGGCGGTCTCGGTCCGGCCACGCCGCAGAGCGGCATGCGGGCCGCCAAAGCGCAGCGCGCGCGCGCTGTTGCGAGCGACCGGGCGCGAAAAAGCCGGCCAGGGGAGCGCGGGGCGAGTTATATGAGTGATCTGAGCTGCTATAAATTGTTCTGCTGATTCGATATCGTGTCGGTCCAGAACGGAGAGTGCGCAACCGGAAATGGCAAAATCGTCCAAACTCGTTGCCGCCAAGCGGGGCCGGGTCCTGCTGGTGAGAAGAAGGCGCGACCGGTTATGGATGTTTCCGGGTGGCCGTCGGCGCGGAGGCGAAAGCGATAAGGACTGCCTGAGGAGGGAAATCCGGGAGGAGCTTCCCAAGCTCAAGCTCGGACCGCTGAAACTCTGGAAAGAAGTCAAAGCCAGGAATCGCAGGTCGGGTCGCAAGATGAGCGACGCGATATTCGTCGCAAAGAGCGCGTCCGGCCGCCTCGTCATCGGCGACCGGAAAGAGATCGACAAGGCGATGTGGCGTAAGCCGCGCGGCATTCGTTTGACACCGACCTCGCGTTACATCCGCGACAAGCTCTTTCCCTTGCGTGGCTGACAACTTCCGGGCCATGCGCATGTTCAACGTCCGAGAAGACGATCTTTCCGGCGAGGCGACCCGGAGATTATTGGCGCTGCACCTCGCCGGAATGCACGCCAACTCGCCGCCTCACGGCGTCTACGCCCTGGACCTGTCGGGGCTGAAGGCGCCGGAGGTCACCGTCTGGTCGGTCTGGGAAGCCGACGAAGTGGTCGGAATTGGCGCGCTGAAGCTTTTGGGTGACCGCAACGGCGAGGTGAAATCCATGCGAACCCATCCCAATCACCTCCGCAGGGGCGTGGCCGCCTTGTTGCTGGATCAGATTGTTGCCGAGGCCAAGGCGCGGGGATTGATCCGTCTGAGCCTCGAAACCGGCAGCGGCCCGGCGTTCGAAGCGGCACTGGCTTTCTATCGGAGTCGTGGTTTCGTGGATGGGGAGGCATTCTCCGACTACCAGTCGAGCGCCTTCAACCAGTTCCTCCACCTGTCAATCTGAGCGGAAGGGACCACTGCGCCGGTGGCGCCACCTCGCTATCACGGGAAGCCTGCGCTATGTTGACCGAAGGCATCGGAGGGACAGGATGGCGATCTCGACATGCATCAAATGCGGCGGACATGGTTTCGAGCTCGCGCTGTTCACGCCGCTTGGCGCCGGCCACAAGTTGACCATGGTTCAATGCGCCGAATGCGGAACACCGGCCGGCCTCCTGGACCCGGCGATGGCGCCACAGATCGATGCTCTCAAACGCCAGATCGCTGATATCGACGAGCGGCTCGGCCGTATTGCCAAGGCGCTGCAGGAATAAGCGTCCGCGTCCGTTCCCATCGACGGCGGCAATACGACTTGGGTTGGCTCTCATGCCGCGGGGAGAAATGATGGCCAAGAAGGTCGAGAAATCCGGCGAGCGCGACATGGCCTTTGCCCTCAGCACGCTGTTTCAGGCCTTGATCGTCCAGCTGATGGATGTGAAGGTTTTGACCGTCGAGCAGGCCGATCAGGTGTTCGACGGCGCCGTGAAGCGGGCCAAGAAAGCCGCGGATGCTCCCGATGCGGTACGCCTGATCCAGCAGGTTCATGACGCGATGGATTGGGACGCCTTCTATCGATTATCCGCGGCCCGGCGCCGAAAAAAGCGTTAGGCCATTGATGCCAAAGGCTTCGCCTGCGCAACGAACAGCTGCATGTCCACACTCGCTCGGCACGGAGGAAAGCCAAGGATGACCATCATCGATTCCCAGGTCCATGCCTATCAGGCCAACACCGCGAAGCGGCCCTGGCACAGCGTGCCGAACTGGCCCGATCACGTCACGGGCGACGAGATGGTGAAGGCGATGGATCAAGTCGGCGTGGACGGCGCGATCTTCATTTCCGCTTTTTCGATGTACCGCTACGACGCCAGCTATGCGGTGGAAGTGCAGCGCGCGCATCCCGGCCGCTTCGCCATCGTCAAGCCGGTCGACCCGGACGATCCCAAGGTCTCCGATGTCGTCGCCGACTGGAAGGCCACGCCGGGTGCGGTCGGCGTCCGCATCATGTTGACGACGGAGGCCCGGCGCGCGCCTGATGATCCAGGTCTCGACCGCATCGTTCAGGCCGCCATCCGCCACGACTTTCCAATCAACATCCTGTGCTGGGACAACCTGGTGGCGGGCACCGCGCTGATCGATCGTCATCCCGACGCGCGCTTCATCATCGACCATCTCGGCATCCTGCAGCCGCGCGTGCCGCCGGCGCCGCCAGAGCCCTGGCGCGAACTGCCGAAGGTGTTGGAATTGGCCAAGCGCGATAACGCCGTGATCAAGGTCAGCGGCGCCTGCACGCTGTCGAAGCAGCCCTACCCTTTCGAAGACATCTGGGATCCGCTGGCGCGCGTGTTCGATGCCTGGGGTTTCGAACGCTGCCTGTGGGGCACCGACTGGACCCGCGCCTTCGCTGTCGTCAACTACGCTCAGGCCGTGGAGCCCTTCCGCACCACGGCCCGCCTCAGCGCCAGCGAGCGCGCCATGCTGATGGGCGGCGCCTGCGCCAAGGCCTACGGCTGGTCGCCGAAGCAAGGATAGCATTCCGTGAAGATCATCACCACGGTGGTTGGGGTCCTTCTCATATTGCTCGGCTTGCATTGGTTCGGCCAGGGAACGCTGTTGTTCCCATGGCCCAGCAACCCCGCGATGGACGGACACAGCGAGTTTGTGGTTTATGGGAGTGCGAGTGTGCTCATCGGCGCCTGCCTCGTCTGGTATGCGCGAAGGTCAACCTCCGCGCGCCCATAAGGCCAGCATGCCGGCAGGAGCCCGGCTCATGATTGCGGCGTCGCGAGCAAGGGCTCAACCATCGATGGCTTATCGCGGCGGTCATTTTCGTTCGGCGCTGGCCTGCGCGAATTGTCGCCAAAGCGCGTGGATATCCTTGGGGTAACCGGCCGCCACCGCTTCCACGAACGGACGACCGTCCAGGATCGCGTCCATCATGCGGGCAAAGCCTGGCCCGTCAGAGTCACGAAGGTAGGCTACAAACATTCCCGCCTGTCGGTAGGCCAGCACGGTCTGATGCGACGAGGTCATACCGAGGGGCGCGCGCTCGAACCGGATTTCGACCAGGTTGAATACGCTGCCGTTGTCCTCGATGGCGATGTGCTCGCCGCGTCGGATGGCGGCGCGGGCTTCCTCTTCGCTGACAAACTCCGCGCCGCCGCCGTCCGACACCATGACGGCGAGACCTTCCCTGAACCAGTTCGGCACATGGATGACGGCATTGGTCGACATCCAGCCCTGCAGGTGGGCATGCGACAGTTCATGCGTCAGCACGGCGGCAAGACGTCGACGCTGCGGGCCGCCAAGGACTGGGGACAGGTTGACCCGACCGAATAACGTCACGCCGACCGGCTGCATCGAGCCGACGAGATTGGCAGCCATGTAGGCTTCCGGTGTCGCATAGGCACCGACCGTGGCCGGACGGGCGAAGGGCCGGCCCTGCGCGGCCTCGACCCGGGCGATGGCCGCTGGCAACAAAGCCGAAACGTCACGCGCAAAGTCCAAGGCGCCCGGCTCATAATGGACCTGGCTGTTCTCAGGCAGAGCCGGCAGCCGGTCCGGCAGGTGCCACAAGGCCGAGGCGAGGTGGCGTGCCACTGGAAATGCCGCGGCCGTCCCCGAGGCGACCGTGATCAATGCCAGCGGCACAGCGACGATGATTCTTAGGATGCGGCGCATGGGGCGATGGGCTCCGACAGCTGGAAGAACCGTGTCCCGAGCCTAGCGCGTCGCGCGCGCGGAAGTCCGCGTCGGTTCGTCGCACACCGCTGCGATATTTGGTCGCTTGGCCTCTCTCGTGCGCTTTGGGGTCCACGCCGAACGAGGCCTTTTGCACCGGTTCCGGCATATCCCGCGCTGCGCCGAACTTGATCTATCTCAACACTTGGCAGGCGGTGCTGCACCAACTGTTAATGTGAAAGATGCGATTGATCACGGTGCAATGAACGATCCCGGCATCAGGCGAAACGTTCGTCCCGCCGTCAAACCTGACAGTGAGGCGGCCCCGCACGCCCCGCATGGCGGCCTTGCGGCGCTCACGATCGGGGCCATCGGCGTGGTCTACGGCGATATCGGCACTTCGCCGCTTTACGCCATCGACCAGATCTTCCTCGGCCCGGCGGGCGTTGCGCCGACACCGGACAATGTGCTCGGCGCCATTTCGCTTGCGATCTGGACTATCCTCCTGATCGTCGCGGTCAAATACGCCGTGCTGGTGCTGCGCGCGGAAAATGACGGCGAAGGCGGCGTGTTCGCGCTCTACGGCCTCTTGCACCGCTACAAGAACCAGGGCGCCCGGCTGATGCTGTGGTCGCTGATGCTCGGCGCGGGGCTGTTACTGGGCGACGGCATGATCACGCCGGCGATCAGCGTGTTGTCGGCGGTCGAAGGACTCGACGTCGCAACGCCGGCGCTTGCTTCCCTTGTAATTCCGATCACGGTAGCGCTCTTGACCGGGCTGTTTGCGATCCAGTTCAAGGGCGCCTCGGGCATCGGCGTGGTGTTCGGACCCGTCCTTCTGCTCTGGTTCGCGGTGATCGCAGCGCTCGGCGCGGTGGCGATCGCGCACGAGCCGGCGATCCTGTTGGCGCTCAATCCGCTCCATGGCGCAGCCTTTCTGCTCAGGGCCGGATTTCGCGAGACCATCGTGATCCTCAGCGTTCTGATATTGGTGGTCACCGGCGGCGAGGCCATGTATGCCGACCTCGGCCACTTCGGCGCAAGGCCAATCCGGATCGGCTGGTTCACGGTGGTCTTTCCTGCTCTCGTGCTCAACTATCTCGGCCAGGGCGCCTATCTGCTCGGCGGCGCACCCGTCGCGGGCGGCAAGCTTTTCTATAGTCTCGCGCCCGCGCCGCTGTTGCTGCCGCTGGTCGTACTGGCGACGCTTTCGACGATCGTCGCCTCCCAGGCACTGATCTCCGGCGCCTTTTCGCTGGTCTCGCAGGCGATCGGCCTTGGCCTGTTGCCGCGGCTCGATATCCTGCACACCCATCGTCATCATGCCGGACAGATCTATATCCCGGTCGTCAACTGGGGATTATATCTCGGCTGCGTGGCGCTGGTGCTCGCCTTCGGCTCGGCCTCGGCCCTGGCGGCCGCCTACGGCCTCGCGGTCGCCGGCGTCATGCTGATCACCTCGCTCGCCATGTTCGCGGTCGCGCGGCATTACTGGAAATGGGGCGGGCTGCGAATCGCATTGGTGTGGATCCCCCTGACGGCGCTCAACGCCGCCTTCTTGATGGCCAGTTCGGTCAAATTCCTCGAAGGCGGCTTCGTGCCGCTGGCGGTCGGCGTAGCCGCCTTCCTGACCATGGCGACCTGGCGCTGGGGCCGCAAGGCGACCTTTGCCGCCTATGCCGCGCGCTCGCACATGACCATGGCCGAACTGGTCCGGCTGCACCGCACGAGCAGGAATTTCATCGAACGCAATGCGCTGGTGATGGCGCCCAATCCGCTGCGCCACCTGAACGACCGCGCGCCGGCGCTGGTCGGGCTGTTGCTGGAGCGTTATGGCATGCTGCCGCGCAACCTGATCCTGGTCGAGGTGACCCACCCCAAGGTGCCCTACGTTCACGACCACCGCTATCACATCACCGTGTTCGAGCGCGACAAGGAACACGGCAGCGTCATCGGCGTCGAACTGCGCTTCGGCTTCATGGAGGAGCCGAACGTGGAGCGCTATCTCGAAAGTCTGGCGCGCCATCATGAGATCGACCTGCCGCCGCATCCGGCGCAGTGGATCGTTCACGTCTCCCACGAAAACCTGCTGCCGGCCCGGCAGATGAATCTGTTCAGGCGCCTGCGCTTCCGCTTATTTGTACTGCTGCGCCGCCTCTCCCGCCCGGCCTATTATGCCTATCACCTCGGCGACGAGGTGCAGCTTTCCGCCGAGATCATGCCGGTGAGGGTGAGGTAGTTTTCGTAGGATGGGCAAAGCCGCCGAGACGCGCGAACGCGCGGCTCGGTGGCGTGCCCACCATTTTTCTTTCCGTATCCGAGAATGGTGGGCACGGCGCGAAGGCGCGCCTTTGCCCACCCTTGCTACGCGCCAACAACGAACACCGGTGTGATTGAGAGAGGGCGCCCACAAGGGGGCGCCCCTACGCGATGTCACCGCGCGTTCTCCTGATCGGAACGCTGAGCTCGGCCGCGCGGCGTTCGGCCCGCCATGGCGCGGCGCAATACCCTTGACAGCTCTTCCACGGAATAAGGCTTGTGCAAAAGTTCGAAGCCGTGGGTGTCGTCGGCCAATACTTCGCTGTAGCCGCTGTTGAGGACGAAGGGCAGGCCGGGCAGTCTTTTGCGGATTTCCTCGCCGAGCGTAACGCCATCGATGCCGGGCATCACGACATCGCTGAGCACGATGTCGAAACGCTGCGGCTCCTCATCCAATAGCCGCAGCGCTTCCTTGGCGTTGCAGGCGAGCACGGTCTGGTAGCCCAGATCGCGCAGCAACTGGGTGGAGAACTCGCCGACCGCGGCATTGTCCTCCACCACGAGAATGTTCCAGCGCTCGCTCGCCGCGGACGACCTGACGGAGCCGCCGCGCTGAGGCTGAACCGGCTTTGCGCTGCGCGGCAGATAGAGCGTCAGGGTGGTTCCTCGGCCGAGTTCGCTCTCGACCCGCACCGTGCCTCCGGACTGATGAACGAAACCATAAACCTGGGACAGGCCAAGGCCGGTGCCACGGCCGACGTCCTTGGTGGTGAAGAAAGGTTCGAAGATACGGTCGATCTGGTCGGGGGCAATGCCGCAGCCGCTGTCGCTGACCGAGACCACGACGAACTCGCCCACCCCATATCGGGCCGCTTCCTCCGCCGATGCGGTCGCTGTTCCGGCGCGGATCGTCAGCAATCCCCCATGCTCCATGGCATCGCGCGCATTGGCAACAAGATTGACGAGCGCGGTCTCGAACTGATTGGTGTCGGCCTCCACCGGCAACGGATGATCGGCAAGATCAAGTTCGAAGGCAGCGGCCGCTCCGATAACGGTCTTGAGCATGTCGGCGATGCCCCTCAGCCGACCCGCGGCATCGAAGACCTCCCGATGCATGGCGTGGCGCCGGGCAAACGTCAAAAGCTGGCCCGTAAGTTTTGCTGCGCGGTCGGCGGTGTCGGAGATCGCATCGACATAGCGCCGCATCCGGTCCGGCGGCAGGTCTCGCCGCCGCAACAGATCGGCCGACGAGCGGATCACGGTCAGCAGATTGTTGAAATCGTGGGCCACGCCACCGGTCAGCTGACCGATCGCTTCCATTTTCTGCGCCTGCCGGAAGGCTTCCTCGGCGCGGCGGCGCTCGGTGAGTTCGACGGCCTCGGGCAGAATCGCGACCACCTCGTTTTGCTGGTTGCGTACGGGACGCATCTGAAAATCGAACCAGCGCCATCCGCCCACCGGAAGATGGACACGGACTTCCTGGCGCACGGTTTCGCCGCCGGCGACGGCGGCAACCGCAGCCCTCACCGCAGCTGGCATATCGGGCGTGCCCGTGAACCACGGCGTCCGCCAGATCGGCTGGCCCACCACCTCCTCCAGCGTCGCCGCGATGCCCGAGAGCGCGGTGGCATTGGCATCGAGCAGCGTGCCGTCGGTCGAAAGCAGCCCTTGATAGATATAGCTGGTGGCGAAGATCGTGCGCAGCCGCGCTTCCTTGGCCTGCAATTCGGCGGTGCGTTCGGAAACCTGGGCCTCCAGCCTCTCGTTCAAGCCGAGCAGAGCTTCCTCGGCCCGCTTTCTCTCGCTGATGTCCTGGAAATAGACCGAGATCCCATCTCCAGCGGGATAGACGCGAATATCGAACCAGCCGCGCAACGTCGAGGAATAATACTCGAATGCCGCGCTCACCCGCTCGGCCATGGCGTTACGGTATTTGGCATCCACGGCACTGCCCGAGGTGGTGGGAAATGCCTCCCAGTAATCCTTGCCGATCAACTCCTTTGCGGACCGCGACAGCATGCGTTCCGCGGCGGCGTTGACGTAAGTAAAGCGCCAGTCGGAATCGAGGGCGAAAAAGCCGTCATTGATGCTGGCCAGGACGTCCTCGGCGCGCTCCTGCGCCATCTGGGCTTGCCGCCGCAGCTCGTTCTCGACCCGCAACGCTTCGCGTCGCATCGCCGCCATATCGATGTTGGCGCGGACGCGTGCCAGCAATTCGCGCGCGCTGAAGGGCTTGCTGAGATAGTCGTCGACACCGGCCTCCAGCCCCTCGACCTTGGCTTCCTCGCCGGCGCGCGCCGACAGGAAGATCACCGGCACATCCCTGAGCTCTGCGTCATGGCGCAGAGCCTTGAGCAGGCTGAAGCCATCGAGCCGCGGCATCATGACGTCGCTCAGCACCAGATCCGGACGCCGACGCCATGCCGCCTCCAGCGCGGCCTGGCCGTCGGCGACGGCTTCGACCTCGAACTGCTCGGCGAGCAGGCGCCGTACATAATCGCGCATATCGGAGTTGTCGTCGGCAAGCAGGACCCGATGCCTGCCCACTCCGGTGCCGGAGACCATGAGGCCAAGATCCTCCGACGAGGAAGCATGCGGCATCTCGATGCTCGAGCCACCCTCGAGCCACCCCATGGCTTCCTCAAGATAGGCCTGCGCGCGCACATTGGTCGAGACCTGCGCGGGCGGCGCATCGAGGCGATCTGCCGGCAGATGAGATCTTCCGAAGGGGATGCGGACGGTAAAGACGCTGCCGCGATCAAGTTCGCTTTCGACCTTGATGTCGCCGCCGTGCAGCCTCACGAGTTCCTGGACCAGCGCCAGGCCAATGCCGCTGCCTTCGAACGAACGCCCGCGCGCGCCCTCCACCCGCCGGAAGCGCTCGAATACATGCGGCAGCTCGTTGGGCGCAATACCAGTGCCGGTGTCGGACACGGCGATCTCGACGTGCTCGCCGTCGGCCGCGGCCCTGACGCTGACGCCGATCTCGCCCGCGAAGGTGAACTTGAAGGCGTTCGATAACAGATTCAGAACGATCTTTTCGAACATGTCGCGATCGACATGGACGGCCCGCGGCAGCGGCGGCGCATCGATCCGAAGCCGCAGGCCTGCCCGGTCGACAGCCGAGCGGAAGTTCGATGCGAGTTCGGCAGTGAAGGCTGAAAGATCGACCGGCTCGAAGCTCGCGGAAAGGCGTCCGGCCTCGATCCGGGAAAAGTCGAGCAAGGTGTTGACGAGCTTCAGCAGCCGAATGCCGTTGCGGTGCACCGTACCTAACAGCGCCTGGTCTTCGGCGACCATCGGCGGCTGCGATCGCTCCAGCATTTCCTCGAGCGGACCGAGCATCAGCGTCAGGGGCGTGCGGAACTCATGACTGATATTGGAGAAGAAAGTGGTCTTGGCGCGATCGATCTCGGCCAGCGCTTCGGCGCGGCGGCGCGCTTCCTCGTAGGCGTCGCCATTGCTGATCGCCGCCGTGATCTGACCCGCCACCAGGTCGAGAAAGCCGGCATAACGCTGATCATAGGGACGGAAGGGATTGAGGCCTGCGATCACGAATCCGGAACGGCCGGCCTCGCCGCTCGACTGGAGCGGCAGTACGACGGCCTGGTGAGGCGGCTGCCGCCAGCCTCCACTCGGGAAGTCCAGTCCGAAAACGCCCGTCAAATCGGAAACAAGGACCGGGCTGTGTTTCCTGAGCACTTCCGCGACCGGCCATGGTCCGCTAGCGTCGAGCGACAACGCAGGTTGGATCGCCGGATGGCCCGCCGCAATCCCCGACAGCGCGGCGAGATGAGCGAACTGGCTGCCCGGCTCGATCATGTAGATCATCGCGAACGGCAGATCGAGCGGATCGGTCAGCAGCGCTTTCGCGCTGCGCTCGCAGGCCTGTTGCACGCTGCGCGACTCCGCCGCGCTGCTCGCCAGTTCGTGCAGCAGTGAAAGCTGGCGTTCGCTGATGACGCGCTGAGTATCGTCGGTATTGGCGCAGAAAATGCCGCCCGGCGAGCCGTCGTCCGATGGTATCGGGCTGTAGGAAAAGGTGTAATAGGTCTCTTCGGGGAAGCCGCTCCGCTCCATGATCAGGAGTTGGGCCTCGACATAGGTACCCTCGTTGCCTCCCATGGCCTTGGCAAGCAACGGCGCAATATCCTGCCAGATCTCATGCCAGACCACGGAAGTCGGCTGTCCAAGCGCCTGTGGATGTTTGCCGCCGATGATCGACTTGTAGGGATCGTTGTAGAGGTAAATTAATTGGTTGCCCCAGCCGATCCAGATCGGCTGCTGCGAGGTCAGCATGATGCGCACGGCCGTCTTAAGGCCCTGCGGCCACCTCTCCGGCGCACCGATCGGCGTGCTGGCCCAGTCGAAGCCTTTCATCAGGCCGGCAAGCTCGCTGCCACCGATGAAAAGCTGCTCTCTTTCAGCCGATCCGCGGCTTACGCCACACTCCGCAATTTGATCCACAGATACTACCCCCAGCCCCCCGATGAAGGTTGGCCGGGAATCCAAACGCCCGGGCGCCGCTTTTGTTCCCGCACCCCCCAGCTGTTTTCGGTGTCATTTCCAGCACACGGGGGCGTGGCGAGCCGGACTTCATAAGTCCAGTCATTGGCGATGGATCCGGCTCCGCAAGGCTCGGCACCCGCAAGCAAGGACGATCAAGAAAATTAAGAAAGTGAGAACAAGATCGAACCTTACGCTGCAGCGCGGCAGGAGTGCTCGCTGCCGTTTTTGTCCTTGATCTCAATCAAGGCCATTTGCCATAAACATCGCAAGGCTGTGTTCCAACCAAGCAGCCGGACCTGGGAGGAAATCATGAACGTGCCCGATCGGCTGAGCGCCCGCTCAGTGGCTGTGCTCGATTCGCCCCGCGGCGTGGCATTGCTGCGCGATCCGCTGCTCAACAAGGGCACAGCCTTTACCGAAGCCGAGCGCGACGCGCTGGGATTGCGCGGCCTGTTGCCCGCGCGCCGGCTCTCGCTGCAGGAGCAGGCCGAGAAGGTCCTGATCAATCTTCGCAGCCTGCCGAGCGACCTGGAAAAATACGTCGCGCTCAACTCGCTGCACGACCGCAACGAGACGCTGTTCTTCCGGGTGGTGTGCGACAACATCGACGAGATCCAGCCCTTGATCTACACGCCCACGGTGGGGCTCGCCTGCCAGCGCTTCGGCCTGATCTTCCAGCAGCCGCGCGGCCTCTTTATCGGCGCCAACGACCGCGGCCGCATTGCCGAGCTGTTGGCCAACTGGCCGCATCCAGCGAGGCTCATCGTGGTCACCGATGGCGAGCGCATTCTCGGTCTCGGCGATCTCGGCGCCAATGGCATGGGCATTCCCGTTGGTAAGCTCTCGCTGTACTCCGCCTGCGCCGGTATCCATCCAGAGCAATGCCTGCCGGTGATGCTCGATGTCGGCACCAACAATGAAGCGTTCCTGAGCGATCCCTATTATATCGGCCTGCGCCAGAAGCGCCTGAGCGGCGCCGCCTATGACGACCTCGTCGACGAATTCATCACCGCGGCACGCAAGGTTTTTCCCGGCGTGTTGATCCAATTCGAGGATTTCGCCAATCACAGCGCCTTCCGGCTGCTGCACAAATATCGCGACAGGATCTGCGTCTTCAACGACGATATCCAGGGCACCGCCGCGGTGGCGCTGGCAGGCTTGTTCTCGGCGCTGCGCGTGACCGGCGGCAAGCTCGACGAGCAGCGGCTGTTGTTCCTTGGCGCCGGCGAGGCCGCCACCGGGATCGCCGACCTCGTGGTCTCCGCCATGGTGGCAGAGGGCCTCACGGAGGCCGAAGCCGTCAGCCGCATCTGGCTGGTGGATTCCCGCGGCCTCGTCGTCCAGGGCCGCAATGATCTCACCGAGCACAAACTGCGCTATGCCCATGATTTTCAGCTGGTTGGTGACTTCCCGAGTGCAATCCGCCTGCTCAGGCCCACCGCGATCATCGGCGTCGCGGCGGTCGGCAGCGCCTTCACCCCCGAGGTGCTGCGCCTGATGGCTGACATCAACGACCGGCCGATCGTGTTCGCGCTGTCCAATCCGACCTCGAAGGCCGAATGCTCGGCCGAGGATGCCTACCAGCTGACATCCGGCCGCGCGCTGTTCGCCTGCGGCAGCCCGTACTATCCGGTGCAACTGGATGGCAAGACCTTCGTGCCGCGCCAGGGCAACAATTCCTACATCTTCCCCGGCGTCGGACTAGGCGCGATCGCGAGCGGTGCCCGACTCGTCACCGACGAGATGTTCATGGCGGCCGCGCGCACGCTGGCGGAACTCGTCAGCCAGTCCGACATCGACCAGGGCAGCCTCTATCCGGCCTTGCCGCGGATTCGTGAAGTCTCGGCGCACATCGGTGCCGCTGTCGCCGAGGTCGCCTACCGGCGCGGCCTGGCGACGGGCCCGCAGCCCAAGGACCTGCTCGCCTACATTCAGTCGCAGATGTACGATCCGCAGTATTGAGGGGCGCGGTATCCAGACGGGCTGTGGGCAAGCCTGGCCGAGCGTCTGGAAGCTTGGGATGCCGCGCTGTCCTCTCGCTCCCGGCACCGGAGCCTGCCCCGCGAGCGAGAGCATAGCTGTACCGGCCTCGGTCTACCGATCTAACAAATCAATCATGGGTCCGGCGGCGATCGCGCCTTCGGTTCACCGCAGCCCGTACCGGGATCGGAATCAGAAGGTCATCATTGCCCAACAGGCGCGACGCGCGATCGGCCGCGGCAACGATCCGGGTGCGAATCTGCCTGAATGGCCCGATGCGGTCGGCCCAATGCCGCGAAAAGAAATGACGGAAGCCCGGTGGATCAATCGCACTCATTGGGTCAACCTCGCTGACGCGGATCTGGCTCCGCACGAAACCTGCTGCTAATCAACATAAGTGCTGTTTCCGTTTTTGCGAGGCATGACCGAGATGCGATCGCTGCATGCCCCACTTTTCCGCCCGGAAAAATTCGACGATGTTGCGCTGGATCAAGGCCGGCGTGGCTGGAGCGAGAGCAGCATGATTGGGGCATTTTTTCTAACCCAAGGGAGAGAACAGATGAGCCTTCCGAGATTGTGGACCACCAGCCGAGAGCTGACCGACCCATTTCTGGCCATGCGGCGGGAAATGGAGAACGCGTTTCGTGCGCTCGATCAAAGTTCGTCTTCGCCCAGCATCGGGGCGGGCAGGCCGGCCATCAATGTGGCCGAAACAAACGACGCCTTCGAAGTGACGGTCGAACTTCCCGGTGTGGACGAGAAAGATATCAAGGTCAGCGTCGACGAAAATCAGCTGGTCATTTCCGGAGAAAAAAAGGCGGAAAGCAAGAGGGAAGAAAAGGATTGGCATGTCGAGGAGCGCAGCTTCGGCTCGTTCTATCGATCGATGCTGCTGCCTTTCGAGCCGGAAGATGGCGCCGTCGAAGCTCATTTCGACAAGGGCGTGCTGCATCTTGCGGTCCGGAAGCCCGTCAAGGCCGCCAAGACCACCAAGACGATTGATATCAAGCCCGGTGCTCCGCCGAGCCCGGGCGCGGAACCGAACAAGCCGGCGGCACCGAGCAAGGCCGCGTAGATTGCGTACGGGTGGGCAAAGGCGCCCTTGCGCCGTACCCACCATCGCAAACCAAGGAGATGGTGGGCACGCCAGCGAACCGCGCGTTCGCGCGTCTCGCTGACTTTGCCCACTCTACGACAGCTCGACCCGCCGAAGCAGGGCGACCACAAGGGTCGCCCCTACGAATCGATATGGCGTAGGGGCGCCCCTTGTGGGCGCCCTCTCTCCACGTCATCGGTGTTGAGGATCCGCACGTAGGGTGGGCAAAGGCGCCCTTGCGCCGTGCCCACCCTCGCAAACCAAAAAGACGATGGGAACGCCGCGATTACCTGATGAAGCTGAGGTAGGACGCGAGCGCCTCGATTTCGTCGGGACTGAGCGTGCTGGCGACCAGAGGCATCGGAGACGGCGCCGAATGATAGCCTTTTCCCCAGTCCTCAAGCCGTCGCTTCAGGTAGAAGTACGACATTCCTCCCAGCCGCGGAATCTCTCTCACGCCCTCGCCGACCGGCCCATGGCAGGCAAGGCATGCCACCACGTTGGCATCCGGAATTCCCTGCAGGTAGATCGTCTTTCCCTTTTCCACCAGCGCCTGCTGCCCGTCATGGGCGGCTTTCGGCGGCAGCGATGCAAAATAGTTCGCCAGATCCCGCACCGCGTCAGGGCCGAGATTGGCGGCAGCGCCCCACATATATTGTTTCGAAAACGGGTTGTCGCGAATATGCGCGGCATAGCTGCGAAGCTGGGCCTCGATATAGCCAGCCTGCTGTGCGGCCAGTCGCGGCGCCACCGTGTAGCCCTGCGCCCCGGTCCCATGGCACCAGGTGCAATTGCGGGGATTGGCCACCATCGAGCTGCCCGCAAGGCAAGGAACCGGCGCGCAGAGAGCCGCGAGGATCACTAGTTTCAGCCAGATCCGCTTCATGAAATGGGCTTCCGCGCTTTCTGCATTCATTGAACCGGCGACCCGTCCGATGCTGTGAAACTACCTGAGACTGCTGACATAGGCAGCGACGGCTGCGATTTGCGATTTGGTTAGGTTGTGCGAGGTCGGCCCCATGACGGCGGATGAATCCGGCATCGAGGTATTCTGGCCTCGTTCCGCGGTCCAGTTCACCAGTTTTTTGTAGAAGTAGTCAGGGAGTTGACCAGCCAGGCGCGGAATCTGGTCCTGCCCCTTGGCGTCCTGACCGTGGCACGCCGAACACGCGGGCACGTTGGATTCGGGAAGTCCCTCCTCGAAAATCCGTTTGCCCGTTGCCGCATCGCCCCTGGATCCACCGCCGCCCAGCGGCGGCGGGTTGAGATCCCTGAAATGCTGCGCCAGCGCCGACAGCATCGAAGGCGACAGAGCATGCGCCACATTGGCCATGATCTCGTTTTTCCGTCGGTGCTCGATGAAGGCCCGTAGCTGGTTCTCGATGTATTTGGGCTGCTGGCCCGCAAGGCGCGGCATGGTGTAGTAGCCGTAATAACCCTGCCCCGACATCCCGTGGCAGGTCTTGCAGTAGGCGAGCTTGGCCTGAAGTTCATCCGCCTGGACAGCCGACGACAGGACGCCGAGTACTGCCGCCAGCAGCAGCGTTCGCAGTATCGCGTGGTAACCAGGGATCGTCATCGTTCTGCTTTCCCGCCGGCGGGGTTCATGGCGCCGCGAAGATATCAATCGTCTTTATTGCCAATTCCAGACGTGGAAGTTCACTCCGAGTTTGACGGTCTGCGTCGTCTGCCGATACGACACCGGACCCGTGAAACCATTGCCGGTATCGATCATGTTCACCGTGTGCGCGCCGAAATCGTAGTAGTCGTATTCCAGCCGCACCGACCAGTCATCGGCGAAGGCCCATTCGGCCCCTGCGCCCGCGGTCCAGCCGCTGCGCGAGCCGCCCAGGCCCTCCGCGTCAAAGGCGGTGCCGAGGAATGTGCCGGTGATGCTGTACTTGTCGTCGGTCCAGGCCACGCCGCCCTTGCCGTAGAACAGCCAGTGGTCCACGGCATAGCCGAGCCGGCCCGTGATGGCGGTCATCAGGTCGTTGCTCACCGTGATGAGCGCGCTGTCGCCCGGATTGCCTGCGGGTAATCCCACTGTCGTGTGGCCCTTGATGATGCCGGCGGATGCGGCCCCTTCGATACCAATGACCCAATTCGACGAAAACTGATAGTCGCAGCCGAGCTGGCCGCCGAGAACCGTGCCGGTCGGACTGATTCTAGCGGTGGTGGTGCCGACCGTGGTGCCGGGGGCGCCCAAAACCGGGTTGTCCTGGATCAGCAGCACCGGATCGGTGGCGTCCCGGCGCTCGAACGCGCCGCCGACATGGCCGCCGCCATAGCAGCCGGTCCACGTGAAGCGCGTCGCGAACGGCGCGGGCGATTTCACCTCCATCGGCAAGTCGGCTGCGAAAGCGGGGATCGCGACGGTCCAGGCCAGCCCCGCGACACCGAGAAGCGACAGTTTATTCATCACATGGTCTCCGTGGGTTCACTATCCCGCCTACATCGCCATCCAAGCGTGCAGAAAGAGCGTGTTGTTGTTCTGGGCGCCAACCGTGGTGCCGTTCGCCTTGTCGAAATAGGTGTATTGCAAGCCGATGCGGGCGTTGAACCACGGCCAGCCCGGCGACTTGCTGACGCCGAACGGGATGTAGGCGAGTTCAGCGGTCCAGCCTTCGCTATTGGGCCCCAGCGGGGTAACGCCGTCGGTGTCAGCGCCGTAAATTCCGAGGTCGGCGCTACCCCACGTTTTGAAGTACTGGCCGGTCAGCACAATGCGATTGTCAGCGCCCAAGGCCAGCGAGGAATAGAGGCGCAGGCTGTTGAGCGTATCGATCGGATTGGATGGGGCCAACGCCGGATTGAAGCCGTTGAAGCTGGCATTGTAGGTCTGGACCTCGTGGATGTAGCTGCCGCGCAACGTCAGCCAGTAGTTGCTGCCCTGATACTGGTACTGCGCGTCGAAACCGAGATCGCTGTAACTGTCGGACTGTGGGATGACCGCCTGCGACACCAGGCCGGTCGGATCGCTCCATGGATGAACATCCATGGTCATGCCGAAGGTGCCGACCATCAGGCTATGGGGACCCCAGTGCGGCTCGAGCGCGATGCGCCAGTAGGGTGCGTAGTTGAACAGGCCGGGCGAGCCGACCGGATCGGTGCCAAGCGAATTCTGCTGGCCAAAGTTCAACGTGCGATACACGCTCGCTTCCAGATAGAGCACGTCGTTGAGCATGGTATAGCCACCGACGCTTCCGACGCGTGCGGCGAATGCGCCTTCGATCAACGTGGCCGAGGTGGGGCCCGCGGAACCGCCGGGTCCAGGCGTCGCATAGGGAAAGGCCCAGGCCGGCGTCGTGTTCCACAGATCCTGCACGGTAGGATTGTTGTTGGCGGTGATGCCGTAGACCACGTCGAGGCCGCCGATGTTCGTGGTCGCGGCGAAACGGACATCGGTGTTGTCCCAGGTCCAGGTGTGGGAGAACGGATCATTGTTGACGACGAGATCCGGGGCGTTACGCGTCACCTGGGCGAAGGCGCCGATGTTGTCGGTGATGGCGCCTCCCCAGAAGAAGCTGATCGGTGAGGCGACGATATTGTCATTCGGCTTGTAGGGAGCGGTCGGCGCCGGAATCGGCGCCGTGAGATGGGTGTCGCCGACGATCACCATCGCCGAAATCGGCGGTACCCAACCTTTCTCGCCGGCCGTCGGCGGCGGAGGCGTCACCTCATTCGCATAGCCGAGCAGCTTGTTGTACTCCGCCTGCACGTCGGCGGCGGTACGCGATGAGAATGGCGTCGTCTTGTAGGCCCCTCCCCCCGTCGTATAACCAAGCAGCTTGAACCTTCGGCCGTAAGGCGTCAGCCCTGGAAAATCGGTGTGGCAGGTGCCGCAGGGCTGGCCGGTCTGGCGCGCGAAACTCGGCAGCGCCTGTGCCGGCGGCGCAAAGCCGATCGTGACGAGGAAGAAGACAAGAACGCCGGTGCATGCGATCGCCGCCAACACCACGCGGCTCACGGAGTTCGCAGTCGAACGCCCACCATCGCCCCGCATCACGGCAACCCCGTCTTCGCGGCACTGCGCACACCGCGCAGGAATGACAAGCCGCTCACCGAATCACAATAGTGCAGGAAGTGCGGCGGCGACTAAGCCAAAAAGCGGCCACCGGTAAGATTTTAGGATGGCGAGACAATTTTGCAACGATCGTTGCAAACACAACAATACGACCCACGCCGAAACATGTTGTTTCGTCGCTGGTCGCATGACAGATTTAAGACGCTCGGCGCGCCCACTGCCAACGTGCTGTTTAACTGGGAACTCGCAGCGCGGCTTTGACCCCGATCAAATCGCCTCGGAAAAATACCGCTGGATCATGTTGCGCGACGCAGCGTAACGTAGTGCTATCAAAGGCGGGCCCATGAACCTCCGATCCATTCTGCTGACCGCGGCCTTCTCCATCGTCATCTGCACGGCGCACGCCGAGGATAAGGCAGCGCCATCAGCGGTTTCGGCAGGGGAACTCAAAGCCAAGACCGACTATTGCAAGACCTGCCACGGCATTAACGGACAAGGTTTTCGCGGGACCTTTCCGATGCCACGGCTGGCGGGACAGCAGCCGGAGTACCTGAAAAACCAGTTGCAGGCCTTCATCGACCGTCGGCGTACCAATCCGGTGATGTTCAACGTCGCGCATGTTCTCAGCCCGCCATTGCTGACGGCGTTGACGAACCATTTCAAGGATCTCAACCCCAAACCGCTGGGCGGCGCGCCGAAGGACCTGATGGCCGCGGGCAAGAAGATCTACGAAGAGGGTGTTCCCAGCGCCGAGGTTCCACCTTGCGCCTCCTGCCACGGACCGGATGCCAAGGGCGCCGACGCCTTTCCGCGCCTCGCCGGCCAGCTCAATGACTACATTTTCAGGAAGCTGACCAACTGGGACAAGGAACGCGGCCAGGACAAGGCCAATCCGGACAACTCGGCGATCATGCAGCCGATTGCCCATCAGCTTACCGAGGCCCAGATCAAGGCCGTCGCCGCCTATGTTAGCGATCTCGAGTGACGGCAAGAACCTGCGGACTTGAGTAACGGGCGCCGGAGCGGCACGTCGCCGTTTATCGGCGCTCCGCTGGCGGGCCGTTCGACCGTAACACTACGCAAAACGCGCCGAAGACGCGTGATCGGCCATAGGGAGATTCGCGATGACGATCTTCATGGTCTTCGTGTGCTTCACCTCCGGCGAGGGGCAGACGGCCCAGTGCCATCCCGCCTACCCCCGACCCTATGCCAGCGCCGACGAATGTGAGGCGTTCGCGCAGAATGACGCCTACTTGAAAACCTATCTGAAAAGCGTTCGCGACGGTCAGTATCAAAAGGGCCTGTCGGTCGAGATCCGCTGCATGCAAAAGCCCGCGCCCGCTGTTCCGTAGGTGGGCAACAGCTGCGGCCCGTTGAAGCGGGGCGCCCCTACATACTCGACCCCTGGTGGGCGTCCTGCGCGACCGAAATGTCAGGACGTTAGCCGGTCAGGTTCTTTCGCCGCCTGGATCTGCCGGCCGATCTCGACGAACCGATCGTTCACACGCTGAACCGGTCTTTCCGTTCGCGAACGCCTGAAGGTCAACGCCCTCCTCGCGCCGAGATCACGGCCGAACGCCCGCGCTGCGGGCTCCGGCCGGCGGCCGGTTTGACCGGCTCAGGGTATTTATTGCCCCATTCGCGCATCGCGCGCAGCGCCGGCCCCAGGCTTCGGCCCTTTTCGGTCAGAATGTACTCCGCTCGCGGCGGGTGCTCATCATAGAACCGCCGTTCGACGATGCCGCCGGCTTCCAGCATCTTGAGTCTCTGGGAAAGCGTCGTCGGCGGAATTCCGGTCAGCGAGTCCAACAATTCCTGATACCTGCAGACATTGTTGATCATGAGATCGCGCAGGATCAACGCGGTCCAGCGGCTTCCGAAAATGGCGGCGGCGCGGGCCACCGGGCAGCCCATGACGTCAGGGTTTTTCATGATCCTTTGGATAGACGAAATGTCGCAGCCGCGCAATAACTACATTATTGCATGTCACTACATATTATGTATTTAATCGCCTCGATACCAGCTGCTTGATGATGACATCAATTCCGAGAGGAGATCGGTCATGTCCCATTCGTCCAACTTCCTTGAAATGGCCGGTCTCGTCACCGACGCGGCCGTCGTCGCCGCGCTGTTGATGGGACTTTGGCTGGCCATGCAGCGAACCAAGCTGGCTTGGCCGACGCGCGTCCGCACCTTCTGCGTGATCGCTGCGATCTTACTGCTGTGGTATGGTGCGATCTCGCTGATTGGCGCCATGGGCCTGTTGCGCGCCACACCGGATGTTAAATTCCCCGCTTTGCCGTTGGCGGTATTCCCGCCGATCGCGATTGGTCTCTGGCTGATCTTTCGCTCCAAAATCATGGCCGAGATCATCGACGCCACGCCGCTGACCTGGCTGGTGAGCATTCAGGCCTATCGGGTCGTCGGCGTCACCTTTCTGGTCCTGATGGCGGCGGGGCTGCTTCCACCGCAGTTCGCGCTCCCTGCCGGCAGCGGCGATATCGTCGTCGGCCTGTTGGCGCTCCCAGTTGCCTGGGCGGTTGGCACCGGCACGCGACCGGCTATTGCGGCCGCCTATATCTGGAATATGCTGGGCCTGCTCGATTTCATCGTCGCGCTCTCGACAGGGTTTTTGAGCTCACCGGGACGCTTCCAGATGCTGGCACTCGATCATCCCAACCTGCTGGCGTCGGCCTATCCGCTGGTGATGATCCCAGCGTGGCTGGTGCCGCTGTCATCGATCCTGCATGGCGTCTGTCTCTGGAAGCTGCGCCGTGGCGATCGGCCAGCGGCTCGTCGAGCGGCGGCGCCAGAGCCGTGGGCAGGGCGACCGCAAGAGATCATCGCCCCCACGGGATCGACATGACGTAGGGGCGCCCCTACGGGATCGACGTGTCATAGATGCGACCCTGGGGGCGACCCTTGTGGTCGCCCTCTATCGGCGCCCCGGCGAGGCGCGAAATGGCAGGTCGGCGAATAGACTTCGGTGATCTCCTTGGCTTGCCGCGCTCATTCATCCCTCTTTGGCGGATCGACGATCACGCGCTCGATGCGGGTGATGATCGGGATCGGGCCACCGTCTGTCCCGGCAGGCGCTCTATCGCCCCAAACTTTCCACTTGCGATTCTTCAGCCAATTGAGCGCGGCGCTGGGATCAGGCACGACGTGCTCGACAATGGGAGCGCGGACAATCTCGCCCTGGAAGTGGAAGACCTTTTCGCTCTCGTAGCTGTAGCCGACGGCG
>Ga0182012_10000063_pt1 | contig 110118 bp, 95 predicted proteins | sample 612S2SmetaG_FD_120486 | JGI IMG/M metagenome (GOLD analysis project Ga0182012, IMG submission 120486) | Permafrost microbial communities from Stordalen Mire, Sweden - 612S2S metaG | ecosystem: Environmental > Terrestrial > Soil > Wetlands > Permafrost | place: Sweden: Stordalen | collected... | reverse complement strand
TGCTTGCGTATCGCAACCCGTCCCGGCGATACTTCCGCCGGGTGATTTCCGTCCAGGCCATCTGTTTCCCTCGAATCTCGCAAATCCGAAGGAATCACAACCTGCTGAAATCACACAACTTCTCTTTCAGTCAGCCTCTTACACAATAATAACTCATCGAAGGTCATCGACGGCTCGGCGCAGCAAAAAGTCACGCCGCGCGCCTTCATTGGAAATGGAACAATTCCAAACTAGCAGATCCCGACAATGTTAGAAGCGCTACATCGTAATAAATGTGGATTGTCGCAAACAATACAGACTTACAAGGCTTCCAATCTACGCCTCCGGCGATTGACGATATTGTCTCAGCGTAAATAACATTGGCCATGCTTCCGACGTGACCACGGGATGCGGCGCAATATTTTTGACGGGAAGAACGAATGACCGATAACAAGCACCGCGAAGCCGCGCGGCCGCCTCGCGGCACGGCTGCCGCCGCGCCTTTGGTGGGTGGAGCGGACCAGGCTCGGGCGGGCGCATTCGCTCTTGCGTTGCTCGCGGGCCTTGGCGCCGCCGATGCTTATGCCCAGGAGGCGCTGCCCGAAATCGACATAGCCGCGCCGACGCCGAGCCGCGCGCCGCCACAGCCGGCGCCCGCGCCAATCGACGCCGCGCGAGAGGCCCCGAACGCCGCGAGAGAATTGGATCGCAAGGTCGAGGCGCTCGATCGCGCGCGCGACGAACTCTTGCCCAAAATCGGCGCCTCGTCCTACACCATCAGCCGCGAGGCGATCGAAACCCTGCCGCAGGGCGACAACACGCCGATAGACAAGGTGATTCTGCAAGCCCCCGGCGTCTCATATGACTCCGCCGTCTCCAATCCAAGCTTCCATGTGCGCAACGAATACGCCAACGTCCAGTACAGGATCAACGGCCTCATGCTGCCCGAAGGCGTCTCCGGCCTCGGACCCGTCCTCGACACAAGTTTCGTCGGCAGCCTGTCTTTGCTCACCGGCGCTCTGCCGGCGCAATATGGTTTACGGACCGCCGGCGTCGTCGACATCACCAGCCGAGCCTTTTCCACGCCAGCCGGCAGCGTCGGGGTCTATGGCGGCAGCCGCGAGACGATCACGTCGAGCTTCGACTATGGCGGCGCCGTCGGCGACACGCAGTATTTCACAACCCTGCGCGGCAATTGGAACGCTTTGGGGATTGAGAACACGACGCCGAGCTTCAACGCGATCCACGATCACACCGAACAGGGCAAATTCTTCGGCTATTTGTCGACGCTGCTAGGCGATTCGACGCGCCTGAGCCTTATTTCCGGCGCCTCCACGAGCAAATTTCAGATCCCGAACAATCCGGGTCAGACGCCGCTCGGCGATTTTGGCCCCGCTGTTTATCCGTCCTCGGCGCTCAACGAAAACGAAGTCGACACATACGTCTACAACATGCTCGCCCTGCAAACGAAGGTCGACAATTTCGACGCGCAGTTCGCCGTGTTTCAACGTCACGCCAGCGTCCATTTCATTCCCGATATCTTCGGCGATCTGGTGTTCAACGACGTGGCCTCGGATGTGACGCGCGAAAGCGATCTCTATGGAACGCAATTCGATGGCTCCTACCGGATTGACGACGCCCATAAGCTGCGCGCCGGCTTCGCGGTCACCGCCGAAAGGACCAACGTCACCAACACGTCCACTGTTTTGCCTGTCGATCCCGTCACCGGCGCCGTCGCGCCGACGCCCTTCCCGGTCACGGACTTCAATGCGAAAACCGGCTGGAATATTGGCGGCTACGTTCAGCATGAATGGAAGATCACCGACAAGCTCATCCTCAACGCCGGCCTGCGCTTCGACCAGCTTTATCAATTCGTCGACGCCAATCAGCTCAGTCCGCGCCTCGGCATCGTTTACACGCCAATCGAAGGGACCAGCATTCACGCGGGCTATGCGCGCTATTTCACGCCGCCGATGCAGGCGCAGGCGACCCCCACCAATCTCGCGCTGTTCAACAACACGACCAACCAGCCGGCGGTGCCGTTCAACAATCCGGTGACGCCGGAACGCGCGCATTATTTCGATGTCGGCGTCGATCAAAAATTGCTGCCGGGCCTTATGGTGGGCCTGGACGCCTATTCCAAGATCGCCAACAATCTGATCGACGACGGCCAGTTCGGTCAGGCGGTCGTGCTGACCCAATTCAATTGGGCGCGAGGCTTCAGCCAGGGCGTCGAATTCAAGAGCGCCTATCAGAACGGCGACTTCAAGGCCTATGGCAATCTCGCCGTGGGCATATCGCGCGCCAAGGACGCCGTCTCCAATCAATATCTGCTGGATGCGACGGAATATACTTATCTCCTCACCAACTATCACAACACCGACGATTCGCAGTTCATGACCGGATCGGCCGGCGCCTCTTACAAATGGGACAAGACGCTCTTCAGCGTGAGCGCGACTTATGGCAGCGGCTTGCGCTCCGGCTTCGCCAACATGGATCACGTCCCGGCCTATCTCAACGTGAACTTGGGGACTTCGCGCGAATTCGAGCTCGTCTCCGCGGAAAAGCCGCTCACGCTGCGGTTCGATATCGTCAATCTGTTCGACCGCATATATGAATTGCGCAGCGGCACGGGCATTGGCGTGTTCGCGCCGCAATATGGCGCGCGGCGCGGTTTCTTCGTGGGGCTCTCGCAAAAGCTGTGAGTGCTTTACGCGGGGTTGAACGCGGCGAGCGGCTCTTGTGCTAAAACCCTGCCCATGAATAAACCCGTTCGCATCGACGACAGCTGGCGGCGCCGCCTCGCCGGCGAATTCGCGAAGCCTTATTTCGCGGGGCTGCGCGAGTTCGTGCGCGGCGAATACGCGGCGCAAAATGTGTTTCCGCCGGCGGCGCGGATTTTTCGCGCTTTCGACGAATGTCCGTTCGATCACGTCAAGGTCGTGATTCTCGGACAAGATCCCTACCACGGCGCCGGCCAGGCGAATGGACTGTGCTTCGGCGTCGAATCCCGCGTCGCGCCGCCGCCCTCGCTGCAAAATATTTTTAAGGAGATAGCGGCTGATCTTGGCCATCCCATCTCGCGCGATCCCGATCTGTCGCGCTGGGCGCGACAGGGCGTGCTGCTGCTCAACGCGACGCTGACCGTGCGCGAAGGCGCGGCGGGCTCGCATCAAAACAAGGGCTGGGAACATTTCACCGACGCCGCCGTGCGCGCGCTGAGCGAAGAGCGCGATGGGCTGGTGTTTCTGCTGTGGGGCAATTACGCCCGGCGCAAGGGCGCCAATATCGACCGGCGAAAACATCTCGTGCTGGAGTCGGCGCACCCTTCGCCCTTGTCGGCGCGTAGCTTCTTCGGCTGTCGGCATTTCTCCAAGGCCAACGCCTATCTCAGCGCGCATGGCGAGGCGCCGATCGATTGGTGAGCCCACCGGTTGAAATTCGCGCCCGAGCGATTACGCTCGCGCGCTCGCATTCGCGCTTGGCGATAGCCGTCCCGTCGCCGCCCGCTTTTCGAGGAGTCGAGATGTCCTGTCGCGCCGCGCTTACCGCCGTTTTGATCATGGCCGGAGCGCCGGCCGGGGCGGCCGCGCTGCCGACGCGCGTCGGCGCCTGCGTCGTCACCGCCATCGAATCAGTCGAGACGCGGCTCGCCGACGGCGCGACCCATCGGCCCATGCCCGGCTCCGGCAGCGCCGTGCGCTTCGCCAATGGCGGTTATCAAGTGTCCTATGACACGGTTCCCGCGATCGAAGAGTCGCGCATGGGCGACCGCGTGCGCATGTGCTTTGTCAGCACGCCGCTCAATTGCCCCAAGGGCGACGACCGCGGCAAGATTTACAACAGCACCAATCTGCGCACGCACAAGAACTGGCGCCTGCCGGATTCGGAACACTCCTGCGGAGGCGCATAGCGCATCCTGGATGCGCTCTCCCGGCGCATCAACGGCTTATCATATCGCAACACCGGCAAATCTGGTGAGCCGAAAATATAAATGAATATAACAAATGCGTCTTAGATGGATGGCTGGCGACGGCCCCTCATCCGCATTCTTATTGTTAATCTGCCGTCTTCAAGACGAACGAACCGCGCGTCAGCATAAGGAAGTCCGCATTATTTGTTAACGTTGCGTTAGGCATGCGATATGCGACCACACATATAAAGATATGGAATGCCCCCGGCACACACATGGCCATTCTTGGTCCTGACCGCTTATTTCGGTCACGCTGGATCGCGACGAACAGCCGCGCGTCACACAGTGGGTGCCCAATGCCAAAAGCGTCTATGTCCCTCGCGCGAAAGCCGCGAGATGTCTCCTTGGGCGAAGAATTGGAAGCTACGGCCGAACGCGCGACTCGCAAGACGATTCTATGCATAGAGGACGATCTGGACACGGCCGAGCTGATTTCCGAAGAACTGGAAAACAGGGGCTATAACGTTATTGTCGCCAACAACGGGCGAGACGGCTGGTCCGCGCTGCTAAAATCGCAGCCGGACATTATTCTCTCGGACATCAATATGCCCTTCATGTCCGGCTTCGAAATCCTCGAGGGCCTGAAAGCTATCGCTCCGCGCTTCGCACGCGTGCCGTTTATATTTTTAACCGCCATGAACGACAGAAACGACGAACTGAAAGGGCGATTGCTCGGAGCGGACGATTACGTCGCCAAGCCCATCGATTTTAATCTTCTGCACGCGATCATCAATGCTCGAATCAGGCGTGCTGCAAGAATGCAATTGTGGCCGACACAGCATCACTTAAATGATCGCGAAATAGAAGCGCTGATGTGGGCGGCGCGTGGGAAGACCTCTGAAGAAATATCTTTGATAATGGCCATCGCGGAGAGGACTGTCAATTTCCATCTGAACAACGCACGGGACAAATTAGGCGTGGCGACCCGCATTCAGGCCGCCGTCAAGGCGACTGTCGCCGGATTCATAGAGCCATAGCAGCCGCATGAGGCGAACGCAGTCAATTATCTTTCGCCTCACGGCGTCTTTCGCTTTGTTATTTGGCATTCTAATAGGCTTCGGCTTGTTTGGATTACTAAGACTTGACGATTTCAACAAAGAATCCTCGGCAATTCGTGATCGTTGGCTGAAGAGCACCCGCTACATTGGTGATCTAAACAATTACACCTCTGATTTTAGGGCGATGGAGGCGAACTTTTTGCTATCCGCCCAGACTGGCGCCATCGTGGACCAGTCCAAGGAGACAAGAGAGCTCGACCTGGCGATAGAGCGGTCGCAACATAATTATGAGAGCGTGATACATGACCCGCTGGAGCTGAAATTATACTCAGAATTTCAGCAAGTATGGAGAGACTATAGAACGGAAGCCGAACGAGTCTTCAACGAAGGCTCCACAAAAAACAATGCCCGCGCGATTGCGATCTACCTCAACTCGTCGAGCCGCACCTTCATAGCCGCCAGTGATCTGCTGGAAAAGTTGAATGATCAAAATAATTCGCATGCTCAACAGGCCAGCAATCGCGCCACGGTCGCAATTCAAGAGGCTTGGAACTATATCAGCGCCGCGGTGGCGCTGAGCGCGTTCACCGTGCTGGTGATACTCCTGTATGTGACGCGCACCGTCGCCGTCCCGCTCAAAAAGCTCGCGAACAGCATGCATTTGCTGGCTCAGGGAGACATGGACGTGGACGTTTCCGGCGCCGATCGCCCCAATGAACTCGGCGAGATGGCCCGCGCCGTGACCATTTTCAGGAGCAACGCCATCGAATTGAAGGTTAGTCAGCGCGGATTGGCGTCGCAGGCGACCATGCTGGAGGAAAAGCTCGCGCATGAGCGCGGCCTGAATCAACAGCAGAGAAACTTTATTTCCATGGCCTCCCATGAATTTCGCACGCCGATGACCATCATCGACGGCCACGCGCAGAGATTGATTAACTCGCACGAACCGTTCTCCCACGAAAAAGCGGTCGAGAGAGCTCAAAAGATACGGATCGCGGTCAAGCGCATGAGCGTAATGATAGATAACATATTGAAATCTAGTAAATTTTTTGACGAAAAACCAAATTTATACATGCACAAGAGCGAATTCGATATGCGCGCGCTCCTGCATGAAGTATGCAAATTGCATAGAGAAATCTCGACGAACGCCATTATTATCGAGGATCTTGGTTACAATTCATTGAGAATAATGGGAGACAAAAACCTGTTATTCCAGGCGTTCAGCAATCTGGTCGCCAACTCCGTGAAATATTCTCCCGGCGGGGGAACCATCGCCGTTAGCGCGCATGCCGAAGAAAAGCAGATTGTAATTTGCGTGAAGGACGAAGGAATCGGAATAGCCGAGGACGATATTCCTCATTTGTTCGAGCGCTATTATCGCGGAAGCAATGTCGCGAGCATAGTGGGAACGGGAATCGGGCTCTTTCTCGTAAAGGTCGTCGTGGATTTGCATCTTGGCTCCATAAACGTGCTTAGCGAGAAAGGGAGCGGCTCGCTGTTCGAGGTGCGGCTGCCTCTCGGCGAAACGTAGCTGCGACGCGGTGGACGCCGCCATCCGAAGCGATTAAATCGAGCGATGCAACAATATCTCGATTTCCTCGATCTGCTGCTGTGCGAGGGCCGGCTTAAGGAAGACCGAACCGGCACCGGCACGCTGTCGCTGTTCGGCCATCAGATGCGTTTCGATCTGGCGCAAGGCTTTCCGCTGCTGACCACCAAAAAATTGCACCTAAAATCCATCGTCCACGAGCTGCTGTGGTTCTTGAAGGGCGACACCAATGTCGCCTATCTGCGGGCGAATGGCGTGACCATTTGGGACGAATGGGCCGACGCCTCGGGCGAACTTGGGCCTGTCTATGGCCGGCAGTGGCGCTCCTGGGCTTGTCCGGACGGGCGCGTCATCGACCAGATCGCGGGCGTCGTGGCGGACATAAAGCGCGATCCATTCTCCCGTCGGCTGATCGTTTCGGCCTGGAACCCCGCCGACCTCGACAAAATGGCGCTCGCGCCCTGCCATTGCCTGTTCCAGTTTTATGTCGACGAGACGGATGGGCAAAAGCGGCTGTCCTGCCAGCTATATCAGCGTTCCGCCGATGTATTTCTCGGCGTGCCCTTCAACATCGCGAGCTATGCGCTGCTGACGCATCTGATCGCCCGGGAAACCGGTTGCATTCCCGGCGATTTCATCCACACTTTGGGCGACGCGCATCTTTATCTCAACCACATCGAACAAGCGCGAGAGCAGCTTAAGCGCGAACCGCGCCCCCTGCCCCGGCTGAGTCTCGCCCCTGGCGCACTGTTCGAGACCCGTTACGACGACATCGAGATCGAAGGATACGATCCCTGGCCGGCCATCGCCGCGCCGATCGCGGTTTAGAGAAAGGCTCAAGCTCCATGCAGCCCGAACTCGTCGCGGTCGCGGCGGTCGCCCGCAACGGGGTGATCGGCGCGGACAATGGGCTGCCTTGGCGCGTGTCCAGCGATCTCAAGCATTTCAAGGCGTTGACGATGGGCAAGCCGCTAATCCTGGGCCGGCGCACCTTTGAATCGCTTCAGCGCCCGCTGCCCGGGCGCGAAATCATCGTCGTTACGCGCGATCCGCGATTTTCGCCCGCGGGCGCCCGAATCGCGCGCGGCCCCTCGGAGGCGCTCGAGGTCGCGCGTCGGCTGGCCAAGGCCTTGGCCGTCGATGAGATCATGGTCGGCGGAGGCGCCGAAATTTTCCGCGCTCTCATGGACGAGACGCGACGGATCGAACTCACCGAAATCGCCCTGGAGCCGGAAGGCGACGCCTTTTTCCCCAGCCTCGACATGGCTCAATGGCGCGAAACCAAGCGCGAAACCCCGCCGCGCGGCGAAAGGGACGAGGCGGACTTCGCCTTTGTCACGCTCGTCCGCCAATAGATTTGACACGGCGGCGTCCGTATCGCGGAAACATGTGTTGCAGCCGCCACGCGGGAAAGCTATATAGCGGCGCGGACGCGAAAGCGCGGCCGCGAGCCCGCCGCGAGGCCGGGCTACGGCGATGCAAGATCGCCATGTCGGAGTGTAGCGCAGCCTGGTAGCGCACCTCGTTCGGGACGAGGGGGTCGGAGGTTCGAATCCTCTCACTCCGACCATTCTATCTATGTTCTCTAATAAAATCAGCGGGTTGCGTGACTTTTTGTCAAACTTCGCGCTCAGGTTTGACAATTTTGTTCACTCTTCGCTCTTCTCGCCGAAGGCTTGAACGACCTTCTCGCTTGCGGTTCGCGCGAGGCGTGCCCGCTCGGCCTCGCGGGTGTAGCGTTCGATTTCCGAAAGCGTCTTGTGGCCCGTAATGCTCGCGATTTCGTGCGTGGTGCACCCGGCCTCGGCCAACCGACGGGCGGCGGCTTTGCGGAGCCCGTGCATGGAAAGCTTGTCGGATAGACCCGCGGCTCGAATGGCTCCACGGAACCAGTTCCCGATCCCCGCCGCCGAGAAGGGCACCCCCGAGGCCGTGCCAATGAACGTCAGGTGGGCGCGCGAAAGCGTGTCGAGGACCGCCCGAAGCTCCCGCACAACCGGAACCGCGACGGTCGCGCCCGTCTTGCTCTGGCGAACATGGATCGCGCCCCCTTGCACGTGTTGCCAGCCCATGCGCGCGAGGTCGCCGCGCCGTTGGCCCGTGTTCAATGCCAGCTCCAAGGCGAGCCTCTCGCGTGAGCCGAGCGGCCAATACGCTCGATAGGCCTCAATGTCGTACTCGCTCCATGTCGCCAAACCTTCCGACTTGTGTCGGAGGCGCTTGATTCCATGGGCCGCATTATCGGGGCGCATTCCGACGGCGACGGCATGGTCCATGATGAGCGAAATCAGGCCAAGGATTCGATTCGCCGCATGGTCCAAACACTCCAACACAGTATTCGCTCTTGCCGGTAATTGCTGCGGCGTCGGCAGGTGAATTCCGAGCCGTGGAGACGAAGGCACGGGCGATTGAGTGTGCGCTAAAATTCTGCCATAAATGATTGAGTTGGCACCAACCAGGTTCGGCACGGGGGCATAGGCCAAGTTTTAGATGCGCGCGCCACCTTACCTTGCAACTGCGCGATTGCGCCTTCGGCCGCGTCGCCATGATGATATTGATGCTATTTTGGAGATGGACCTGGACCCTGAGGTCTATCGTTATTACGAAATGCTTCCGTCATTCCAGAAAATCCCCGATCCCGCGACCCTCCGAGAGTCGATTAAATCTCAAATTAAGTCCGGCTTGCCACGGGATTCTTGGGTCGTCGAATGGAAAGACCAACCAGGGCTTCTCGGTTTGGCGGGGCTAGGTTCCGTTTCAATCGGAATGGACGCACTAGGTTCCGTTTCAATCGGAATGGAGGCAAATGCGCTTTGGTTCCGCTTTGTAAGGAATGCGTGGGGTCAAGGGATTGCGTCGGAGGCAGTCCACGCAATCTTAAAGCATGGCTTCCGTGTCCTAAAGCACCCCACGATTGTTGCATTTTCACATATAGAAAACTGGCGCTCATGTCGCCTTCTCGAAAAAATCGGGATGGAAAATGTTGGGATAGCTGTCGTGGAGCAACGTTCCATACTGAGCGCCCCTAGATCATCCGCCAAAGTGAGAGGCGGCAATATCCTGAATATAAAGTGTTCGACTGGCATTAAATACATGAAGTACCAGCTGGAGCGTAGAGCATACCTTGACCGCAGTCGGTCGCCTTTGGCGACGACCTCGACCAAATAGCACGCGCCTTTAGGGGCAGCCCTTAAAAACTCACCACGGGGCAAATTTGAGGATTTAAGGGGTCGCCACACGATTTGCTCAAAATTGCACGCTAAGTGAAAACGCTAGTTATTTCATGGGCTTTCATAAACGTTCGTTTGCGCATGATATTCGCCACGACGCGGATTCCGAGATTAATCTTCACTGCTCAACCCCACCACACACCTCGCCATTTCCGAATTGGTGTGACGGGGACCGCTCCAGTTGCATCAACCTACCGGCATTTCGATTTGGAAACTTTGGCGTTTAGGCCGATGGAGCGCGGGAAAATGGTTTGACACTTCGACCGAAAGTCTATGAAAAACAATGAGCGTCTCCATCAAGGTTGACGCCGTAACTAAATGAACATAATGGACTATATCCCTTCTCTCACTCCGACCATTTTTGCTTCAATTGATTGATATTATTATGGTTTAGCCGGCTTCTCCATGCGACCCCCCTCCGCGATCGAGAGCTAAATCCCCCTAACGCCCGAGCGCGACCGGCGTCTCATGCGCCGGCGGCAAGCGCGTCCCTTTGTCGAGGCCGTAAATATCGCTACGGAACCGCGCCATGCCATCCGGTTCGGCCCAGCCGGTTAAATAGACCCAAACCACCGGCGCCGGATGCGCAAGCCGTATTTTCTCGGTCCGTCCGCTTTCGGTCTCGCTTCGCAGCTTCTCGTTGTCCCATTGCTCGGACCCCGTGCCCGAGACGTTCAAAAGCCACGCCGCGAGATCGTAAACTCCGTTCACGCGCACACAGCCGTGCGATAGGAAGCGGTAGTCCCGATCGAATAGTTCTTTCTGCGGCGTGTCGTGCATGTAGACGTCGTCTTTATTGGGCATCGAGAGGCGTAGCGAGCCAAGCGCGTTTTTCGCGCCGGGGTCCTGGCGGAACGTGAAATGCGCAGCGCGCGTCGCCGAGAGGCGGCGCAATTTTCGCGGATCGACCTCATGGCCTCGACCGTCGAGCACGCGAATATGCTGCCGCGCGAGATAGTTGGGATCGCGGCGCACTCGCGGCGCCATCTCCTTTTTGATGATCGAAACCGGCACGGTCCACGTCGGATTGATATCGACGGAGACGATCTTCGCCGTGAGCAGCGGCGACTTGTGGCGCTTGCCTCCGACGATCGCCGTGTAGCGGCGCACCGCGTTGCCATCCTCGACCGCCTCGACCGACGCGCCCGCGATATTCACGGCGACGTAGCTTCGCGGGAAGTGAAAATGCAGGCGGGAAAGCCGACGGGCGGTAGCCTCCAACTGCTTTGCGCGCGCCGTGGCCGGAATATTGAGTTCGCGCAGGGTCGCGCGTGACACATCGCCCGTTTGATCGAGCCCATGATTGGCCTGAAATCGCTTGACCGCGTCCGTGAGACCTTCGTCCCATTCCGAGCGGCCGACGGCGTCGTCGCCGAGATAACCTTCCGCCCCTAGCCTCTGTCGCAATCGCGCGACGTCGCCGCCCTTCGCCCCGGGATGCGGAGGCCGCGCAATCCGCAGCCAACCGCCGCGCGCGGCGATCTCCATGTAGCGCCGCGCCGCGTCGGCGGTCGCCCGAGCGGTTTCCGGCCCCAGATCCGGCGCCACGTTTTCGCTGACCGATGGTCCGCTTTCCTCCCGCGGAGCCGTCCCATTATTTTGATCGACCGGCTGTTGAGGGGCGGCGTTTTGCGCCGGGAGAGGCGCGGACACGATAAACGAACTCGAAAGCAGCGCCGCCCGCAGCAACGCTCCGGCGAAAGCATTATATCTCATGTTATGCGCGTCCCGCGAGTTCCGCCCAGCCCGTTATTGAGATAGCGCGGCAATGGCGGTCGGACCACTTCCGCGAGACGCGCCAAGAACCCGAGATTCGCTGTTCCGACGTTCATGCGCCTCGCTGGCTCGCATACGGAACAAATGGAGGCGCCGCGGGTTATGGGGGCAGCACGGGGGGCACGAAAACGCGAGGGAAAGAATCATGGGTTCCTACGATCCGCAAGGAATTAGCGAGAGGCAAGACGTGGGCGGCGCGATCGCGAGTCAAATCGGACCGCTGGCGGAACAGGTTAAGGGAAAAGTTTCTGATGTCGCCAATCGGGCGAGCGACGCCCTGTCGGAGGCCAGGGATCGCGGTTCCGAGGCCGCTGGCAATGCCGGTGAAGTCATCGGCACGCTGCGCAATGCGGTCACCGAGGCGGCGCGCGGTCAACCGGGCACGACCGTGCTCCTGTCGATCGCGGCGGGCTTCCTGCTCGGCGCGATGTGGAAATCTGGACGCTAACAGAGTCTGGCAAGGAGTCCGCCATGTTCGTGGAGCCCATCCTCAAGCGGCTGGAACACAAAATCGAGTCCACCGTCAGCCATGCTTCGGGAACGGCCATCGCGCTCGTTCCATTGCTGGTCGCCGTGGGCTTTGGCACCGCGGCGGCGGACACCTATCTCCAGGAGCGCTTTAGTTCACCTGTGGTCTATCTCATATTGTGCGGCGCCTATCTGGTCGTCGCATTGGTGATTTATTTAGTTGCGCGCGCGCGCGAACGCCGAAGCGACGAAATCGCCGAAGCCGAATTGGCGCGGATGCGTATCGCAAGTCCCGTAAAGGAGGCGATGGACCAGCTTCGCCTCACTGACATCTCGCGGGCGCTACTGGCTCTTGCAGGGAGTTCAGGGCCCGCGGCAGCCAAAGTGGTGATGGATCAGACCACGAAAAACCTTCACTTGCTGATAGGGGCTGGCGCCGGGATATATGTCGCGTCTCGGATTGTCGATGCGCTCAACAGGCGCCATGGCGACCCAAGCTAGCGTGGCGATCGCGCGCCCCCGATTTTGGGCCGACAACGCAGCCCCAAAGGTTTGGAGCTTCGAGCCAATCCGACTCGCCCAAATTATCCCTATGACAGGTCCGGCGCGCCGCGCAGCGATTTGACGCCGGAGCGCAGCTTTTTGCCGTCGAGGCGGCGCTGCTTCGAGCCCAGCGTCGGCCTTGTCTTGCGGCGGGGCGGCGGCGGCGGCGCGGCCGCCTCGCGGATCAGCGCCAGCAGCCGCTCGAGCGCGTCGGCGCGGTTGCGCTCTTGCGTCCGGTGGCGCTGCGCCGAGATAATCAGCACGCCGGCCTTGGTCATGCGCCTGCCGGCGAGCGTCCCAAGCCGCGAGCGCACCGGCGCCGGCAGATTGGGCGAATTGGCGACATCGAAGCGCAATTGAACCGCCGTCTCCACCTTCTGGATGTTTTGACCGCCGGCGCCGGACGCGCGCATGAAATCTTCATGCAGCTCGCTTTCGTCGATGGCGATGGAAGGGGTGACCTGAATCATGACATCGTCCGTGATTTTTCGCGGGAGGATTGTAACACGAACGGGCCGCGCGAGGCGGCGCGAATCATGAAAGCGCCACGCGGTCCGCATTTGAAAACTCCACCGCGCCGCTTGTTCCCGCTCGCCGCCAGTCTCCTACCCATGAAAACTTGCCGTTCGTCCGGGCGCGAAGGCGACGGCCTTGACCTGCGCATAGACGCTCATCCCCGCCTCAAGCCCGAGCAGATCCCACGACCGCCGGGTGACGCGGGCGAGCAGGCGGGCGCCGTCTCCCTCGAAGCCGAGCCCCAAAATGGCGGTGATTTCATGCTCGCCCGAGGGCGTGCCCGTTAAGATGCGGGACGGCAGAACATTGAGGATCGTGCTGCGCGGTCCCACCTCGCTGGCGAGGCTCACGTCGCTGGCGAGGATGCGAATTCTGCGCGATTCGCCGGGGGCGACGCGGGACGCCGGAACGAGAAAGCGCCCGCCGGAGACGACGAGCGTGGCGACGCCGTAATTCGCGTCAAAGCTCTCCACCACAGCGTCAAGACTGACCGCCGCCGACCGGGTCTTCGCCAGCGGAAGATTCGGGTCGCTCTGAAGCGCGGCGAGCGGCCCCGCGGCGACGACTCGGCCCGCGTCCATCAGCACGAGATGGTCGGCCAGACGTTCGATCTCGTCCATATCATGCGCGACATAGATGACCGGCAAGGACAGGCTTTCGTGAAGCCGTTCGAGGAACGGCAGGATTTCGTCCTTCGCTTGCCTGTCCAACGCCGAGAGCGGTTCGTCCATCAGCATGAGGCTTGGCTGGGACAGTAGCGCGCGGCCGATCGCGACGCGCTGGCGCTCGCCACCGGAGAGATGACGCGGCGCCCGATCGAGCAGGGCCGCGAGGCCAAGCAGATCGACAACCTCGTCGAAGCGAATAGCGTCCGATTGTCCCGCGCGCCTCGGGCCGCCGGCTCCATAGAGCAGGTTGCGCCGCACGCAGAGATGCGGAAACAGGCTCGCTTCCTGAAAGACATAGCCGATGGGACGCTTGTGCGTTGGCAGGAAGGATGACGCGTCTTGCCATGTCTCGCCGTCGATCGCGCAATATCCCTGACGCAGCCGGTTGAGGCCGGCGATGCAGCGGAGCACCGTCGTCTTGCCGCAGCCCGACGGTCCAAACAGCGCCGTGACGCCCCGCGCGGGTGTTTCGAACGCCGCGTCGAGCGAGAAAGAGCCGACCGAGCCGCGAAAACTCGCCTTGATGATCCGGCCGCCCATCACCGGCCCGCGCGCGCGACGCGCTTTTCGATCAGCGTCATCGCGAGTATGACGATAAAGGCGAAGATCGCCATGCCGGCGGCCAGAATATTGGCCTCGCGCCACTGCATGGTCTCGACGTAATCATAGACCGCGACGGACAAAACCTTGGTCTTGCCGGGGATACTACCGCCGATCATCAGCACGATGCCGAACTCTCCTACTGTATGAGCGAAGCCGAGCACGGCGCCGGACAGAAATCCAGGCCGCGCGAGCGGAACGGCGACTGTCCAGAAGGCCCGCCAGGGCGAAGCCCGCAATGTCGCGGCGACCTCGAGCGGCCGGTCGCCCATCGCCTCGAAGGCGTTGCGAATCGGCTGCACGACGAACGGCATGGAATAGGCGACCGAGCCGATGACCAGCCCCTCGAAAGTGAAGGCGAGCGTGCGCTCGTTCCACAGCCCGGCGATCATCCCGCCAGGGCCATTCGGCCCCAACGCCAGCAATAGATAAAAGCCAAGAACCGTCGGCGGCAAAACGAGCGGCATGGCGATGACGGTCGCGATCGGCTCCTTCCACCAGGACCTTGAACGCGCGAGCCACCAGGCGATCGGCGCGCCGACCACAAGCAGGATCACCGTCGTGAGCGTCGCCAATTCGATCGTCAGGCGGATCGCCGTCCAAGTTTCGGGAGAAAGGGCCGACACGGCGTCACCGGCTTCTGGCGTCGACGACGTAGCCGTATTTTTCGATGATGGCGTGGGCCTCGGGTCCCTTCAGAAAGGCCAGGAAAGCGGTCGCCGCCGCATTGTCCGCGCCTTTCTTCAACAGCACGGCGTCCTGCCGGATCGGCGTATAGAGATTTTGCGGAACGATCCAGCGCGAGCCCACGCTGTTTCGGGCGACCTGCGACAAAGCCACGAAACCAAGCTCGGCGTTGCCGGTGTCGACGAACTGGAACGCCTGCGAAATATTTTCTCCCTGAACGAGCTTGGTTTGCAGTTTTTCGTAAAGGTGAAGCGCCTTGAGCGTTTCGATGGCCGCGGCGCCATATGGCGCGCCGACGGGATTGCAGTAAGCCAATTTGGCGAAGGCGGCGTTGTCGAGCGTTTCCGGACCCTTGACCAGGGCGGGATCCTTGCTCCAAAGCACCAGCTTGCCGATGGCGTAAGTGAACAGGCTTCGAGGCGCGGCGAAACCCTCTTCCACCGCCTTCTTCGGCCGCGCCTCGTCCGCCGCGAGAAACACCTCGAACGGCGCGCTTTGAGTGATTTGGGTGTAGAGCTGCCCGGTGGCGCCAAAGCTCAGCGCTGCGTCATGACCCGTCTTGGCCTTGAACGCGGTTGCGATTTCCTTGGCGGCTTCGGTGAAATTCGCGGCCACCGCGACATTGGTTTGACCCGCGTCGGCCCGTTGCTGAGAGCAACATGCCGCGATAAGCCCAATGACGGCGGCCAAGACTGTCCTGAATTTCATGGCGACTCCAATTGCGTCGATGATTCTCGTGGCGACGAGCGGGCGCCCGCCGTGACTCCCGGCAAAACAGACTTCCCTAGCCTCCACGCCGGGCGCGATTGCGCAATATAAAGCCTTTGCCGTCGGAAATTCTAACCGATTCCATGGCGCGCGCCAGTTCGAAAGTCGGGCGCCCTTCCGCGGGTCAGGCGCACAGCGGTAAACACTGGCGCGCGGGCGCCGCCGTGAGATGGGTGTTGATCGGCGTCGAGCTTGGACCAAATCTCTCGGTGACGGGAACTCTCGCAACCATCCCGCGGCTCACCGCGTTGCGCGGAGATGGCCTCGGCGCGCCAGCGGCTGGAGATTTCTAAAGCTCGGGATTCTCGTCGCGCCGTCGGCATTGGCGCCAGAGATCGGGGGCGTGTTTTTGTCGCCTCTCCTAAGCAACATGAAGGACAAGTCCATGCAAGGAATCAGCGCTTACTGGGTTTATCCGCTCATCGCGATCGCCGGCGCCCTTCAGGCGTGGGGCCCGCCGATGAATGGCGCGTTGCGCAACTCTCTTTCCAATCCATGGCTTGCGAGCCTCGTGTCCTTCCTCCCGATCGCGGCGTTGCTGTTTTGCATTTGGCTTTGCTTCCCGCGCCCGATACCCACGCTAGAGGGCGTTCAGAATATGCCGTGGTGGGCGCCGCTCGGCGGGGTCATTGGCGCGTTCGCGGTGGTCGCGGGCCTCGTGTTCGTGAACAAGGTCGGCGCCGGACCATTCGCCGCCTGGCTCATCACCGCCAACATTCTCATGTCGCTCGTCATAGACAAGTTCGGCATGTTCGGCATGGACCAGCACCCCTTGGGCGTCTGGCGAATGTTGGGCGCGGCTCTCATGGTCGTCGGCGTCACCCTCATTACGAAGTTTTAGCCGCGGCGGCGCAAAGCCGGATTTCGCGGACCGGCTCAGCCCTTGGCCTTGTCATAGCCCAACCGCAAGCCGTTCCGTGGCGGCCCCCGTGGCCATCGCCTTGCGCGGGAAGCGCCAAATCAAACCGAACCGTCATGACCCGGGCGGGATCAATCGGCGGACCCTGCCTTCGAAACCAAAGCCGGAGTCGCGCGAAAATATTCCGGGAAGAGACGTTTCAAGGCCTCGATCTTCGGCAGATCGTTCACGACGATATAGGGATAGGTCGGATTTCGCTCCAGAAAGTCCTGATGATAGCCCTCGGCCGGATAGAAAGCCCGGTCCGGCTCGATGCTGGTCGCGATCGGAGCGCTGAATGCATGCGCACTGTCGAGTTGAGCGATATAAGCGCGCGCCACCTTGGCTTGCTCGGCGTTGGTCGGAAAAATGGCCGATCGATATTGCGTGCCGGAATCCGGTCCCTGCCGATTCAATTGGGTCGGATCGTGAACGACCGAGAAATAGATCTGCAACAAGCGGCCGTAACTGACTTTTCGCGGATTGAAGGTCACCCGCGCCGATTCCGCGTGGCCGGTGGTTCCCGAGCCCACCATCTGGTAATGCGCCGTGGCCTTCTCGCCGCCGGCATAGCCGGATACGGCGTTGCTGACGCCGACGACGTGCTGGAAAACACCTTGCACACCCCAAAAGCAGCCTCCCGCGAAGATCGCTGTTTCCGACGACTTCCCCGCGGCTTCGTCGAGCGCAGGCGCCGGAATCGCGCGCGCCTCCTCGGCGGCCGACGCAAGCATACTCGACCCGACGCCGGCCAGTAGCAGCGCCGCCACGATCAGCGCGGAGCGAGCGGGCCGAATCACATTTCGCATAGCCGAAATTGCAGGTGATGGGGACATGGCTTTTCCAGTTTCAGCCGAAGGTGAAGGCGTAGGCCTGCACGCCAGGATCGAGGAAGCGGATTTCGAAGGTGCGATCCGTGATCGCGCCATTTTGCCGGATGAGGCGATAGAGCCTATGGGTTTTCGCGACGCCCACGCCATCGGCGCCAATGTCCGCGCCATGAGCGTCGCCGGGCGGCGCGCCATCTATCGTGACGCGGAAACGAACTGGCTTGCCGTCCGCGCCGGGTCCGAGCACGAGATGTAAATCGCGCGCGTGGAACCGGTAGACGATCCCACCGCCCTTCGCATCGAGCGCGGCATGTTCGCCGCCAATCGTCCAATTTCCCGACAACGCCCATTGGTTGAGGCGCGGCGTCGGGGCCACGTAGACATGGCGCGCGTCCCGAACCGCGCCGCCCGGAGAGATGAAATTCGCCGCGCGATTATAACCGACGTATGTCTCTGGCGATTGCAAGTCGTTCATGTCGGCGGCCGCCGCGACGCCCGCCTCGTTCACCGGGATCACGCCAGCGGCGACGCCGCTCTGGCCGGCCTCCGCCAATAGTTGCTGGATCGCTCTCTCGGAGCCTTCATAGTCGCCTTCGCCAAAATGGTGATGCCGAACGCGTCCTTGCGCGTCGATCAAATAATGAGCGGGCCAGTATTGATTATTGAAACCCCGCCAGATCGCGTAGTCGCTGTCGAGAGCGACGGGATAGCCAATCTTGAGATCGAGGACGGCCTGCTTCACGTTATCGAGATTCTTCTCGAAGGCGAATTCCGGCGTATGCACGCCGATGACCACGAGGCCCTTGTCGCTGTATCTCTCCGCCCAATCCCGCACATAAGGAATCGACCGCAGGCAATTGATGCAGGAATAGGTCCAGAAATCGATTAGCACGACCTTGCCCTTGAGTCCGTCCGTCGTGAGCGGCGGCGAGTTCAACCACGCGACCGCGCCGGAGAGCGCGGGTAGTACGCCCTCGACGGGCAGCGCTTCGGTTTGAACCCTGGGCTCGGGCTTCAGCGCCGCGGCGGAATTGGCGCTTGTCGGCGCGGCGTGAAATCTGTCGAGCAACCGCTGCTCGAGCGAAGTCGTGCTCGCGAGCGAAGCGCGAGCGAGAAAGCCGGAGTTAACATCCAACGCGATCCCGACGCTGGAGGCGAGCACGGCGGCGCCAAGCCCTCGACGTATCCATTCGCCGACCCCAAGCGAGCGCTTCATCGCGGCGAAAATCCGCCCGCCGACGAGCAGGGCGAGCGCGAGCGACGTCGCGCCGCCGCCGGCGTAAGCGGCCAGCAGCAACGAGGTTCGCGCGCTCGCGCCATTAAGAGCGGCGCCCGTCAGGATGAGACCCAATATCGGCCCCGCGCATGGCGCCCAGAGCAGGCCGGTCGCGACGCCAAGGAGCAGCGACGACAGGATAGTCCCTCCGCCCTCGCCGGCTCTTTTTTCCGCGGTTTCCGAGAGGCGCGCGCCGAGCGCGACGAGCGGCCGCGTCATTCGGTCCGACAGCGCGGGGAACAGCAGCGCGAGGCCGAACAGCGCGAGAAGCGCGATCGCGGCGAATCGCCCGTATTGATTGGCTTCGACGGCCCAGCCGCCGCCGACCGCCGCCAGCGCGCTCACCCCGGCGAAAGTCGCGGCCATGCCGGCGAGCATGGGCAGTCCGTTGCGCGAAAAGGGCCGGTCCGCCCGCGCGAACACGAAGGGCAGGACCGGCAGGATGCACGGGCTGACGATCGTCAGCGCGCCGCCAAGAAAGGCAAGCAGGAACAGAACCATCGTTGGAGCCTCTCAGGCCGCCGGCTTGAAGCTCAGCGCGACGCCGTTCATGCAATAGCGCAGACCCGTCGGCTTGGGGCCGTCGTTGAAGACGTGGCCGAGATGGCCGCCGCAGCGGCTGCAATGGACTGCGGTCCGAACCATGCCGAGGGTTCTGTCCTCCTGTGTGCCGACAGCCCCGTCCAGCGGCGCCCAAAAGCTCGGCCAGCCGGTGCCGCTGTCGTATTTCGTGGTCGAGGAAAAGAGATCCTGATCGCAGCCGGCGCAGGCGAAAACGCCGCGCCGCGCCTCGTGCAGCAATGGGCTCGTGAAGGCGCGCTCGGTCGCGCTCTGGCGCAGCACGGCGTATTGCTCGCCGGTGAGCAGCTTGCGCCACTCGGCGTCGCCATGGCTCACCTTGAACGCCTCGGCGGCGTCGGGCGCCGCGGTTCGCCCCCACGTGGCGACGGCGACGCCGCTGGCCAATAGCCCACGTCTTGTCATCATGATGAAAATCTCCCGGCGGAGGCGCTCTAAGGCGGATCCTATCCTCGTTACGCGAGAATGCGCTTTTTTATTACAGCGCGCCGGGGAAAAATCTTTCGCGCCCTATCGCGCCGCCAGCGCCGATCGCAACAGCTCCAAGTCCTTCGGCAACGGGCTTTCGAACAGCATTTCCTCGCGCGTCACCGGATGCTCGAAGCCCAGCGTTGCCGCGTGCAGCGCCTGGCGGCCCAAAGCCGCGACCGCCGCTCGCGCGTCTGGCGTCAGCAGCGCCGATTTGGTCTTGAAACCCGCCCCATAAGTCGCGTCGCCGATCAGCGGATGGCCGATATGCGCCATATGCACCCTAATCTGGTGCGTGCGCCCCGTCTCCAGCCGGCAGCCGACCAGGGCGACGACGCCGAAATCCTCCAGCGTCTCGAAATGCGTGACGGCTTCCCGCCCGCGCGCCGCCGGCACGACCGCCATGCGCTCGCGATGCGTCGCGTGGCGCCCGACGGGCGCGTCGATGGTTCCACGAGAACGGTCCGGCGCGCCCCAAACGAAGGCCATGTAATCGCGCACCAGATGCAGCTTGCGCCCATGATCCTCGAACAGGCGCGAGAGCCCCTTATGCGCGGCGTCTGTCTTGGCGACGACCATCAGACCCGTCGTGTCCTTGTCCAGGCGATGCACGATGCCGGGCTTCTTGACGCCGCCGATCCCCGACAATGTGTCGCCGCAATGGGCGATCAGCGCGTTGACCAGCGTGCCGGTCTCATGACCGCTGGCCGGATGGACGACGAGGGCCGCCGGCTTGTCGATAACCAGCAGATGCGCGTCCTCGAACACGATGTTCAGCGCGATATCCTCGCCCTTCGGCTCGGCGGGCTCGGCGGGAGGGACTTGCAGCGTCACCTCCTCGCCTCCGACAAGGCGGCGGTTGGCGTCGTCGACAACGCGACCAGCGACCATGGCGCCGCCCTGCTCGATCAGCGTTTTGATGCGCGTGCGCGAAATATGGGCCTCGGCGATTTCCGCGCGGTCCGCGAGAAAGCGGTCGAGCCGCGCGCCGGCTTCCTCCGGCGCGACCGTGAAGGCGAAGTCCGTCGCGGATGCTTCGGGCGGGCTGGATTCAGGCGTCATCATCAACAATTGTTTCCGTTTCCCGCTGGGCGCGTGCTAGTGGCGGTCCTCCCCGCTTTAACGAGGAATACCCAGATTTCCGCTTCCGCCCCGTTCTGCGCCGTGATCGGCGCCGGCCCAGCCGGCCTCATCGCCGCCGATGTTTTGTCGCGCGCGGGCGCTCGCGTCACCGTCTTTGACCACAAGCCGAGCCCCGCGCGCAAATTTCTGATGGCCGGGCGCGGCGGGCTCAATCTGACGCACAGCGAGCCGCTGGAGATTTTCCTCACGAGATACGGCGCGGCGGCCGAGCGGTTGGAGCCGATCATCCGCGCCTTTCCGCCGGATCGGCTGCGCGAATTTTGCGCGGAGCTTGGCGAAGAAACTTTCATCGGCACCAGCGGGCGGGTGTTTCCCAAAAGCTTCAAGGCCTCGCCCTTGCTGCGGGCGCTGCTGGCGCGACTGACGGCGCGAGGCGTGCGTTTCGAGCGCGGCGCCTTCGAGGGCTTTGTCGGAGGAAACACGCTGTCGCTGCGCGCGCCTGGGGACGGGAGCCGCGCGCTCGCGCCAAGCGCCGCCATATTCGCGCTCGGCGGCGCATCCTGGCCGCGGCTGGGCTCGGACGGCGGCTGGGCTCAGCCGTTTTGCGCGATCGATGTCGCCATGACGCCACTGGCGCCGGCCAATTGCGGCGCGCTGATCCGGTGGAGCGAGCATTTTCAGGGCGCCTTCGAGGGCCAGCCGATCAAAACCATCCTGCTTCGTCACGGCGCCGCCGCGGCGCGCGGTGATCTTGTCGTCACCCGCGCGGGACTCGAGGGCGGGCCGACCTATGCGTTGGCTTCCAGCCTGCGCGCGGAAGTCGAGCGCGACGGCGGCGCGACGCTGCGCATCGACCTGCGTCCCGACGCCAGCGCCGCCGAACTGGCGCGCAAATTGGAGCGCGAACGGGGCAAGCAATCGCTCGCGACCTTTTTGCGCAAGACCATAAAATTCGCCAAAATCGAAATGGCCTTGCTGCGCGAGGCCAGTCCCCTTGGCTTGCCGCGAGAAAGCCAGGCGCTCGCGGAGCTTATAAAAAATATTCCGCTCGGCGTCACGGGCGTCGCCGGTTTCGAGCGGGCGATTTCAACTTCGGGCGGCGTCCGCTTCGACGAACTCGACGCCGCGCTAATGCTAAAAAGACGCCCCGGCGTTTTCCTCGCCGGCGAAATGCTGGATTTCGACGCGCCGACCGGCGGCTATCTGTTGCAGGCGGCCTTTTCGACAGGGTTCGCCGCAGGCCAAGGCGCCGCGCGTTATCTCGGGCTTGCCGCGTGAAAGGAACACCCCTCCATCGCCAGCTTTATCCGCAAGTGATCGCGGCCATCGCGCTTGGCGTGCTGTTTGGCTGGCTCGCGCCCGAATACGCCGATCGGGATTGGGTTCGGGCGCTGGGCGAGGGCTTTGTCAAGCTGATCAAAATGACCATCGCGCCCATCATCTTCTGCACGGTGACGACGGGCGTCGCGCATATCGACGACGCCAAGAAGGTTGGCCGCGTCGGCGTCAAGGCGCTGGTGTATTTCGAAGTCGTCTCGACTTTCGCGCTGGCGGCGGGGCTGATCGTTGCTCAGATCATTCGCCCCGGCGAGGGCTTCCCCGGCAGGCCGGACGCCGCCACCGTCGCGCAATACGCCGGCAAAGCCGCCGAGCATCACAACCTGCTGGATTTTCTGCTGGATCTGATCCCGGACACGATCATCGGCGCCTTCGCCAGGGGCGACATATTGCAGGTGCTGTTTTTTTCGGTTCTGTTCGGTTTTTCGCTGATGGCGGCGGGCGAGCGCGTCCACCGTCTGCGGGCCTTCATCGACGACGCCGGCCACGCGATGTTCGGCGTCATCGGCATCATCATGAAGGCGGCTCCGATCGGCGCCTTTGGCGCCATGGCCTACACGGTCGCTCATTACGGGCTCGACTCGCTGCGATCGCTCGCTTGGCTCGTCGGCTCGTTCTATCTGGCGTCCGCGCTGTTCGTGGTCGGCGCGCTCGGCGTCGTCGCGCGCCTCGCGGGCTTCAATATTTTGCGTTTCCTCGCCTATATCAAGGACGAATTGCTGATCGTGCTCGGAACCTCGTCGTCGGAAAGCGCTCTGCCGCGCCTGATGGAAAAGCTGGAGCAGCTTGGTTGTTCGCGCTCCGTCGTCGGTCTCGTGGTCCCGGCCGGCTATTCGTTCAATTTGGACGGCACGAATATTTATATGACGCTCGCCACGGTGTTCATCGCGCAGGCGCTCGGCGTCGAACTGACCGGCGTCCAGCAGTTCACCATCATCGGCGTCGCGATGCTGACCTCGAAAGGCGCCTCTGGCGTCACCGGCGCCGGCTTCATCACCCTCGCCGCGACGCTGGCCGCCGTCGATCCGCGCCTCGCGCCGGGCATGGCGCTGCTGCTCGGCGTCGATAAATTCATGAGCGAGTGCCGCGCTCTCACCAATATCTGCGGCAATGGCGTGGCGACCATCGTCGTCGCCGCCTGGGAGGGCGAACTCGACCGGGAAAAGCTGGCGGAGGCGCTGACGCCGACGCAAGGGCGCGCGAACGAGTTCACGCCTTCCCGCTAACCCCCGCGCTTTCGAATGTCGCCATGCCCCGGTGACAGGCGAGAGCCGCCTTGATCAGCCCAATAGCCAATGCCGCGCCGGAACCTTCGCCAAGGCGCATGTCGAGATCGAGCAGGGGCCGCTTGCCGAGCCGAGCCAGAACCTCGCGATGGGCGCCCTCCGCCGAGACATGCCCGGCCATGCAATGGGCGATGGCGTCCTCGTCCATCGCGTGCAGCAGCGCCGCCGCCGAGCATGCGACATAGCCGTCGAGCACCACCGGCACGCGGCCGCGGCGCGCCGCCAGAATCGCGCCCATCATGCCGGCGATCTCGCGCCCGCCCAGTCTACGCAAAATCTCCAGCGGGTCGGAAAGATAGGGCCCGTGCAGCGCCAGCGCGGCGTCGATCGCCGCGTTCTTGCGCGCGAGGCCGGCGTCGTCGACGCCCGTGCCGCGCCCGGTCCAGCGCGCCGCCGGGCCGCCGTAGAGCGTGGCGTAAATCGCCGCCGCCGAAGTGGTGTTGCCGATGCCCATCTCGCCTGGCGCCAAAAGGTCGACGCCGCCAAGAATCGCCTCCATGCCATAGGCCATCGTCGCGGCGGCGGCGGCCTCCTCCATCGCCGGCCCCTGCGTGAAGTCTTGCGTCGGGTGCTCCAGCGCCAGTTCGAACACTTTCAGGCCAACGCCGAAGCTCTTGCAGATCTGATTGATCGCCGCGCCGCCGGCGGTGAAATTATCGAGCATTTGCTTGGTGACGCTGGGCGGAAAGGCGGAGACGCCTTGGGCCACGACGCCGTGATTGGCGGCGAACACCGTGACGACGGGCATCTCGATGGCCGGCTCCGCCCTGCCCTGCCAGGCGGCGAGCCATTGCACGATCTCCTCCAGCCGCCCCAGCGCGCCGGGCGGCTTGGTGAGCCGCGCGTCGCGCGCCCGAACGGCCTCGACGCTTGTCGCGCAAGGCGGCGGCAGGTCGAGCAGCAACAGGCGGATTTCTTCGAAAGGTCGGATGTCCTTGGTCATGGGCTCGCGGTGTTGGACGGGGGCCGGCGCGCGGCTTATTCGAGATGGTCGCCGAGCAGAAACTGCATCGCCCGGTCGAGGCGGATATGCGGCAGCGGCAAGGGTTCGCTGTCGCGTCCGAGTTGCGCGACGGGCGGGCGGAATTTGAGGAAGCGGAAATCAGCCTCCTCCTCCGGCACGGCCAGCGCGTCGCCGCGAAACGCCAGCCTCGGATCGGCGGGCAATTCTCCGGGAAAAATCGCCCCTTCAGCCAACCCGTCGAAGGCGTCGAGACCGATCCGCTCGCCGGCGATGGGCGTGCCGACGATGGCCTGCAGCGTCTCGCCATCGTGCTTGACCACGGCCTCGCGCGTCGCGCGCACGGCGGCCAGCGCGATCACGTCAATCCTGGCGCCGACCCCTTCCGCGCGGGCGATGGCGCGGGAGGTCAAAAGGCGCAGTATGCCCTCCAGCCGGTCGTGGCTGGTGTGATGCAGATGATCGGCCTTTGTCGCCGCGAATAATATCTTGTCGATCTTCGGCCGGAAGATCGAACTCAGCAGATTGGATCGGCCGGTGCGAAAGGCGGTCAGCACCTCGGTCAGCGCGGTCTCCATGTCGCGCACCGCCGCCGGCCCCGAGTTGAGCGCGGCGAGCGCGTCGACCAGCACGATCTGGCGGTCGAGTCGGGCGAAGTGATCGCGGAAGAACGGCTTCACGATCTGCGCCTTGTAAGCCTCGTAGCGCCGCTCCATTTCGAGCGCGAGACTGCGGGCCGGCAATGCCGCGCCTTCCTCGACGACGAGCGGCGCGAAGTTGAGCATCGGCGACCCCTCGAGATCGCCCGGCATCAGAAAACGGCCCGGCGGCAGGGTGGACAGCGCGAATCTATCGGTCTTGGCGTGACGCAGATATTGCGTGAACAACGACGCCAGATGCTGCGCGGTCGGCTCCTTGAACCGCGCCAGAGGATCGATCAGCGCATTGGCGCCGCGCCATTCGGCGGCGATCGACGCGCGCGCCGCCGCGCTCGACGTCTCCAGGGTCTCCCGCGACCATCGCGCGTAGGATTTCTCGAGCAGCGGGAGATCCAGCAGCCACTCGCCGGGATAGTCCACGATGTCGATGTCGAGCCGCGCGGTTCCCGAGCGTGAAAACATCGACGTGGATTTGCGCTTATATTCCAGCGACACGCGAAGTTCGGAGATGCGCCGCGTCGAATTCGGCCAATGGCGGTCGAGCCCTGTCAGCGCGCCAAGATGCTCCTCATAGGCGAATCGCGGCACGCCATAATCCGGTTGCGGATCGAGATGCGCGTTTTGCAGCCGATCCTCGGCGAGGACGCGGAACAGCGGCAGCGCCGTGCGCCGCCCCGCTCCCGCCGCCAGCGCGCGGGTGAGCTGCTGCACCAGCGCGGTGATGAACACGGTTTTGCCCGAGCGCGACAGGCCCGTCACGCCGAGCCGCAGGCGTCCGCCGGAAAGATACTCCGCGAAGCTTTCGGCGGCGATCCGCGTTTCAAACAGAAGATCGGATAATTGCGACACGTGTGCTCGGTCCAGTCTGAAGACGCGCTTGGTGTAACCTCCCGCGCACGGTTTGGGTAGAGCGCGGCGAGACCCGAATACGCCGATGTGGAGACAAACGCGCCGTTTCGCCCATAAAAAAGCGCGGCCAGACGACTGGGCTTTTTTATGGGCGAAAACCGATCAATATTTCGCGACACTGGAGCCCGAACCGACGAACCGAAATGATAGAACGGCGGCCACGGCCAAGCCGGGGCGGCTTTACGATGGGTTCGGCCCATGGCGATCTCGTTTCTCCGACGCGGTGCGGCGCAGAGTCGCATCGCCAACCGCAAGCCAAAGCGCGACATTCATTCTGCGGGTCCGAGAACGTCTCGATCGATCCGAGGGGCCAAACAGAGGGTAGAAGCTCATGGCATTCATCAAGCCGGCGTTATGCGGAGCGACTTTGCTCGCGGTTCTGGCGTCAGCGGCGGCGTTGGCGCAATCCTCGAAACTGGGCGTGCTCCAGTGTAATTTGTCCGGGGGCGTCGGCATGATCATCGCAGAAAATCAGGCGCTTGACTGCGTGTTCAAGAATCAGGCGGGAGGGCCGCCGTCCCATTATATCGGCCGGCTCACGAATGTCGGCGCCAATATCGGAATCAGCGGTCCCGGGAGAATGGTGTGGGCGGTCGTCGCCGCGACCAACCAGGTCGCCCCCGGCGCGTTGGCGGGCGATTACGTCGGCGCTCAGGGTTCGGTGGCGGCGGGAGCCGGCGCCGGCGGCGCGGTTCTCGTCGGCGGCTCGAACAACGCCATCTCCTTGCAGCCGGTCTCGGTGTCCGTCGGCACCGGGCTCAATGTTTCGGCGGGCCTCGGCAATCTCAACCTGCAATATATGCCGGTGACTCCCCCGCCGCCGTTCTCCAGGGTCCTGGGTCGGCGCGGAAACGGCTGAGCGACAGGTCCGCGCGCCGAGGCGGAAATTCAGGCTTCCGCCTCGGCGAATCGATAGCCGGCGCCAAGCTCCGTCAGGATCAGCCGCGGATTCGCCGGATCGTCCTCGATTTTACTCCGCAACTGGCCAATGAAGACGCGCAGATATTGCGAATCGTCGCGATGCGCCGGGCCCCAGACGGCGGTGAGCAGCTGCCGATGGGTGAGCAGGCGCCCGTCGCCACGCGCCAGAATCGCGAGCAATTCATATTCCTTGGGCGTCAGCTTCACCGTCGCGCCCTGCTTGGTCACCAGGCGACGCGCGAGGTCGATCACCAGCCCGCCGCGCTCGACCCGCTCGATTTTTCCGGCCTCGCGTTCGGCGTGGCGCAAGGCGGCGCGCAGCCGCGCCATGAGTTCGCCGATCGCGAAAGGTTTTTCCACATAGTCGACGGCCCCGGCGTCGAGCGCCGAGATTTTCTCGGCCTCGCGATCGCGCGCGGAGAGCACGACGATCGGCGCCTTCGAAAAGGCCCCGGCTTGCGTAATGACCGACTTGCCGTCCATGTCCGGCAGACCGAGGTCGAGCAGCACGAGGTCGGGCGCGCGCGAGGCGATGGCGTGCAGCGCGCTCCGGCCCGTTTCCGCCGACAGAACTTCGTAGCCGCAAGCCGTCAGCGCCGGGCGCAGACAGCGCAGAATCTCCGGCTCGTCGTCGACGACAAGAATGCGCTCGCCGTTCATTTTTCCGCTCCCCGCGCTTCGGCCGCTGGAAACCGAAGGACCATGCGCGTGCCCCTTCTGCGCAGCGCGGGGCTTTGCGCCGCTATGGAGCCGCCCATCGCCTCGACGAGGCCGCGGCAGATCGAAAGCCCGAGACCGGTTCCCGCCTTGCGGCCGTCGGGGCGTCCGCCCCGATAAAATTTCTCGAAAATGCGTTCGAGGTCGCTTGCCTTCACGCCGGGGCCCTCGTCGGTGACCGTCACGACGACGTCCCCGCCCTCCTGTCGCGCATGGACCGCTACAGCCGCGCCGCCGCCGTATTTGTTGGCGTTGTCGAGCAGATTGAACAACACCTGCTGCAGCAGATTCGCATCGGCGCGGATAAAGGGCAAGTTCGGCGCGACGCTGATGGCGATTTTCGTTTCGGCGAAGGCCTTGCGGGCGCGCTGCGCCGCGCCGCGAACGGCGTCGGCCACGTCCACCCAGTCGCGGCGAACCTCCAGCGCCCCCGCCTCGATGCGCGACATGTCCAGGAGATTCTTGACGAAGCGCGAGAGCCGGCCCGCCTCCTCCTCGATCGAGGCGAGCAGATCCTGGCGGTCCGACGCCGACATCTTATCGCCGAGTTCGCGCAGGCTGGTGACGGCGCCGGTGATCGAGGCCAGCGGCGTGCGCAGATCGTGCGACAGCGACGACAGCAGCGTCGTGCGCAGCTTCTCGTTCTCCTCGAGCGCTGCGGCGCGGATCGACTGCTCCATCAACTGCGCGCGGTCGATGGCGATGGCGGTCTGATCGAGAATGGACGACAGCGTGCGGTCGTCCTGCGGCGAAATCGGCTCGTCGCCGCGCTTCGGCTGAACGCCGCAAACGCCGACGACGCCGCGCGGCGTGACCAGCGGTCGAAACTGGAATCGCACGTTCGGCAAGGTTCCGGTGCGCCAGCCGGCAGGCTCGGCTTTTTCGAATGCCCAGCGCGCCGCGCCCATTTCTCCGACTTCCAGCGCATCGATGGGCGGCCAGGCGGCGGCGAGGCGCAATTCACCGTCGACGGGCGCGAGCGTCACCACGCATCGCGCCTGCAGCGCCTTTTGCGCCTGCGCAGCCGCCGCCCAGGCCACGTCGTCGAGCGTGGCGGCGCCGGAAACCTTACGCGAAAACTCGAACAAGGCGCGCGCGGAGTCGATGCGCTGGGTCATGTGCAATGAATGTTCGCGCACGCGGCCGGCCAGCAGGCCGGTGATGACCGCGACGACGAGAAACACCAGCAGCGCGAGGATTTCTTGCGGCTCCGAGATCGAAAAGTCATAGACCGGCTCGACGAAAAAATAATCGTAGGCGAAAAAGGAGAGCACAGCCGCCGCGATCGCCGACCACAAGCCAAAGCGCAAGGCGCAAAAGATCACCGCGACGAGAAAAATCATCGACAGATTTGGCAAGTGCAGCCAGTGCTCGAGCAACAGGCCGGCGCCGACGGCGGCGGCGACGGAAAGCGCCGCGGCGCCGATCCCGCCCGCCAGCGACAGCGGCGAAGGCGCCGCTAGTCCGCGCCTCTCCGGCGGCGGCGCGCTCTGGTCGGTCACGATATGCACGGCGATATCGCGCGAACGGCGCACCAAATCCTGGGTCAAGGACCGGCCCAGCAGGCTCGCGAAAAAGCCCGCGCGCGAACGGCCCAAAACGATCTGCGTGAAGTTCTCGCGGCGCGCGAAACGCAGCAGCTCGCCCGCGAGATCGCTGGCGGAGAGTCGCTCCGTCGTGGCGCCAAGACGCTCGGCCAGGCGCAGCGCGTCGTCGACGCGCTTCACGCGCGCGACATCCGTCTCCTCCTGGCCCGGCCGTTCGACGAAAACCGCGGTCCATTCCGCGTTGAGGCCGGTCGCGAGACGCGCGCCGGCGCGCACGACGCTATCGGAGGAAAAATCCGCGCCAACGCAGACCAACAGGCGTTCGGTGGTCGCCCACGGGCCTTCGATCGCGTTCTGGCGGAGATAATCTACCATCTGATCGTCGACGCGCTCGGCGGTGCGGCGCAAGGCGAGTTCGCGCAGCGCCGTGAGATTGCCGGGCGTGAAAAAATTTTGCGTCGCGAGTTTGGCCGTCTGGGGAATATAGACCTTCCCCTCGCGGAGGCGCTGGAGGAGTTCGTCCGGCGTGAGGTCGACGAGAACGACATCGGCGGCCTCGGACAGCACGCGGTCGGGCACGGTCTCGCGCACGCGCACGCCTGTGATGCGCGCGACCACATCGGCGAGACTCTCGAGATGCTGGATATTGAGCGCCGTCCAGACGTCGACGCCGGCATCCAGCAATTCCTCGATGTCCTGCCACCGCTTCGGGTGACGGCTGTCCGGCGCGTTGGTGTGGGCGAGTTCGTCGACGACGATCAGTTTGGGCTTGCGCGCCAAGGCCGCGTCTATGTCGAACTCCTCGATGACGCGGCCGTGATAATCGACCTTGCGGCGCGGCAGAATCTCCAAGTTCTCCGTGAGCGCTTGCGTCTCCTGGCGTCCATGGGCTTCGACGAGACCGATGAGGACGTCGACGCCATCGGCGCGACACGCGCGGGCGCGCTCCAGCATCGCATAGGTCTTGCCCACGCCGGGCGCCGCGCCGAGAAAAATGCGCAGCTTGCCGCGCGTCGCGGCTTCCGCCACGGCGAGCAGGGCGTCCGGATCGGGGCGGCGATCGAAGTTTCGCTCCTGCGGCGGCAATGTCGAGCCTTGACTCTCGGGTTTACTCCAGCGCGTCCAGCGCGAGGTTCAACATTAGCACATTCACCCGGGGTTCGCCGAGAAGACCCAGCGCGCGCGGCTCGATATGATCCTCGACGATCTCCCGCACCCGCCCTTCGTTCAGATTGCGCGCCCTGGCGACGACCGGAACCTGCGCCAGCGCGAATTGCGGCGAAATGTGCGGATCGAGGCCCGAGCCCGATGTCGTCACGGCGTCGGCGGCGACCACATCAATCCGCCCGGCGGCGAACTCCGCCTCTATCGACGCGTTGACGCGGTCGATCAGCTTTTTCGAGGTCGGTCCGAGATTGGAGCCCGAGGAGTTGGCGGCGTTATAAGGCGCGTCGACGGTCTTGCTCGCGTCCGCCGGGTCCGGCGCGCTGGTCGCCGAAGGACGCGCGCGAAAATATTTCTCGCTGGTGAAATTCTGGCCGATCAGCGACGAGCCGACAATGACGCCGCCGCGTTCGATCTGGCTTCCATTGGCTTTATCGTGAAAGGCGAGTTGCGCCACGCCGGTGATCGCCAGCGGATAGGCGAAGCCCGTCAGCAGCGTGAACAGAACGATCATGACGATCGCCGGGCGGATTTGGCCGAGCATGATCTATCTCCTTAAGCGAGACGCAGCGCCTGAACGACGAGGTCGATGAGCTTGATGCCGATGAACGGCGCGACGAGTCCGCCGAGCCCGTAAATCAGCAGATTGCGGCGCAGCAGGGCCGCGGCGCCGACGGGCCGGTATTCGACGCCGCGCAGAGCCAGCGGAATCAGCGCGATGATAATCAGCGCGTTGAAGATCACCGCCGACAGGATCGCCGATTGCGACGAGCCGAGCTTCATGATGTTGATCGCGCCGAGCTCCGGATAGGTCACGACGAACAGCGCCGGAATGATCGCGAAATATTTGGCGACGTCATTGGCGATCGAAAAGGTCGTCAGCGCGCCGCGGGTCATCAGCAATTGCTTGCCGATCGCGACGATCTCGATAAGCTTGGTCGGATCGGAATCGAGATCGACCATGTTGCCGGCCTCGCGCGCCGCTTGCGTGCCAGTCTGCATGGCGACTCCGACATCGGCCTGCGCCAGCGCCGGCGCGTCGTTGGAGCCGTCGCCGCACATGGCGATCAGCCGGCCTCCTTGCTGCTCCTTGCGGATATATTTCAACTTATCCTCGGGCGTGGCTTGCGCGATAAAATCGTCGACGCCGGCCTCGCCGGCGATGGCCGCCGCCGTGATTGGATTGTCGCCAGTCACCATGACCGTCTTGATCCCCATGGCCCGCAGCGCGGCGAAGCGCTCCTTGATGCCGGGCTTGACGATATCCTTGAGATGCACGACGCCAAGCAGACGGCCATTGTCGCAGACGGCGAGCGGCGTGCCGCCCGAGCGGGAAATCATGTCGACCGCCTTGTGGAATTCGTCGGGCGCATGTTCCGCCTTCAGGCCCGCTTGCGCGAGAATGGAGTCCACGGCGCCCTTGCGCAGGCGGCGCCCGGCGAGATCCAGCCCGGATATGCGGGTGTGCGCCGAGAAGGGGACCACATTCATGTCGGCGGTCAACGCGGGCGCGACCACGCCATGGCGGTTCGTGGCGAGCGCGACGATCGAGCGCCCCTCCGGCGTCTCGTCGGCGAGCGAGGCCAGCAGCACGGCTTCGGCGAGTTCGGCCTCGCCGACCGCGCCGACGGGAATGAATTCATCGGCCATGCGATTGCCGAAAGTGATCGTGCCGGTCTTGTCGAGCAGCAGCGTGTCCACGTCGCCGGCGGCTTCCACCGCGCGTCCGGATGTCGCGATGACGTTGAAGCGGATCAGGCGGTCCATGCCGGCGATGCCGATGGCCGACAGCAGCCCGCCGATCGTCGTCGGAATGAGGCATACGAGCAGCGCGATCAGCACGCTGACCGATAGCGTGGTTCCCGAATAGCCGGCGAGCGGCCACAGCGTCACGCAGACAATCAGAAAAATGATCGTGAGGCCAGAGAGCAGGATCGACAGCGCCAACTCGTTGGGCGTCTTCTGGCGCTGCGCGCCTTCGACAAGCGCGATCATGCGGTCGATGAAGGTCGAGCCGGGCGCCGCGGTGATGCGCACCTTGATGCAGTCGGACAACACGGTCGTCCCGCCGGTGACGGCCGAGCGGTCGCCGCCGGCCTCGCGGATGACCGGCGCGGATTCGCCTGTTATCGCCGATTCATTGACCGAGGCGACGCCCTCGATCACCTCGCCGTCGCCGGGAACGACGTCGCCGGCTTCGACGAGCACGATATCGCCAATCTTGAGATCGAGCGCCGAAACGTCCACGACCATTTCTTTCAGCCGGCTCTTGCCGGTCGGGTCGATCAGGCGCTTGGCTTGGGTTTCGCTCCGGGTGCGGCGCAGCGCGTCGGCCTGCGCCTTGCCGCGTCCCTCCGCCACCGCCTCCGCGAAATTGGCGAACAGCACGGTGAACCAAAGCCACGCCGCGATCTGCCCGGTGAAGGGCGCGGCGCCCGTGTGGGCTATCGCGTCGCGCGCGAAAAACACGGTCACGACGGCCGAGACGACCTCGGTGACGAAGATCACCGGATTGTTGGCGAGGCGGCGCGGATCGAGTTTTTTCACGGCGTCGAAAGCGGCGCGCTTTAAAATGCTTCCGTCGAACAGGCCGGGCGCCGCGACTTTGGTGGACATGGAGTTCTCCCTAAAACGTCTTGCCGGCCAGCATCAGGAAATGCTCGACGATTGGCCCGAGCGCCAGCGCCGGGAAATATTGCAGCAGATACAGAATGACGATCACGCCGAGCAGCAGCCCGATGAACAGCGGCCCATGCGTCGGGAAGGTGCCGGCGGAGGGCGGCGCCTTCTTCTTGCCGGCGAAGGAGCCGGCGAGCGCCAGCACCGGCAGCACATAGGCGAAGCGCCCGAGGAACATCGCGAGGCCGAGCGTCGTGTTGAACCAGAGCGTATTGCCGCTAAGGCCCCCGAAGGCGGAGCCGTTATTGGCCGTTGTCGAGGCGAAGGCGTAGAGAATTTCCGACAGGCCGTGCGGACCGGCATTGCCAAGGCTGTCGAGCGCGGTCTTGAGCAAAACCGACGCCGCCGAGAAGCCGAGCACGGTCAGCGGATAGATCAGCACCGCGAGCATGGCGAGCTTCATCTCGCGCGCCTCGATCTTCTTGCCGAGATATTCCGGCGTGCGCCCGACCATCAGCCCCGCGACGAACACCGCGATGACGACGATGATGAGAAAACCGTAAAGACCCGCGCCGACGCCGCCGGGCGAAATGCAGCCGAGCAGCATGTTGAAGAGCGGGACCAGGCCGCCGAGCGGGGTCATCGAATCGTGCATCGCATTGACGGCGCCGGTGCTGGTGCCGGTCGTGGCGGCCGCGAAAAAGGCGCTCATCGCGACGCCGAACCGCGTTTCCTTGCCCTCCATATTGCCGGCGGTCGGATCGACGCCAAGCTCGGTCAGCAAGGGATTGCCCGCCGCCTCCGCCCAATAGGCGACGAGGATGCCGACCCCGAGCACGATCGACATGGCGACGACGATGGCGCGCCCCTGCCGCTCGTCGCCGACCGCCCGGCCGAACGCGAATGCCGTCGCGAACGGAACGACAAGAATCGCCCATATCTCCAGCATATTGGAGAAGGCGTTGGGGTTTTCGAACGGATGCGCCGAATTGGCGTTGAAGAAGCCGCCGCCGTTGGTGCCAAGTTCCTTGATGGCTTCCTGGCTCGCGACCGGACCGATGGAAATGACCTGCTTGGCCCCTTCCAGCGTCGTCGCCTCGAGAGCGCCGGTCAATGTCTGCGGCGCGCCGAGCGCGACCAGCGCGAGGGCGACGACGACCGCCAGCGGCAGCAGAATATAAAGCGTCGCCCGCGTCATATCGACCCAGAAATTGCCCACGGTCGGCGATGTCGCGCGCGAAAAGCCGCGGGTCAGCGCGAAGGCCATGGCGAGACCGGTCGCGGCGGAGAGGAAGTTATGGACGGTCAGCCCCAGCATTTGCGTGAGATGACTCATTGTCGTCTCGCCGCTGTAATTCTGCCAATTGGTGTTGGTGATGAAGCTGAGCGAAGTGTTGAAGGCGAGATCGGGCGCCACGGCGTCGAAGCCCCGCGGATTCAGCGGCAGCACATTTTGCAGCCGCTGCAAGGCGTAAAGCGAGAGGAAGCCGACGAGGCTGAAGGCCAGCATCGACATGGTGTAAACGAACCAGCTCTGCTCGCGCGCCGGATCCACGCCGGAAAGCCGGTAGAACAGCCGCTCCACCGGCGCGCCGGCGCGCGACAAGGCGACGCGTTCGCCCTCCATGACGCGAAGAACATAGCCGCCGAGCGGAACGGCGGCCGCGAAAACCAACAGCAGCGTGATCGCGATCTGCAAAACGCCTGTCATGTACATTCGAACGCTCCAAATCCTAATGCCAAGCGTCCCGCTCAGAAATCCTCGGGATGAAGCAGCGTGTAAACAAGGTAGACGCCAAGCAGCGCGGCGACGATCAATCCGACGAGAGGTTCGAGCATGGCGCGGCTCCGGTCAAAGACGGGCGCAAAGGCGCGCGTAAGCGACGATCACGACGAAAAGTACGACGCCGAGACCCACGAAAACGAGATCGGACATAACCGCCTGCTCCTGTTTTTCCTGGACCGGAACATGGGCGGAAGCGCGCCAGAGATCAATGCGCAAAACGGGCGTCGCGCATAAGGAATTTATAATTGCCGCGGCGCCGCGGCCGGCCAGGGGACGGAAAGTCTCTGACGAAACGTCAGGCGCGCATCGCCTTTGGCGCGACATTGTGCAACTGATGGTCGGCGCTGTCGAAGAACCGCCGCAGATTGCGCGCGGCCTGTCGGATGCGTTGCTCGTTCTCGACCAGCGCGAGGCGCAGGAAGCCTTCTCCATATTCGCCAAAGCCGACGCCCGGCGCGACCGCGAGATCGGCCTTTTCGATCAGCAGGCTCGAAAATTCGAGGCTGCTCAGGCTCGCGAAGCGCTCCGGAACGGGCGCCCAGGCGAACATCGAGGCCGACGGCGAGGGAATGGGCCATCCCGCCTGAGCGAAACTTTCGACCATCACGTCGCGGCGCTTTTTATAGATCGCGCGCATCTCCTTGATGCAGTCGTCGGGGCCGTTCAGCGCGGTCGCCGCCGCGACCTGAATCGGCGTGAAGGCGCCGTAATCGAGATAGCTCTTGACGCGCGCCAGCGCGGCGCAAAGACGCTCGTTGCCGACGGCGAAGCCCATGCGCCAGCCGGCCATCGAATAGGTTTTCGACATGGAGGTGAACTCCACCGTCACGTCGATCGCGCCGGGCACCTGCAAAACCGACGGCGGCGGCTCCTCATCGAAATAGACCTCGGCGTAGGCGAGATCCGAGAGCACGAATATCTCGTGCCGCTTGGCGAAGGCCACGAGATCCTTGTAAAAATCGAGCGAGGCGACCGTCGCGGTCGGATTGGAGGGATAACAGACCACGACGCCGATCGGCTTCGGGATCGAGTGCCTCACCGCGCGCTCCAGCGCCTCGAAGAATTTCGGCGTGGGATCGGCCGGCACGGAGCGGATGACCCCGCCCGCCATCAGAAAACCGAACGCATGGATCGGATAGGAGGGGTTGGGCACCAGCATTACGTCGCCCGGCGCGGTGATCGCCTGCGCCATATTGGCGAAGCCTTCCTTCGAGCCCAGCGTGGCGACGATCTGCGTGTCCGGGTCGAGCGAGACGTCGAAGCGGCGTTGATAATAATTGGCCTGGGCCCGGCGCAACCCCGCGATGCCCTTGGAGGCGGAGTAGCGGTCGGTGCGCGGGCGGCCCGCGGTCTCGACCAGCTTGTCGATCACATGCTTGGGCGCCGGCAGATCGGGATTGCCCATGCCGAGGTCGATGATGTCGGCGCCGCCGGCGCGCGCCTTGGCCTTCAGGCGATTGACCTGCTCGAAGACATAAGGGGGCAGGCGCTTGATACGATAGAAATCCGACATTTAGAAGTTCCGCTGGTGTTTTGGGGGCGTTTCGGTTCGGCTTTTAGCACTTTGGCCGAGGCGCGGCCGGCTTCAATTGGCTTGCTCTCGCGGCGGCTTGGCCGCGGCCGCGCGCCGGGGCGTCGCGGGGCGAGGCGCCGGATCGGGCACGGCCACCCGCGCGCCCGCCTTCCGGTTTTGTTCGAGCGCGCCCTGGAGTTCGGCGCCCAGCGCGTCGAGTTGCGCCGGGGTTTTCTTGCCAGTCGGCTTTTCGGTCGGTTTCATCGGCTGGTACTGGAGCTGGTCCGGGGCCGGACGCGAACGCACGACGAAATCCTGCGCGGGCGGCGGCGTCTGCCGCAGACGGAGCGTCTCCAGAACATTGCCGACCATCGCGCCGCCGGATACGGTCTCCTGCCCCTCGGCCTCTTGCGCGGCGGCCTCGCCGGGAAGGCTCGACAGGGCGAGAGCGGCGGCGAGCGCGATCAGGACGCGAAGGCGCCTTGCCGCGCCGCCCCCTGTGTCACATTGCCGCGCATTCGCGCCAGCGAGTGGGAGCGCCTCGGGATTTGCGCGCTGACGCCTTCGCATCCGCACAATGGATTGGTTCGTGACGGCGTGCGTCGCTAAAGACATAGTGCTAGTCTATCAGACTCCGGCGCGCGTCGCTACTGGCCGCGCCTTGACGCTGGACGACGAAGAACAGGACCGAAGATGACCGCCGATCGCGACACGGAAACGGCGCCTGAGCGGGCCAACGAGATGGACGCCAAAGCCGCGGCCCTCGCCTACCGAGGCAAAATGAGCAGCAAACGCAACGCCAAGGACAAAAGCAACAGGATCCAAAAGCACGCGCCCAAGGCGCCTCTCGCGCCGCCCCAGGACGCGGCGGCGCCCGTGCCCCCGGTTCAGGCGGAGAAGCAGCCCCCGGTCGCGCCCGCAGTCCAGGTCGAGGCGCGGCCTTCCGTCGCGCCCTCCAGGGAACTCGTCGTCCGGGCGACGCCGGGCGCGTCGGAGCGCGAACGCTTCCATCGCAAAGCCAAGGCGGCCGAACCCCCGCTCACGGGAGAATTCGACACCGCCGCCGAGAATTTGGCCAAGCTGGTCGATCAGGGACGCCGGGTGATGGCGGCGGCGATGAGCGCCCCCGATCTCGCCGAGACCCGCAGCGAACTCGCTGCGAACGTCGCCGACGCCACCAAGACGCTGGGCGTCGTCGCCGAATATTGGATGACGCAGCCCGAACGCGCCACGATGGCGCAGGCCGATCTCATCAGCGGCCTCACCGATATTTGGAGCCAGACCCTGCACCGCTTTTCCGGCGAGGAAGCGCCGCCGGTCGTGCCGCCGGACCCCTCCGACAAGCGCTTCTCCGCGCCCGATTGGAGCAATAATCCGTTTTTCGATTGTCTGCGGCAGAGCTACACGCTGGCCACGCGCTGGGCGAGCGATATGGTCGAACACGCCGAGGGCCTCGACCCGCAGACGAAAGCCAAGGCGTCTTTCTATACGCGCCTGATCTCCAGCGCGATGTCGCCGTCCAATTTCGTGGCGACCAATCCCGAGTTGCTGCGCGCGACGCTGGAGGCGCGCGGCGGCAATCTGGTGCGCGGCATGGAAATGCTGGCCGAGGATCTCTTGGCGGGCGGCGGCACGCTGAAAATCCGCCAGTCCGACGACAGCAAATTCCAGCTTGGCGTCGACATGGCGACGACCCCCGGCAAGGTGATCCTGCGCAACGAATTGATGGAGCTGATTCAATATGCGCCGACGACGAGCGAGGTTTACGCGCGCCCGCTGTTGATCGTCCCGCCGTGGATCAACAAATTCTACGTGCTCGACCTCAACCGCGAAAAAAGCTTCGTGCGCTGGGCGACAGCTCAGGGATTGACGGTGTTCATCATCTCCTGGGTCAATCCCGACGAGAGCCAGGCGGACCTCGGCTTCGAAGCTTACATGCACGAGGGCGTGCTCGCGGCGCTCGACGCGATCGAGCGCGTGACCGGCGAAAGCAAAGTCGCGGCGGTGGGCTATTGCGTCGGCGGCACGCTGCTCGCCTCGACCCTCGCCTATTTGGCGGCCAAGCGCGACAAGCGCATCGACAGCGTGACTTTCTTCGCGACGCAGGTCGACTTCTCCGAGGCCGGCGACATGCAGATTTTCGTCGACAAGGCGAAACTCGCGGCGCTCGAGGACGCCATGGCCAAGACCGGCTATCTCGACGGGGTCAAGATGGCCAACACCTTCAACATGCTGCGCCCCAACGAGCTCGTCTGGAACTATATCGTCAACAATTACGTGAAGGGCGTCGATCCGGCGGCGTTCGATCTCCTGGCCTGGAACGCGGACAGCACCCGCATCCCCCGCGCCAACCACTCATTCTACCTGCGCAATTGCTATCTCGAGAACAATCTCACGCGCGGCGAGATGGTGATCGACGGCGTGAAGCTCGATCTGAAAAAGGTGACGGTTCCGATCTATGAGATCGCCGCCAAGGAGGACCATATCGCGCCGGCGCGCTCGGTGTTCATCGGCGCGAAATATTTCGGCGGCCCGGTCAAATATGTGCTCGGCGGCGCCGGCCACATCGCCGGCATCATCAATCCGCCGGACAAGGACAAATACCAGTATTGGGTGGGCGGGCCGCCGGTCGGCTCCTATGACGATTGGGTGAAATCGGCGACGGAGATCAAGGGCTCGTGGTGGCCGGACTGGCTCGCCTGGCTGACCCAGCAGGCGCCAAGGAAAATCCCCGCGCGGGAACCCGGCGGCGGCGTGTTGACGCCGGTCGGCGACGCGCCGGGTGAGTATGTCAGGGTGAAGGCCTGACGCTCTCCTCCAGCCGGGGAGGAGAGCGCCGTTTTCATTCGGCCGGCGGCGCCTCGACGACGGGCTCGGGGACGGCGGGCCGCGCGGGGCTAAGCTTTCGCGCCCCCCGCCACTTCCCGAGCATGACCCACCAGGGGTCGCCCACATGCAGATGATGGCGCAGCGGCGTCTTGATGATCGCCAGCACCAGCCCGATGCTGAACAGGCACCAGACCGCCGGCCATTCATTGATGTTGTTGGTCGTCAGCGCCGCGACGAACGGGCCCGCGACATATGAAAACAGCGTGAAGCGCCAACTGCCGATCAGCGCCGGCAGCAGGAACGCGGTCAGCGGATAGGACAGGAAGCCGCGTCCGAGCCAGGCGTTGTCGGCCATGCTGTTGCCGATGCCATTGGTCGGCACGAGCCAGGCGAGATGCCATTCGCCATGCACGGTGCACAGGAACTCCCCGCACAGCGGACGCCCGATCTGGCAATGGCCCGCCCAGTTGAAGGGATAGAGCTGCACCAGCATCGCGATCGCGCCGACGAAACAGGCGGCGTAGGTTATGGGCGCGACCTTGCGCGCGGCGTCCTTCGGCATGAAGTAGAGCGCCACCGAATTGATGAAGAAGGGCTGGAAAGCTATGTGCAGATAGCCAAACAGCGTCATCATCTGATTGAGCGGCGAGTCGCATTGGTCCAGCACGGAATAGCTGACGGCTTGCAGCGCCTCCATGCTGGCGAAATAGAGCAGACAGACCCAAAGCGCCAAGGGCTCGGGATTGCGCTTGAGCGCGGAATATGCGGCGCCGGCGATGCCGGTCGCGGCCAGAACTGTCGAAGCTTCCCCACTCCAGCACATGATCGGTCGTTTCCTCGTTATTTTTGCGCCATTCCGATACACGATTGCGCGCCGGGATCAAAGCGGCGCCGCGAGACAGGCCTCTGGAGGCGGCAAAATCGCCCTCTTTAACCCCGCATTAACCCTAATGTGTCGAAATTGACCGGCTCGCCCGGCCTCAAGCCGGCTCCCGCGATCACGGCATGGAGGCGCTCATGGCCAATGAAGATCCGCCGCTTCCCGGCTTCAGCGGCACCGGGGACAGCCTTTACGGCTCCTTCAGGCGCGAGCGCGCCCAAAAGCTTGGCGGATTCAAGCGCGAAAGCGTCAAAATCGGGACCGGCGGAAGCGGCTTTTTCTCGGGCGGCGTGTTCAGCTCCGGCGGCATGCGGCTGCAACTTGGCGTCGCGCTGACGCTGTCGATCGCCGCCGGGAGCGTGGCGGGCGTGATCCTGGGCGGCAAAACCGGCGTGAAACCGGGCTTGGAGGCCGGCTCCCGTTTTGACGCGGCGATGCTGGCGCCGGGTGAGTCCGCAACCGCGCAAGTCGCCGCCCAAACCGATCCCACGCCGGAAATGGCGCGCATGCTGGACGAGGTGCGCGGCTTGCGCGCGCAGATCGAACAATTCCGCCATGGCGTCGAGACCGCGCGAACCGCCGACCGCGCGCGAGCGCAGGAGACCGCGCGCGACGCCAGTTTGGAGGCGCGGGAGCAGGCGCTCGACCAAACGACCGCCTCGCTCGCCGCCAAGCTTTCCGAGATCGATTCGCGGCTGGCCCGGCTGGAGCGCTCCGGCGCCGACGCGACGCCCGTCGGCTCGATCGCCAAGCCCGCGCGCGCCGGTCATGCCGTGAAGGCCCGCGCCCGAGAGGTTCGATAAAGGCTCGCCTGGAGCCGCCGACACGCGACTGTCACATCTATTGGCCATGTGCTGACATGGTGCTAGAGCAAGCCCCGTCGGACCAAGCCCGGTTCGGCGCGAAATGGCGCGCGAATAATGACCCGGCCGGCGTCGCCCCTGCGGCGCGCCTGGCGGGAATTCCACCGTCGTTTCTTCGCGACTTCACTCCTTTCGCCTTCGCCCCGCCCGCGGCCAAGGACCACCGAGCCGGATCGATCCGCCGCATGACGCAAGAAAACACCCTTCTATTTGCTCGGAGCGGATTAAAGAGCCTTCCTAATCTTTGGGACGCCGCCGCGCTCATTCTTGTGTTGGGCGTCCTCGTCCTGATGAGCTATGGCTCGCGCGGCATGACCGTGCCGCTGAACGCGCCGGAAACCGCGGCCTTGTCGCTCGATTACTGGCAGCTGCCCTATTACGGCCTGCGCACCACCTTGCGCATGTTCGCGGCGATCATCCTTTCGCTGATTTTCACTTTCACTTACGCGACCATCGCGGCCAAGAGCCGCCGCGCCGAAATGGTGCTGATCCCGCTGCTCGACGTGTTGCAGTCCGTGCCGATCCTCGGCTTCCTTTCCTTCACGGTGACGTTCTTCCTGGGGCTGTTTCCCGGCTCCACCCTTGGCGCGGAAGGCGCGGCGATTTTCGCGATCTTCACTAGCCAGGCCTGGAACATGGCCTTCTCCTTCCATCAGTCGCTGCGCAGCGTGCCGCGCGATCTGGAGGAGGTCGCGGCGAGCTTTCAACTGACGCCCTGGCAAAAATTCTGGCAGCTGGAGACGCCCTTCGCCATGCCCGGGCTCATCTGGAACATGATGATGTCGATGTCGGGCGGCTGGTTCTTCGTGGTCGCCTCGGAGGCGATTTCGGTCGGAGACGTCAATGTGCGCCTTCCGGGCGTCGGCTCCTATCTCGCCCTCGCCATCGACAACAGGCGAATCGATTGCGTCCTCGCGGCGGTGGCCGCCGTCGCCTTGATCATTCTGGCCTATGATCAATTGCTGTTTCGCCCGATCGTCGCCTTCGCCGACAAATTCCGCGTCGAGCTGACGGCCTCGCAGACGCAGGCCGAATCCTGGGTGCGCGATCTGTTCCTGCGCACCCGCTGGCTGCGCCATTTGATGCGTCATCCGGCCGCGCTGTTGCAGCGCGTTTCGCTGCTCGCCTTGCGCTTGCCAGCCTTCGGGCGCGGCGGCGAGGAAAACCCGAAGATCGCGCTGACCATCGATCTCGTCTGGTTCGCGATCATCGGCGTGCTGCTGTTCATGTCGCTGACCCTCGTCATCCAATTCGTGGGGACAGGCGTCAACATGGCGGAAGTCAAGACCGTCGCGCTGCTCACCTTCTACACATTCTTGCGGGTGATGGCGCTGATCGCGGTGGCGAGCCTGATTTGGGTTCCCATCGGCGTATGGATCGGCCTGCGCCCCCACATCGCCGAGAAAGCCCAGCCGCTCGCCCAGTTTCTCGCGGCGTTCCCGGCCAATGTGCTGTTTCCGATCGCCGTCATCGGCATTCTGCGCTTTCATCTCAACCCCGACATCTGGCTATCGGTGCTGATCGTCTTCGGCACGCAATGGTATATCGCCTTCAACGTGATCGCCGGCGCGAGCGCCTTCCCCAACGATCTGCGCGAGGCGTCGGAGAATTTCGGCGTCAAGGGCTGGATCTGGTGGAAAAGCGTGATCCTGCCGGCCGTCTTCCCCTATTATATCACCGGCGCGATCACCGCCTCGGGCGGCTCCTGGAACGCGTCCATCGTCGCCGAATATGTGAAATGGGGCAACGACCAGGTGACGGCCCATGGCGTCGGCGCCTATATCGCCAAGGCGACGGCGGACGGCGATTTTCCCAAGATCGTCCTGGGCGTCGCGGCCATGAGCATCGTCGTCATTCTGGTCAACCGCCTGTTCTGGCGCCAGCTTTCCGCCTTCGCGGAGCGCCGCCTGCGGCTTTTGTGAGGTTTTCATGGCCACTCCCCCGACTCCGGCGCAGTTGCTCACGATCGACAACGTCTGCCAGGCCTATGGCCGCGGCGGCGACAAGAGCGCTGTCGTGCTCGATAAAATCTCGCTCGAACTGAACGAGGGCGAAATCGTCGGCCTGCTCGGACGTTCGGGCTGCGGCAAATCCACGTTGCTGCGCATCGTCTCCGGGCTTAACCGCCCATCGAGCGGCGAGGTGATCTATCGCGGCGAGAAAGTGGCCGGCCCGGTCGACGGCGTCGCCATGGTGTTCCAGAGCTTCGCGCTGTTTCCATGGCTCACGGTGCTGGCCAATGTGGAGCTGGGTCTGCGCGCCAAGGGGGTGCCCGAGCCGGAGGCGCGCCGACGCGCCTTGCAGGCCATCGACATCATCGGCCTCGATGGCTTCGAGAACGCCTATCCCAAGGAAATCTCCGGCGGCATGCGCCAGCGCGTCGGCTTCGCCCGCGCGCTTGTGGTGGCCCCCAGCATATTGCTGATGGACGAGCCCTTCTCCGCGCTCGACGTGCTGACCGCCGAGACGCTGCGCACCGATCTGCTTGATCTGTGGGTCGAGGGACGCATGCCGATCAAATCCATCTTGATGGTCACGCACAACATCGAGGAAGCGGTGCTGATGTGCGACCGCATCATCGTGCTGTCCTCCAATCCCGGCCGCATCGCCGCCGAGATCAAGGTGGGTCTGCAACATCCGCGCAACCGCCTCGATCCGGAGTTCCGCCAGCTTGTCGATCAAATCTACGCGCTGATGACCCGCCGCGCCGACATGGCGAAGGCCAGCCCCGGCGCCTTCCCCGGCCTCGGCATGGGCATGGCGCTGCCGACCGTGTCGACCAACACGCTCGCCGGCATGATCGAGGAGGTCGCCGCGCCGCCTTATGACGGCAAGGCCGATCTCCCGGCGCTGGCCGACAGTCTGCAACTCGAAATCGACGATCTCTTCCCGGTGGCCGAGACGCTGCAACTGCTGCGCTTCGCCGAACTCGCGGAGGGCGACATCAGGCTCACGCCCGCCGGCAAGCGCTTCGCCGAAATGGACGTGGATCAGCGCAAAAAGCTGTTCGGCGACCACCTGCTGTTCTATGTGCCCCTCGCGCAGCGCATTCGCAGAGTGCTGGACGAACGCCCTTCACATCATGCGCCCGCGACCCGTTTTCGCGAGGAGCTCGAAGATTATATGAGCGAGGACTACGCCGAAACGACGCTGAAAAGCGTGACGACCTGGGGCCGCTACGGCGAGATTTTCGCCTATGATGAAGGCACGCAATCGTTCAACCTGGAGAATCCGCAATAGCTAAGAGGTTGCGCGGCGGGGCGGCGGATGTGAGCTGGCGCGGCGAAGGAAAGAGGTCAAGCGATGGGCGTCCCGTTCCTGGATCAAGGCCCGATACGCGTGGAGGAGTTCTACGCGTTCACCGACACGCGTCCCGACGAAGAGAAATGGGAATTGATCGACGGGGAGCTGCTTTTGAACCGACGCCGAGCTATTTGCATCAGAAAATTGTTCTTAATTTCCTCGTGTTGCTCGATGCGGCGGCGCGCCGGTCGCGCGGCGGCTGGGAGGTTCTCCCCGACCTCGGCGTGCGCCTGTCCGACACGAGCGTTCCGGTTCCCGACGTGCTGATCCGGCCGGATAAATTCATCGACGGCAGAGATTGCGACGACATGATCGTCGCGTTCGAAGTGCTGTCGCCCTCCACCGCCAAGCGCGATTTGCGCTGGAAACGGACCGCCTATGCGAGCCTCCCGACGCTCCGACAATATGTGATCGTGGCTCAGGACGCGGTCGATATCCTCGGCTTCGACCGCGAAGCCGGCGCCGGCGCTTTCAGCGAGCGAAGATTTATGCCCGGAGATGAAGAGCTCGACCTGCCGCCGATCGGCGTCCGCGCGAGCCTGTCCGAAATCTATCGCGGCCTTCGCTTGGCGGGGGCGTAGCCAGAGCGCCTTTTAGCAAAAGTGGACGCCGGTTTTGCCTCGGAAAGTAGGACAAAATAAGGGAATCTAGAGTCTTTTCAGTTCAATCAAAACCGGAAAGACTCTAGGGCGAAACTCAACCGCGCCGCCGCGCCAGCACTTCGTCATAGACGGCGAGCGTCTGCTCCACATGGCGCGCCAGCGTCGGCGGCTCGCGCCAGCAGGATTCATAGGCCGCCCGCGACAGCCGCGCGACCAGCGCGTCGTCCTTGACGCGCTCCAGCGCGCTCGCCAGCGAGGCCGCGTCGCCGCTCGTGAACCAAAGCCCCTCGGCGCCGTCGGCGATCTGCTCGCGCGCGGCGCATATGTCCGAGACGATCACCGGCGTCCCCATCGCCTTGGCCTCCAGCGCGGTGAGGCCGAGGCCCTCGTACCACAGCGATGGAAAAACCAGGGTTCGCGCCGCGCGCATCGCCGCTCGGACGGCCGCCGGCTCAAGCCAGCCGAGCAGGCGCGCTTCCGGATATTGCTCGCGCAATCGCGGCGCTATCGGGCCGTCGCCAATAAACACCGGCGTTACGCCCGCCGTCCGCGCGGCGTCCGCGAACAGCAGCGCGCCCTTTTCCGCCGAAAGCCGCCCGACGAACAGCGTCTCGCCCGAGGCGGGACTTTCCTTTTGGCCGAGCGCTTCCGCCTCGATTGGATTGGACACGCGATGCGTCCTGGCGCCCTTCGGCAGATAGGGTGCCAGCAGCGCCTGCTGCAAATCGGAAATCAGCAAGAAATCCTCGAAGCAACTGGCCAATCCGGCGCCGCGCGCGACCGCGAGACGGGCGTTGCGCCACAGCTTGAACGGATAGTTGCGCGAATCGCAATTGGTCGCCCAGCAGGCCGCCGACATCGCCTTCACCGTGCAAACCGCCTGCTTCTGGAAATTGTAAAAGCCGCCGTTCGGGCAGGCGAGGAAATATTCGTGCATCGTATAGACGGCGGGCAGTTTCGAGGCCCGGATCGGGTTGGCGATCGACGACGACAGCGCCTTGGCCCAGCCGTGCGCGTGAACGATGGCGTTTTCGCGCGGCAGTCGGGCCAGCAGCTCGGCCAGAGCGGCGGCTGCCTTGGCGTTCCACGCTCCCTGAACCGCGGCGGCGGCGCGCGAGGGATTGTCGAGAATGTCGTATTGATCGAGGCAGATCGTCTCGACGCCGGCTCGCGCCAGGCGCGGATCGACGGGTCCGCAGGCGCAAAAGAAAATCGGCCTCGCGCCGGCCAGCGCGAGGCCGAGCGTGCTTTCGATGGCGACCTTCGACTGGCCGCCGCTGACAAAGCCGTGATCGACCAGGATAACCACGGTCGGCGATTGCATGCGTCGCTTCATCAAAGCTCCGCTGGGTTAAGCATCGTTGGTCCAAAAGTGCTTTCGGCGAAAGTGGACACCGGTTTTGCCTTCCGAAAGCACGACAAGACAAAGAAACCAGAATCTTCGCGGTTCAATCCGAACCGCGAGGACTCTGGTCCTAACATGCGATGCATTAAGCCAGCGTAAGCGCGCTCACTGGCCCTTGACCTCCGGGAGAGCCTGACTCGGGCCAAAAATGACCTGCGAGGGATCGCGTTCGAAATTGTGCACGGCGCGGTCGAGCGTGTCGACGGCCTTGCGCGCGTCTATGGCGAGCTGTTCGTACTGGCGCAGCCCCGTCTCCGAGAAGCGATTGAGATTGCTGGAGATACCGGCGACATTGCCCGTTATGTTCTTGATTGTCTTGGGATCGAGCGCCTTGACCGTGCGCTCGGCGCTGGCGAGCAGCTTGTCGAAGCGCTCGGCGACCGGCTTCAGCGAATGGGCCACGTCCGCCGCGTCGCGGATGAAATTTCCTGTCGCCCCGCTGTTGTCGGCGAGCGTCTTGGTGAAAGTCTCCATATTTTTTAGCGACGCGGTCAACGTGGTCGAATTTTCGTCGAGCAGCTTGTTGATTTTGTCCATGGCGTCGCCCGCCTTGGTCGAGAGGCGCTGGACGTTTTCGAGCAGGTTCTGGATTTCCGAAGGTTCGGCCGTGATGCGCGGGTATTTTTCGCCCGGCTGCGCGACAATATCGGGCGCGCCGGGCGTGCCGCCAACCAACGACACGACCGCCACGCCCGTGAAAGTCTTCTGTTCCACCCTGGCGCGGGTGTTGGTCTTCACCGGGGTCTTCTTGTCGACGGCGATGAGCACCTTGACCTTGCCCGGATCGGTCGGATCGATCTCCATGCTGGTGACGCTGCCGACCTTAAGCCCGTTGAATTGCACGGTGCTTCCGGGCGTCAAACCGTCCACCGAGCCGCGCACGATGAGTTCGTAGGTCTCATATTGCGCCGTTTTGCCGGACCCGGAGAACCAGAAAACGAAAGCAAACGCCGCAAGCACGACCGCGAGCGTGAAGGCGCCGATGAGCGCGAAATTGGCGCGGGTTTCCATGTTTCGTCCTTATGCGGGCTCGCGCCCTCCCATGCGTCGACCGAGAGAACCGATGAGCCGGCTGCCGCGAGTCCCGTGAAAATAAGCGCGCAGCCAAGGCTCGTCGGAGGCCAGCATGTCCTGCATGGAGCCGGCGCCGATGACTTTTCCCCCGGCCAGGGCGGCGACGCGGTCGCAGATCGAGTATAGGCTGTCGAGATCGTGCGTCACCATGAATACGGTCAGACCCAGCGTCTTTTGCAGCGTGCCGATCAATTCGTCGAACTCGGCGGCGCCGATTGGATCGAGGCCCGAGGTCGGCTCATCGAGAAACAACAGTTCGGGATCGAGCGCGAGGGCTCTCGCCAGCGCCGCCCGCTTGACCATGCCGCCAGACAATTCCGCCGGAAGTTTGTCCGCGGAGTCGGGCGGCAGACCCACGAGGTCCAGTTTCAGCATGGCGAGGTCGTCCATGAACCGCTGTGAAATATTGCGATTTTCGCGCATCGGCATCTGGATGTTCTGCCGCACCGTAAGACTGGAGAACAGGGCGCCGTTCTGGAACAGCACGCCCCAGCGCTGTTCCAGCGCGCGCAACTGGCGAGGCGGAAGCGCGTCCCGGTCCTGGCCAAACAGCCGGATCACGCCCGCGCGCTTGCGCAAAAGCCCAAGGATGGCGCGCATCAGCACCGATTTTCCCTGGCCCGAGCCGCCGACAAAGCCCAGAACTTCGCCGCGGAAAACGTCGAGATCGAGCCCGTCCATGACCCTGTGCTCGCCGAACTGCACAACGAGGCCACGCACGCTGATCACGATCTCTTTGATCGAGTTCGTGGCCGGCTGCCGTGCGGCGTTGGCGTGGTCGCTCATGGTTCCCTGGACGCTAATAGTGGATCGCCGCGAAAAACATCGCGAACAGGCCATCGAGAATAATGACCATGAAAATGCTTTTCACGACCGCGGCGGTCACCTGCCGTCCCAGCGATTCGGCGGACCCCAATGTCGCCAACCCGTCTTGCGTTGAGATGAGGCCGATGATCAGCGCCATGAAGGGGGCCTTGATTAGCCCAACCAGGAAAGTGTTCACGCCGATCGCGTCTTTCAACAGGACCAGAAATGTCGTTGGGCTGATGTCGCCATAGCCCCAGGAGACCAGCAACCCGCCAAACAGCGCCGCCATGTCGGCGATGAAGGTCAAGAGCGGCAGGGCGACCATTAGCGCCAGCACGCGCGGAACCACTAGAACCTCGATTGGCGACAGGCCCATGACGCGCAGCGCGTCGATCTCCTCGCGCATCTTCATCGAGCCGATTTCGGCTGTTATCGCCGATCCCGAACGGCCCGCGATCATGATCGAGGTCAGCAGCACGCCCAATTCGCGCAGCACCAGAATGCCGATGAGATCGACCGCGTAAGTAGTCGCGCCAAAGCGCGCCAACTGGAAAATGCCCTGTTGCGCGACGATGGCGCCGACCGCGAGATTGATCAGCACGATGATCGGAATGCTGCGAAAACCAAACATTTCGATCTGGTAGACGAGCGACGTCCCGCGGAACAAACGCGGACGTAGCAGAATGTGGCCGATCGCGGCGACGAATTCGCCGAGAAAACCCGTGCCGCGATAATATTCGCGCAGCGCGCCGACCACGGACAATCCAAGATCCGCCAAAAGATCGACGAACAGATTCGTGGGTTTTGCGCGAGGCGGCGGCAATATCTCGATCGCCGTCTCCTTGATGAGCATCTGGTGTTCGGGCCGCGCATCCTCGAACGAGGCCGCGACGCCGGCGCGAATCAATTCGTTCCGGGCGCGATTGAGCGCGAGCGCCCCGGCGGTGTCGAGATTGGCGATCGCGCTCATGTCGATGACAACGGCGCGCGCGCCGCGTCCTTGCGAGACGATCTCGTCCGCTTTTCGCTCGAGCGCTCTGGACGCCCGCAAAAGCCAGCCGCCGGTCAGGACGATGCGCCTGATGTCGCCGCTCTCGCGACGGGTCAGTTCGGGCGGCTCGGCCTCGATCTTTGTCGCCATGACGCCCCGTCGCGGTTCGTTTCGGGCAATCGCGGGCGCCGGTCTCGCAAAGAATCACGGCGCTAGAGCAAGTTCCGCGAAAGTGGATGGACCTTTGCGATCAGCACTTGCTCCAGCTCTTCGATCTTCGCGCGATTTCCTGTCCTTTGAACGATTCCGTTCGAACGATGAGCGCGCGGCGTCAAAAAGCCTGCGAATCGTCTTATCTTCGCCAATGGCCAATGTCGAGCGCGTTGGTCGGAAACACTCAGCGGCGACGCTGCAATTTAGGAGATCAGATGGGCACCCAGTTGACCGTGGCCGTCGACGCCTTTCCGATCGAAGGGCGCTTCGTGATCGCGCGCGGCGCCAAGACGCAGGCGGTGGTCGTGACCGCGACGCTGCGGGCCGGCGGCGCCGTCGGACGGGGCGAATGCGTGCCCTACGCCCGTTATGGCGAGAGCCCCGACAGCGTCGTGGCGGCGATGGAGCGCGCGCGCGTTCACATCGAGGCCGGGGCTGATCGCGCCGCGCTGCAAGGCCTGCTTCCGGCGGGCGCGGCGCGCAACGCGCTGGATTGCGCCATGTGGGATTTGGAGGCCAAGACCCGGGGCGTCGCGGCGCATCGCGGCGCGGGCCTCGCCGCGCTCGCGCCCTTGACCACCGCCTTCACCCTCTCGGTCGGAACGCCCGAGGAAATGCGAGCGGCGGCGGCGCGCGCCGCGCATCGACCTTTGTTGAAGATCAAGCTCGCGGGCGAGGGCGACGCCGAGCGGCTGCTGGCCGTGCGCGCCGGCGCGCCGCGCGCGACGCTGATCGTCGACGCCAACGAAGCCTGGCGCGAGGAGAATCTCCTCGTCAATATCGAGGCCTGCGCCAGGGTCGGCGTCGCGCTGATCGAACAGCCGCTGCCGGCCGGGGCCGACGAAATTCTGGGCCGGATCGAGCGCCGGGTTAAAATCTGCGCCGACGAGAGCGCCCATGATCGCGCCGGACTGGCGGCGTTGCGCGGCCGCTACGACGCGGTCAACATCAAGCTGGACAAGACCGGTGGCCTGACCGAGGCGCTGGCGATGGCCCACGAGGCGCGCGAACTCGGCTTCGCGATCATGGCGGGCTGCATGGTCGGCACTTCGTTAGGCATGGCGCCGGCGGTTCTGATCGGGCAATCGGCCGCCTATGTCGACCTAGACGGGCCGCTGCTGCTGGCGCGAGACCGCGAGCCCGGCCTTCGTTACGAAGGTTCGACGCTGCATCCGCCGGAGGCGGAACTATGGGGCTGAGCCAAGGCGGTCGTCGCCGGGAGGCGCGCTCAAAGACCTTTTTCGACTTCCAGATTGGCGCCGAGCCAGCCCAAAATGCCGCCGCCGAAATGCGTGTCGACGTCGCGGCGGCCGGCGAGCCGCGCCTGGTCCATCGCGGAGACCGAGCGGCGGCCCGAGCGGCAGTAGATCACCACCTTCTTGCCCGCCGGCGCGACCGGCAGCTTGGCGGGATCGAATTTCGACAGCGGATTGAACAGCGAACCCTTGATATGGCCCGACGCGTATTCCTCCGCCTCGCGCACGTCGACGAGCAGGATGGAGCCGTCGTCGAGGCCTTTTTTCAGATCCTCGAGGATGATGTCGTGATAGGCGAAGGAGCTCATGCGGCCGTCCTTTAATTGAGACGTCGCGATATTTCACAAAATCGTCGCGGAGTCGAGAATGGCGCGGCGGCGGAAGGCGAGCGGCGACTCTATTCCGCCGCCTCGCGCAGCTGCTCCCGCGCGCGCTCGCGCAGATCGTCGATCGGAACGAGCCGGCCTGCGTCCTCGTAATGCCAAAAGGTCCAGCCGTTGCAAGCCGGCAGCCCCTGCACCAAGGCCCCGGTCTTGTGAATCGAACCGACGATGCCGCCTATCGCCAGCGCGCCATCCGCCCGCACGAGCGCGCTGTGGCGCCGCTTGGCGTCCGCGAGCTTCGCGCCGGGCGCGATGAGGCCCGCCTCGACGAGGCTGGCGAAGGCGATCCGCGGCTCGCTCCGCTTCGTGGGCGCGGTGGTCAGCGTCGCCGGATCGAGCGGCTCGACCGCGTCGATGCGCGCCTGCGCGGCGTCGGCATAGGCGTGATCGCGCTCGATGCCGAGGTAATCGCGGCGCAGCCGCTTGGCGACCGCCCCGGTCGTGCCGCTGCCAAAAAACGGATCGAGCACGAGGTCGCCGGCGTTCGAGGCCGCGAGCATCACCCGAGCTAGAAGGGCTTCCGGCTTTTGCGTCGGATGGGTTTTTCTCCCCTGCGCGTCCTTGAGGCGTTCGCCGCCCGTGCAGATCGGGAACAGCCAGTCCGAACGCATCTGGCAGTCTTCATTCGCGGCCTTAAGCGCTTCATAATTGAAGGTGTAGCTCTTGGCTTGCGGCCCGCGCGCGGCCCAGATCATGGTCTCGTGGGCGTTGGTGAAGCGGCGGCCGCGAAAATTCGGCATGGGATTGGTCTTGCGCCAGACAATGTCGTTCAGGATCCAGAATCCGAGATCCTGCATGATGGCGCCGACGCGAAAAATATTATGGTAGGAGCCGATGACGAAAATCGTCGCTTGCGGCTTCATGACGCGCCGCGCGGCCTCGAGCCAGTCGCGCGTGAAGGCGTCATATTCCGCGAAATCGGTGAATTTGTCCCAATCGTCGTCGACGCCCGCGACCAGGCTCTGATCGGGCCGCGTCAATTTATTCGCGAGTTGGAGATTGTAGGGCGGGTCCGCGAAAACGAGATCCACGCTCTCCGGCGCCATTGCGCGGAGAATCTGGACGCTGTCTCCGCGCAAGACGCTGTTGCGCGACACCGCGCGAGGCAACCCCGAAACCCGCGACCCAGTACGCGTGACCTTTAGCTGGGGTTTGAGGCGGGTCGCCTCGACGCGTGCGCTACTCATGAACTCGATACCGGTTACGCTTACCAACGAGCGTGACTATGCGGGATCGAGGTAAAGGGGGCGTTTAACCATGCGCGCGTCGCGCGTCCCCTTTTCGAACGGCTTTCTTAAGAAAATTCTTTCTTTACCAATTGGTTGTTGGACGTAAATGGGACGAATCACGCGGCTCATCCCCGTCGCAAGGGAGAGAAGCTCATGCGGTGGTAGGGGGTTGGACCGAGACTGGCGAGCGCGGCGAGATGGCGCGGCGAGCCATAGCCCGCGTTGGTCTCGAACCCGTAAGCCGGATATTCCTCGGCCAGGCGCCGCATCAAACTGTCTCGCGCCACCTTGGCCACGATCGAGGCGGCGGCGATCGAAAGCGATTTAGCGTCGCCCATGACGATCGCGGAGCCTGGACAAGGGAGGCCCGGCAGATCGCGGCCATCGACCAGCACAAAGGCGGCCGCGACGGACAGGCCCGCGATCGCTCGCTCCATCGCCATTAATGACGCCTTGCGGATGTCGGTGGCGTCGATCTCGGCGGCGGTCACGAAGGCGAAGCTCGTCGCGAGCGCGCTTTCGATGATCCGGGCGAAGGCTATTTCCCGCGATTTCGCGCTCATTGCCTTGGAATCATTGAGCCCGTCCGGAATGTTGGCGGGATCGAGAATGACGGCGGCCGCGCAAACCGGCCCCGCGAGAGGGCCACGCCCAACTTCGTCGACCCCGGCGACCGGCCAAAGTTTTTTCCGCCGCGACTCGTTTTCGGCGGCAAAATCGGGGGCGGCCTTTCGCGGTTTTTGGGCCGGCGTCATTAAAGGCTTCTCCCCGCTCGCGGCGTCCTCGCGGCCCAAAACTTTTTTTCGCCGCCCCTGGATGGCGACCGGTTCAAAATAGCGCAAGCTGCTCGGCGCTTCGACGGGGCGGCTGAAACAAATCGCAGCGCAGCTTCGCGCCGGCGCCATAGCCCAACCGGGCGGCCGCTATCTCGAATCTCCGGCCGATCATCCAGGCGTAGGGCCCGACGCCCGTCATCCGCTTGCCGAAGCCCGCGTCATAGAGCTTGCCCTCCCTCGCGCCGCGCACCAGCGATAGCACATGCCGCGCCTTGTCGGGATAATGCGTGAGCAGCCATTCGCTGAAGAGGTCGCGCAATTCGAGCGGCAGGCGCAGCATCACATAACCGGCTTCGCGCGCGCCGGCGGCGAAGGCTCTCGTCAGGATCGTCTCGATTTCGGCGTCGTTCACGGCGGGGATAATCGGCGCGACCAGGACCGAAACCGGGATGCCGGCGTCGGCGAGTTTCTCAATCGTTGCGAGTCGGAGAGCCGGAGAAGCAGCCCGCGGCTCCATCTTCCGCGCGAGTTCCTTGTCCAGCGTCGTCACGGAGATCGCGACCTTAACCAATCCTTTACGCGCCATCGGCGCGAGGAGGTCGATGTCGCGCGCGACCAGCGCGGATTTCGTCACTATTCCCACCGGGTGATTGGTCCGCGCCAGCGTTTCGAGCACGCCCCGCATCACGCGGCAGCGCTTTTCGGTCGGCTGGTATGGATCGGTGTTGGAGCCGATCGCCAATGTTCTTGGAACATAGCCCGGCGCCGACAATTCGCGCTCCAGCACTTGCCCCGCGCCCTCCTTGACGAAAATCTCGGTCTCGAAATCGAGGCCGGGCGAATAGCCGACATAGGCGTGGGTGGGCCGCGCGAAGCAATAGACGCAGCCATGCTCACAGCCGCGATAGGGATTGATCGAGCGGTCGAAGCCGATGTCGGGCGAGTCGTTGCGCGTAATGACGCTTCGCGGCTTCTCAATATGTATATTGGTCTTGAGCGCGGGCAGGCTCTCGAGCGAGCCCCATCCGTCGTCGATCTCCTCGCGCGCGAAGGCCTCGAAACGCCCGCTCGCATTCGAGACCGCGCCGCGTCCGCGCCGTCGCACGGAATCGATTTCGCGGGCCGATTCCGCCAGCGCTTCGCGAGGCGGACGCCCGGCGGCGGGGCGGGATATTCGCGGCGGGGCCGCCAGCGGAAAATGCTCCAGACAGCTCATGACGACGCTCTCCCAAAGCGGCCGAGCCGCTCCGTTTCGGCGAGACCGGCTCGCGGCCCCCGGCGCGCCTGTTGGGGACAGAATCACGCGCCGGAAACCGCGACGCCGCACGCGTACACGCTTACGCGACAATGCCTTACGCAACGCCCGCGACCAACCAGAACACTCGCGTTACCCGCGCCGGACGAGAACAAACGGCGAATAATGAACAAATAAAGAACATACAGGAGGCTGTCAAGAGCGAGGTCGTCCGAAGAGCCGGGATGGAGTTTCGCGGGCTTGGCGGGTCGGAATGGGCGGGCGAGAGCCCGCGCGGGTTGATTCAAACAGTTCTGGCGGTTTGCTTTCGCTCTCCGCCGGCGCCACTGTGCGGCTCGAAATCAAACGGGTGGACCCACGCGCTTATGAACCAACGCGGCCTTCTCCCCCTCGCCCTGACGCAGGGCGACCCTTCCGGCATTGGGCCGGAAATCGCGCTCAAGGCTTTTCGCGCTCGCGAAACCGCTGATTTGCCGCCGTTTTTCGTCGTCGGCGATCCCGCGCTGTTTGCTCGCGTTTCGAAATCGCTTGGCCTCGATGTCGGCGTGGAGGCGACGACTCCGGCCGGCGCCGTCGAGGTTTTCGCGCGCGCTCTACCCGTTGTTTCGCTAGGGGGGGCTGTCAATGGTCTTCCGGGCGCGCCCGACCCTCTCGACGCGCCGCTGACGATTCGCTCGATCGAGCTCGCGGTGGAATATGTCGCGCGAGGCGAGGCGCGGGCGGTCGTCACCAATCCGATTTCCAAGCAAGCGCTTTACGCGGCGGGATTTAAACATCCGGGCCACACCGAATTTTTGGGCGAACTCGCGCTGCGTTTTTTCGGCGTCCCGGCGCGGCCGGTGATGATGCTGTGGGCTCCTGAACTCGCGGTCGTGCCGGTGACGATTCATGTCGCGCTGGCGGAGGTTCCCGGGCTGTTGACCCGGCAATTGCTGATCGAGACTGGCCGCGTTGTCGCGACGGATCTGGCGAATCGATTCGGCGTCGCCGCGCCGCGTCTCGCCTTCGCCGGCCTCAATCCTCATGCGGGGGAAGGCGGCGCGATGGGGCGCGAGGAGATCGACGTGATCGCGCCGGCGGTGGAAGCCTTGCGCGCGATGGGGATCGACGCCAGCGGCCCCCATCCCGCGGACACGATGTTTCATGCGGCGGCGCGGGCGAAATATGACGTGGCGCTGTGTCCGACTCACGATCAGGCGTTGATTCCTATAAAGACTCTGGCGTTCGATCGCGGCGTCAATGTCACGCTGGGCCTGCCCTTCGCGCGCACGTCGCCGGACCACGGAACGGCCTTCGACATCGCCGGCAAGGGCGTCGCCGACGCGTCGAGCCTGATCGAGGCGATCCGACTCGCTGGGCGCATAGGGCGTCCGCGAGACGCCCGTTCTGACGGAATATGAGCGGATGATCGACGATTTGCCGCCGCTGCGCGAGGTCGTCGCGCGTCACGGGCTCGACGCGCGCAAGGCGCTGGGTCAGAACTTCCTTTACGATCTGAATCTTACGTCTCGCATCGCCCGGGCGGCGGGGCCGCTCGAAGGCGTGACGGTCGTCGAGGTCGGTCCCGGTCCCGGCGGCCTCACCCGCGCGCTGTTGGCTCATCGCGCCGAACGTGTCATAGTCATCGAGCGCGACCCGCGCTGTCTGCCGGCGCTCGAAGAAATTTCCGAGCGCTATCCGGGGCGGCTGATCGTCGTCGAAGGCGACGCGCGCACGATTGATCTTGTCGAACTCGTTCATGCGCATGGCGCGGCCAAGGATGCGTCTGGCGCGCTCCAAAATGCGCGAATATGCGCGAACTTACCCTATAATGTTGCGACAGCCCTGCTAGGTGGATGGCTCGAGGCCGAGCCCTGGCCCTCCGTGTTCGACCGATATGTGCTGATGTTTCAGCGCGAGGTGGCGGAGCGCATCGTCGCGACGCCCGCGCAACGGGTCGACTACGGGCGGCTCGGCGTGCTCTGCGGCTGGCGAACCAAGGCGCGGATATTATTCGATGTTCCGCCCTCCGCCTTCACGCCGCCGCCAAAGGTGATCTCGTCGGTGGTGGAGCTCGTTCCAAACCCGTCGCCGTCGCCCTGCAACCGCAAGTTGTTGGCTCTCGTGACGCAGGCGGCGTTTGGGCAGCGGCGCAAGATGTTGCGCCAGAGCCTTAAAGGTCTCGGCGTCGATCCGGCGCGGCTAACGGCGAGCGCTGACGTCGATCCCACGCGGCGGGCGGAAGAGATTGATATCGCTGGATTTGTCGCGCTGGCGCGGGCGCTGGAGGAGCTTCGCGTCACGGATTAGCCTTGCCTTAAGCCGCCTCAAAACTCGATGCCCTCCTGCGCCCGCACGCCAGCCGCGAAGTGATGCTTGACCAGCGTCATTTCGGTGACGAGATCCGCCGCCGCGATGAGTTCCGGCTTGGCGTTGCGGCCGGTCACGAGAATGTGAAGATCGTCGCGGCGGCCGCGGAGCGCCGCGATGACTTCGTCCAAAGGCAGATGGTCGTAGCGCAGCGCGATGTTCAACTCGTCGAGCATCAGCAGCCGCAGCTCGGGGTCGGCCATCAGCTCCCGCGCCTTTTCCCAGGCGCGGCGGGCCGCCGCTTCGTCGCGGGCGCGGTCCTGCGTCTCCCAGGTGAACCCCTCGCCCAGCGTGTGCCAGGAAACGCGGGCCTCGCCGAGTTGCTCCAGGATGGTCCGCTCGCCGCTTTGCCAGGCGCCCTTGCCGAACTGCACGACGCCGACCTTCCAGCCATGGCCGAGCGCCCGCAGCACGAGCCCGAACCCCGCCGTGGACTTGCCCTTGCCGGGTCCGGTGTGGACCATCAGCAGGCCCTTGGCGGCGATGGGCTTGCTGGCGACCTCGGCGTCCTGCACGGCCTTTCGTTTTTCCATCTTGGCGCGATGACGCGCGGCTTCGTCTTGCTGGTTCATGGGTGCTCGCGTGAAAGTTTTAGCGATATTGAAGCGGCGTCGCGCGTTAGTTCGTGGTCAGGCGATAGCGCACGAAGTCGTCGGCCTGGACGAATGCGTCGTACAGCCGGCGCGCCGCCAGATTTTCGGCGCGCGTATGCCAATAGAGACGCGACCACCCGCAATGACTCGCCATCGCCACGAGGTCGGCGATCAGCGCGCGCCCGACTCCGCGTCCGCGCGCGGCGGGATCGACGAACAGATCCTCCAGATAGCATATGGGCGCCTGAACGAAAGTTCCCTCGTGCAGCAGCGAATGGGAGAATCCCAGCAGCCGGCCCTGTTCCTCGGCAAACCGGCACAGAATTGCCGGCTCGGGCGCGACGATCCGTCGCCATGTGGCGGCGGTGACATGCTCGGGCAGATGCGTATCATAAAATTCCGTGTAGCCGCGCCAAAGCCCACGCCATTGCGCTTCGTCGTCGGGACGCGCCGTTCTGATCCGCATCGAAGTCTCCGCTTGGTAGTGCAGTAGTTTGAATTTCCGGTTTGCGCCAATTGCGGCCTTTCGACTGCCATCGATTGATTGGCTCAAATCGGCTCGAAGGAGAACTTCCGGCGTGGTTCCGCGAAGGTCTCATCATGTAATAGCAAGCAGCCCTTGCTACTCGCCAGTTTATTGGAGGCTAAGGCGACACCGAAGAATCTCAATATGACCGATATGTGCCCCTCGGCCAGCGTCACGCTGGCGTATGTGTCACTTGGGTCGGCAGCGCGGTTTAGCTCGCGTAATGCATCTATCGCTTCGTTGAGAAGAGGGGCCGCGTGGTCCCAGTCCGTCCGCAAAGAGGCGATGATCCGCACTAGCTACGAGGCCGTCACTGCATTAACATTCCAATTGGACCAGTGGGGCCGATTAACGGGATAAGGTGAGAGCATATGCGCAAATCCTTTGATCAATTGAAGAGAATTTCGCTTTTATTGACCGCCATTTATGTTGCACTGGTCCTCTTTCCGGTGACGGCTCACGCGGGCTCCGGCTTCTTCGGAGCCGAAGCCAATAGGGCCGCAGTCCTCGTCTACATCGACAAAACCAATCAACAAATGACGGTTTCTTTGGATGGGGCAGAAAGATATCGATGGCCGGTATCAACGGGCCGAGCAGGATATTCAACTCCATCGGGAACCTATACCGCGACGTCTATGAACGAAATTTGGTATAGTAAAGAGTTTGACAACGCCCCCATGCCCCATTCCATTTTCTTTATGAAAGACGGCCATGCCATCCACGGCAGCTTCGAGGTGAAGAATCTTGGCAAACCCGTATCGCATGGCTGCGTGCGTATCTCGCCTCAAAATGCCGCGATACTTTATGAGCTGGTGCGGGAGAATGGCTTGGAGAATACAAAGGTGGTGCTTACCGGCTCTAGTCCGGGCGCGGTCGCTAGGGGTCAGACAAGCCGGCGTGGGGATTCTTCTGGGCCATCATCCGACGCCCCTTCTCACAATAGATCCCAGGGATACGATCGATCGCCATGGAGTTGGTGAAGACCAAGTTGTCGAGTTTGTGACGCTCCCAGGTCGATTAGGCGGCCTCCGGCGGAGGGATTACTTGCTGGCGTCGGCAATTTGGCGTTAAGCCGCTCTTGCCGACGGAGCGAACGGCCTTCCGCTTTCCGCCGACTGGAGCCGATATCGATTCCTAGCGCTGACGACTGCAAAGGGTCGCAAGCATAAATCCAAACCGACCCGCCCCACCTCCGCCCGCGCCCGTTTGACGGCGCCCGTGGTCTCGGCATATGACTGAATGTGACGGTTCTTCGCAAGAAGTGAAAAGGGAACGCGGTGAGGGGTTTTCCTTAACTCCGCGGCTGCCCCCGCAACTGTGACCGGCGAGGCCGCGCCATCAGCCACTGAGCCCTTTAAGGCTTCGGGAAGGCGGCGCGATCCAGCGACCCGGGAGCCAGGAGACCTGCCGTCGTTTGTCGCAACGCTAGGCCGCCGGTGGGGCGGTTAAGGAGATGATCATGAACCAGCAAAGCCTTTCAAGCGCGAACCCGCTCGCCCTTTCCGCCGCCCGCGTGGAAGTTCTCAAGGCGGCTTTCGTCGCGCTGTTCCTGGGCGTCGGGCTCGTTTATCTCGTCGGTTTTTCGCATTCCGACACGGCGCATGACGCCGCCCACGACACGCGCCACTCCCTCTCCTTCCCCTGCCACTAAGCCAGGGTGATTTCGCGCGTCCTGGCGATCGGTCTGATCGCCGGGCTTGTCGCCGGGCTTGCGGTCGCGGCCCTGCAACAAGTCACCACGACGCCGCTCATCCTCGCGGCGGAAGTTTATGAGTCGGCCGGGCACTCTCACGCGGAGCCGGTCGCCGAGGGCTGGAAGCCGGCGGAGGGCGCCCATCGCATAGCCGCGACCAGCGTCGCCGATGTCGCGACAGCCGCAGGCTATGCGCTGATCCTGCTTGCTCTGATGCTCGTCGCCGGCGACACGATCGAACCTCGCCGCGCGCTCGCCTGGGCGGCCTGCGCCTTCGCCGCGACTGGCCTCGCGACGGGGCTCGGCCTCGCGCCGCAATTGCCGGGCGCGGCGGAAACGGATTTGTTCGCGCGCCAGCTTTGGTGGGCCGGAACCGCCGCCGCCACCAGCGTGGGCCTTTTCGTGCTGCTGCGGCGCGATGAATTCGTCGCCAAGATTTTGGGCGCAGCGCTGCTCGCCCTGCCGCATATTTTGGGCGCGCCGCGACCCGCGACGCCGGAAAGCACGGCTCCGGCGGAACTCGCCGCGCAATTCGCGGCGTCGTCGCTGGCGGTGCAGGCGATCACATGGGCGCTCGCCGGCGCGCTTGTCGGCGTTCTCTGGCGCGAGTTCCCGGCCCGCGACGCGTTAAAGGCGATGAAATGACCTCAAAAATCCCCGCCACCATCGTCACCGGCTTTCTCGGCGCCGGCAAGACCACGCTGATCCGTCATTTGCTGGAGACCACGCGAGACCGCCGCCTCGCGCTGGTGATCAATGAATTTGGCGATGTCGGGGTCGACGGCGAGATTTTGCGCGCCTGCGGCGTCGATAATTGCCCCGACGAAAATATCGTCGAACTGGCCAACGGCTGTCTGTGCTGCACCGTCGCCGATGATTTCGCGCCGGCGATCGAGGCGTTGCTCGCGCATGAAAAACGCCCCGACCACATCATCATCGAAACATCGGGGCTGGCCTTGCCAAAACCGCTGGTCAAGGCGTTTGACTGGCCGGCGATCCGCTCGCGCCTCACCGTCGATGGCGTCGTCGCCGTCGTCGATGGACGAGCGGTCGCGGAAGGGCGTTTCGCCGACGATCTCGACGCCATCGCGCGCGAGCGGGCGGAAGACGCGATCATCGACCACGACAATCCGCTTGAAGAGGTCTTCGAGGACCAACTCGCCTGCGCCGATCTCGTGATCCTCAACAAGACCGATCTGCTGAGCGAAGAGGAGGAGGCGGCCGTGCTGGCGACGCTGCGCGCCAGCGCTCGGCGCGCCACGAAGATTCTGCGCGCGCGACAGGGCGCCGTCGATGCGCGCGTATTGCTTGGCCTCGCCGCCGCCGCCGAGGACGATCTCGCCAATCGCCCGTCGCATCACGATGGCTTGGAGGGTCACGATCACGACGATTTCGACAGTTTCGTCATCGAGATCGCAGCCGCTGCGGACGCCGCGGCGCTTGTCGCGCGGCTCGCGGAAGTCGCGGCGACGCACGATGTGTTGCGCATAAAAGGCTTCGTCGAAATCTCCGGCAAGCCGATGCGCCTGCTGGTGCAGGGCGTCGGCGCGCGCTTCCAGCATCATTTCGACCGCGCCTGGAGACCGAATGAGGCGCGCGCGAGCCGGCTCGTGGTGATCGGCCAAAAGGGCCTCGACCGGACGCGCGTCGCCCGGCAACTCGGGTCGTCGTAACGCCATGCATCTCCTCGCCCGCGATCTTCACGGACTCGACGACGCGGACGCGGCGGTCGATCTCGAACAGACGCCGGGGAAAATCGTCTTTCTGTCCTTCTCGGACTCCGAATTGGGCCTGCTGGCGCGCATTCACGAAGAGGACGCGGCCTCGCGTCCCAGCCTGCGCTGCGCTTCGCTCGCCCAATTGAAACACCCCTTTTCCGTCGATCTTTATCTCGACAAGGTCGCGCGCCATGCGCGTCTTGTCGTGGTCAGGCTGCTCGGCGGCAAGGAATACTGGTCTTACGGCGTCGAACAGCTCGCGGCCTTGTCGCGCGCGCGGGGTTTCGCGCTCGCGATCGTTCCGGGCGACGGCATGGACGATCCGCGTTTGCGCGAGGCCTCGACGCTGGCGCCGCGAGATTGCACGCGCATATGGTCCTTCTTCCAGGACGGCGGCGCGGAGAACATGCGCGCCCTGCTCGGCCTCATGGCCAGCCTCATCGGCATTCCCGCTCCGTGGCGCGAAAGCGCGCGCGTTGAGAGCGCCGGCTATTGCCTCGCGGCGCGACGGACGGCCGGCGCGGACGCGAGGCGCGCGCTGCTGGTTTTTTACCGCTCCCTTTTTCTTTCGGACGACCACGCGCCAATCCTCGCGCTCGCCGACGCCCTCGCCGCACGAGGCATGGCGGTGGAGGGGGCCTTCGTCGCCAGCTTGAAGGAACAGGCGAGCGAGGCGTTTCTGCGCGAAGCCATCGGCGCGTTCAAACCCGACGTTATCGTGAACACAACCGCCTTTTCGGCGCGCGGCGTTGACGGCTGCGTGCTCGATCTCGCCGACGCGCCGGTGTTGCAGGCGGCGCTCGCCACTTCGACGCGCGAAGCCTGGGCGGCGTCAAAACGCGGCGCCAATGGCGCCGATCTCGCGATGAACATCGTGCTGCCCGAGGTCGACGGCCGCATCTTCACCCGCGCGATTTCATTCAAGGCGCCAGCGGGCGCGCTTCTCGCCAGCCAGTTCGCGCAAACGCGCCATGAGCCGGAACCTTCGCGCGTCGCCTTCGTCGCGCAGCTCGCCGCCAATTGGGCCGGGTTGCGCCGCAAGGCGAACCTCGAAAAAAGCCTCGCGCTGATTTTATCGGACTACCCCGCGCGGCGCGGGCGCGGCGGCTACGCTATCGGCCTCGATACGCAAGCGAGCATGGAGGCGATTGTCGAGGCGTTGAGCGTGGCGGACTACGACGTCGGCGAAACCAAGCCGCCGAGCGATCTGATGCGCGCGCTCGAGGACAGTCGCCACCGCGCGCGACTGCCGTTGGAAGAATATCGCCGCCTGTTCGAAGGATTGCCGCGGGAGTTCACCGACGCGGTGCGAATCGCCTGGGGCGAGCCCGAGCAAGACTTAGGCTGTCGCGACGGCGCCTTTCATTTCTCCTGCTTCGAGTCAGGCAAGCTCGTCATAGCGCTGCAGCCGGATCGCGGCGCGAGAGCGGCGCGGCGCGAGACCTATCACGACGCCGAAGCGCCGCCGCGTCACTACTATGTCGCCTTTTATCTGTGGCTGCGACATCGGCGCGCCATCGACGTGCTGATTCATTTGGGAACGCATGGCACGCTCGAATGGCTCCCGGGAAAATCGGCGATGCTCGGCGAGGACTGCGCGCCGGAGGCGGTGCTTGGTCCGACGCCGCTGATCTATCCGTTCATCATCAACGACCCCGGCGAAGCCGCGCAGGCCAAGCGGCGCGCCTGCGCGATCACCATCGGCCATCTGACGCCGCCGCTGGAGCATGCGCAACTCTATGACGACGCCGCGCGCATCGAACAAATGCTTGACGAATACGCCAATGCGGCGGCGCTCGATCCGCGCCGGGCGAAGCTCATCGCGGGCGCGATCATGGACGAGGCCGAACGCACCGGCCTTGGCGTGGAATGCGGCGTGACCCGCGGCGGCGACGCCGCCGACGCGCTGGCGAAGCTCGACGCATGGCTGTGCGATATGAAGGAAATGCGCATCGGCGACGGGCTGCATGTGTTTGGCCGCGCGCAAGACGGCGACGCCATGCGCGACGCCTGCGCCAAGGCGGAGATGTCGGCCTTGCTACGCGCGCTGGCTGGCCGCTTCATCGAGCCCGGTCCCGCCGGCGCGCCGTCGCGCGGACGCGTCGACGTGCTGCCGACCGGGCGCAATCTTTTTTGCATCGATCCGCGTCATGTTCCAACGCGCGTCGCCTATGACATCGGCCGCCGCGCCGCGCATGAGGTAATGACGCGCCACGCGCAGGAGCATGGCGATTGGCCGCGCGCGATCATGCTGGATCTTTGGGGCAGCGCGACGATCCGCACCGGCGGCGAGGATTTCGCGCAAGCGCTCGCGCTGATGGGAGTCATTCCGCTGTGGGACAACGCCACCGCGCGGGTGATCGGCTTCGAGATCGAGCCGATGGCCAAACGCGATTTCCCGCGCGTCGATGTCACGCTGCACATCTCCGGGCTTTTTCGCGACATGTTTCCGGGTCTGATCGCGCTGTTTCACGACGCCGCGGGCGCGGTCGCGGCGCTGGACGAAGAGCGGTGCGCCAATCCGCTGACGCAATTTCGCGGCGGCCCGCTCGACCGAATTTTCGGCGCCGCGCCGGGCGCTTACGGACTCGGTCTTGGCGAAGCGATTTCGCGCGGCTCATGGACGACGCGAGAGGATTTGGGCGCGGCTTTTCTCGACGCGGGCGGTCATGCCTATGACCGCGCCGGCGAAGGCGCGCCGGCGCGCGAAAATTTCGCGGCGCGCGTCGCCGGCGCCGACGCGCTTGTGCATGCGCAGGACATGGCGGAGGTCGACGTGCTCGCGGGCCCCGCCTTCGCGGAATTCGAAGGGGGCTTCGCCGCCGCTAATCGCGCGCTTGGCGGCGCGGCGGCGCTGGTGCATCTCGACGCGACGCGGCCCGAGAGTTTACGCGCTCGCTCTTTGCATGAAGAAATCGCGCGCGTTTTGCGCGCCCGCGTCGCCAATCCGCGATGGCTCGAAGGTCAGATGCGTCACGGCCATCGCGGCGCCGGCGAGATCGCCGAGGCGATCGACAATCTATTCGCCTTCGCCGCGCTCGGGGAATTCGTGAGCGACGCGCAATTCGATCTCGCTTTCGCCGCGACGATGGGCGACGAAAGCGTGCGGGAGTTTATCCGGACCGAAAATCCACGCGCCTATGAAGCGATCGCGCGGGCCTTCAATGAGGCTCTCGCGCGCGGCTTGTGGCGCAGCCGGCGCAACAGCGCGCATGCCTTAAGCGAGGTCGTCGATGCAAGACGCGCCTGAAATCAAGGGTTGGTGTCCCGGCGCCTTGACGCCGATGGAAAGCGGCGACGGCCTGTTGATGCGCGCCAAAATCGTCGGCTCGAGGCTGAGTTTGACGCAGCTGAGCGAAATCGCCGCTATCGCGCTTGATTGCGGCAATGGCCAGATCGATCTCTCGCAGCGCGCGCAATTGCAAATTCGCGGCGTCACCGAGACAACGCTAGCCGCGGCGCAAGCGCGCCTCAAGTCCATCGGACTGCTCGCGCCGGACGCGGCGACGGAAAGCCGGCTCAACATCGTGGCGTCTCCGCTGGCAAACTCCACTTCTTTCGACGCCAATGAAGTCGCCGCGCGGCTCGCCCGAGCCATCGCCGAAGATCAAGCGTTGAAAGCGCTGCCGGGCAAATTCCTGTTTCTCGTCGACGTCGGCTCGGCGCCCGGCCTTCGCGATGTCGGCGCCGATATTCGACTCGAGGCGCGCGGCGCTCAATTCGCTGTCGTCCTCGACGGCGCGCGCGACCAGGCAGTCATCGCGTCGCCGGCGGCCGCGATCGACGCCGCGGTCGCCCTGGCGTGCGCCTTCATCGAATTGCGCGCGGGGCGGGCGTTCGAATTGCGTCGGATGCGCGCCTTGGTCGACGCGATGGGCGCGGAGCCGTTGCTGCGAGCGTCCGGCCTGAAGTCCGAACCATACTGCTCGAACTGTCGCCAAGGCGCGCTGTCCGATTTGCTCGGCGCGCACAGGATCGGCGAAAATTTCCTCGCCGGCCTCGCCGCGCCGTTCGGGCGATTTCTTGCGCAAGACTTCGCTGATCTCGCGGACGTCGTGTCAAGAGAAGGCGCGAAGGAGTTGCGGCTGACGCCCTGGCGCACGATTTTGGCGCCGACGCGATCGCTTGAACAAGCCGCGCGCGTTGTCGGGGCGGCGCGGGCGCTGGGGTTCATTGTCGACGCCGCGGATGCGCGTCTCGCCGTCGCCGCTTGTCCCGGCGCGCCGGAATGTTCGCAGGCCAAGGGGCCGACGCGGACCGGCCTCGACGCCATCGCCAGCGTCGCGAAAGCGCTTTCCCGCGGCGGAATCGGCGCGCATGTGTCGGGCTGCGCCAAGGGCTGCGCCAAGCCTTCGGCGACGCCGCTGACGCTCGTCGCCAATGGCGGACTTTTCGATCTTATCCATAACGGCGCGGCGAGCGACGCGCCGGCCGCGACGGGTTTGACGCTTGGCGAGATCGCCGATGTCGTCGCGCGGCATGGAATGACGGAGGCGTCGTGTCCCAGAGGATAGAGTATATTCACGACGGTGCCGCGATCTACGCGCGCTCCTTCGCGACCATTCGCGCCGAGGCGCGGCTTGCGCGCTTTTCGCCGGCGGAGGAACGCGTCGCCGTGCGCATGATCCACGCCTGCGGCATGGTCGAAATCGCCGACGACATCATCTTCTCGCCCGGCGCCGCCGAGGCGGCCAGCATGGCGCTGCGCGCCGGCGCGCCGATCCTGTGCGACGCCAACATGGTCGCGCATGGCGTCACGCGCGCGCGTCTGCCCGCGAACAATGAGGTCATCTGCATGCTCGCCGACCCGCGTGTCGCCGGTCTCGCCAAGGAAGCCGGTAATACGCGCAGCGCCGCCGCTCTGGAGCTTTGGGGCGATCGACTGGACGGCGCCGTCGTCGCCATAGGCAATGCGCCGACGGCGCTGTTTCGACTGCTCGAAATGCTCGACGCCGGCGCGCCGAGGCCCGCTGCGGTGATCGGGATGCCCGTCGGTTTTGTCGGCGCGGCGGAATCCAAGGAACTGCTGCGCGCCGATAAACGCGTTCCCTTTATCGTGGTCACCGGAAGAAAAGGCGGCAGCGCCATGGCGGCGGCGGCGATCAACGCGCTGGCGAGCGAAAAGGAATGAACGCGACGCCAAGCAACGGGGGCGCGCTATATGGCGTCGGGCTTGGGCCCGGCGATCCCGAACTCGTCACGGTGAAGGCCGCGCGCATCATCGGCGACGCGCCGGTCGTCGCCTATTTCGCCAAGCTCGGACGCGAAAGCCATGCGCGAAAAATCGCGCGGGCTTATTTTCGCCCCGGCTGCGAGGAGCTGTTGCTGTCCTATCCGATGACGACCGAACGGCCTTTCGCCCAGCCCGAATATATCGGCGCGTTGGCGGCGTTTTACGAGGAGAGCGCGGAGCGGCTCGCGGTCATTCTCTCGCAAGGACGCGACGTAGCCTTGTTGTGCGAGGGCGATCCTATGTTTTACGGCTCCTTCATGCACCTCTTCGTGCGGCTGAAGACGCGCTTTCGCACCGAGATTTGCCCCGGCGTCTCCGGCATGTCCGGCTGTTTCGCCGCGGCGCGCCAACCGATGACCTGGGGCGACGATGTGCTGACGGTCGTTCCCGCGACGCTCGACGAGGAGACGCTGACGCAACGTCTCGCCGGGGCCGACGCGGCTGTCGTGATGAAGCTCGGGGGCAATTTCGCCAAGCTACGACGCGTGCTCGCGCGCCTCATGCTGATCGAGCGCGCGATCTATGTCGAGCGCGGCACGATGGCGGATGAAAAAATCATGCCTTTCGGCGAGAAGCTCGACGACGACGCGCCTTATTTCTCGATGGTGCTGGCGCCGGGCGCGGGACGGCGGCCATGACGGCGCGCGAAGGCCGGCTCTATGTCGTCGGGCTCGGCCCCGGCGACGCGGGTTTTTTGACGCATGACGCCAGCGCCGCGCTGGAGGAAGCGGAAGACATTATCGGCTACGCGCCCTATGTCGCGCGCGTGCCGGAGCGTCCCGGCCAGACGCGGCTCGCCAGCGACAATCGCGTCGAGCTGGATCGGGCGCGCGAGGCGCTGGCGCGCGCGGCGGCGGGGCGCTTCGTCGTGGTCGTGTCTGGCGGCGATCCCGGAGTGTTCGCGATGGCTTCCGCCGTCTTCGAGGCGGTCGAGCAGGGCGAGCGGGACTGGCGCGATCTCGACATTCGCGTGCTGCCGGGAATCTCCGCGATGCAAGCGGCGGCGGCGCGGCTCGGCGCGCCGCTCGGCCATGATTTCTGCGTCATTTCGCTGTCCGACAATCTCAAGCCCTGGGATGTGATCGCCGCGCGTCTCGAACACGCGGCGCGCGGCGATTTCGTCATCGCGTTATACAACCCGGCTTCTCGCGCGCGACCTCAGCGCATTCACGACGCTTTCGCGATTTTGCGGGGCTTGCTCGAACCGGACACCGTCGTCATCTTCGCCAAGTCGGTCGGACGCGCGGAAGAGAATATTTTGGTGACGCGGCTCGACGAGGCGGATCCTTCGCTGGTCGATATGTCGACGCTGGTCATCGTCGGCGCTCGGGGAACGCGCGTGATCGCGCGCGCGGCGGCGACGCCGTTCGTTTACACGTCGCGGAAGGCGCCATGACTCAATCGGCGCATGAACCGCGAGAGCGCTGGCTATCGTTGATCGGCATTGGCGAGGACGGCGCGCTGTCGCCCACGGCGCGCGCGCTGATCGAAGATGCGACGCTGATCGTCGGCGGCGCGCGTCATCTTTCGCTGATCGGCCCGACCACGGCGAAGCAAATGCAATGGCCTTCGCCGCTGACCGCGGCGATGGACGATATTCTGGCGCGGCGCGGCGAGCCGACGGTCGTGCTGGCTACCGGCGATCCGTTTTTTTACGGCGTCGGCGAACTTATCGCGCGACATGTGGCGCCGGCGGAAATTGTTTGTCTCCCGAGTCCGTCGGCTTTCGCGCTCGCCGCGTCGCGCCTGTGCTGGAGCCAGCAGGACTGCGCGCTGCTGTCGCTGCATGGGCGCACCTTCGAGCGCATCACGCCGCATTTGCAGCCGGGGCGGCGATTGCTGATGCTCTCCTGGGACGGGACGACGCCCAGCCGTGTCGCGGCGCATCTCTCGCAACTGGGCTTTGGCGATTCGCGTCTGCACGTGCTCGAAAATCTCGGCGGACCGCGCGAGCTTATTCGCTCGGCGCGCGCCGCGGAATTTTCTCTCGCCGACGTCGGGCCGCTCAACACGCTGGCCATCGAACTGAAGTCTTCGCCCGGCACCCGCGTCATTCCGCTAACGCCCGGCCTGCCGGACGATTGGTTCGAGCATGACGGGCAGATCACCAAGCGCGACATTCGCGCGGTGACGCTGGCCGCGCTCGCGCCGCGCAAGGGCGAGCTATTATGGGATATTGGCGCGGGCTCCGGCTCCATCGGCATTGAATGGATGCTGGCCGATCCCGCCAACAGCGCCATCGCCGTCGAATGCGACTCCGCGCGGGCGGCGCGCATCGCGCGCAATGCTCTGACGCTCGGCGTTCCCGGTCTCGACATTGTCGCCGCGCGCGCGCCCGAAGGGCTCGCCGGACTCTCGCCGCCCGACGCGATCTTCATCGGCGGCGGCGCCGATGCGCGCCTGCTCGACGCCGCGTGGGACGCGCTTCCTCAAGGCCGCCTCGTCGTCAACGCCGTCACGCTGCAAACACAGTCGCTGCTTGCCCAAGCTTTCGCCGCGCGCGGCGGCGAGCTGACGCATATCCAAATCGCTCGGGCGCGACCGGTGGGACGTTTTCATGCGCTGGACCCGGCGATGCCGGTGTTGCAATGGCGCGTGGTGAAGCCGTGAGCGCGCGTTACGCCATCGGCATAGGCGCGCGCAGGGACATCGACGCCCGAGAGCTGGCGGAGTTTGTGCGCGAGGTCGCGGCGCGGCTGTGCGTCGATCTTCAATCCGCGACGCTCGCAACGATAGAGGCGCGTGCCGACGAGCCCGGCCTGCGCGACGCCGCGCGATTGCTCGATATGGCCGTGGTTTTTCTGTCGCTCGAAAATTTGCGCGCGCGCGACAAGGATGTGCCGACTCGCTCCGCTCGCGTCGAGGAAATCTTTGGCGTTGGCAGCGTGGCGGAAGCGGCGGCGCTCGCGGGCGCTGGCTCAGGGAGCATTTTGCTCGCGCCGCGTGTCGCGACGACGCGGCTCGCCTGCGCCATCGCCCGCGCGACAGAGGGAGGCGAAAGCCCATGACCGTGCATTTCATCGGGGCCGGCCCCGGCGCCGCCGATCTCCTCACGCTGCGCGGGCGCGATCTGATCGCGCGATGCCCAGTCTGTCTCTATGCTGGGTCGCTGGTGCCGGTCGGCGTGTTGCAGCATTGTCCGCCGGGCGCGCGCATCGTCGACACCGCGCCGCTGTCGCTCGACGCGATCATCGCCGAGATGCAAGCGGCTGAAGACGCCGGCCTCGACGTCGCGCGGCTGCATTCGGGCGACCTTTCGATCTGGAGCGCGGTCGGCGAACAGACGCGCCGGCTGGAGCGGCTGAAAATTCCGTTCACCTTGACGCCGGGGGTGCCCTCCTTCGCCGCCGCGGCGGCCGCGCTCGGGCGCGAACTGACCTTGCCGGAGGTTGCGCAATCGCTGGTTTTGACGCGCACGAGCGGGCGCGCCTCTGCGATGCCTTCGATCGAAAGTTTGAGCGCTTTCGCGGCGACGCGCGCCACCATGGCGATACATTTGTCGATCCACGCCCTTGCGCGCGTCGTCGACGAGTTGACGCCCTTTTATGGCGACGAATGCCCGATCGCGCTGGTTTATCGCGCCTCCTGGCCCGACGAGCGCATCGTCCGCGGCACGCTCGCGACCATCGAACAACTCGCGGGCGAGGCGCCGATGGAGCGCACGGCGCTAATCCTCGTCGGACCCGCGCTCGGCGCGCGGGATTTTCGCGAGAGCGCGCTCTATGACGCGGCTTACGACCGGCGCTTTCGTCCGCGCGGCGGCGGAGAGCCGGCGTGACCGCCCCCGGCCTTTTGATCGCCGCCGTGCGCTCGGGCAGCGGCAAGACAACGCTGGCGCTCGGCCTGATGCGCGCCTTGGCGCGGCGCGGGATGCGCGTTGGCGCGGCCAAATGCGGGCCGGATTACATCGACCCCGCGTTTCACAAGGCGGCCACGGGCCGGGAATGCTTCAATCTCGATAGCTGGACGATGGGTGAAGGCCTGATCGAGCGTCTCGCCGCGCGCGTCGGCCGCGATGCCGATATCGTTATCGCCGAGGCGTCGATGGGTCTGTTCGACGGCGCCCCCAACGCGCCCGGCCGCACCGGCGCCTCGGCCGACATCGCCGCCGCGACTGGCTGGCCGGTGGTGGTCGTCCAGGATGTTTCGGGACAGGCGCAAACGGCGGCGGCCGTGTTGCGCGGCGTCGCGGCCCATGACGCACGCGTGAAAATCGCGGGCGTGGTGCTGAACAAGGTCGGCTCGGAGCGTCATCGCCGGCTGGCCAGCGAGGCGATCGAGGCGATCGGACTGCCGGTTTTCGGCGCCCTGCCACGTGACGCGGGCGTGATCTTGCCGGAACGCCATCTCGGGCTGGTGCAGGCGCGCGAGACCGAGGGGTTGGACAAAATGCTGGACGCCCTGGCCGACAGGGTGGAAGCCCATGTCGATTTGGCCGCGCTATGCGCCCGCGCGGGCGGCGCGGAATTGGCGTCGCGAAATGGGCCCATCGCGGGCTTGAGGCCGCCGGGCCAACGCATCGCCGTGGCGCGCGACGACGCCTTCTCCTTCTTTTACCCGCATCTCGCGTTGAGCTGGCGGGAGGCGGGAGCGGAGCTCAAGTTTTTCTCGCCGCTCGCCGACGAACCGCCGCCAGCGGATTGCGACATGTGCTGGCTGCCGGGCGGCTATCCCGAATTGCACGCGGGCCGCATAGCGAGCGCGGCGGAGTTTCTGGGCGGCCTGCGGCGCTTCGCCGAGAGCCGGCCGGTGCATGGCGAATGCGGCGGCTATATGACGCTCGGGCAGGCGTTGACCGGCGCCGATGGCCAGGTTCACGCGATGGCGGGACTGTTGCGGCTGGAGACGAGTTTTTCGCAGCGCAAACTGCATCTTGGCTACCGCGACGCCGTGCTCGCGGTGGATCACTGTCTGGGGCTGGCCGGCGCGCGGCTACGTGGGCACGAGTTCCATTACGCGACGCTGTTGCGGGAGGAAGGCGCGTGTTTCGCGATGGTTCGCGACGCTTATGACGAAACGAAATTGGCTTGCGGCTTACGCGCGGGCGGCGTTTCCGGCTCGTTTTTTCATGTGATTGCGTAAAAAAAGGGGCCGCCGGAAGACCAGCGGCCCAAGTCAAGGGAGGAAACGCCCAAGGAGGGCTACGAAGCAAGAGCAATCTCGCTGCGATGCACTCTGTATAATGCTGCATCGCACAACAGTCAAGGTTTTTTTTGAGTTTGGCCCGCCGGGAGCCGCGACTAAGCGTCGCCAATCGAATTTTCTTTTTTGAACAAATGCTTGCAAATAAGACTGCGACGGCCGTCACGACGCTTATGCCCGACGCCGGCCGGGTTGACAAGAGTCAAATTTGCGAAAAATCAAGCGGCCCTCGAATCATCCGGAGCGCTTGCTCGAATCGACGAACGCGCCGCTCGGCGCCGCCAGCGGAAGCGGCCATTGTCGCGACAGGGCTTTGCACCGCGCGCGCGCGTGGTCTAAAACGCTTGTCAACGTATTTTCGCCGTGTTGGACGCCGGTTCGGGCGAGGGAAAATTCGAAGAAAATAGCATCGGCGCCGCTTCTGTCTCACCGGACGGGAAAGCGCCCTACGCCAAGCCGAGGAACCGATGGGCGCCATTCCCGACTTCACCAAGATTCCCTTCGCTCCAGCGAACGCGAAACCCTCGGAGTCGGAGCCGCGTCACTGGTTGACGCCCGAGGGCGTCGAGGTGAAGAATTTCTATGGTCCCTCGGACATCGACGGCCTCGGCTTCGTCGACTCCTATCCCGGCGTCGCGCCTTTCGTGCGCGGCCCCTACCCCACCATGTATGTCGCCCAGCCCTGGACGATCCGCCAATACGCCGGCTTTTCCACCGCCGAAGACTCCAACGCCTTCTATCGCCGCAATCTCGCGGCGGGCCAGAAAGGTCTCTCGATCGCTTTCGATCTCGCGACGCATCGCGGCTACGATTCGGATCATCCTCGCGTTTCCGGCGACGTCGGCATGGCCGGAGTCGCCATCGACTCGATCTACGACATGCGCACGCTGTTCGACGGCATTCCGCTCGATCAAATGAGCGTCTCGATGACCATGAACGGCGCCGTGCTGCCGGTGCTGGCTCTGTTCATTGTCGCGGCGGAGGAGCAGGGCGTCTCGGCCGACAAGCTCACCGGCACGATTCAAAACGACATTCTTAAAGAATTCATGGTGCGCAATACTTATATTTATCCGCCGTTTCCGTCGATGCGCATCGTCTCGGACATTTTCGCCTACACCAGCAAGAATATGCCGAAGTTCAACTCGATTTCGATCTCCGGCTATCACATGCAGGAAGCCGGCGCCTCCGCCGATCTCGAACTTGGCTACACACTGGCCGATGGCGTCGAATATGTGCGCGCGGGGGTCGAGGCCGGGCTCGACATCGACGCCTTCGCTCCAAGACTGTCGTTCTTTTTCGCCATTGGCATGAATTTCTTCATGGAGGTCGCCAAGCTGCGCGCGGCCCGGCTGCTTTGGGCGCGGCTGATGAAGGATCTCGGCGCGAAATCGGAAAAGAGTCTGACGTTGCGCACCCATTGCCAGACGTCCGGCTGGTCGCTGACCGCGCAGGACGTCTACGTCAACGCGATCCGAACGAGCATCGAGGCGATGGCCGCGACGCAGGGCCACACGCAATCGCTCCACACCAACGCGCTCGACGAAGCCCTGGCGCTGCCGACCGACTTTTCCGCTCGCATCGCGCGCAACACGCAGATCGTGTTGCAGCAGGAGAGCGGCACGACGCGCATCATCGATCCCTGGGGCGGCTCCTATTATGTCGAGCGGCTGACGGCCGAACTCGCGAAACGCGCCTGGACGCATATTGAAGAGATCGAGAAGCTCGGAGGCATGGCCAAGGCCATCGCGCTTGGCGTGCCCAAGCAGCGCATCGAAGAGGCGGCGGCGAAAACGCAGGCGCGCATCGACACGGGCAAGCAGGTGGTGGTCGGCGTCAATAAGTTTCAGCCGCTCGACGACGTGGCGCCCGACGTACTCAAGATCGATAATTCCGCCGTGCGCGCCGCGCAGCTGGAGAAGCTGAAACGCTTGCGCGCCGAACGCGACGAAACGAAGACGCAAGCCTCGCTCGACGCGTTGACGGAAGGCGCGAAATCGGGCGCGAACTTACTCGACCTCGCGGTGAAAGCGGCGCGGGCGAAGGCGAGCGTCGGCGAGATTTCATTCGCGCTGGAAAAGGTCTTCACCCGCCATCAGCCAAAGGCCAATGTGATCTCCGGCATCTATGCGCGAGAGGCGGGCGCGGACGCGCCGGCCGTTAACCGCGTCAAGGGCATGACCAAGGCCTTCGAGGAAAACGAGAAGCGCAAGCCGCGCATTCTCGTCGCCAAGATGGGCCAGGACGGCCACGACCGCGGCCAGAAGGTCATCGCCTCCGCCTTCTCGGATCTCGGCTTCGACGTCGTGATCGGCGACCTGTTCGCGACGCCGGAGGAAGTCGCGAAAAAGGCGGCCGAGGAGAACGTCCACGTCGTCGGCGTCTCGACGATGACGGCGGGTCACCTCACGCTGACGCCCGAATTGCGCGACGCCTTGAAGCAAGCCGGCCGCGAGGACATCATGATGGTGGTGGGCGGCGTAATCCCCAAGCAGGATTTCCAGGCACTCTACGACGCGGGCGCCAGCGCCATTTTCCCGCCCGGAACCAATATTCCGCAAGCCGCGGAGGATTTGCTGCACGAGTTGAACATTCGCCTCGGCTATGCGCAGCGCGAGGCGAAGCCGGCGCGGGCGGCGAGCTGACGCCAAAGAGTTCGAGGTTCGCGAATTCTCGAGCCGCGAGACGCCGGCCGAAAGCAAAAACGCCTTCTCCGCGGCGGTCCCGAGGAGAAGGCGAACGGGCGAAAACCCTTTATGGTCTTAACGGGCCGGCGCGCATTCCCAACGCGTCACATGGCTGCTCACGCCATAGCCCTCGTCGGTCGCCACTTCCACTTCCCGGCATGACGCCCTGGAGGCGACATCGCCATGCGACGTCTGCTGCTGGGACGAGGCGTCAATCGTTCTCGTCGCATCCGCCTGCGTTGACGCCAATGACGAGTCGAGCGCGCGCACGGAAAAATCGCCGATAGAAAGCACAAGAATCGTCGTCAAGGCGAAAAAAACATTCTTCATGAGCGAATGACTCGCAATTAGGGTGAAACTCAAAGGGACGGCGCCGCATTCACTGGACGCGTCGCTTCCGACGGCGACGACGAATTGTAGTTGATAAGACGTGACCTTCACAAGAAAAATTTGTCGCGAATACCCCGAAAAACCGCCTCTAGGATGGCAATCCGATAGCGAATACCAAAAACGTCATCGGCCCAATGAGATAAAGCATGCATCCGCCGGACGACCAATATATGGGCTTTCGCGCCGCCCGCGGCCAGGAGAACTTTTGGAGGCCATTGGTCGCGTCGAAGCGGTCCGGCGTGTGGCTTTCACATCGGTTTCGAGGCGAGTTCCGAAACGCTCTCGCGCCGGGGCATGGCGCGATCCCGCCTTCCATTCGGAAGCGACTCTTTTCCCGTGGCGGATGGTTCGCGTTCGTCCCTACCGATAACCCTCGCCAACAGACGCCTGAACATTCCGCGCGCGCCGCGCGTCGCGAACACGTGATCCGCGCCCTGAACCATCTCTATCTCCAAACCCTTGGGCAGGCTGGCCATATTGGCCGCGGCCATGTGTTCGGCGAAGATTTCCCGCGCGGAATCCGAGGCGCCGAGAACGAGAAGAGTCTGGCAACCGCGCTCGCCCAGCGCCGACAATTCGATTTCGAGGCGGCTTCTTGGAATAGAAAGCCTCGGGAATCGCGACGTCAGCGCCTTTTTGCCTCGCGCGGCTATTTCGCCAAGGATCGACAGCAAGGCGCCAAGGTCCACCTGCCCTTCGACGACGCGTCGCCACGCGTCGACGCTGAGCGCCTTCGCGAGATAGGTGGAAGTGGAGCTGAACGTGCCCTGTCGGGCGTCCGCGAGCTGTTCGCTCGAAAGAGGAAGCCAGAATTGCGGATTGACGAGCAAAAGCCGCTTGATGCGAACGTCCTTCAAGGCGGCGCGGAACGCGAGAAACGCGCCGCTGCAGACGCCGGCCGCGCTAATGTCGCCAAACCCCGCGGCCTCCAACGCATCAATGGCCCGCGAAACATCCGCGGCGCGCTCTTCGTGATGAATGACGGCGAGCGGCCCTTCCGGCAGCCAATCCGAATCGCCGATCCCTAAGCAATCCATCCGCAAGGTCGCATGGCCCTCTCCCGCGAGCAAACGGGCATGTTCGACCATGGTGCGTCCGGAGCCGATGTGATGATTGGCGCCCGTGTTCAGCAATATCATGGCCGAGCGTCCGCGCGCTTTTGTCTTGGTTCTCGGACGGCAAAGGACGCCAACCAGCCTGTCCGCCTCCCCAAAGCGCAGGACGGATTCCACGAAGTGTTCCGTTTCGATCCGACGCGTGGCGACGATCGCGCGGGCTTGTCCCTCCCGGGCTCCCTCTCGCGCCCAGTCGACGATGGATTGGATATCCTCCAGCGGAGCGGGCGTTGGAATGCTCGACGGGCGCCACGCGCCCACCTCGGATAATTGCGAGCGCACGACCGCGCAGCCAAGCGACTTTAGCTTTTCCGCGAATGCGTCGTAGCGACCAGAGCCGGGTTCCCCGACGATCAAAATCCGCCGCGCGGGCGGTCGCGCGACCGACTGGAGATCGATCTTCATGATCGCGTCGATGGCGTCGCGATCGAACTCGAAGCCTTCGATCGAAATGCGGTCGGCGCTGAAGTCCTCGATGGTGTTGGCGCCGCCCCGCGCGGCGATGACCTTCGCCAGCGCTTTTTGTTCGAGCAAGAACGACTTCCCGCGAAGGACCGGCGTAACGAGCGCGAGGCTGTCAACGGCGTTGTCCGCGAGCGCCGCCTCCAGCGCGAAGGCCGCTCCGAGCCTCAGCCCGATCAGCGCGACTTCGCTCACGCCGGTGTGTTCCCGCAGGAATTCCGCCGCTTGGCGAATCGACGAGATCGAGGCTTCGGTCGCGCCGGGGCCGCCGCCGTCGCCGAGCGAATCGCCGCAACCGGGATAGTCGAAGCGGAGCGTCGGCGCCCCTCCGGCGACGAGACGATCCGCAAGTACGCGCCAACTCTGGTGGGTTCCGAGCGCCTCATAGCCCGAAGCCGCGCAAAGCACGACGCCGCGGCCGCCGCCGGCCGCCTGGTGCAGCCATCCAAAACAGCCCCCAAAAGCGACGGGCGTCATGCTGATCAAAGTGTCCTCCATCAAAACTCGACACCCGGAAGCGCCGCGGCCCATTCAAATAGCGCGACCTTGAACCGAGGCGGCTCGGCCGTCCCAATTTGAGACAGCGGCCTCACTCTTCGAAACCTGTAGGAAAAATCGTGCCGGCGAGGCCGCGACCGCGTTAAGACCCGCGCCGGGAAAACCGCCAATCCGGCCGCGCGGCTTTGATCAGCATCACTTCCGCGAGCGACTGCGGCGTGATGAGACCCTTGAAGACGCCATCCGCGCCGACGACGCCGACCGCCGAGGCTTCGCCGAGCTTCTCCATCGCCTTGTCGAGCGTTTCGGCTGGATCGACTGTCGCGATCTCGCCATGGGCGAAGGGCGCGACCCGCGCGCCGGCTTCGCCGGTTTTGATCGCCTCCACAATATCGGACCGGGACATCACGCCCAAAAACGTTCCGGAACCGTCGACGAACGGAAAGCTTTCCTGCGACGTGGCGAGGAGAATGTCGGCCGCTTCCCCGATGGTGGCATCGTGGCCGATCGTCGCCATGCGCGTCTCCATGGCGTCGGCCACCTTAATGTGGCGCGTCGCCTCCGACACAAAGCTCATTTGCGCCTCGCCTGTCGCGGCGAAAAAGACAAAAAAGGCGATGAACACCAGCATCGGATTGCCAAACAGGCCGACGAAGCCGAGCACCAAGGCGAAAGCCTGACCTATCAGCGCGGCGATGCGCGTCGCGCGCTCCTGCCCGAGCCACATCGCCAGGGCCGCGCGCAGCACCCTGCCCCCGTCCATCGGAAAAGCAGGAACCAAATTGAACAGGCCGAGAAAGAGATTGGCGGCCGCGAGCCGCTCGATCGCGCCGATCGCGGGGTCGTCGAGATGGGTGATCGAGCTCGGCGCGATCGCGCCGACGCCCAGCAGCAGCGCCGCCGCGATCACGAAATTCACGGCGGGGCCAGCGAGCGCGATCAGCAGCTCTTGATAGGGCTTGTCCGGCATTTTGTTGAGGTCGGCGACGCCGCCGATCGGCAGGAGGGTGACCTCCTTCGAGACGATGCCGAACCGCCGCGCGACGAGGATATGGCCGAATTCATGCAGCACGACGCAGACGAAAATCGCCACGATGAACAGCACGCTGTCGCGCGCGGCGATGGCTCCGCCGTGTTGATAGGCGGAAAATCCAATCCAGGCCAGAAGCAGCAGGAAGGTGAGGTGAACGCGGACCGCCGTCCCGCCGAAACGGCCAATTGTGATGGACCAACCCATGACGAACCGCCATTGCTCGGACGAACGATATGTAGAACCCGACTCTCGCTTATTTCAACGTCCTCGGCAACGCCGACACCTCACGGGCCGAGTCCAGGAACGCCGCGCGGAGCAGGCGCCACAGACATTGTTTCGCCACGATCGATAATCTAAGGTGGTGCAAGCTCCCTCGGATTCGCCTGCGGATTGGAACATTTGTCCTCAATGGCCGCCTGGTTCGTTCACAAGATGCGTCTTGCGGGCGCGATCGCCACGATCGCGCTCTACGCATTTTGCGCGACCCAGACCCCGGCGACGGCCTCAACGATTCATTGTTCTTCGCACCCGTGTCACGAGATCGTCCAATCGGACGCCGACGGCTCAAGCAGCCATCACTTCCATGACGGCGCGGCCCCGACAGGCGGCATGGCGAAAGCGGACCTTGGCGGTGAAGGAAAGGCCAAAAGTCACGCCGATCCCGGCTGCCAGTTCTCCTGTTCCGCTGGCCTATCCCCGGACGCCGCTCCCGTGATGGCGCGGACGTCGGAAGTTTCCGTCGCATTCGGAGCGCTGGCTCGCGACCCCGATAGCCGCTCGCCCGAACGGCTCGTCCGACCGCCCAGAATCCCTTTCGTATAATGACTCCACGCGCATCGGCGACTTCGCCGCGCGCATAAGATCATTCCATGCGTCGAGGGACTTCATGTCTTCGCATCATCAAGCTCGCGCGACCTTTTTCACGGGATCGCGGCTGGCTCCAGGCGTCAACCTGATAATCTTCGTTTCGCTCGCCATCGTCTTGTGCGCCGCTCGACCGGCGGCCCCCTTCGCGGGCGTCGATGCCGCTGGCGGGGCGTCGGAGTCGGCGCGATGACGTCTGCGCCTCCATGCGCGCTCGGACGCCAATGGGCATCTCGCGTGACGCTACCGCTCGCGCTAGCCCTTGTCGCCGCGCTTCTATCGGCCTGTGCTTCCTTCTCGCCGGACGGAGGCGTCGACCTCGCCGCCGATGTGGCGAGGCGAGAACTGGGGCAGGACGCCGTGGCGATTCGAACGCCCGAGGATGCGGCGGCCGCGAAGGAACGCGTCGGGCGTTTGCTGAAGCGGCCGCTGAACGCCAATGGCGCGGTGGAAGTCGCCCTGCGCTCGAATCGGGGTCTGCAAGCGGCCTATAACCGGCTCGGGATCGCGGAAGCGATCATGGTGCGGGAGAGCCTTCCGCCCAATCCCAACATTTCCCTCGGCGGGGTCGCGGGCCCGCTGTCATCGGAAATCGAGGGCACCATCGCCGCCGACATCCTCGCCTTGGCGACCCTGCCGGCGCGCGCCGACATCGCCGCCGACCGCTTCGAGGCGGCGCGACTGGAGGCGGCCGAAGCGACCTTGAGCGTCGCGACGCAGGCGCGTCGGGCGTACTACCGGGCCGTCGGCGCGCGCGAACTGGTCCGTGTCATGGAACAGGCGGAAGCGGCGGCGGCGACCGCGGCGAAACTCTCCCGCGAACTCGGCGAAACCGGCGCGATGCCCAAGCTCGATCAGGCCCGTGACCAGCTTTTCCATGCCGAGATGGCCGCCAAGCTCGCGAGCGCCCGCCAAAGCGCGTCCAGCGAGCGCGAGCGGCTTGTCCGCGCGCTGGGCCTTTGGGGAGCCGATCTTTCTTTCGTCCTGCCGGACGCGCTGCCGAACCCGCCGGCGCATATTCGCGACATGCCCAAGGTCGAACAGGAGGCGGTCGAACGCCGCATCGATCTCCAAATCGCGCGAAAGAAACTCGACGCGCTCGCCAAGTCCCTCGGACTCGCCCAGTCGACGCGATATGTCGATCTTTTCCAGCTATCGGGACAGGGTTTGATCACGCGGGAAAACGTCAATGGCGACAAGGTCACGTTCAACACCGCCGGCGCCGGCGGGGCGATCGAAATTCCGATCTTCGACCTTGGCGAAACGCGCGTGCGCGAATCCGAGCAGCGCTGGCTCGAGGCTGTAAATCTTCTGGCCCAGAAGGCCGTCGAGGTTCGATCGGAGGCGCGCGAAGCCTATCTCGCCTACCGCGCGACTCACGACATCGCCCGCCATCATCAGCGCGAAATCATGCCGTTGCACGCCATCATCAGCGACGAAACCCTGCGGCGCTACAACACGATGATCGTCGACGTGTTCGCCCTGCTCGAGGACGCGCGGCGCCGCGTCCTCGCGAACGGCGCGGCGGTCGAGGCCAAGCAGGATTTCTGGCTCGCCGACATCGATCTGCGGGCCGCCGTCGCGGGAGGAGGCGTGGCGCGCTCAAGGGACGACAAGCCTTCATCCCCATCGATCGCCGAAACCGGAGCCGAACGACCATGATGTCGAGAAGAAGCGTGATCAAATCAGTCGCGGCTTTCGCGAGCCTCGCCTCGGTGGGCGGACGCGTTGAGGCGGCGGCCATTCCCGAGGCGCCGCGCATGACGTCAGCCGCGACACAACCGCCGACGTTCCCATCGAGCGGCCCGGCGTACCAGCCCGTCGTGACGCTAAACGGCTGGTCGCTGCCGTGGCGCATGAACGACGGCTGGAAGGAATTCCACCTCGTCGCCGAGCCCGTCACGCGCGAAATGGCGCCCGGCATGACGGCGCGTCTTTGGGGCTATAACGGAACCTCGCCCGGTCCGACGATCGAGACAGTGGAAGGCGACAAGGTTCGCGTCTTCGTCACCAACAAATTGCCCGAACATACGGCCGTCCACTGGCATGGAATCCTGCTGCCCGCCGGCATGGACGGCGTCGGCGGCGTCACGCAGCCGCATATTCCGCCGAACAAGACCTTCGTCTATGAATTCGAGACGAAGGAAAGCGGCAGCTTCATGTATCACCCGCATTCCGACGAGATGACGCAGATGGCCATGGGCATGATGGGCATGTTCGTCGTGCATCCGCGCGACCAGAAATTCATGCGCGTCGACCGCGACTTCGTGTTCCTGATGAGCGCCTTTCGCATCGACCCCGGCGCCTCTCTCCCTCAAGTCGCCGAAATGACCGACTTCAACATCTGGACATGGAACAGCCGGGTTTTTCCCGGCATCGACCCCATGCCGGCGCGGCGCGGCGACCGCGTTCGGCTGCGCATCGCCAATCTGTCAATGACCAACCATCCGGTCCACATGCATGGCCATCATTTCTCCGTGACCGGAACGGACGGCGGCTGGATTCCCGAGGCGGCGCGTTGGCCGGAGGCGACGACCGACGTGCCCGTCGGCGTGATCCGCGCGATTGAATTCGTCGCCGACAACCCCGGCGACTGGCCGATCCATTGCCACAAGTCGCATCACACGATGAACGCCATGGGCCACGCCAACCGCAACTTCATCGGCGCCAGCCAGAAACGCGATCTCGTCAAGGCGATCGGCAAGCTCGCGCCGGGATATATGCCGATGGGCGATGCCGGCATGGCCGACATGGGGGAAATGGCGATGCCCGGTCCCGCCAACACGCTGCCGATGATGTCGGGCGAGGGTCAGTTCGGTCCCGCGGAGATGGGCGGCATGTTCGCGCTGATCAAGGTGAGGGAAGATCTCGCGGCCAATGATTACCGCGATCCCGGTCAATACCAGCACCCCGCGGGCACCGTCGCGCACGAGGTTGGGACGGAAGGCGCCAATACGCCAGAGAAAGGCGGAGCGGCCGACGCGATGTCGCCGGCGGCTGGTTCAGCGGGCGGCGCGCATATGCATCATCATTGATATCCCATCACACATCCAAATTCGCCACGCTCAGCGCGTTCTCCTGAATGAACTCCCGGCGCGGCTCCACGACGTCGCCCATCAGCTTGACGAAAATGTCGTCGGCCTCGACCGCCTCCTTGACCCGGACCTGCAACAGCGAGCGCGCCTCGCGGTCGAGCGTCGTCTCCCAAAGCTGTTCGGCGTTCATCTCGCCGAGGCCTTTGTAGCGCTGGATCGTCAGGCCCTTGCGGCCTTGGGTGTTCATCGCTTCATAGAGCGCGGTCGGACCCGACACCGCCGCTTCGTCTCCCCGCCGCAGCAAGAACGCCTGGCCGGCGAAGATCTCGCGCAGGTCGTGCGCGCGTTCGGTCAATTTGCGGGCTTCGCTGGACGCCAGCAGCGCGGCGTCGAGCAGCGCCACATGCTCCACGCCGCGCAGCGTGCGGCGGAAGATATAGCCGTTTTCGCGCGGCGCGCCGCGCCAGCCGCGCTCCGTCTCTTCCGCCACCGCGTCGAGCCGCCGGGCCACTTCGTCGGCGAGCTTTTGGGCCTCGTCGGCGTCGGCGGGAAGCGGCTGCAAAGCGCCTGCGATCGCCGCCTGTTCGACGACCCTGTTGTCGTAGCGCGAGTGCAGGCTGAGCAGGACATGGCGAAAGCCGCGCGCGTCCTCGAGCAGGCGGCGCAGGTCGCCGCCGGCGCGATCTTCTCCCGAAGCGCTCCGCAGCACCGCGCCGTCGAGCAGCGCGTCGATCAGATAATCCTCCAGCGCGCGCTCGTCCTTGAGATATTGCGTCGATTTACCCTTCGTCACCTTGTAGAGCGGCGCCTGCGCGATGAAGACATGACCGCGCTCGATCAGTTCCGGCATCTGCCGATAGAAGAACGTCAGGATCAGCGTTCTGATATGCGCGCCGTCGACGTCGGCGTCGGTCATGATGATGATCTTGTGATAGCGCAGCTTCTCGATATTGAACTCGTCGCGGCCGATGCCGGCGCCGAGCGCGGTGATCAGCGTGCCGATCTGTTCGGAGGCCAGCATTTTGTCGAAGCGCGCGCGCTCGACATTGAGGATTTTGCCGCGCAAGGGCAGCACCGCCTGGAACTCGCGATTGCGGCCCTGCTTGGCCGTGCCGCCGGCGGAATCGCCCTCGACGATGAATAATTCCGATTTGGCCGGATCGCGCTCCTGGCAATCGGCGAGCTTGCCCGGCAGATTGGCCACGTCGAGCGCGCCCTTGCGCCGCGTGAGATCGCGCGCCTTGCGCGCCGCCTCGCGCGCCGCCGCCGCCTCGATCACCTTGGAGACGACGGTCTTGGCGTCGGCGGGATGCTCTTCCAGCCATTGTCCCAGCGCTTCGTTGACGATGCTTTCGACCGCCGGACGCACCTCCGAGGAGACGAGCTTGTCCTTCGTCTGCGAGGAGAACTTGGGATCGGGCACCTTCACCGAGACGACGCAGGTGAGGCCCTCGCGGCAGTCGTCGCCGGTCAGATCAACCTTCTCGCGCTTGGCGAGGCCGGAGCTTTCCGCGTAACCGGTGATCTGGCGCGTCAGCGCCGCGCGAAAACCAGCGAGATGCGTGCCGCCGTCGCGCTGCGGGATATTGTTGGTGAAGACCAGCACGTTCTCGTGATAGCTGTCGTTCCACCAAAGCGCCACTTCGACCGCGATCTGGTCGCGCTTGCCGTTCACCATGATCGGCGCGGACAGCAGCGGAGTCTTGACGCGGTCGAGGAAGCGCACGAAGGCTTCCAGCCCGCCCTCGTAATAAAGATCGTCCTGCTTGATTTCCGCGTGGCGCGCGTCGGTCAGCACGATATGCACGCCGGAATTGAGAAAGGCCAGTTCACGCAAACGATGCTCGATCGTCGCGTAATCGAACTCGACCATGGTGAAGGTGGCGGTGGACGGCAGGAAGGTGACTTCCGTCCCGCGCTTGGGCTTGCCGTTTTCGATCGGCGCCGGGCCGGTGACGACGAGCGGGCTCACCGCGTCGCCATTGGCGAACTCCATGTAATGCTCTTTGCCGTCGCGCCAGATGCGTAGCTTCAGCCAGACCGACAGCGCGTTGACGACGGAGACGCCGACGCCGTGTAGGCCGCCGGAAACCTTGTAGGAATTCTGGTCGAACTTTCCGCCGGCGTGCAGCTGGGTCATGATGACCTGCGCCGCCGAAACGCCTTCCTCGTCATGGATGCCGGTGGGGATGCCGCGGCCATTGTCGGTGACGGTGCAGGAGCCGTCGGCGTTCAGAGTCGCGGTGACAAGCGTCGCGTGGCCCGCGAGCGCCTCGTCGATGGCGTTGTCGACGACCTCATAGACCATGTGGTGCAGGCCGGTACCGTCATCGGTGTCGCCGATATACATGCCCGGACGCTTGCGCACCGCGTCGAGACCGCGCAAAACCTTGATTGAGCCGGCGCCATATTCTTCTATATCATTGTTATTATTGTCTATATCGGTCATTTTGGGGTTCCGCATCGGGCCGCGCCAGCCCTTGATTCGATTTGGCTCATTCTACGCCATGACGCGGGGCGATGTTGAAGTTTTGTGACGCCGTGCGCCATCTTACCGCAGCGCCTCCTCCAACGCCTCCAGAAACGCCTCGCCATAGCGGGCGATCTTGCGCTCGCCGACGCCATGAACACGGCGCAAGTCCTCCAGCGTCGCGGGGCGTCTTTCGGCCATGTCGATCAGCGTGCGGTCGGCGAAGATCATGAAGGCCGGCACGTTTTCCGCTCGGGCGAGGTCGCGCCGCTTGCGTTTTAGCGCGGCCAGCAGGCCGTCCTCCACCGCGTCGAGGGCGGGCGCGTCGCGCGAAACCCTGGGCTCGCGCGGCTTTATGGGGTCGTCGCGCAGCGCGACTTTTTCGCGACCAAAGAGAATTTCCTCGCCCTTTGGCGTCAGCGCGAAGCCGCCGTGTTCGGCGCTCGCGCTTTCTAGCGCCCCCACGGCGAAAAGCTGGCGAATGATCGAGCTCCACACTGTTTTGGAATGTTCTTTCCCGGCGCCAAAGGTCTTGATCGAATCATGGCCGTTGCGCGCTATCGTTTCCGAGGCCGCGCCCGTCAAAATATCGGCGAGATAGGCAGCGCCGAAGCGCTGACCGGTGCGCGCCGCCGCCGACAGAACCTTTTGCGCCTCGACCGTTCCGTCGCGCACGGCGACCTTGCCGAGGCAAACATCGCAGCGTCCGCAAGCCGGGCTCTCCTCGTCGAAATAAGCGAGCAGCGTCTGGCGCCGGCAACTTGGCGCCTCGCACAGCGTCGCCAGCGCCGAAAAGCGCGCATGTTCGACGCGGCGGCGTTCTTCCGGCAGTTCTTTCTGGTCGATCTGGCGGCGGCGAAAGGCCATGTCGTCCAGACCATACAGCGTCAAAGTGTCGGCCGGGAGGCCGTCGCGCCCGGCGCGGCCGATTTCCTGGTAATAGGACTCGACCGACGACGGCATGTCGGCGTGCGCGACAAAGCGCACGTCCGGTTTGTTGACGCCCATTCCAAACGCGATTGTCGCCGCGGCGACGACGCCGTCCTCGCGCAAGAACCGATCCTGATTTCGCGCGCGGACCGCGTGGTCGAGACCGGCGTGATAGGCTATGGCGTCGTGGCCCTCCGAAACGAAGAAAGCGGCGAGTTGCTCGGTCGCCTTGCGCGAGCCGCAGTAGACGATGCCGCTGTCGCCTTTGTGCCGCGCCAGAAATCGCGACAACTGCTTGCGCGGCTGCTCCTTCACCGCGAAGTTCAACTCGATGTTCGGGCGGTCGAAGCTGTGCAGGAAGACCCGGGGCTCCTTGTCGAAAAGCCGGCGGACGATGTCGGCGCGCGTCGCCTTGTCCGCCGTCGCGGTGAAGGCGATCACCTGCGCGCCGCCAAGCAATCGCGCGGCGCGGCCTAGCTCACGATACTCCGGGCGAAAATCATGTCCCCATTCGGAGATGCAGTGCGCTTCGTCGATGGCGAGACGGGCGAGGCGAGCGCCGCGCAACTCGTCGATCAAGCCCTCCATCAGCAGCCGTTCCGGAGAAACGAACAGCAACCTCAATTCGCCCGCGCGCAAGGCTCGTCGCGCCTGCGCGTTCTCGGCGGCGTCGTTCTGCGAATTCAGCGTCATCGCCGCCACGCCCAGCAGCCGCATCTGTTGCACCTGGTCCCGCATCAGGGCGATCAGCGGCGAAACGACCACCGTGAGACGCTCGTCGAGAATGGCGGGCAATTGGTAGCAAATGGATTTGCCGCTGCCGGTCGGCATGACGGCCAGCACCGGCTCGCCCGCCAGCACGGCGGCGATGATTTCCGCCTGGCCAGGCCGGAAATCATCGTAGCCGAACACGGATTTCAGCCTTGCGCGGGCGTCTTGGGGGAGGTCTGGCATGGCGCGTCGTTTACGGCGGGCGTTCGATCGAACGCCCTTATGAGCGCTGCCTAGCATGGCGGCGCGAGCTTGTCTTCGATCGCGGCGATGTCGGCTTTAGGCCAAAGCCGCCCGCGCGCCTGTCTGGAAAGCTTCTTTAGCCCAACTTTACTGGGCGAAAGCGGCGTGGCGCGATAAATGCTGCTCGAACGCGGGAGTCCGCGTCAGGCGGCGAGGGCGCGGCAATGGGCGCGCGCATTCACGCATAAGTGTGTCGCCAACTTCGGTTTGAAAGAGCGCCGACGCGCGCGAACGGTCCGAACAGACGACGATCTCCCGGCGACGATTTCAAAGCCAACCCAATCCATCGGCCGGCAAAGTCCCAGGATGCCTTGGGAATTGGCGGAAACCAGAGAGTTTACAATGACCGCCATCGAATCTACCGCCTTCGGCCGCCTCGAATCCGAAGGTCGCCTGCTTAAACCCGCCCATAAGGCTCCGACGAAACAAGCGGGGCGTTTTGGGTTTCGCGGCGAAATCGCCGTTTCGCTCGACCCGCCGGTGAATCTCGAGGCGGCCTTCGCCTCGGCACGGGACGGAGAGACGACCTTGTCCTTTCTCGCCGGATCGCTCGGGTCATACAAGCAGCTTCCAGCGCTGGTCGAAATGCTCGGCGATAGCGCCGGGCCGGGCGGAAAATACTTCATCTACGTCAGTGACCTCGATCGCGCCTCGCGCTATCAGATCGGCTTCAACGACGTGTCGCTCTATGTGCTGCCGATCGACGATACGTCCGTCTATAATGAGTTGATCGACTTTCTCTACCTCGACAAGACGAAAATGAAGAAATTCGACACCGCCGAGAAGATCGACGTGATCGCCGACGGCGCGGAAAAATATGATCAAGCCTATGAGGTCATCAGTTACGAGGAAGGCTTGAAGCGGCTTGGACTCTAGGCGCGGGCGCCTCTTGTCCGACATGCCCGCGGGCTGAAAGGAAACAATAAAGGGCGCGCGGATCGCGGCGATTCATGGTAGCAGGCGGCGTTTCATTCGCGCTCGGGCTCGCGAGGCCGATGACGAGCGCGCGAACTCGGAAGAATTCGCGAAATGCCCGTCAAGCAAACACCTCTCTCGCTACCCGATCGGTTGCGCGGTTGGCGCGACCGGCTGATCGCCGATCCGCGTTTCCAGCGCTGGAGCCTTGGCAATCCGCTGACGCGCTGGATCGCGCGGCGGAGCAGCCGGGCCATGCTCGATCTCTGCGCCGGCTTCGTCTATTCGCAAGTTCTGTTCGCCTGCGTGCAATTGCGGTTGTTCGAATTGCTCAAGGACGGGCCGCTGACGATAAGCGACCTCGCCGCGAAAACGGCGCTGTCCGAGGATGCGGCGCGGCGGCTGCTCGACGCGGCGTCCTCGCTGGGATTGGCGCAGCGGCGTGGAGAAGGCCGTTACGGGCTCGGCCGGCTCGGAGCGGCGCTGCTGGGAAGCCCGGAGGCGCTGGCGCTGATCGAACATCAGCCCATGCTCTACGCCGATCTGCGTGACCCCGTGGCGCTGCTGCGCGGCGGGGAAGAGACCGCGCTCGCGCGCTACTGGCCCTATTCGGCGGCGGAGCGGCCAAGCGCTCTGAGCGCGGGGGAAGTCGGCCCCTATAGCGCGCTGATGGCGGCCTCGCAGCCGATGGTGGCGCGCGAGGCGCTCGCCGTCTACAAAATCGAAAAACATCGGCGACTGCTCGATGTCGGCGGCGGCGAAGGCGTTTTCCTGGCCGAGGCCGCGGCGAGGGCGCCGGCGCTGGAGCTTGAACTGTTCGAACTGCCGGCGGTCGCGGAGCGGGCTCGCATGCGTCTCGAAGCGGCGGGACTGGCGGGCCGCGCGCGGATTTTTGGCGGGGATTTCCTCAAGGACCCGCTGCCGCAAGGCGCCGATGTCATATCGCTGGTCCGGATCGTTCACGATCACGACGACGCCAGCGCCCTCGCCCTGCTACGCAATGCGCGGCGCGCCTTGCCGTTGGGCGGGACGCTGCTGATCATCGAGGCGGTTTCCGGCGAAAAGGGAGTGGAACCGCTCGACGCCTATTACGGCTTTTACACTCTGGCGATGGGTCGCGGCGAGCCGCGAACCTTCGAGGAGATCGGCGCGCTGCTGGAAGCCGCGGGGTTTTCGCGGTCAAAGCGGCTGCGCACGCGCTTGCCCGTGGTCGCGAGCGTGATCGTCGCGACGGCAGGTTAGCAGGCGATATTCGCGGCCGAAGGGTGGAGTGGATCAGTTTGAATTTCTGTCGAGCGCGAGGAGGAGACTTTCGGGACAGTCGAGATCCTGATTTGATGCTTCATTCTCAGCTCATTTGGCGGCTTCCCCTAAGCAACCCAATTTCGCTATATCTTCGACCGTTAAATGACAGACCAGGGCGTCAAAGTCGGGCGCGCTATGCCAATCCTGAGCCACTCCATGAGTAGCGTGCTTTACTGTATGAATAATTGAGTTGCTGAACATATAAACATTGTGTATCACACGCTTTTCTGTCGTAATTATGCCCCGCTCTCCGATTATTCGCAGTCTCATACGCCCATTACATTGGTCTACAAAAGCAATTTGTCCAGTCTCAACGATATATGTCTCATGAACTAAATTGTGATAATGGCTTCGCTGCCAGCCTCCAACCGAAGAGGCCTCCGTTCTAATGTATGCGGTCCCGTCCTTGAACTTAAATCGGCAGCGAACCTCACCATTTTCCATTCTTTCATGCTCGGCATAAACACCATTATTGCGAGCATCTTCATCATTGATTGCTGTTCTTACCATAGCCAAGGCCTATTGGTTCAGATAACACGTACGCGTTCACATATTATATTATTCGAAATTGCCAGTCCAATCATCCGGCTAGAGCCAATTATGGGGTGAGCATCAGTTTTTGTGCTAGTCACCGTTATGAGCGCTTGCCAGAATTCACAAGTCGCCGCAAAGGCTTCGAGCCTTTTTAAGACCTCTAAGTGGTCAAGTAGTAGGTGCACACTAGCAGTGCCAACCCCATGCGCTCCTGAAAATATTGTTACCGTATTTTCAAAATCCATGAACGGCTTGCGTTTGGTTTGTTTCCAGTTAGGCAGCCTGCTCACCAAAAGGTGATCCTGATCTCTATCAGTCTTAAAAATGGTACGTCAATGTCTTATTGACTAGTCTTGGCGCTTAGCCTTGTGGCCTACCTTTACAGCATCGAGATCAAATTCAAACTGCAAACATAGATGTGGAGAGCCGCTCCTCCGCATTCCTAGATATTTATGATCCTCATTGATGTACCTATATTCTAAGAATTCACGAGTACGCTCATTAGAGCAGTTTCCTGCTAATGCTGGTTCGTCTACTCAATGCCCCCTCCATGTAGCCGGTCGGAGGAAATATGAGTTGTGTTGGTTCTTACGACAAGGGGGAGAGCACTTCGAAACTGGGGCAACGCCGACGGTTGTGTTGAATTCAATCGCTGCTTGCGACCGACTGAACCGCACTGGGTCATGGCCGGAAATTCAAACTGCACCGCTAGCCGCCGATGCCTCCAGTTGCGAAAAGGCGCGACGCCTGATATTGAAAGCCTGCCGCGATCCAAGAGTTAACACGCGGGAGACCAGAAGGGCTTTTTTCGCTTCGATGGTTTCGACCATAGCCTTAGTCTTTCGACCCTCGGGCCGCGCCGGCCAGTTCGTTTGAACTTTCGTTTCTCCACACGCCAGTCGGTTTGACGCGGCGCGGTCGAGAAACGTCCGAGAGCCGGGAGCTCCCTTTAACGCCAACCCCGCCGGCGCCGCTCCTTAGATGGAGCCCCCCAGGAGAAACAATGGCATCCGCAAACACACAGCGCGCGCCGACGCGCGACGATTTCGCCGCTCTGCTCGATGAAAGCTACGGCGGCTCCGACGCTTTCGAAGGTTCCGTCATCAAGGGCCGCGTCGTCGCGATTGAAAAAGACGTGGCCGTCATCGACATCGGCCTCAAGACCGAAGGACGCGTGGCGCTCAAGGAATTCACCGGCTTTGGCCGCGACCCGGCGCCGGTCGTCGGCGACGAGGTCGAGGTCTATCTCGAGCGCATCGAAAACGCGCTCGGCGAAGCCGTCATCTCGCGCGACAAGGCGCGGCGCGAGGAGAGCTGGGTCAAGCTCGAAAAAGCCTTCGAAAACAATGAGAAGGTCGAGGGCGTCATCTTCAACCAGGTCAAGGGCGGGTTCACCGTCGATCTCGACAGCGCCGTGGCCTTCCTGCCGCGCAGCCAGGTCGACATCAGGCCGATTCGCGACGCCGCGCCGCTGATGAACGTGCCGCAGCCCTTCCATATTCTGAAAATGGACCGCCGCCGCGGCAATATCGTCGTGTCGCGCCGCACCGTGCTCGAGGAGAGCCGCGCCGAACAGCGCCACGAGATCGTCGCCAACCTCGAAGAGGGTCAGGTGATCGACGGCGTCGTCAAGAACATCACCGATTACGGCGCCTTCGTTGACCTCGGCGGCATCGACGGCCTGCTGCACGTCACCGACATCGCCTGGCGGCGCGTCAACCACCCCTCCGAGGTGTTGACGATCGGCCAGACCGTGCGCGTGAAGATCATCAAGATCAACCACGAAACCCATCGCATCTCGCTTGGCATGAAGCAGCTGCTCGAGGATCCGTGGCAGGGCATCGAAGCCAAATATCCAATCGGCGCCAAGTTCCACGGCCGCGTGACCAACATCACCGACTACGGCGCCTTCGTTGAACTGGAGCCGGGCATCGAGGGGCTGGTTCACGTCTCCGAAATGTCCTGGACCAAGAAGAACGTCCATCCCGGCAAGATCGTTTCGACCAGCCAGGAAGTCGACGTGCAAGTGCTCGAAGTCGATCCGGTCAAGCGCCGCATTTCGCTGGGCCTCAAGCAGTGCCTGCAGAATCCCTGGGAAGCCTTCGCCGAGAAGCATCCGGTGGGTTCGACCGTCGAAGGCGAGGTCAAGAACAAGACCGAATTCGGTCTGTTCATCGGTCTCGACGGCGACGTGGACGGCATGGTGCATCTCTCCGACCTCGACTGGAATCGTCCGGGCGAACAGGTGATCGAAGAGTTCAAGAAGGGCGACGTGATCAAGGCGCAGGTTCTCGATGTCGACATCGAGAAGGAGCGCATTTCGCTCGGCGTGAAGCAGCTCGCCGGCGACCCGTTCGCTTCGGCCGGCGCCGAAGAGGGCGGCGCGGTGGACCTCAAGAAGGGCGCCGTCGTCACGTCCGAAGTGACCGAGGTGAAGGAAGGCGGCATCGACGTGAAGATCGTCGGCACCGATCTTTCCACCTTCATCAAGCGCGCGGAGCTGGCGCGCGACCGCGCCGATCAGCGTCCCGAGCGCTTCGCCGTCGGCGAAAAGGTCGATGTGCGCGTGACCTTGTTCGACCGCAAGGCGCGCAAGATCGCCGTGTCGATCAAGGCGCTGGAGATGGCCGAAGAGAAGGAGGCCATCGCGCAATATGGGTCCGCCGATTCGGGCGCTTCGCTCGGCGACATTCTCGGCGCCGCCTTGAAGGCGCGCGAAGGGGAAGCGCCGAAAAAGAAAGCCAAGGGCGAGGAATAAGCCTCCCGCCGCTCGGTCCGTTAACGGATCGCGACAATAAGAGAAGCCCGCGCGAACGCCTCGCGCGGGTTTTTCGCGTCGAACCCCGAGAAAATCAGCGTATACGCTTTGTTTACTACGCGCCCAAGTGGTTGCCGGGCGGTAACTTTGTTTTGGAAAATTCGATGCGATAACGATCGCGGTTAACGCCTACTGGCGAGAGCGCTTTTTTTGGAGTGGCGTCATGAGTGTCAGCGGATTCGATCGAGATTACGCGGTTCGCCCCGGCGCGAAGCCGCTTTATGCGCGCCCGACCGGCAATCTCGCCGCCGTGATGATCGGCGTTGTCGCCGTGACGGTGCTTGGCGCCGCGGCTATCTTTGTCAAACCGCAGCCGACAATAGAGGCGAGCGCCGATAACGGCGGGCGAAACGATTCCGGCGACGTCGCGCGAGCGCCGAGCCCAGCCCCCATTGCAAAGCAAAATACCGCCTTCGATCTGACGGCGCCGGAATTCGCCAAGGAGACAAAGGCCTTATCGAGCCGCCGGCTCGAAGGCGGCGACGGGCGCGAAGACAGTTTAACGCTCGGGGAATTCAAGTCCGGCGGCCCTTATCTGCGCCTCGATATCCGCGAGACGCCCGCCGACAAGCGGGGCAATCCCGACTTTTTCCTCGATATGACGCGACATGCGGCTCAGGCCGGGCTCGCCGTCGTCAAGATCAGCCAACTTTCGCCGCTCGCCTCGCGTTTCGGCTCTTTCGAAACGGCTGATATCCGCCTGTCGCAAAAGGCCAGCGGCGAAAGCGCGCCGACCGAGCGGGCCTGTCTCGCGTTGCGGCTGATCGGCGGCAAGCGTTCGGTGGAGATCGCCGGCGTGGCGTGCGGCGCGCCCGCGAAACCGATAGACCGGCGGGCGCTTGGCTGCATTTTGGATCGATTGGATTACCTTCCGAATGGCGAGAACGCCGCGTTCGACCAATTCTTCCTGGCCGCGGAGCAAGAGCACGGCAAGGGTTGCGGCGCCGCCGGCGCGGCTCTTTCGCCCAATGCCGAGAAAAACAGCTGGCTGGACGCGCATTCAATGCCGCCGGCGGTCAAAACAGAATCAGCGCCGCCAAAACACACGAAGCAGGCCCGTTAACTGGCGACACAGTTTGGACGGATCGCCGCGCGGAGCCTATATCGCTTTGCGTGGCGATCCGTTACTGTTCGAGCATGAGTTCGGCCTGAAAGGAGCCTTTGGAAGATGCGCACCCTGCTGAAATATACCGTGGTGCTGAGTTGCCTCGCCGGCTTGGCGTCGATGGACGCCGCCGTCGCGAAACCGCGCCACCCCCATCATCGCGCGGTTTATGCGCATCATGACGCGCTTTACGCGCATTCCCGTCCTCCGCTCGTCGTCGAGCGGCGCAGCTTTCTCGATCCAGGGACTCAGGTTCCCGTCGGTTCGACCAATCAATACGTATGGCAGCCGGCCTATGACTGGGGCAACGACCCCCTAACGACCTACCAGCGCGACAAGTATATGGACGGAATCCTGCATCAGGCGTTCGACCCGCGGCCGCAAAGTCCGTTCGTCCTGCCGCTGCAAGGCGTCGGATTCTAATGGACGCGGCGGCTTCGGCTTTCGCTTGACAGCGGTGGCCGGCTTTTGTAGGGCTATCCATCCGGCGTGGGGCTCCCCGCGCCGGCAAGCACCCGTGGCGGCTCCCGTAGCTCAAACCATCTCCTTGTAATAAGGAGCTTGGCTCCGGCTTTGATCGGTGAGGGGCCTGTCGGCCGAACTTCACGAAGTTTGAACGCTCGTGACGTGGGGCAGAGGAGGGCGCGTTTCCAGCCTTGCGGGTTTTTCGCAAGCGGCTTCGAGAAACGTGGTTCGACGGCGCATCGCGCTTTCCCGTGGGGAAGCCATGCGCGCGTCTGGTCGCCTCTTGAGCGCGCTTGCGCCGGCGTCGGAGAACCGGCGTCACGAACGGTTAAGAGGACTTAAGTGACCAAGCGCGCAGAAGCCAAATATAAAATCGACCGCCGTATGGGCCAGAACATCTGGGGCCGCCCGAAGAGCCCGGTGAACCGGCGCGAATACGGCCCGGGTCAGCACGGCCAGCGCCGCAAGGGCAAGCCGACCGATTTCGGCACCCAGCTCAAGGCCAAACAGAAGCTCAAGGGCTATTACGGCAATATTTCGGAGAAGCAGTTCCGCAAATATTACGCCGAGGCCATCCGCCTCAAGGGCGATTCGAGCGACAATCTGATCGGCTTGTTGGAGCGTCGTCTCGACGCGGTGGTCTATCGCGCCAAATTCGTGCCGACGGTGTTCGCCGCGCGCCAATTCGTCAACCACGGCCATATCCGGGTTAACGGTCGGCGCGTGAACATCCCGTCCTATCTCGTCAAGCCCGGCGATGTGATCGAGATCAAGGAAAGCTCGAAACAGGCGGTGACCGTGCTAGAGGCGGTCGGCCTCGCCGAGCGTGACGTGCCGGAATATTACGAGGTCGATCACTCCAAGATGACCGCGAAGTTGACGCGCGTCCCCCATGCGACCGAGGTGCCCTATCCGGTCCACATGGAGCCCAATCTCGTCATCGAATACTACTCGCGCTGACGCGAGTTCGCTTTTAAGCCGGAGCCCCGCGCGGCTCCGGCTTTTTTATGTCCGCCACAAAATTGATTTGCCACATTCCGACGAGAGACTATGGTTCCGCGCGCCTCCCAATGATGGAACGATCATGACGACACTCAAATTCCCGCTATCCCGCCGCGCCGTACTCGTCGCCACCATGCCCGCGCTGCTCGCCGCTTGTCCCGCGCTTGCCCAAAAGGCGCCGGCTCCGAAAGTGACGATCGACGAATTGATGGCCCCGAACGCCTTGCCCGACATCGTGCAAGGCAAGGCCGACGCGCCCGTGACCATCGTCGAATACGCCTCCATGACCTGCGGCCATTGCGCGGCCTTTCACCACGATGTCTACCCCATCCTGAAGAAGGACTATATCGACACCGGCAAGGTGAAATTCATTTTGCGCGAGTTCCCGCTCGACCCGATCGCGACGGCCGCCTTCATGCTGGCCCGCTCGCTCGACGACAAGCGCGACGCCGCGGTCGATCTCCTTTTCGCGCAGCAGAAGAACTGGGCCTTCACCGACACGCCGCTGGAAGGCCTCGGCAATATCGTCAAACAGGCAGGAATCGGTAAGGCCAAATTCGAGGAAGTGTTGAAGGACGCCAAGCTCCAGCGCGCCGTCGTCGCCGTGCGCGACCGCGCCGCCGAAAAATTCGGCGTCAACGCGACCCCGACCTTCTTTGTCAACGGCGTGAAATTCACCGGCGAAATGAAGACGGCGGATGTCGACAAGATCATCGGCGGCGTGGCGAAGGCGGAGCCAGAACCGGCGAAGTGACGCTAAAGTCTTTCCGGTTAAAATCGAACCGGAAAGACTTTAGATTCCTTTGTTTTATCGTGCTTTCCGAGGCAAAACCGGCGTCCACTTTTGCTAAAAAGCGCTCTAGGAGCCTAAAACGCCGTCCTGCGCTCCAGCGCCGCCGCGAGCGTGCCTTCGTCGAGATAGTCGAGTTCGCCCCCAACCGGCACGCCATGGGCGAGCCGCGTCGTTTTGACGCCAAGCGGCGCCAACAGGTCGGCGATGTAATGCGCGGTGGTCTGGCCGTCGACGGTGGCGTTGACCGCGAGAATGGCCTCGCGGACATTTCTCTCGCCCGCCTGGCCCTCGCGGATGCGGTCGAGCAGCTTGGTGATGTTGATGTCGTCCGGCCCAACGCCGTCGAGCGGCGACAGCACGCCGCCGAGCACATGATAGCGCGCGGGCATGAGCCGCGCGCGCTCCAGCGCCCAAAGGTCCGCGACCGTCTCGACGATCAGCAATATGCCGGGGTCGCGTCGCGTGTCCTGACAGATCGTGCAGGGGTCGATCGTGTCTATATTGCCGCAGACGGAGCAGGTGAGGATGCGCTGATAGGCGACCTGCATCGCCTCGCCCAGCGGCCCCAGCAATTCCTCGCGTTTTTTGATTAGATGCAGCGCCGCGCGGCGGGCCGATCTTGGCCCCAGCCCCGGCAGGCGCGCGAGGAGCTGAACGAGCCGCTCGATTTCCGGACCCGCGACATGAGAAGCCATCGCGTCAGAACGGGAGCTTCAGGCCGGGCGGCAATTGCAGCCCGCCGGTGACGGCTTTCATCTTTTCGGTCATGGCCTCGTCCGCCTTGGCGCGCGCCTGCGCATGGGCGGAGACGATCAAATCCTCGAGAATCTCGCGCTCCTCCGGCTTGAGCAGGCTCGGGTCTATCGCGATGCTTTGCAGCGCGCCCTTGGCGGAGAGCGTCAGTTTCACGAGACCGCCGCCCGATTCGCCGTCGACCAGCAGGCTCTCAAGCTCGGCCTGCGCCTCGGCCATCTTGGCCTGCATCGCCTGCGCCTGCTTCATCATGCCCATGAAATCCATCGTCTCCCCCGTTGTTTCTAATCGTCTTCCGGATCCGGTTCGTCATTATAGCCTATATCCGCGTCCGCCAGCGGCGGCGATTGGGCGGCCTCCACGTCCTTGCCGCGCACGGCGACGATTTGCGCGCCGGGAAAGCGCGCGAGCACGCTGGCGATCACCGGATCGGCCTCCAGGCCGCCAAGGCGCTCGCGCGCCGCCGCCTCGCGCCGCTCCGTGATCGTCGGCTGCCCGCCGCTTTTGACGAGCGACACCATCCAGCGCTCGCCGGTCCATGATTGCAGGCGCTGCGTCAGGTTTTGCGCCAGTTGCGGCGAGCCGCCCGGCGCGAGTTCGAATTCGAGCCGGCCCGGCTCGAAGCGCACGAGCCGCACCTCCCGCTCCAGCGCGATTTTGAGCAGCATGTCGCGCTTTTCATCGGCCAGCGCGACCAGCGCCGGAAAATCGGCGATCGCGACGGCGGACGGCGCCGGGGCCGCGATCGCCGAAGCCGCGGGCTCTCGGGCCGGCGCCAGCGCTCCCGCGCCGCGCGGCGGCGAAGACGGAGCGGCCCCGCGCGGCGCTTGCGGGGTCCCGGCTGGCGCCCGTGCATCCCCGGCGCCCTGCCCCAGCCGCCGCAAGGCTTCGGCCAGCGTCGGCAGGTCGGCCGCGTGAGCGAGCCTCACCAAGACCATATCCGCGGCGGCGAGAGGCATTTCCGAGCCGCGCAGCTCCTCGACCCCCTTGGAGAGTATCTGCCAGGCGCGCGACAGCACGGGAATCGACAGGCGTTCGGCGAGCGCCCGTCCTCTGCGGCTCTCCTCGGGCGTCAGCGCCGAGGACTCCGCCGTGTCGGGCGCCACCTTTATGCGCGTGACGAGATGGGCGAATTCAGCCAGTTCCAGGATCACCCGCGCGGGATCGGCGCCGCCGTTGTACTGGTCTTCCAGCAGGCCCAGCGCCGCGGCGATCTCGCCGGCCATCGCCGCCTCGAACAAATCGACGACGCGCGCCTTGTCGGCCACGCCAAGCATCGACCGCAAATCCGCGGCGAGAATTTCGGGCCCATCGCCGGCCGCCCCAACTCCCCTGCCCCCATGCGCGATGGCCTGATCGAGCAAGGACAGCGCGTCGCGAACGGAGCCCTCCGCAGCGCGCGCGATCGTCGCCAGCGCCTCGGCTTCGATCCTCACCCCTTCGAGATCGCAGATTTTGCGCAAATGCGCCGCCAACTCGCCCGCGTCGACGCGGCGCAAATCGAAGCGCTGGCAGCGCGAGCGCACCGTGACCGGCACCTTGTCGATTTCGGTGGTGGCGAAGATGAATTTGACGTGTTCGGGCGGCTCTTCCAGCGTCTTCAACAGGCCGTTGAACGCGGCCTTGGAGAGCATGTGCACTTCGTCGATGATGTAGACCTTGGTGCGCGCCATCACCGGACGGTAGCGGGCGTTGTCGATGATCTCGCGAACATCGTCGATGCCGGTGTGCGAGGCTGCGTCCATCTCCAGCACGTCGACGTGCCGCGATTCGATGATCGCGCGGCAATGGACCCCAAGCTCCTCCATGTGAATGGTCGGACGATCGACGGCGGGTCGGCCATCCATCGCGGACAACTCATAGTTGAAAGCGCGAGCCAGAATGCGCGCGGTGGTCGTCTTGCCGACGCCGCGCACCCCCGTCAGGAGATAGGCCTGATGGATGCGGTCAAGGTCGAAGGCGTTTTGCAGCGTGCGCACCATCGGCTCCTGGCCGATGAGGTCGGAAAAGCCCGTGGGACGATATTTGCGCGCCAGCACGCGATAGCCGGCCGCCGGCCGCGCGGAGTCGAAACCCGCCAGCGGAAGACCGGCGCTCTCCGAGGCGGTCGGCGATTGGCGCTGCTCGTCCATCAGCTATAGCTCGCGGGCGGTCGATGACTTTGGCGAACCCGCCAACCGCGCCGCTCGAATGCGCGCGCGAAAGTGGGAGGTTGGACGAAGACCCGCCCGTTCTCGTTAGGGCTGCTTCCTTCCGGACCTGACCCAGTTGGCGAGTGGAACGTCCACCGCCAACCTCCCGGCCTCTATTTGGCAAAAGACGGCCTTCGACGCAAGGGCGCGCGCCGACTTTCATTTCGGGCGCCAATCATATTGTTGTGGCGGGTTGCGAAACCATGGGCGCCGCCGGAGCATTGAATTTACTCAGAACATTCACGCGCTCGTCCCGACCGATGACGGTTACGCCATCGCCGGGATAAACGCGCGTCTCCGGGCGCGGCCGCTCGACGACTCCACTGCCCACTTTCTCGATCGCGATTACAAAGAACGTGTGCTCCGAGCGCTCCTCGATCTCCTCCACCGTGCGGCCGGCGAAGATGCTTCCTTCCGCCGTGACCACGATTTGGATTTCGAGCCCAAGCGAGCGCAGATCCACCTCCATCTGCCGCCGACGCTCTGACGATTGAATCATCCCGGCTATGGCGGGAAAAAGAATCATCGAGCCGATCTGTTCGGCGCCGATATGCGTTGGCAGCACGACGGAGTTCGCGCCGGCCTGCAGCAGTTTCTTTTGCGTCGAGGGTTCTTCTCCGCGCGCGATGATTTGAATGGATTTGTTGAGGCCGCGCGCGGTGAGGGTGATAAACACATTGACCGGATCGGACGATACGACGCTCGCCAGCGCGCGTGCCCGATCGATGCCGGCTTGTTTCAGGGCGCTCTCCTCGGTCGCGTCGGCGTGTATATATAGGTGCCCGTGCTGTTTTGCTTCATTGCAACTATCGAGACTGGGTTCGATAATCACGAATTGAGATTTCCCTTCGCGCAATTCCTTCGCCAACATCATGCCCAAGCGGCCATAGCCGCAAATGATGACATGTCTATCGAGGTCCTCGATTTGCTTGTTCATGCGCGTCGTTCCAAGAATCTCTTGCAGTTGGTTGTACGTGATGAATTGGATGAGCGCGCCGGTCAGATAGATCATCCCGGTACAGCCGATCACGATCAGGATCACCGTGATTGTCCGCAACGTCGCCGTGTCGACCGGCCGAACTTCGCTGAAGCCGACGGTGAAGACCGTTAAGACGACCATGTAAAGCGCGTCGCCGAAACTCCATCCGTTGAGCATATAGCCGAAGACGGCGAGCCCGCTGATGAACACGACAAGATAGACGGCGTAAAAAAGGTTGGCGACGCGGGAATTCGGAACCCAAATCATGTCACGGCGACCAAATTGACGGACGGGAGTTCCCGCCCGGCGCCGATCGCGCGGCGCGAGCGGGCGCTTTTCCGCTAAAGGCGATCAGCGATCCGGGTCCGTCGCCGGACGACCGGACCAGTGGGGCAAGGTCGAGATCTGCCGGGAACCGCAAGCGGGACAAATGAAGCTGCGTCCTTTTTCGATCTCCGGAAGCGGAGTAGATGGATCGAGCGACAAGGTTTCGAAGGCGATAGGCGTCGAATGCAGGCACATCGGATTTGAGCAAGTCACGAAGAAGCCCGGAACGCCCTGCGATTGAAGGGAAGCGATCGTGGGAGGCTCGACGGCCATGAGAAAACCCGTTTCGTTGTTTCCAAGTTCGCCAAACCTTTTTGCAATAGCCAGGCCAACCTCCGGTCGAGTTTCGCGACCTCGACGCTGGATGGCTTCCCAAGGCGTTCGGCGTCGGTTTTTTGTGATGGGAACCCGAAGCCGCTGAGTCTCTGATCGTCCGTCGCGGCTGCTTTCCTGGGCACGGATTGGCGTCGCTTTAGGCCCGATGCGCGCAAAATCATCCACGCAAATCTTCGCGATTCGCGCCGGACGAGACGTCTCGTCGGCTGATCGAGCCGCCCGATCGCATACAGCTTCGGCCGCGCTCAATTTGTTGGCTTTCTTCGGTTCGCGGTTCTGATTTCGAGGCCCGCGCGACGGCGTTTACCAAAAATTAGGTCTAGCGCCCTATCGCTGTCACAGGCGGCGCGCCCGCGCTGGTGGGATGCGATGGACTTTCGACCATGAAAGCCCGGCGCGATCGGGGCGAGAGGCGTCACGCCCTCGTTCGGTGCGACGGCATAACGAATTCGACCGTGGAACAATCACCCCCGGCGAGAGGCCGCGGACGCGGATGGCGCGATCTTCCGACATCCTGACGTTTGTCCACTCGCGCCCCGAGGAAGTCGCGCATGCTGACAGATACGCCGAACGATCCCGAGGAACTGCGCGCCGCCATCCTCGATCTTGTCGGACGCTATCATGCCGCCGCGCATGCGCGGCCGCCGTTCAATCCGGACAAGCCGAACATTCCGGTGTCGGGTCGGGTCTATGGCGCGCGCGACATGCAGCTTCTCGTTGATTCCGCGCTTGATTTCTGGCTGACGATAGGCCGTTTCAACGCCGAATTCGAACAGAAACTCGCGCGGCGCATTGCCGTCAAACATGCGCTGACGGTCAATTCGGGGTCGTCGGCCAATCTGGTGGCTTTCATGGCGTTGACATCGCCGCGATTGAAAGCGCGCCAATTGCGGCCAGGCGACGAGGTGATCACCTGCGCCACGGGCTTTCCGACGACGATCAATCCGATTCTTCAAGCCAATATGGTTCCGGTCTTCGTCGACGCGGACATTCCGACCTACAATATCAACGTCGCCGCCATCGAGGAGGCGATCACGCCGCGCACCCGGGCGATCATGATCGCCCATACCCTGGGCAATCCGTTCGACGTGGCCTCCGTGCGCGCCATTTGCGATCGTCACGGGCTGTTTCTGATCGAGGATTGTTGCGACGCGCTTGGCGCCACGGTGGGCGGCCAGCATGTCGGCACGTTCGGAGACATCGGCACGTTAAGCTTCTATCCGGCCCATCACATTACGATGGGCGAGGGCGGAGCGGTCTTCACCAACGATAGCAACCTCGACAAAATCATGGAATCCTTCCGTGACTGGGGACGCGATTGCTATTGCGGGTCCGGACAGGACAACACGTGCAACAAGCGGTTCAATTGGAAATTGGGCGATCTGCCCAAGGGGTACGACCATAAATATATCTATTCCCACCTTGGGTATAATTTAAAGATCACCGATATGCAGGCGGCCGTCGGCGTCGCGCAGCTTGAGCATCTCGACGATTTCATCGCCGCGCGCCGACGCAATTTCGCTCGGCTTCGCGAAGGCCTCGCTCATCTCGAAGATATCTTCGTGTTGCCGGAGGCCACGGCCGGCTCCGATCCTTCATGGTTCGGATTCGCCCTCACGCTGCGCAAGGACGCGCCCATCGATCGTCATGGCCTGCTGCTCGAACTCCAGGCCAAGAATATCGGGACGCGGCTGCTGTTTGGCGGCAATCTCGTGCGTCAGCCCTACATGAAGGGCCGCAATTTCCGCGTTTCGGGAACGCTCGACAACGCGGATGCGATCGTCGACAGAACGTTTTGGATTGGCGTCTACCCCGCATTGGGCGCGCAAGAAATCGACTTCATGATCGAGACGCTAGACAGCTTTTGCCGCGGCGACCGCAGGATCGCCGTATGACGGCTTTCATGGAGCCCGAGCGCATCCATGGCGGCCGCGGGCTTCGGTTCGCCGCGCGTCCCTCGTGCTGTAATTCGAGCGGCGGGCTCGTTACGGACGTCGGCGGCTCGGCGTTTCGGAGCCGTGTCGTTTCCCGCCAATCGCCCCAACGGCTTGCCCTTGGAGACCTTGCTTGAGCTCGATTTCGACCCCGGCGGCGTGTGATGCGCGAACCGCCAGCTTCACGCTTCACAACCGAGCCATTCTTATATTCACCTCGGTGCTGATTTTCCTGCCCTCGGCGCTGTTCGCCGCCGGCCTCAGGCCCATCCCTGCTCTTGTCCTGCTCGCGGGCTGTATTGGCAGCCTTGCTCTGGTCATTCAGCGTCCCCAGGCGAACGAAGCGGGGCTCCTTGACGCGTCGGTCGATACAAAGCGCCTGTCGCTCTGCATCGGACTGGCATGCGTCATTTTGGTGTTCGGCGGCGAACTGCATTTCTTTTTCGCGCCCCTCGACTGGCGGGTCCGAGACGCGGTGCTCGCGGATCTGACGCGGAGTTCATTCCCCATCGGTTACAATATCGATGGCGTCGACTACATCCTGCGGGCGCCGCTCGGGATGTACATGTTTCCGGCCGCCGTCGGGCATGTCTTCGGCCTGCTCGGCGCGCACGTCGCCCTGCTGGCGCAAAACTCCCTGATGCTTGGGTGCATCTTCTATCTTCTCAGTTCGCTCGGCGCCGGCTGGCCGCATCTGGCCATCTTGATCATGTTCGGGGGGCTCTCGATTCTCGGGGCCGCCTTGGGTTTCGCCATCAGCAAGGACTATAAGATCGACAGACTGGTCATCCTCGGCCTCGACGCATGGCATCCATATTTTCAGTATTCCAGCAGCATGGTGCAGTTTTTTTGGGTGCCTAACCACGCCTTGCCCGGCTGGTGGCTGGCCACTCTGCTCCTCCTGCAAACGAGGTCGCAGGTCGATATCGCGACATTGGGCGTATCGCTCGCGGGCGCGATGTTTTGGTCGCCGCTTGTCGTGATACCGGTCGCATTCTGGCTAATCTATCTTGCCGCGACCGATTGGCGGCGTCAGTTGCTCGCCCAAAGGACCTGGCTCGGCGTTCTCGCGGGCGCGTGCTTTTTGCCGATCGCATTGTATGTAGTGACCGGCTCGTCGCAGATCTCCCACGGCCTTTCCTTCGAAAAGATGGAATTCATTCCTCTATATATTATATTTATCGCAGTGGAATTGCCATGCGTGCGCTTCATATATCTTAATCGCGAATTCATCCCGAAAAATATGACGCATGTTTTCTATTTTGCTGCGGCATCGTTGCTGCTGCTGCCGTTCTTCAGCTTTGGGCCGGGCAATGATCTCGTCATGCGAGGCTCGACAGCGCCGCTTGTCATTGTCGAATTTGTCTTTGGTTCAATTATATGCAATGCGTCAATTTCGAGAAACACCAAGATTATTGGATTTGCTCTCTTCGTCCTGGCAACGCCTTCGGCGTTGCTTGAGCTTGCGCGCAACATAAACTATCCGCGCTACAATCTTAGCGATTGCAGTTTAACGGAGGCGATTCATGCGATGGGCGCCAAGGGGATTCCGACCAATTACATGGCGGAGAGCGCCAATATCCCCTCGTGGTTGATGGACGCCAATGTTAGCGCTCCTCAGAGCGCCCGCTCGCGTCGCTGCTGGACGGATTTTGACAATCGCCACGACTGACGGGCCACGCGCCTGCTCGCTCAAGGGGGCTCTCGGACACATCTCGTCCATGATGGGCGCGAGATCTGGCGCTTTTGGTCCGCGAGAAAACGGCGGCGGGCGGAGCGATGGCTTTGGCTTGAAAGCGCCTTTAATGAATCGCGACGACGCCTGATCGAAGCTCAGCGCCGCGTCAGCCGTTGCCGAGGAGCCGCTCCGATTCAACGGATTTACGCGGCGAGTTTTGCGTGAAGGGCGAGACCAGACGCACGCGCTGGCCAAGGTAACGATCGACCTGCGTCATTGTCGTCGTCGCGACTTCCTTGCCATCGGCGAGATCACGATACCATTGCGTCGTCCAGTCTACGGTCTCCGCGAAATCGAGCAGCGGCGACCAGCGGAGCATCTCGCGCGCCTTGGCGGTGTCGAGGCGCAACAGATTGGCCTCATGCGGATGGTCGCCGTGATCGCGCGTCCAGCTCGCGCCGCCGCCATAGGCGTCGATAAACCGCGTCACCAGCGCTTCGACGCTTTGTTCGCTGGCGGCTCCAGGGCCGAAATTCCAACCGCCATCAAGACGGGCGGAGCCGGTCATGGCGTTTTCGATGAGCATCAGATAGCCGGTCAACGGCTCCAACACATGCTGCCAGGGCCGCACGGCGGCGGGGTTTCGGATGTGCAGCGCCCGACCAGCCAGGAACGCGCGGAACGCGTCGGGAATAATCCGGTCCGCCGCGAAATCGCCGCCGCCGATCACATTGCCCGCGCGCGCCGAAACGATCTTGGCGCTAGTCGCGTTCGAAAAATAGCTGTCGCGATAGGCGCCCGCGACGAGTTCGGCGCAGGCCTTGCTGTTGGAATAGGGGTCGCGCCCGCCCAAAGCGTCGGTTTCGCGGTAGCCCCACACCCAATCCTTGTTCTCGTAACATTTGTCTGTCGTGACGATGAGGACGACGCGAACGCTGGGCGTCGCGCGGGCCGCTTCCAAAACATTCACCGTGCCCATCACATTGGTCGCGTAGGTGGACACGGGATCGGCATAGGCGGCGCGCACGAGAGGCTGCGCGGCCATGTGAATGACGATCTCTGGCGCCGCCGAGGTCATCGCCGCGCGCAAATGATCGAGGTCGCGTATGTCGCCGCGAATATCGTCGATCACCTCGCCGACGCGCGCCAGTTCGAACAGATTGGGAGCGCTTGGCGGCTCCAATGAGTAGCCCGTCGCGCGCGCGTTGAGTCGGACCAGCATCAAGGACAGCCACGAACCCTTGAAACCCGTGTGGCCGGTGAGAAAGACGCGTTTGTCGAGCCAGAATGCCGAGGAGATCACCAGATTTTCCACTTCGCTTGGCCGGAGGTCCATTGTTCTTCGAGGTAGATTTTGTCGCGCAGAGTATCCATCGGATACCAAAATCCGTCGTGCACGAAGGCGCGTAATTCGTCCTTCGCCGCGAGCGCGCTCACCGGCCCCCGCTCCCATATCGTGGCGTCGCCCTCGATCAGTTCGCCAACCTTGGGCGAGAGGAGAAAAAATCCGCCGCTAACCCAGCTTGCTTCCGCGACCGGCTTTTCGGCGAACGCGGTCACTCTTTCCCCGTCCAGCGTCATCGCGCCAAAGCGCATCGCCGGGCGAACGGCGGCGACCGTCGCGAGCTTGCCATGCGCCTTGTGGAAGGCCAGTTCCGCCGTGAGATCGATGTTCGAGAGTCCATCGCCATAGGTGAGCGCGAACACCTCTTCGTTCGCCACATGCTCCAGAACGCGCTTGAGACGGCCGCCCGTCTGGGTCTGGTCTCCAGTGTCCACCAGCGTGACGCGCCAGGGCTCGGCGGTTTCTCTGTGGACCTCCATCGCGCGGGTTGTCATGTCGAAGGTCACGTCGGACATGTGCAAAAAATAATTCGAGAAAAATTCCTTAATGAAATAGCCCTTGTAACCCAGACACAGCACGAATTCGTTGAAGCCGTGAGCGGAGTACATCTTCATTATGTGCCACAGAATCGGCCTTCCACCGATTTCGACCATTGGCTTGGGCCGCACCGAGGTCTCTTCGGCGAGGCGCGTTCCCAAGCCCCCGGTCAGAATTACAACCTTCATCGCATGGATCTTTCGAATGGGCTTCAATCGAGCGGGGTCGGGCGGGCGACGTTCGGGGATAGCCGGAAGGCCGGACGTCAACACATAGCGCGCGACCGCAAACGCCTGATGAATCAGTCGCTGGAAATATGGGGGCTAATTGGTTAACGCTTGGCTTATCGGCCACGGTCAAGCGACGCCACAAGCGGAGACAGCGCCGAAGACATGAAAATCAGCGTGGCGCGAACAGGATGATCGCGGCGCCGGCGAGACAAACCGCCGCGCCCGCGAAATCCCATATATCCGGGGAATGGCCCTCGACGCCCCACTGCCACAATAGCGCCAGGGCGATGTAGACGCCGCCATAGGCGGCGAAGGCTCGCCCCGCCAAGGCCGCCTCGACGCGCGTCAGCAGAGCGGCGAATAAAATTAGGCTGACGACGCCTGGAGCGACCCAGAGCGCGGAGCGTCCGAGCCTCAGCCAGACCCAGAACGAAAAACATCCGGCGATTTCGCACAGACCGGCCGCGAAGTAATACACGAAGGTCATCGGATATCCCGCTCGCGACGGTTAGCGCGCTTTCCGCTCGGGTGGAATCGTCCGAACGATAGGAAATCGCGCAAAATCAAAAAGCCAGAACCAGGGTTCAAGCCTTTTTCACGAATTCGGTGCGCAGAACCAGGCCCTTGATTTTATCGGACCGGCATTCGATCTCATCCTCATTGTCGGTCAGGCGGATATTTTTGACGAGCGCGCCGCGCTTGAGCGTGATCGAGGAGCCCTTCACCTTCAGATCCTTGACGAGCGTCACATTGTCGCCATCGGCGAGTTGCGCGCCATTGGCGTCCTTAACGATCATTTTTTCTCTCCCACAATGCTTTTTCGAGCGACGCGGATGCGCAAGGCTTCGCGTTGGACGCCGCTGTAATAGCCGCGCGGGGATCGCGGCGCCAACCCGCCGCCTGTCTCAAAATCGCGCAAAAGCTTTAAAAAAGGCGAAGCCTCAGAGAGAGCGCTTCTCGATTGAAGGCGAAATGTGGCGGCTGGACGAGGCCGAATCCCAAAATCGAGGGAGAACACCGCCCAAATGCGCGCGGATCGCTGATTCGATCCTGCTACGTTCACGTTAGGATCAAATTGTTAACGCGCCCCGGAGTTTCATCCGCCCGGCGCTTCGTCATGCTTCGTTCGCGACAGCCAGGCGGCGCGCACCGCCAGCGCCGCGGCGCCAAGAAATCCGATGGTCGTCAGGCTGAAGCTCAGGCCCGCGTGGAACGGAAAATGTGGCTCGGGAATCGACGCCGGGTCGATCTTGGGATGGAGCGCCCGCAAAACAAACGCCAGTGGATTGAAGAAAGCGCCAAAGCAGCTGGCGCCAACGATCCACCACGGTGGGACAATTGAATATTGTCGAAACAACAGCGCGAAAAGGAACAAGAACTGCGCCATCATGAGATAGTCGATATGCGCTCTGATGAGATCCGCGCGCTCGAATATCACGCTGGCCAAATAGCCGTTCGGAAAAAACAAGGTCACCCCGAGCGCCCACGCCAGCACTAGAGCGATGGCGAGACAAAGCGTGGCGAAAGCCAGCAGAAAGGTGATTCGCGTTGAAGCTCGCTCGGTCGTCGCCGCTGTGTTCATGTTATCCTCTTGCGTGAAAGCTCGGCCAATCGAGCGCCGCAGACGCCGGGCCGCCAGAAATCATCGAGCGAGAGTGCGTCGTTGGGCCTCCTTCCTCAACGGAGATCCTCCCGGGAAACGATGGGCAATTTGCCTGATCTTGCCCGAAAGAGGCTCGGCCGCTCTCTATTTGACGAGATCGCGTTGGCCGGGCGGCGAAAGCCTGCTTAAATCCGATCCTCGCATGAACCGGGAGCACTTTCGATGCCGCTGATCCTCCGCCTTATCCTGAGACTGGTCGGCATTGCTTTCTTTTGCCTAGCGCTCACCGTCGGTTGGGTGATGCTTGACGCTCACCGCGACGTGGCGGCGCAAACCGCGGCATCGGCCGACCGCGTAGCGCATGAACTCGAGAATTTGTTCTGGCGGGAGATCCTGTGGCGTCAGAGCATGCGCCGGGACAAAATTTTGCCGATCCCCAATTGGGAGACGATAGCGACCTTGAAGCTGATATCCCCCGGGGTGTGCATCGCCTTCGCGCCGGGAGCCGAAGAACCGCGCACCATATGCAGTCAGGTGGAAGGCGTGGGAACACCGGCGCCGGAATGGTTTTCAATCGCCTACGAGCGCGCCTTCGGCGAGGGAACGCCCGTCGTGCGCGCGCTGACGGTGCGGCAGCCGGAGACCGGCGCGATTGTCGCGACCGCGAACCCAGCGACGGCCGTGCGCCAGGCCTGGCGACAAATCTCGGTCATCGCAAGCGTCGCGGCGTCGATGGCGGTCGGAATCTGTGTTCTCGCCGCCATCGTGATCGCCCACGCGCTCGCGCCCACATGGAGCATTATCGAAGGCCTGCGCCGACTCGAGAGCGGACATTATCGCCGCCCGATCGCACCCGTGACGACGGGGGAATTTGGGCTCATCGCGCGCGCCGTGAACGATCTCGCGGAGCGGCTGGCGCAAACGACCGCGGAGCGCGTGGCGCTGACGAAACGTCTATTCGAGGTGCAGGAAGAAGAACGGCGCGCGCTCGCCCGCGACTTGCACGACGAATTCGGCCAGTGTCTAACCGCGTCAATGGCTTTCGCGGCGTCGATTGAAGCGGGCGCGAGCGCGGATCGCCCGGATCTCGCCGAGGACGCGCGCGCCATCGCGCGCGTCGCCAGCCGAATGATGACGACATTGCGTGAAGCGCTCGCGCGACTGCGTTCGCAAGATCTCGATGAACTCGGGTTGGAGGCCTGTCTCGTTCAATTGGTCGCGGGCTGGAACGCGCGCGCCGAACCGCGCGCTCTCGTGCACCTCGATCTTAGGGGCGACCTCGCGGGCGTGCCAAGCGCGATCGGAACCAATGTCTATCGTATCGCGCAGGAATGCTTGACCAACGCGATGCGCCACGGCAAACCGAGCGCCGTCTATTTGCGGGTCGAGCGCCTGGCATCGCGTGGCGGCGCGCTCGCGCTGACCGTCGAGGACGACGGCGGCGGCGATCCCATGCGAGTCAGCGCCGCGTCCGGACATGGCATTCTCGGCGTTCAAGAGAGAATCGCCGCGTTTGGCGGCAGTCTGTCGATCGGTCGGGCCGCGCGCGGGGTCCGCGTCGCCGCGCGCATTCCTCTCCTCGCGCCGCTTTCAACGCTCGACCGCCAGTTCATGCCGTCATGAACGAAATCGCGATTCTGCTGGTGGACGATCATCCCATCGTCCGGGAAGGATACCGCAGCCTGTTGGAGCGCCAGCCGGGTTGCCGGGTCGTCGCCGAAGCGGATAACGCCGCCTCGGCCTATCAAGCCTATCGCAACGTGTCGCCCGACCTCGTCATCATGGATCTCTCGCTTCCCGGCGCCGGGGGGCTGGAGGCCGTCAGACACATCAGGCAATGGGACAAAGCCGCCCGCATCCTCGTCTTCACGATGCACAGCGGCGCGGCCTTTGCTCTGAAGGCGTTCGAGGCGGGCGCCTCGGGGTATGTCACGAAGAGCAGCAGCGCCGCCGAACTCGTCCGTGCGGTCGGCGCCGTCGCGAAGGGCGGGAGAGCGCTCAGCGACGACGTCGCGCGCGAAATCGCCGCCGAGCATCTGGCGCAAGGGCGCTCCCCGCTCGACGATCTGGGGCCGCGAGAGACGGAAATCCTCAGACTTGTCGCTTCCGGCCGCACCAGCGAGGAAATCGCGGAGGCGCTAAATCTCAGCACCAAGACCGTTCAAAACTACCACTACCAGATCAAATCCAAGGTGGGCGCGCGGACCGACGCGCATCTCGTCTGGCTCGCGATCGGCGCCGGTCTCGTCAACGACGACAGGCCGGACGGCTATTCCACCGGCTCGACCGCCGTGATCTCAATGCCGAAGCCCGATAGTCCCACATAGGCGCGCGGCTTGGGCGTCGTGCTGCGCAAGCGGATCGAGGACACGCCCAAATCCTTCAAGATCTGCGCCCCGAGGCCTACGTCGAACCATTGCCGCCTGCGGTTTTCTTCGGCGTTTTCCTCGCGCGGCCGCACCACATTGGCGGGCACGCCGGCGGCGCCGTCGCGCAGATAGACCAGCACTCCCCTGCCCTCGCGAGCGAAGCGCGCCAGCGTTTTCTTGATGGTCTCGGCGCCGCCGAACACATCGCCAATGATATCGGCTCGATGCAGCCGCGCCGGCATGTCGCGGCCATCGCCGATCGAACCGAGCACGAAAGCGAAATGCTGCACGCTGTCGTAAGGCGTGACATAGGCGTAGCCGGTCAGCGCCCCGGCGGAAGTTTCGACCGGAAAGGTCGCCACGCGCTCGACAAGCTTTTCGCGCGATTGGCGGTGCGCGATGAGATCGGCGACCGAAATCACCGTCAGCTTGTGCTGGAGCGCGAATTGGGTGATCTGCTCGCCCGCCATCACCGTGCCGTCGTCATTGGCGAGTTCGCAGATGACGCCGACCGCCGGCAGGCCGGCGAGCCGGCAGAGATCGACCGCCGCCTCGGTGTGGCCCGAGCGCATCAGCACGCCGCCTTCCTTGGCGATTAGCGGAAACACATGGCCCGGCCGCGCGAAGTCGGCGGCCCCCATATTGCCGTTGGCCAGCGCGCGCACCGTGTTGCAGCGCTGTTCGGCTGAAATGCCGGTGGTGAGGCCATGGCGGGCGTCCACCGAAACCGTGAAGGCCGTGCCGAGCGGCGCGTCGTTCTGCGCGACCATGGGCGCGAGATGCAAACGCCGCGCGTCCTCCAGCGTCAACGGCGCGCAGACGATGCCGCAGCAATGGCGGATGATGAAGGCCATTTTCTCGGGGGTGCAGAGCGCGGCCGCGATGACCAGATCGCCTTCGTTCTCGCGGTCGTCGTCGTCCGTCACGACGACGATTTCGCCGCGCGCGATCGCCTCGATGGCTTGTGTTATTGA